>Ga0308174_10000063_pt1 | contig 44309 bp, 39 predicted proteins | sample PhyPR2_FD_203894 | JGI IMG/M metagenome (GOLD analysis project Ga0308174, IMG submission 203894) | Soil microbial communities from UC Gill Tract Community Farm, Albany, California, United States - DLSLS.P.R2 | ecosystem: Environmental > Terrestrial > Soil > Agricultural land | place: USA... | reverse complement strand
AGTGTAAGCGTCGGAATGTCCAGATCGCCTGTCCCGAGCGCGCCAGGAGCGCCGCCCTCCCACAACGGAAATGTCGCGATACCCAGAAAACTGTTGTCGGTTCGGGGTGTTGGCGCGTTCGGCGCAGCTTGCTGGCCCCAGGCGGTGCTCACCAGAGTCGCCGTTATCAAAAGCGTACCTATTCTTCTGAAATACATTTCTTTGTTGTATCGCCGTCCGTTGATAGCTCGCCAATGAAAAGTCACGTTGGCCCTGCGTTGAAGTGGGTTGGAGTTGAGGAGCGTATACCTATTTGGCTGAGATGTCGAGTGGGCGCCTTCGCACACGGGCTATTCAGACATCAGCGGATCGAGGCGGACCTGCGGTGACGAATCTTGCCCGGCAGACAGCGGCTTACGCGAGAACCGTGAAGCTGCCAGTATCGTGGCCGACAAAGTGTCCGGGCTGTTTGGAAAGCAAGCAAGAAGCAATTAACGCTAGAGCGGAAGCTGGAGATCCTGCCGCCCTATCGGACGTATAATACTTCCGAGTCGCGCTTCCTTCCAGCCAATCTGTTTCGTAAAGGAGGATGAAGCTTATGCAGATACTTGATCCTGTTTCGTTAGTTCTAAAGCAGAAGAATGAACGAATTTGGTCGATCGCCCCAACGGCTACCGTTTACGAAGCACTCTCCGTAATGGCCGAAAAGGAGATTGGATCTCTTGTTGTAATGGAAGGTGGCAGGATGGTGGGCTTGATTTCGGAGCGAGATTACGCCCGCAAGGTGATTCTTAGGGGGCGGTCGTCGAAGGAGACCACGGTCGATGAAATCATGACGTCTCCCGCGGTTACCATTGATCCCAGTTCCTCGGTCGATGATGCTATGCGGATCATGACCGAAAATCGTGTGCGTCATTTGCCCGTAATAGACAGCAAAGCTGCGGTGTTGGGGATCGTTTCCATCGGGGACCTAGTTAAGTGGATTATCACGTCGCACGAGCAGACAATAGAACAACTGCAGAGCTACATTGCAGGGCGCTCCTGAACCGAGGCTTCCGACCGCATGTTTTACGCCCGTGAGCGTGTTTGGCTTTCAGGTCTCAGCGTGATCCCAAAACATTTTTGGCAGCCGGCGAACGATTAAGACCGCTAAACGCCGATTCCACATGCATCCGGACCAGCGAAGAGTAATCTTCAGTATGCCGACGGGGCAGCTTTAGTTCGTGCCCGAATGGGAATGGTTTCGGGCAGATCCCCATCTCCTTCGCTCGCGAGCACAGGAGTCTTGCCGCGCTTAGTAGCCAGCAGCTAACTTAGGCTTTTGCCGTTTCGAGGATGTTTGATTCATGGGCTTACGCTCGGCCAGACGCACTACTTTTTCCTGATTGACTTCCCCCAACGTACGGACGACGCGTTCACGTTGTATGGCTCTGGCTTTTAGTCTCGGGGCTTCTTCCGACTGCTCCAGGCACTCAAAGAATCGTTGCACGCCGAGTCGGGTTGCGCTCTCATCCGCGCAGCCGCGAACGAAAATAAGCTGAATTTTTTGCAGATCGGAAGCAACGTAAATGCCGAACGGTGTCTCGACAATCATCGCATCCGGAAAACCCAAGATCTTCCTGGCTTGGGCTTTCGTGATGGACTCGTGGCAGCCAATCAGATGTACTGGGCCAGCGCCGGCGTGAGTCGCTGCCGGGGCGAGGAGGTGGTCCTGTAGAAAGGGCTGGCCGATCATTTCTCGGGCCGCGGCTACGGAAAGGCTGTCCGGGATACCGTGGCACGGCGTCAAGACCGATTGTCCGTGAATACGGACCAAAATCTGCCGGTCGTGTTCCGCTGAGCCCTTGCGAGCAAGGAGAGCCGACCGCAGAACGTTCTCGATAGCGAGGCGACGACCAGAAAAGCTCATTCTCTGCCATTCGAGTGCATCGCCGCTAGATCCGTGCCCTTTCCGGGATTCGCGTCCGCCGAGTTTCACCATTTGGGGAATGGCGTCCCGCAAAGCTTCGCGACAGCGCGTCAGTACTTCTTCGTCGGTGTCCGCCGCTTGTCCGCGGAAAAGATTATGACGCTCGATATAGCCGCGAAAACGTTGGTCGCGCGCACCTTCTTCGCCGCGGCGGAGAGAGGCCAGAGGCAACTCGATTAGGCGCACTTTGGCCGGTGCTCGGGAAAGAGCGGCTTCCAACTCGCCATGACAGATGCCCAGTTCACCGCCATCGCGCGCCCACCCACTGTTGCCGTTGTAAAGAACGAGCACAAGGTCTGCAGCATGAACTTGTTGTATGCAGTGCTCCCAAGAATCGCTGCTGCCTTCAGCGGGCGGCGCGTCCTCGTTGATCCAGACCTCAAACAGTGTGCGATCCAGTAGTTTTTCAGCTTCTAACGTTTGTTTGAGTTTGCGGCGGACATCTGAAAGCGGCACCGCAATGCCTCCCGAGGAAATCGTGTCCCGGCAGCGGCTCGAAATCATGACCCGGATTTTGGAAGAAATTGCCATAACCATGAACTCCAAGGCCTGGCAGTTATGGTTTGCGCCACTTGTCAGGCTTGCCGCGGCCGGTATACCGCACACGTTCGATGAGCGGCGCTTTGCCCGGATTCGTCTCACGCGAACGTGCGATCGCTTCCGCCTGAGTCGGGAGGACAGCGCTCGCGCGCTGCGAACTGCTGCTCCTGTTTTGTATAGTGGCTCAGAACCTCCTGAGGCCCAATTACTGAAGTACTGAAACAGGACTGTTTATCTTACTTTTTCTCACTTCTTCTCAAAATAAATTTCGCTGCGTAGGATGCGGGCTTAGTGGGCTCGATGAGCCCAAGCCACTGATAGTGCAAGACTTCTCAGGTGCTCCTGAGCGCTTCCTTGGATTAAAGAATACGCCCTAGCCTTCTGCGATACGCAATTCCAGACCACACGCCGACTTATCGGGAGCAATCTTGGATTTCCGCCCGTAAGCTACTGATCAAGCAGTAATTGGCGGGTGGGCGATCACACAACCAGAACTGTGGGGAAATATTCCGACTGGTATATTCGGGCGTCGAGGCGCAAGTTGAATGCAATACAATCACCGCGCTCAATTAGTGTTTAGCATCGACGACATGAACGCCGGCGTGTCCTGGCGCGAGTCCTTGAACGGCGCGGCCGAACCTGGACGTGATCTCCTGGAAATTGATGTCTTCGATGGCATAAAATCCCTGCGAGCGAAGAATCGCTGCAATGCCAGCCGGCTCGAAACGGCTGACCGAACGTTCGTCAATTTTCTTAAGCTGTTCGGCCGGCTCCTTTTCTAATTGCCTTAGCTCTTCTGAGAATGCCTCGGGAGGTTCCACGTAGTCGAACATCACCTCCGAGTTCTGGATTGACTACATGTAGTCCAGAGTGCGGCCAATAGCGTCCTGTGTCAGATATGGAACAACTCCGAGCCAAGTGAAAAACGCGGGCAAGTTCTGCTGAAAGCCTGCGGCGACGAGATTCTCTCCCACATCGTCCTGCTCGAAATCGACGGGCACGAGAATAAGCCAATCGCGGAAGCGCGAGTTGAGCTTCAGCCAAGCGCTGGCGTTTCCATGCCTGCATCGCGGGTGGTCCACCTCATAGGTACGGATCTGTCGTGCGCCATGGGGATTCCGGAGAGCGAAAGTGTCGAGTCCGGCGCCAAGAATGACGATCTGCCGAACCCCTCTTTCGACAACTCTCGAGAGAGCATCTTCCGCAATCCGGCTTCGCGCGGCGGTAAACAGATGTCCGATGCTGGCCAAGGGGTGTTCGTCCGCAAATTGAAGCACGTCCTTTTCGCCTTCGTGCAGAGTCTTCATGGCAAATGGGTCATAGAGGATTGAGCCATGATCGAGCACCTGATGAGCAGCTCGTTGTCGGGCGATCATCAGGGCTGTGCGGCTGGGTTCATTAGGCTCCATGTTCGAGGTCTCCGTTCTCATCAATAGCTGACCGCACGAGTTGTTGCGTGCGCGACTGGTGCCGTGGACACCGATACCACCATCCGCTTAATTAGATACCTCCCGAATCCGGTCCCAGAGCAGCTCTAAATCCGTCACGCGGCCAGTCCGCCAGAATCGTATATGCCGCCCAATAGAATCACGAGAGCAGGCAAGAGGCGTCGATGGCGCGGCCGAAGATTACGATTGCGGATTGATAGGGCCTAATTGCCGAGCACAAGCCCGATATTGGCCATATGACCGCGGCGCGGAAAACCGGGCAGCGGCTCTAGCTGCCAACCGTAATCGATTTTCGCTGTCACATTTGTCCGGAAGTTGTACCGCATTCCGACGCCCATGCTCGAAGCATTCACATCATTTACATAGCCTTCGATGGTTTTGTGGGCATGAAGCGAACCGTAGTCCCAGAACCCGAGAAACTGAAGCTGTCCGATTTGTTGATCGAACGCTTTTCTAAGCGGAGGCATGCGCAATTCGTTGCTGACAATGGCGCCTTGGTCGCCGAGAATCGAATTCGTCTGATACCCGCGCAGCAGGTCGGGGCCGCCGGCCACTAATTGCTCGGTGTAGAGGAGATTGGCGTTGGAAATCTGTGCCAGGGCGCGTACGGACCATACTGCACCGAACGGCAGTCTCGTTAAGCGCGAGAAGTCTTCGCGCACATAGAGGTACCGCGGGGACGGGAATCCATAACTGGGTCCCGCAGCTTGAAATTCCACAGGTTTGTTGCCGGCTGTCAGCGAGCCGGGACCATAAACCGCGGCGGTGGACGAGCTGTTCACACCCCAAGGATCGGTAAGGTTGGCAAGGTACGAAACCGGAAACTGATCGATCTCCAGCGAATTGCTGGAAACGGCGACCCCACTGAAATCAAGATTGTTGTTCGTAATCTTGAAATCGTAACCGGCTTGAAGAGATTCTACAAAACTAGCGGTACGAGGCAGCATGTGCATATAGCGGATACTTGCCTGTCCGTTCAATCCAACGAGTCCAAAATCGGCGCCGATGTCAGGTACTGTCCGTTCGTAGTCGCCGAAAATGGAGACACTGTCACCGAACGGCAACGGCATCACCCAATTTAGCGAGTGGCCGGCAAACAAGGGACCGCCCGGCGCGCCCGGCGATCGCGAAGATCCGAGATAAAGGTCATTGCTGGAACTGAATTGATAAGTCAATTGCTGATCGAGGCCGAAAGCATTGCCCCATGTGACACCGGCATCCAGGCGTGTATGCCCGGTGGCGGCAGTACCGCTGTTGTCAAAGCCGGTGAAGAAGCGCAGCGGCAGGCGATCCTGCGTTTCAAGGACCAGATCTGTATAGCCGGGCTCCGAGGCCGGTTGGTAGACCAGGTTTACGCGGCGGAAGGGGTTCGCATTGACGGCGTCGAGATCGGAGAGCACCTTCGAGGTGTCGATTGTGTCGCCATGGTGAAAGTTCATTGGACTCGTGAGAATGCCGTTCGAAAACCAGCGATTGCCTTTCGTTCGAACGCTGCCAACGCGGAATTCGGCCACGACGATCTGCACAACGCCGTTCTGCACGTCCTGTTCGGGCGCGAGCGCATCCACCAGCGGGTGATGATGCGCGTTGTAGTAGAGCACAACGGCGCGAGTTATCTCATGCAGGTCATCGAAGGTGAGCGGTTTTCCGAGATACGGCGTCAGGCGCTCCCGGAACGAGGAATGATCCAGCATCGCAACGCCATTGATGACAACGCCGGTGGCGTTCACGCCCTCTGGCCGGATATCGCCCGTATTCGCAACAAAAACCAGCCCCTTCAATGCTGGCACGACTACGGCCGAGCCGGTTTGACTGGAGGCCGCATTTTTTGTCCCCTTTTCCTGCGCCTCACTTTCCTGCGCTAAACAGGGAAGCATCGCGGCGGCTGCCAGTGTGATTGCGAGTAGGCGCGCAAAGCGAACTTTTACCATGGCCGTATGCCTCCCTGATAGGTGGCGGACGATGTTCCCGAACTGAGAAACGAAGAAGAAGCAAGCGGCTGTGACGGGTTGCCAGAGGTACTAAGCGACGACCAGCTAGTTGAAAAGCTGACCTGCAAGAGCCCCAAACTGCCGGGCGGAAGTATATTCCCGAGCGCCGCTACCGATAGGGGCGGTGGATCGATGCGTTTGGCGGCAACCATGGAAGGATCGACTTGCGGGGTACTGGCAAAGTTGATGGTAAGCGTTCCGGGAAGCACCGTGAGGTCCACGTCCGGATAAGTGCTGGTGCCGGTAATGGTGTATGTTCCTGGGCCGGATGCAGGCTTGGCGTTTACCGAGAACGAAATGCTCGAGAGAAGATCGGGGATTGAAATGCCAGGAACCGAGCCACCGTTATAAACGGCGACGAAGGCCGGATTCGGCGCGCCCACCAGCCGGTTGGCTCCCGCAACACTCACCGTGACCGGCACCGGGGTGATATTGGCCAATCCATTCCGGATGGAAAGCCGGTAGTTTGCAGCGTCCGAACCACCGAGCGTGGCGCCCGTTGCAGCAACCGCCTTTCCGGTACCACTATTCGGATTGAAGAATGAATAGCTGGCGTTTGCGGAGTTGAGCGTGAGACTATCGTGGCCCAGCACACCGGTAAGCGAACCGAGCGATCCGGTTGTTGCGAGCGTCCCATCGTAAGTCTTGCTATTTGCAGTTACCGATGCCGTGACCGCTGCGGGCGTGATTGCCGCCGAGCCATTCGCAAGAGCCAGCGTGTAATTGCGGGCATCGGCACCCATGAGCGTTACGCCGGAAGCGAGAACGGACTTATTTGTGCCGACATTCTTACCGGAGAAGGCATAGACGGCGTGAGTCGAATCAGCTTGCACGTCGTCATTCCGGAATGCTCCAGACAGAGCACCGGTGCGGCCGGACGCTTCGGTCGTGGTGTCGTATAGCTTGTCGCTCGCACTAACCGCGGCCACGACCGTTGCGGGTGTAATATTTGCCGCTCCGGGCCTTACGGTAAGCGTGTAGTTAGACGCCGCGCGGCCGCTAAGAGTGGCTCCGGCTTCAGTTATTGTTTTCCCATTGCCGACGTTTTTGTCGTTAAAGCGAAATGTCGCGCTTGAGGCATTAACACTCACATCATCGCCGTTGAGGACACCGGAGATATTTGCGAGGTGACCGAATGCCGATGTAGTCGCGTCGTAGACTTTATTTTTTGCAAGAACGAACGCTGTTAGTTGTGCCGGATTGATGGTCAGCGCAGTGGGGTTGCCGGAAGCTTGCGCCAGCATGTAGTTGCCGCTATTGGCGGTTAAGCCGGACCCGTTGATAGCGTAATTCCCTACTCCGGTCGAACTGGTGGCTGCGCTGGAGAACGAAAGCGTGCCGGTGGTGGCCGATGTTTGCGTATCGCCATTGACGAAGCCGCTTACTGTACCGCTCGGCGCGGGGTTCACGTCGCCATAAGTGCGTGAGACGGCGTGCGCCGTGTACAGCAATTGCGCCGGATTGATTACCAGAGCGGTGGTGTTGCCGGCCGCCTGCTGGAAAGTGTAGTTGCCGTTATTGGCAGTAAGGCCGGAACCGTTGATCGCGTAATTACCGACATTGCTGGCTGTCGTTGCAGGGCTTGTAAACGAAAGCACCCCGGTCGTGGCGGAAGCTTGCGTGTCGCTATTCACAAGCCCGAGCACAGTGCCGGTGAATGGAGGATTGGCGCTGCCGTAGCTGCGTGATGCGGTATCGGCGGTGTAGGTCAACACAGCCGGATTGATGATCAATCCGGTATTATTGCCGGCTGCCTGTTGAAACGTGTAGTTCCCATTGTTGGCAGTAAGGCCGGAACCGTTGATCGCGTAATTACCGACATTGCTGGCTGTCGTTGTGGGGCTTGTGAAGAAAAGCGTGCCAGCCGTGGCAGAGGCTTGCGTGTCGCTATTCACAAACCCGCTGATGGTACCCGAAAATAGCGGGTTCGCGTCGCCGTAAGTGCGCGATGCGGAATTGGCCGTATAGGTCAATACAGCCGGATTGATTGTTAAAGCCGCCGCATTGCCGGTTGCTTCCGCCAGGGTGTAGTTGCCGCCGACAGCAATGAGGCCCGAGCCGTTGATCGCGTACGATCCGACATTGCTCGCGCTAGTGGCCGGGCTAGTGAATGAAAGCGTGCCGGTGGTCGCGGCGGCCTGTGTATCGCCGTTGACAAAGCCGGCTACCGTACCGCTCAGCGCGGGGTTTGCGTCGCCGTAAGTGCGTGAGACAGCGTTCGCTGTGTACAGCAATTGCGCCGGATTGATCGTGAGCGCTGTGGAGTTGCCGGCAGCCTGCTGGAACGTGTAGTTACCATTATTGGCAGTAACGCCGGAACCGTTGATCGCGTAATTACCGACATTGCTGGCTGTCGTTGCGGGGCTTGTGAAGGAAAGCGTGCCAGCCGTGGCAGAGGCTTGCGTGTCGCTATTCACAAACCCGCTGATGGTACCCGAAAACGCCGGGTTCGAAGCACCGTAGCTCCGGCTGGCCGCGTTGGCAATGTAAGTCAATGCTGCCGGGTTGATGGTGAGTGCCGCGGCGTTACCGGCTGCCTGCTGCAATGTGTAATTGGCATTCGCGGTCAATCCCGAGCCGTTGATCTCGTACGATCCAACGTTGCTCGCGCTGGTGGCCGGGCTAGTGAATGAAAGTGTGCCTGTGGTCGCGGCGGCCTGTGTATCGCCGTTGACAAAGCCGGCTACGCTGCCTGAAAACGCCGGATTCGCACCGCCATACGTGCGCAATGCGGTGTTAGCCGTATAACTCAGCACCGCCGGATTGATCGTGAGCGCAAGAGCATTTGCCCCGGCTTGTTGGAAGCCGTAGTTGCCATTATTCGCGGTCAGGCCGATCCCGTTTATTGCATACGATCCGGCGTTGCTTGCCGTCGTTGCCGGGGTGCCGAACGCAAGCGTTCCCGTTGCAGCTGTGGCTTGTGTGTCGCCGCCCACAAATCCCGTCACCGTTCCCAAGAATGCCGGATTAGCCGCGCCGTACGTTCGCGACGCTGCATTCGCCGTGTAGGTGAGCATGGCGGGATTTATGATTCCGATGTTTCCGCTCGCACTCGTCGAGCTGAGCTGGTATCCATAGACTGTTGCGCCAGTGCTGTCGGTTGCACTAGCGACCGAAACGCCGGTTGCCGTGACACTTTTGCCGCTGCCCTGGTTTTTGTCCGCGTATGTCGCGCCCGACGCGCTCAGCGTAATCGTGTCGCCTGTAACACCGCCGGCCGAGGTGAGATTGGCCGCCACAACGGCTGACGTTGTCGTGCTGTCGTAAATCTTACTGGTGGAGCCGATCAGACTAGGAGTCAATGAGGGAGCGAGCGTGTATAGAAGTCCGTTGCCGGTGGTCTGCGCTACCGTCATGCTGCCATATGTTGCGTTGTATTGCTTAAACCCATAGCTCACCGAACCCACGGTATCGTTGACCGGATTCTGGGAATAGACCAGCCAGCGCCCGCCGCCGCTGGTACTCAAGGCGTTTACTCCGGCACTGTTGATGAACTTGCCGCCGGCAACAAGCGTCAGAGGAGTGCCGCTGCCCGCTGCGGAAATTGTCTTTGAAGCATTAATCGTCAAGTTGCCGGAGGACTGCACCAGCACGGTGCCGGTTCCGGCGATACTCTGGTCGATTGTGGTCGAGACCGAACTGATGACGGCGAAGTTTGCTCCGCTGCCTAAACTCAAATTGCCGCCGATGACAGAGAACAGGAAGTTCGATCCGCTGTTGCTGCCGAGCGCTGTCGAGAGCGCGGAGATCATGCCGGAATAGTTGTTGTTGGTGATGTTGAGTAAGCGCAGCGAGTTCGTGTAAATATCCACGCCCGCGAATGAGGTCGTCCCGTTGTCGGAAAACGTGTTTCCCTTGTTGGCGCCGGTGAGGTAAGTCAGCACACTCGTGGTACCAGCCGGTGCGGTAAGCGTGTACGCGCCGCTGCCGTTCGTGGTTGTCGATCCGAAAGATGTGCCGTTCGCTAAACCAACTACCGTCACCGAACCGAGCGGTATTGCTCCGTTATAAACGGTTCCGCTGATCGATAGCCCTGGAAGCGGTTCCCAAGTGAATTTCGGATAGGCTCCTGAAGCTGCCCTCCATATAGAGGAGCTGAAGCCGGAGGGAAGCGATCCACTCTGTAACTGGGCTGTTGTCTGGCCCGTTATGCCATCGCTGATGCACAGATTACAGAAGCCATCGCCACCTGATTGCCCGGTGCTTTGCATATCAAAGTACGAACCATTGATGCTGGCATCGTTTTCTCCTGCAACGCCGCCGATGCTTGCTGCTCCGGATCCGGTAGCTGCTACCGATCCTGTTGCTAACGAATTGCTGATTGTTGCGGTGTTGTAGTTGATGAGGCCGTTATCGCCAACCAAGCCGCCTATCCAAACGCAGTTATTACAAGATGATGTTGTGATACCCGATACGGAGGCGGATGAATAGGTATTTGAAATAGTTCCGTCGTTTTCTCCGACCAATCCGCCGACAACCGTGTTGCCGAGGCCGTTGCCGGCGACGGTCCCGCTAGCATACGAGGCGCTGATACTCCCGTAGTTCTCGCCGACCAAGCCGCCCACGGCTGCCCCACTATCGGTACTGGTGACAGATGCATTTTTGATTCCGACGTTCCGGATGATGCCGGAAGAACTTGTCTGAGAAAACAAACCCGCTGTCAGGTCACTGCTGTCATTGACCGTCAAATGATCAATAGTGTGACCCTGCCCGTCGAAAATGCCGCTGAAACCTTGCGTGTCGTCACCCGTGTTTGCTCCATGCGCGATGGGAACAAAGTTGGCAACGGAGCTGGCATCGATATCGGTATTTACTGCGTATTTGCCGGCAAGATTGCTGTTAATATTTTGCAGATCGGTTGCCGTATCCACGGTCATGTACGGCATGAACGTGCCGGAGCCTATCGTCACGTTGCTGCTGTAACTTGTGGCAATTGGGTAGCCGGCAGGGTGATAGAAGAGATCAACGTTTCCGCTGCCGGTGAAATGGACATTGCCCGTTCCGTTGAAGATCACCGTTCCGGTTCCAGTGGCTGCTTTGTCCGCCTGCAGGGTAAGACCGCCCGCGCCGGCGTTCGAAACAGTCACACCGTTTTGAACATTGATGTTTCGGTACGCGCTGAGCGTTAGTGACGCTGCGGAATTCCAGGAAATGCTGCTCGCGACATTGATATCGCCATTTCCGGACGCCGTAGTACCGTAACCGCTGGAACCGCTGGCGTCAGTCGATTCCGTAACGTTAGTGCCGCCGTTCAACGATGTTTGGATCGTGGATGCGGAGCTGGAATCGATCGTGAGGTCGACGGGATCGACGAGCCAGGACCCGCCCGCGCCGGTTCGGATCGCAGTATTGCCGATTTCAACCGTGTGGCCCGAGGTCTCGATCGAACCGCCACTCCCGTCCGCGTTTTGCGCCGAGATGCTGCCGGTCACTTTCGTTTTGCCGTTATTCGAGACAAGCCAGACATGGCCGTCGCGGGTTGCCGTCCCGGTGGCGCGGATTTCGCCGCCAGTGTTGCCGGCCAGGGCATAAATATTGCCGCCATTCGCTTTCAATTCGGCCTGCGCTGCGGCGATTGTGCCTTGGTTCGTTACGTCTCCTGTTCCGGCGCCGACAAAGATTCGCTGATCGCTGCCGGAATCCGCCAGGAATACTTGCTCGCCCGCCGCCATTCCGACAGAGCCCCTCGGCGCCGAAATCGTTCCTGTGTTCGCCAGATTGCCGGCAATCAGGAATACGTTGCCGCCGGTGGAAGAGATGGAGCCCAGGTTTTTGACGAATGCTTGCGATTTCCCTTCAAAAAGGAGCGCGCCGCTAGATAGAAATAAGCTGGTGGGGAGATTCAAGCTTGAGGCGACAAAGTCGCCGCCCGTTTTCACTCTTCCGTGTGGCCCGATAATCACGCCTTGTGGGTTGATCAAATACACAGTGCCGGTGGCTTCGAGTGAGCCGAGAATCAGGCTCATCTGGCTGCCGGTCACGCGGTTCAGGGTTGCGCCCGAGCCGTTCTGAAACAATACGCTGCCGCGCGCGCCGATGGAAAAGCTCCTCCAGTCAATAACGCCGCGATTGGTTGCCTTCCGGATGGTGACCGCGTTGGCGAAGTTCGCTATGGTTCCGGAACCGGCTGTGAAGGCACCGCCTGACGGAAGCGTGGGGCTGGCGGCTTCAAGGGCCTGTTGAGACGGGAACGCCACAAGCAATAACGCGGCGAGCGCCCTATGGATACTGCGGAGATGAAACAGAGAGAAGTTCAACGCAACTTTTCGCATGATGTTTCGGAGTGGTTTTGCTACTGAGGCAAGGGGCCGGAGAGCAAAGGCGTGCTCGTTGTTGCTCGCTGCAACCGCGCACGCCTTTCCGTGAGCCTACGAATAAAGCGGCTAAACAAGCGCACCTATTGGCGCGACGGGAAAATGCCTTCCACCGCGATAATCCAATTCATAGCGATGTAGGGCTGCATGTTGCCGTGGGACTGGTTGCCGCCACTCACGCCGATAGCGTTGGCCGCAAGTGTCGTACTACCGGCCTGATCGTTATAGATCTGGGTTCGGCCGCCACCGCCCAAATAATTACCGCTGGACGTGCCTTTATTTTCGCCGCCATCGTTCGTCACCATCAGGTGGTTATGGGCCGGCATTTGATTAGGAAGCAGCGCGATCGTCTCGGAGCCGCCTGTTTCTCCCATGGTGCGGGGCGTCAGTCCGTTGTTGCCCCCGCTCAGCGTCGCCGCCAGCGGCGCGCGTCCGCGCAGGTCAGGAAGAGCAAATGTCGTTTGGCCGTTGCCTCCATACGTGGTTCCCAGCAACGCGAAAAGCGCCTGATATTGGGAGATCGGAAGAAGCGAGCCGTCGCAGAACATCCATCCGCGAGGCGCAAAGTTGAAGCAGACAAGCAGGAGTTGTCCTAGAATTGGGTCCATCAAAAACCTTTCTATAGAACCAAGTAGTCCCATGCGGGGAAGTTCTGCCGACATGGGAAATTTCTGAGGGACTCGTGAAAGGTGCTGCTCTCAGTGCGGGTGAGATTCACTTGTCTATCGCGGGACTGGGAGCACCCTGAACCGCTTTGTACCTGATAACAGGCCAGTATGCGGACCGGTGCGCGAGTTATTGCCGTTTGGAGTTTCAACACGTGCGGCTGTGCCGCATGTGAAATTTTTTGCGGGCTCGTCTGTCATTTTGCTTTCGACACAGTTTTCACCGGCTCGACTTTCTTGAGCAGTCCGCGGGCGATCGGCTTGGTACTCAGGCCATAGTCACTAGCCCACGCACCTCGGACTAAAGCACTTCGGACGTCGAAGAAATTCTGCAGAGCGATCGCAACTTGAAACGAGAAATCAGTAGAATACGTGCGCGGATCCATCGACGTAGCGCAGCGAATGTTCTGGAACGATTTCATCCATTCATCGGTGCCGCCTTGAGACGGTGGCTTGGGGCCGCCATCCGGAACCGCACCTGTAGGAACCAGACTGGTCACGGCCGGATATTGCGCGGCAATATGACAGGACATGCACGAAGTCGTGTTGAGGTCCGCCGGGCCGTTAAGACGTCCATTCCAGCCGAGGTGTTGCGGGGGGATTTGAGGCGAATCGAAAATCACGGATTGCTGCAATTCTTTGTTGACTCTGGTGTGAACGGGTGGGAACGGATCGGTTTTGTTGATGCGGTCTTCCGGATCATTGCCCCACATCAGCCCGAGCGGCACTAGATTCATGAATTTATTGGCCTTCTTCAACTGGCCGTTATAGACAAAGGTTCCGAAAACCCAACCCGTCAGTCCGGGCGCATCGGCGCGCGCATCGCGCACGGCAATGTCCATCTGCAACAAATTCACTTTGCCGACGACACGCTGGACCGGTTGGGAATCCGTTGGGAAAAACGTGGGTGTGATGTAGGCCGTCCATTGCAGCGGATTTTCGAGGAACGGGATGTGATCGTTTCCCTGCGGAGCGTCTGTGAACAATAGTTTTGCGAAGACTGTACCGACAGGGAATCCGCCGCCGAAGCGCGCATCCGTCGCGCGAGGATCGGGGTTCTGCGGATCGCGCCACATTTTGCCCATCGTGTACCCGGCGAAATCGTTGATCAGCGTGATCGCGTACACGGAGTAGTTTCCTTCCTTGCCTTGTTGTCCCGGGCCGAGTTGGAGAGGGCTGATCGGCGCTTCCTTAATTAAACCGTGAAATCCTTCAGTACCGCCGTTGGGAGGATATGCGTTCGGGCCGGTGCTTGTCGGATGCAGCCACGGGATGTGATACCACTCGCGGACATGGTTTTGCCAGGGATCCCAGCTGGGCAGGTTGCCTTCGAAAGCGTAGTCGCGAACCGCTTCCATGTAGGCAAGCGGCTGGGTACGGAAATCGATCTTCTCGAGAAATTCCGGCCGATCATTCGGCAACTCCTTGGGGAAATCGGCCTTCAGACGGAAGACGGGTTGATCGGAATACTTGGCCGCGTATTCGGACGGTGTCACCATGAATCCGAAATCCGGAAATCCAGAGCCTTTTTGCTTTCGCGCTGTAAGAGTTTGTGCAGAAACCACTACGTGGGATTGGCTGTACGCGCTGCCCAACGCTAGAACCAGTGCGAGCAGTAAAGCGCCAAATCGACAGAAATCGATTCTCTTCATGTTTAGTTCCTTTCGAGGTCGGCGAGAGATACTTCGCAGACGCGGCGCACCTCCTGAACCGTTGCTGGCGCGTCAAAGCGAAATAGACCGCTGAGGCCGCGCTCCAGACGCGACGCGCGAATCGCCGCTTTAATCGCAAAGAACACACTGTTGGCGAGGACCAGCGGCGGCTCACCGACTTCTTTTGCGGAGAAGATGTCGTTCGGATCCTCTGGGATGTCGGCAACGCTCAGTGAATCGCGCGGGAACAGATGAGTATTGAGTTCAAGCGGAATCGACGTGGTCGCCGGCGGTTTGTAGCGCCACGTGTTATCGGTGTTGAGCCGTCCAATTTCGGGTCCGTCCTCCTGAAACACCAGCTTTTCGGAAGTCAGGTAGCCGATGCCTTGCACGAAAGCGCCTTCAACCTGGCCGATGTCGATTGCCGGATTCATGCTCCAGCCCATGTCATAAACAATATCGGAGCTGAGGATCTGCGCCTCACCCGTAAGAATGTCGACTTCGACCACGGATAGCGCGGCGGAGTACGTGAAGCCGACGAAAGAATCGACGCCTCCGCCGAGCGGTGCGTTCGGATTGCGGGTGATGCCCGGAATATTCGGCTGCTGATTCTGCGGCTTGAAGGTCATGGCGGGGATCTGCACTTCGCCGCCCCGGATTTTCGCAGTAAAGGTCGCGATCAGAGGAATGCGCTTCGAATACGCAAGTGAAACCAACGTCGACCAGATGAGCGTGTCCTGGCCGCGGAAGTTGCGAACGTGCGCCCAGCCATCCGAATAATTCCAAAAATCGATGCCATTGTCCGTGCACCATCGATCGCCATTCTCTTCGCGCATTTGGTAGCCGAAATTGAGCATGCGCTTGCGAACTTCCTGGCACGTCTGCTTCACTGCTTCGCAGGAGTAAGGAGTTCCGGTTGACGCGCCGGAACTCGTGGGATTGGGCGTGATCGCGGTGCGCGGGCCTTCGACGAAAATCATTTCCATTGGAAGGTTCAAAACATAGGAGGCAACCTGTTCAACTTGCGTGGCGAGTCCCTGCCCCATCTCGACGCCGCCTTGATGAACGAAAACGCTCCCATCGCCTTGGCTGATCGAGATGACGGCCGCGGCTTGTTCGAGCATCAACAGGTTGTAGCCAGAGCCGTACTTCACCGGCATCATTCCCAAGCCGCGCTTGCGCCATTTGTTTTTGCGGTTATAGTCATCAACGGAGGCGCGCTTCTCGGAGTAATTCGACTTGTCTTTCAAGTACTGCCATACTTGCTTCATGTAGCAGTACGAGAGCGGCTGGCCGAAGGGCGTGACGTCGCCGCGATTGTATAGATTCAATTCCCGCACGTCTTCGGGCAACATGCCGATGGCAAAGGCGGCATCGTCAATCGCGTTCTCCACCATGTTCTTGCCTTGCACGTCGCCGAAAGAGCGGAACGCGGTCGATGGCGCGGTGTTGGTGCGGCAAACGTCGATCTGGCTTTCAAAATTCTTGATGAGATAGGCGTTGTCGGTGCGGAGTTGCACGCAATTGGAAACGATGAAGGAACAGTCGTAGAATGCGCCGCCATCGCCCCACATTTTGATCTGGAAGCCGTGCAGCATTCCGCGGCGATCGATCGCAATTTGATACTGCCCGTAGTAGCCGTGGCGCTTGCCGATCATGATGGTGTCTTCTTCGCGCCGTACAGCAAGTCGAACCGGGCGTTTCATTGCCTGTGCCGCAACCGCCGCCGGACCAGTTACGAAACGTGTTTGCTCGGTTTTTCCACCGAATCCGCCACCGACGGAATTTACACGAATCTCCACCTGGTTGTAATGGACGCCGAGCGCCATAGCCGAGGTCTGATGCATTTCCATCGGGCTCTGCGTGGATGGATAGATTACGAAACGCCGTTGATCGCTCGGTTCGGCGACGCAGCCCTGCCGTTCCATGTAGAAGTGCGCTTGGCCGCCATTGCTCTGCGCGTTTTCGACGATCACGCAATCGATTCCGTCAATCCGTCCCTCCCGGACGGAAGGTTCGCGATCGAGCGGGTTCTTATCGCGCGTCCAGTCAAACCGGCTGCCGGGTCGCGTGATTTTCCAGATGTGCGCGACGAAGCTGGCCGATTCCGGCGTATCCGGGAAAACGCTGCCGATTTCAATAGCCTTTTCGAGGTTCAGAATCGGCTTGTCAAAAGGAGCGGGCCAATCGACAGCGTAGTACCCAAGGCAATTCTCCATTACATAGTGTGCGATCCGAATCGCTTCTTGTTCGGTGTTCGCAATCGCGAGGGCGATCGACTGACCGACGAAGTTGACCATCTGCTCAGCGAACAGCGGTTGATCCATTCCCATGCCCTGGAGATTGACTCCGCCTTCGCGAATGTTTTCGTGTGTGATCAAGTCGATGAAAGATTGGAAGCGCTCGCTTAGGTAGCGGCGCAGTTCAGCAGCCGTGACGGCTTTGTCGCTGCCCGGAATGATGAAATAGTAGTTCGCGAGTGCGCGCCGGCTTTGCACGAATGCCGCATTTACCGTAAGCGGAGGCACAGGCAGTTCATGCACGTAATGAATTTGCCCGGAACATTGATACATCGATGTGATCTTGATGTAGGGCTGCCCTACAGGCTTGTTCCATTCCCGCGGGTTGGCATAGTGTTGCGTTCCGTCGCTTTCCGGCCATTTCCCCCACGTGACCCGTCCACTGGATGCGATTTCGGGCGGCGGTGTGATGCCGCGTGCTTCCATGGCATTCACGATCGCTTTATAGAACAGGCCGATGGCGAGTTCAATCCGATACTCATCGGTGAAGCCTTCGTTTGGCAGGCCTTTCATACGGTCGGCCCAAAGTGCTAGTTCGGCTTTGACCTCGGCAGCGAGAGTGGCGGCAACGCTCTTGTAAGCGTTTAGACCGAGCGGAGCGCCTGCTAGCGCTGCTTCCGTTTTAGCGGCGTGCCAGGGGAACGGAGCGATTCCGCCAAACACCAGCGACGCGGCGGAAATCACATTGCCGAAGGAAAGAGTGAAGAGGCTCGTTGTGTTTACGATACTGTGCGCATTAACTTCGCGTAGCGCGACTTTCTGCGCCAGAGCGGTCTCGTTTTTAAAGTCCCCATTGGGCAGCAGATAGGAAACTAGCACAATATTGTTGATCGATGCCGGATTGTCGAGCGCCCACGCCACCAAATCGCGAACAGACGCGGACTGAGGTGTAAACGTTCCGTTTGCTTCAAGCAGCAGATACTCGACCGTGGCTTCGATGCAATCGAGCGTGGTGAAAAGATCGGACGGGAACGGCTCGCCGGTGCCCTTCGCGATATGATGCAGCACCATCATCGAATTCCCGGCAAGCGATGCCGCATTGCGTACGATTCGCCCGGCGGTCCGTCGAGCCATGAACAGCACCGCACCGAGGCGCGTATTTTCGTTGCTGCTATTCGGCCCATTATTTTCGAGCAGCGAAATGAGATCGGCGTAAATCGTCCCGCCGGACACGCGCAGCGCTCCGTCGCGAAGATCGGGGGGCGCATTTAATTCGGGAATCAGCCGGATGTCAATGAATAATTTCGTCGTGGCGAATTCCTGCTCATAGACGCCATAGGACGTATTACCGTGCACGAGGCGGTACTCAGCGCCGCGATTGGAGTGCATCAATGTCGCGAGCTCGGCAAGAGTGGTTGGCGTTCTCCACAACTGGCCGTTGCCACTGGATGTAACCGGCTGGGCTGGTCCTTCAGCCCCAGACGGAAAGGGAATGATGAGTGGTCCCGGCTTCTGCGCCGCAGTGTCAGGGTCCGCAATGCACGCCATCCGGTTGGCCTCATCCTGCTTATTCCAGTCCGAAGCGAACGTTTTCATGCCGGTGAGGATCGCGCGATAACCGGTGCAGCGGCAGATATTGCCGTCGAAGGCTTCCTCGATCTGTTTCTTGGTCGCCTTAGGGTTATTGATCAGGAACTCGGACATATTCATCACGAATCCAACGCTGCAGTAGCCACATTGCGAGCCGTTGTTCATCGCCAGGCGATAAGCGACCGGGTTGACCCCCTCATTCGAGATTTCCGATGGGTGATCGGCGGGCGGCCTGCCTAGCTTGGCCATCGGAGGTCCACTCTTTGAAAGAGCCTGGGAGACCGACTTAAGAACCGCTTCGTTCTTGGCCTTCACCGCGGCTTCCGCGTGCCTAACGGCGGGCGGGGTGGGCGCATTCGGTGGCGCCGCCGCTCGCGAAGCGACCAGCGAATGATGCAGAAATTCAGGATTCGGGCGTCGCACCGCGCCGGTCCCTTCAATCGTGGTCACAACCAGCCCGCCCAACGCGCAGACGGGGCGCAAACAGGAATTAATCGCACGATGTTGGGGTTCGTCGCCGTTCCAGCGCGAGAGAATCACCGTGCAGCCTCCGCACCCGCCCTGGCCGCACGGCTTTTTCGGCCCGGTCAGCCCGACTTCCGGAGAGCGAAGGTAATCGATTAACAGCAAATCGGGTGCGGGATCGTTCACGATCACGGCTTTCCCGTTAAGAAAAAAAGCAACCGAATTGGGCATTAGTGCGGTTATCCCTTGCGTAAATAGCTCAACAACTTTTATCACAAACACAATCAACTTAAGTAGTTCGTTGCTTGCATTAGCCTCTAATTGCGGTTATTATCGATCAAACATGTCACAATCGGAGCACTTGGAACCGTGGATTTCCCGGTCATAAGAAAGGTTTTCACCGGCGCGGCAGATTTCTCCGTGCTGCTGATTTTCGCGCTCTCGGTCACAGCAGCGCAGAACGTTCACCCGGCTTCATCATCCGCTGGTCCCGCGGCTGAAGCCTTTCGCGATAGCGTGGATGCGCCGCCTACCGGATGGAAAGGGCCTCGTTTCAAGCTGAGCCGCGACTATCCCAGGCAAATGCCGGCTTGCGAGGCGCCCTGGCTGAAACGCCAGGTGTCGTTTTCCGATGCAAATTCAACCTGGAGCGATTGGCGAGGCTATGTGGAGGACATCGTCGATTATGTCAAGCGCGGGCAAAATCCGAATCTGCCGGACGAGACGGGTTGGCAGACGACAGTGGATAGTCGGCCGATGTGGTTTCACGTCCCCTGGATGGCTTACGACGGCCAGCGCGGCCGCGAATTTGCGCACGGTCTCACCAACGAATTATCGACCGCTTTGTCCACATTGCACGAGGGACGTGGGAGCGGAAAAGAGCGCTTATTTCGACCGTTATTATCGACTGGCCGCGATATAGATCCGCTATTTGAGACGTGGTCCGTCGGGATGTACAATCCTTGCGGCGCATGGTCGCTGGGCCAGGTGTTTCCCGCCTCGGGCGCTCCTGCCGTTCATACCGATAGCGGGCGGACCTTGGCGAAGGGGCTGCCGTTTGCGGAAGGCACGGTGGTGATCAAGCTATTGAACACCACAGCGGATACCGCGAGCGTGCCTTACCTGCGAGGCTCGACCGAGTGGCAAGCCAACGGCCACGTGCAGTTCGGACCGGATAAATACTCGACCTGCAATCGCCGCGTCGGCAAAATCCATCTAATTCAAATCGACCTGGCAGTGGTCGATGAAAGGTCGCCGACACGATGGGTTTATAGCACGCTTGCCTACAACGGAAATCTTAGCGGCAAGACGGTGCTGGATCGAATGGAGCCTCTGGGTGTGCAGTGGGGCAGCGATCCTCATACCTTTCCCGCCGTTCGACGGGCCGAAAGCAAGCCGCCGTACGAAACTGTTCTCGCGCCGGTATCGATTCCTGAGCACTATGGCTGTGAGAAGCGGTTGGCAGGCACGGTGGATCAGGCTAACTCGAGTTGTGTCTCGTGCCACATGGGAGCGTATGCGGCGCCTCCGCCGTATTTAAATTTGCAGAGTGTCACCGTCCCGGCAATCTTTAGTTTCCCTGGGATGTGTACTACTTACAATCCCGACAACGCGGCATATTTTTCGAACTACAGATATCCGCAGCCCTATCGCGTCGCGGAATCGCCAGGCCCCTTCGCGAGCGCGGTTCCGCTCGATTCATCGTTGCAACTGGCCGTCGCCTTCGCGCAGTATGCGACCTATATCAGCCCGCGCGCGCTGCCGCTGGCTTGTTCGGATCCTCGTGCCGCAAACACTGCGGCTTCCAAGAGATAGGTCCAAGCCGAACAAAGAGAGACTATGAATTCAATTTCACGGCGTAGTTTGTTGAAGACTGGTGCGGCGTTTGCCGGAACAGTCGCCGGCGCAGGCAGAGCGCAGACGCAACAAGGGGAAGATTACGAGGCGGGTGTTCTTCACCTTGAATGCAAATTCATCGAGAAGACGATCGACGGCACGCGCTGCAAGCTGCGCAGCTACAACGGCAGGGTGCCGGGCGAATTGATCAAGGTACGGCAGGGCGAGATGTTGCGAGTACGCGTGAAGAACTCGCTTCCGCCGGTCGATTCGAAGGGATGGGACGGCAGCCACAATGTCCCGCATATGTTCAATTCGACGAACCTGCATCTGCATGGACTCGACGTGATTCCTCATTTATTTGAGCCGGTGGGTACCGGAAACCCGCTCGCAAAGATGATCGACATCATGCCAGGCCAATCGTACGATTACGAATTCAAAATCCCGTACGATCAGCCCCCCGGACTATCTTGGTATCACCCCCATCATCACGGATCGACAGCGGTACAGGCCGTAAGCGGTATGGCCGGACCCCTGATAACCTACGGCGATATCGATGCAGTACCCGAGATTAAAGCTGCGCGCGATATTTTGCTTGCCATTCAAGATATTGGATTATTTCCCAGTGAAGAAGACCCCAATCTTTGGACCTATCAGCCGAAGCAGAACGCTATGTGGGACACGCTTAACGGTGTAGTGACCACGTACAATCCCAAAACCTGCCAAATGGAGCCGACCAAGCTCCAGGGAGGATTCACTGCGGGCGATTACAAGCTTCGCTACTACATGCTAAATGGCGAGCCGTTCTTTAAAGAGACGCACAACTACGCGAAGGGACAGGGGACGCATCCGATCGGCAAGCAGTTGCCCGTGCAGCGATTCAAGCTTGCGCCAGGTGAAGTGGTTCGTTTCCGCATGCTGAACGCCTGCTCGGATAATTATATGCCGATCGTGGTCGAAGGGCATGAGATGCACCTCATCGCGATCGACACTGTCAACTTCGAACAGACGGTGACCAGGCCGGTTCATCCCATCAAACAAGTACCCGTTATGCTGATGACTCCGAACACCGCCGACCCCGGTCAGGTCGCAATTCCTCCGGCTGGCCGCGCCGAGTTCCTCATCAAGGCGGTTGACACTCCGGGCGTGTATAAGATCGTGCAACTGGAACAGCGGCAGCAGTTTTTGCAGAGCGACCAGAAAGTCATTGCGGAGATCGAGGTGACTGGTGCGCCCAAACCGATGGGGGTTCCCACCAAGCTTCCAACCCAAAAGCGCTACTATCCACGCATCCGCCCAGAAGAGGTACAGCGCGTGCGCAACTTCATTTTTTCGGGAGTATTTCCCCCTTCCCAAAATCCCTACGTCGGGATCGATTTTCTGATCAATAACAATGTCTATGAGGAACTCGCTGTCCCGCATGTATGCAAGCTGGGCAGCGTCGAGGAGTGGCACATCCAGGTGTTGGGTGCTCATCACGGCGGCACCGAAGGTCACCCGTTCCATGTGCACGTAAATCATTTCGAGGTGATTTCGGTAAACGGCAAGCCGGTTGACTACGCCCCGGTAGCCGATACGGTTTGGGTCCCGCTTAAGTCGTCCGTCGTGATCAGGGTGAGGTTTAAGGAATTTAGTGGAAAGTCAGTGTTCCACTGTCACATCCTGCCGCATGAGGACACCGGGATGATGGACAACTTTCTAATTCTTTAGGCCACGCTCGTCCTCTCTAGTGTGATAGCAACTCTGGTGCTCGCAGAAACACAACCGTGCTGTTTTTCTATTTCCGACGGTTTTGTACGCCGTCGATGCGCCGGCTGTCAGGCGACCTGCGGTTGTCAACCTGGATTCTCCTGACAACGGGCTTCGATCACCTAATGAATGCCTGCTTCCAAATCGCCTCCAACGCTCCGCATGCGCTCGCAACCTGCTGAGAGGATGAGCTTTTCGTCGCCTCAGTCGGATAACTCCTGATAAACGCCGATCACATCTGCCATCGCGAACCTGGAATTGCACTGAAATCCGTGCTGTCCCAGATGCTGACTTCAGGACAGCAAGGGACACCACTGGTGCGAAGGGGATTTCACACGAATCATCGCGCACAGTGCGGCATACGGCGTTCAGATATCTTCGTACTTGTTGCCATGCTCGACATCTCTCTCGCGTTCATTTCTACTCGGTTTGAGAACGGTCATCGACCTGACAAAGGAGTTTGTATGCTTGCGCTGTGTCGCGCTGTCGCACTCGCCTTCGTTGTCCTCCTGATCGGCGGGACTCTCTCCGCCGAACAGAAATCGAAATCTTCGCGCAAGGTCCCGGTGGGCACGAAGAACGATGCCACACCGAAGACCGGCGGTGCGTCGACGCGTCTCGGCTGGCGGCTTGTATGGAGCGATGAATTCGAAGGAAAGCGTCTCGATCCCGCGAAGTGGAACGTCGTGGTCCGCGAGCAGAGTAAGCACGACGAGTTGCAGTATTACGTCCGCGACGAAGTGTATCTCGAACACGGCTGTCTCCGGCTACGCAGCCGTAAGCGTGACTACGGCGGCATGCATTACACCAGCGGCCGCGTGGACACGAGCCACAAGTTCGCGGCGACCTACGGGCGTTTCGAGATTCGCGCAAAACTGCCAGGTGGCAAGGGAATGTGGGCCGCGTACTGGTTGTATCCGCAGAACCGGGACTGGGCCATGGAGCGGCTCATGGCAGAAACTATTGCCGCGGGCAACGAGGCCCTGATTCCAGAAGAACGGCCGTGGTACAGCGAGATCGACATCATGGAATTCCTCGGCCATGAGACGAACGTGATTTACGGCACGCTGCACTACTACACGTTCAAGGGCGAAAAGAAATCAAGCTCCGGCACTTGGCGCGGCGACGATGACTACACCAGGGACTTCCATGTTTATGCGTTGGAATGGGAGCCTGACGCTATTCGCTGGTATGTGGACGACAAGCTCATCCACATAGCGGTCACTGGCATCCCGCATACGCCGCATTACCTGATCCTGAACACGGCCGTCGGCGGTAAGTGGCCGGGCAAACCTGATGACACCACCGTCTTCCCGCAATTTCACGATGTCGATTACGTCCGCATCTACGAGCGGGTTCCGAGTGAATAAACAATGGTGTTGGCCAGTGTGTTTCCGTCAGCGTTCATTTCTAGTTGTTCAACGAGTGATAACAGCCCTTCGCACTAGCAATCTACGGTCGGCGGTCCATAAACGGGCATCGAGGACATGAGCATGCCTACTGCGCCACTTCCCGGATTTAATTTCTGGATGCGTCGCAAGTTGCTGCCGTGATTAGCTGTAGCCCACCGTCGACTCATAGGGCCGACAAACACCGATCGGATGTGGAATGGCCTCTGCTGGCGAGCATCTCAATCTGCCGACGAGCTTTTATAAAGGTAATAACATACTTGCCAACTCACCTGGGTGTTTGATATCGTCAGGGAGGAATGCCCCCGAATGCCCGAAAGACAAGCGGAATTCGTGACCAGCTATGAACGCGTTGACGACATTAACGCAGAACACTGGGAGCAATTAGCGCGGGATCTCCCGCCTTCAATGGAAACTGTGGCCCAACAATATCGAGAGATCGCGAAGCTATACCGTGAATCCGAGAGTCAAGCCATAGTCCGCGTCGTTCGACAGCGGGATGAGACAGACGGCGTTTCATAGAAGGATATTCGGCTTGCGATGTGGAAGTCTTTTTAATATTGGCGAGAGAATTTTCTCGCTGATCTGTTCGAGATCAAGCACTTCGCCCTTGGCATCCTTAAGCACAACCACGTCCTCATCATTGACTGCGGCGTGAAGCTTTTGCTTATCCCATGAAACGCTATCGTCGTCCGGATCGAAAATGATCTCCACCGACCCGTTTGCTTTAGCTGGAGGAGCAAGGATTCTGATCCTGACGCAGTTCTCGGTTACTTGTAAACAGTTCGAGTATTCGACTTCTACTTCACCAGAAGGCGTATAAATCCGCGTGTAATCCGCTACTGCCTGTCGCAAATGCACTTTTAGAGTGGCCCACAACTCAGGCGCATCTCGAAGAAGTAGCGCACGTTGACGTGCAGCCTTCTCAACCCAGCTAGCCATCTGTTGTTCCTGTACTCACGCGCCTGATTTTCTTTCCCGGCTTCCTTCCGTGTGCTCGCTTCTCACTGGCTTCCTTCTTTAGCAGATCCTTCTTCGACACGGTGAGCACCATGCGAAGCGCATTGCTCATACGTTCTGCTTCGGTGTTGCCGGGAACATTAGGAGCGGGTGCTGGCTTCATTGCACCCCTGGGCTTGTGAGAATTGGTTTCACCTACCGCTATAGTATCCGGTTTGCCCGATTCCCACAAATGGGTAGTGCCTGAAAGGTGCGTTGAGTACCCTTAGCGTTCTTCGGGCTTACGCCACTTGCAGTGAGTATGTATTCTTGCTGAGTCGGCGACAGCATCCAGGAGGCGTTCTTCATCAGCATCGTTCGGATTCATAAACGGCATATTTGTGATTAGAACTTTTCGGTAATCTTCTGGGTCTCTAATCGCATTCAGGCCAAGCGCACGGAGCGTGCCAACATGCAACGTCACAAGCCCGTGGCAACTAAGTTCCTGCTCAATACATTGCCGTGCTTCGATGTGGAAAGAGTCATAAAGCGACAATCCGTCTGCATCCATTGGATCAATAATGGAGCCGGTTTCGTCACGCTTCGGGGGCCGACGCATGAATGCCTCCGCTTTAACGTGTGAGGGATCGTCTGGATCGAACCAGTTTTTACGGCGTATCGTTCGATAGATGATCGTGCCGCAAGGAGGATCAACCGGCTGCGGTTGCTGCGGACTCACGCTCAGTTAACCAGTCAAGTCTTTGCGCAAGCACCAGAGGCGTCACTCCCTGATTGCTAAGGCCATTTCCTCGCGGTGATGAATAATAGACGTAAACCTCAGCATCGCGTGTGGCCGGACAGATCAGTTTTACCTGCTTGTTGCCGCGCCTCCATGTGATCCGAATACCCCCCTCAGAGTCAACCACCGGGGAAGACGGGATGTCCTCTCCAACTAGGGAGATAGCAGCTAAAAGGAACGTAAGAGCATTTTTGAACGCCAACTGTGAGGGTCCAATTTGCCCGTAATCGTCTTCTCCCCTTTCATCAAGTAGACCAATGAGACGCTGGATCGAAACCGGAGTCCCAACCGGAATAACCGCAGCCTTCGCTTCAGAAGAAGTCCACGTATTGTCAATAAACGGGAACGGTAGAGCAAGAGTGCTCATTCGTGAATTTCCTCCATTGCCTTCGACCCGCCCAAAATCTGCTCCCGCTTTTTCTCAAGTTCGGCAACCTTCTCGGTCAGCCAAACTGCAAAGGCTTTTGCGACATTAATGTCAAACACCACGCCAACTTCCACTTCACGAAAAATGCCTTCTTTTGATTCGCGCTCAGCAATGATTTCCCGCTCAGGCGCACCAGCCTCAGACACTTCATATGTCATCGCCTTTGGAATTGGGAATCGCTCATTATAGAATGCGATGAAGAGTTGTAGGCGCGGAGTGGTTCCGCCATACACGCCATCCGCGTGAATCACACGGAAGGCATTGCTCTTCTCGCAGTCTACGCGCACCTTGGTGGTCGGCACGTCTTCATCCATTTAGAGACACTACCAATCTTTCGCCGAGTTCCTCCACGTCGCCCATACAATAGTAAAACATATATCTTCTTAATCTCTATTGGGTTTCGCGGTGCTGAGGGCCGTGAAACCCTTGCTCTACTGTTCACAAATGTATGTACAGTTCTTATCGGTGAAAGTAGGGCAGTTCTTTAGGTGCTCCGTTGAAGTTCACGCCTCTGGATACACGAGTATGCGCCTCTTGTCCTCACCCAAATCCCGTGCATTGCTAAAGTAGACTGCCACTCTGCCCTGTTCGGTTATGTAGTGCTCGGACATCCGGGGCACATCGAACCAGCCGTTAGGCAGGCGCTTATATCCGTCCGGTATCTTCACTTCGTCCAGAGGCTTCCCGTACACGTTGTCGCTGCTGCGATCCATTTTTGCTAGAGAACGGAGCGCGGCTCTTTCCCATCCCCATAAGACAGATCCCGCGCAGAAAAGACCGCCACAAGACGGAGGCCAAGAGGCGGTCTCGACGGAACAGTAGAACCGTTCTATCTATATGTGACCGTACTGCACACGTGTGCACAAAGCAAGATACCGAAATGCACTATGCGCATTGCACTCAGTTTGATTCGAGGTCGCAACTGAGCCGTTTGCCTCTTAATCCGAGCCGCCCACCGAAAATTCGTGCGCTTCCATGTGATATCGGAACGAAAATTCTCAAGCCCAAAGACTGAATCCAAAAACAGCTTCAGATAATGGCTGGCAGTCGGATCGCAATGAAGATAGAAGCTTCCAGTCTGTTTTAGTACGCGACGGATCTCAACCAATCGAAGCGTCATGCTTACCAGATAAGCAAGCAAACTGCTTTCCTTGAGAACGGAGTGGAACCCGCGAAATAGTTCTATGGTTTCCTCTTGGAACCGTCCGCCCTCGTTGCTCGTGATCTCGCGATATCCGAGCGCAGCGGGAGTATCCCATATCCACATATCCGTGAACGCTTGCGCTTGCGCAGCATCCTTGCGCTTTGCTGTGCTGTAGATCTGGTTATAGGTGCGCTGCGAATTGAACGGCGGATCAATGTAGCAGAGATCGACGGATTCCGATGGCATCCGTTTCTCATCACGTAAGATTTCTAAATTATCGCCGTAGTAGAGGGTATTCACCGCGCCCCCACTACCGTTTTCCTCGTGACGGCTTTCGATACGGAAGCGTTCACGCTTCTGCCTCTGTCTTGCCCGTTAGCTCTTTGTACGTTACACGTTTGCCGACAATTCCATCCACCGCGATGCTGAAACGCTCCGCATCCGTAAGCTTTCGTTGATTGAAGCGGTACGTCTGTTCATCTAGGTAGCGGAACAAGTGAAACGGCTCGACGCTGATGTAGGTGCCGTTGATGCTGCGCTTCAGCAAACTCCAGAAATTCTCTAAACCGTTCGTGTGAACTTTGCCATCGACGTATTTCTCGGCATGATCGATCACGCCATGTGCGTATTCTTGCGCCAACCCGTCATAAGACATCAGCGCGTCGGTGTAGAGCGCGGAACCCGCTTCGACATGTTTCCGAACTTCGGACTGGAGCGCATGTTTCTTCCGGTTTGCAACTACACTCGCCCGAACTTTACCGCCGCGCTCCAGAATGCCCATTACCGCCGTTTTGTCTTTTGGCCCGGTTCCAGTGATGCGCCTCTGCCGTTTGCTCAAGTGCATATTGCGAGCTTTGCCACCGATGAAGGTTTCATCCGCTTCCACTTCGCCGGTAAGCTGCCGCTCGTTCTTTGCCATGCCGAGCGCAAGCCGAATCCGGTGATCCATAAACCAAGCCGTCTTTTGCGTCACGCCGATAGCGCGGTGAATCTCGTAGGAACTGATACCGTTTTTGCAGTTCACAACCTGCCACATGGCGACGAGCCATTTATCCAGACCGAGCGGTGAATCCTCGAAGATGGTTCCAGTCTTCGCGGTGAACTGTCGCAAGTCGTGCTTGCTTCCGCACTGCCAGCGGTTGTACTTCGGTTGGAACAGGACGTTCTTGCTGCCGCAACGCGGGCACGTGACACCATCGGCCCAACGGTGCGCCACAAGGTATTCACGGCAGTTGTTCGGATCAGCGAAATAGAGGACCGCTTCTTGGAGTGTGTCCGGTTCCTTCGGTTCCATGTTTCAATGGTAGCCGGGAATCGATGAGTTGTCAACTATATTATTACCCTTATTTGGACGCGCTCCGGTACTATTAACCAGCTCTCGAACACCATCCACACGCGCCAGCGCGAGACATTGGAATCGCAAATCCCTGACGACCTGCTGCTGTCAAAGGGCGTGCCGGGGCGGCTGCCTACTCGGAGTGAAGCAGAGCTATTGGCATCGATAGGTTGGGAAAATCTGCACTGCTCGGGTTCGATCTCGCTTATAAGCGCCCGGAGGAGGTCCTCGCGCGGTACAGCCAATTGCTTTCTGCCACGTAACGTCATGCATTTTGCGCTTCGCGCTAGGCTGAACTCAAGTGTGAAGGAACCGGTTTCGCAATCAACAGGGAAACAGCTTCTCTGCGGCGCAAGTCGGCTCACCGCGAACACAAACAATCTCCAGATTGCCCCGAAAAATGGGCGGTTTGCAACCGGTTTCCTTTTCGGGTATGTATCGGAATACGGTTTTTTATGAGTTTTGCAAGTACGCTCTTTCGAACCGCGGTCGTGGCCGCCGCCTTGGGAACCCTGGCGCTCGCATCACAGCCGGTTACCGTAACGATGCAGGACGGCAGCCAAATCAAAGGCACTTTCGCCGGCGGAAGCGCCGACGATATTAATGTCGTTGTCGCCGGCCAGACGCTCACCCTCAAAACGGCCAATATCGAGGCCGTGAAATTTGACTCCGGCCCTGCGCCCGGTCCAACCGAGGCCTCTAAGCCGATCAACCCAGTACCGGCCGTTCCGGTAACCTCGCAGGGGGCAACGACCATCCCCGCCAATACGCCGGTTATCGTCCGCCTGATCGATTCGGCCGATTCCAGCCACGACTCTCTGGGTAAGGAATACCGCGCTTCTCTCGACGAACCGCTCGTCAATCAGACCGGAGAAGTTGTGGCGCCGCGCGGATCCGATGCGTTGATCGTTCTCACAAATCGGCAGGAATCTGGACACTTTGCCGGGAAAACGGAACTCCGGCTGGCATTGCGCTGGTTGACGATTCATGGCAAACGCTACGACGTCTCCTCGACAGATGTGGTGGGAGCGAGTTCCTCCCGCACCGCGCGCTCGGGAAAAACGATTGGCGGTTTGGCCGCGGCTGGCGCTGTCATTGGTGCGATTGCGGGCGGCGGAAAGGGCGCGGCGATTGGAGCCGGCTCCGGCGCGACACTGGGCACGCTCGGACAGGTGTTCACGTCCGGTCAGCAAGTGCGGGTGCCGTCGGAGACGCGGCTCACCTTCCGACTCGAGCAGCCCTTGCAGGTGAATTGAGGGGTTTGCCTGGCACGATCCGCCACTCCGAATGAAGCCTCATGCGGTCGCTCGTTGCGTTATCGGACTCGCAAGTGTCCGCGCGATTTTCTCAATCCAAACCGACAAGTCTTTCAGATGCGGAATGCGGCCAGTATATCCGAGAGTTGTTCTGGCGTTTTTCGGTTCGGTTCGTATGGCGTGGCGAGTCGTTTTCGCATACGACCGCAGGAACGCATCGAGCGATGTGTTAGGGCGAAAGATGTAGCTCGCGTGTCCCGCCTGCGGAATCTCGGAGACGACCGTCTGACCGAAGACGAACAGATATTCATTGCGGAACAGATAGACCGCCCGGGCCCGGGCGGCTAATTCCCGGTAGACGCCTTCGTCGTAGTCCGGTTCCCAGTTGACCCATCTGGCTTCTACTGGGGCCCGAACACCATGCGCGTGACACCATTCGGCAGCTTGTTGGGCCTCCATTGCTTCCTGCTCCAATCGCGCGCGCAACAGCGCGACGATATCCGCATGCGGATGAAAGTGCTCCCAGAAGGCGCGCGCTGCCTCGAACCGAGGGGCGACGGATAACGGATTCTGTACGGTCAGCGTGCTCTGAAATGGCTGCGACCAGACTCTCGGCTGAAATCCAGTTTCGGTGCGCCGGAATCGTGTCTGCTGCCAGAACATCGCTTCAACCGTAATAGAGCCCTGCGCCAGGTGCGCCCACGTGTTCCAGTCGTCGGTCCACTGCATCGGCAGCAGAGAGGAATCGAACCGAATGACAATGCGCTTGCGCGCATCGCGATAGACGGCTTCGGTGCCCTCAAACCGGAATCGGTGTAGGGCAAGCCGCGCACTTCGTTCTTCGGTGCGTGGGAAGAAGCTCAAAATATCGCGCACGATAAACAGCTCCCCTTTCTTCTGACCAGTGGCACGCAAAAGCCCAATGGTCCATGGCGGGAAGGCGACGCCGGCATCGGGGTGTTCGAGCAACAGCAGATAATTTCGTCGCAGATCCGGATCGAGTAAGATCTGCAGGCCGCGCGCGAGCTGGGCCTGTATGGAGCGGTTGGACTGGCTGCGCTCCGGCTTCAGTTCCAACATGCGCACGCGGTACGCCAGCCGAGTCTCCGCCGGCGTGCTGTTCTTGCGAATCCCGAGAACCTCGAACCAGCTCGGCTGGTCTGCCCACTGTGCCGAGCGATCGGGGGCGAAAAAGTAGTCGCGGATTTGCGCGGACGTGACCAGCACCTTGGAAATGCCGTGCTGGGCTGCGCTCGCATCGAGTATGACGAAACTACGGCCGTGCCGGTCTCGTTTGGGCCGTGCAGCTGCTGTGATGGGAACTTGAGCCAGATCGATACGTCCGCCGCGCTCCAGATGGAGCGGCGTCCAGCGATCGGCGACGGTCACATCCTCCGCTACATACAATCGGTCTGTAACGGAGATTTGCCTACGCCATTCCGGTCCGAAATCAATCACCCGGCCGTCGCGGAGCTCACACCGCAGTCCGTCGCGCGTAGGAATTGCTGCTACCACGAGGTGGTTCCATGCAGCTGCCGGCATACGCACAACTGTACGGATTTCTTGCGGGCTTGCAATTCCGTTTTGTTTCAATACGTTTTTGAGGAAGCGATGAACTATACGTGCTTGCCCCTCCTGTTCACTCTGGCCTGCAGCATGGCCGGCGGCGATACGTTGATTCTGAAGGAAGGACAAAAGATCGAAGGCCGTTATCTCTCAAGCACGGATTCGGCGGTTCAGTTCGAGGTGAATGGTAAACCGTTCACGTATTCGACCTGGCTCATTCGCGAGTTGCGGTTCCATCCCGGCGCCAGCTCGTCACGAGCTCCGGCCGCGGCGTACAGTGGCCTCCGCGGAAAAGAACAGCAGGATCAATTCTGCACCGTGTTGAAGAATTACATTCAGGCCCGGAACAAAGTCTCGGGCGAGGCCAATCCCATCCGGCGAGCCGAGATGCATCCGCCGGATCCCTGGAGCTTTGAAGATTCGATCGCTCGGGTTTTTGGCCCGAACGGGGAGTTTGTGGACTGGACCGGGCGTCTGTTTTTTTCCGTGACAGGGTCGGACGTGGTACTCACGTTTCAACCCACGTGCGGATCTGGTTCCTCTATCTCGTTCACGAACGGCTATCCGGCCGACCAGCGAGCCAGCGCGCGAGCAGCACACATTCCGCTTTCCTCTCCTTTGGCGGATAAACTTCGCGAGACTTCGCCCGGCAGCGTGTTTCGTGTGTCGGGCCGTTTGTTTGCTCGGAGTGGCGCTGGAAACAGTCATATGACGAGTGCAAGCAACCAGCCGGATGTGCGCCAGCGCTTCGAAGGCGCTCAAGCGAATGCCGCGGCCAATGTCACGAATCCACAATATCTGGCGCAGTTCACCGATGTTGCCGGGGCAGGCCATTAACCGCCTCGTCGCGTAGTGCCTTGATCGAATCCGGAACAAGGAACGGGTAGCGAAGCCGGGAACGGCAGTGCTGGCAGCACGCCGGCGGAATAGTTATTTCATCGAATACTTCCGCCGGCCGGCGCCTGAGGCCGCAATACATCCAATACACGCGAGCGTTTCCACGTAGACGGCGTGATACCGCTTCTAGGATTCCCAGCGGACCCACTTCATTACCGCCCCTTCGCTTTACGTCGCGTTTGACATCTTCTTTTCGCTTTTGCCCGATCCGTTTGCTCCTAGCGGGTTCCTAACACTTTTGCCAATCGCCCTGTGATCAGGCGCATTTTCGTTTTCACACTCTTCACTCGAAAGGAGGAGGGCCATGAAGCACCGTTCCACGCAGGAAGCCATTGACCGACTTCTGCACGAAAACAAAATCTTATCGATTACTCTCTACGTCCTCGCGGCACTCGCCGTGGTGTGTGGCATCGTCATGCTTGGTTTTGGACTGTGGCGCGACCAGCCCATTCTTGCTCTGGCCGGGGCAGTCGAGACGTACCTGTTCATCCCGGCATGGCGCTTCGTCCAAGAGCTGCGACGCGAAAACAGGATGATCCGGCTGGTCGAAATCCGCCTCAGCCGTGCGCGCACGGCTACACCAGGCGACTGCGCATTCTGATTTCGGCGCCTTTGATCACAGACGCAGCCCTGATCCAAACACATTGAGGAGATCACCATCATGGAAATTGTGGTTCGCACCACCGATTTTGCGCGAGTACTTCGACTTGTGGAGACTTTGGCAGACCGGAAAAACACCATGCCGGTGTTAGGCACGCTGCTGATCCGCGCCGATGCAAAAGGTCTGACGATCACCGGGACGGACATGGATCTGGGCGGAATTTCCTACTGTCCAGCGGCCATACAAGCACCGGGGTCGGCTGCAATTCCGGCGCAGCGCCTGACCGAATACGTACGAATGCTTCCAGAAAGCGAGCTGGTGCTGAAGGCACAAACAAGCGGCTGGGTATCGCTCAGTTGCGGCCGGTCCCGATCACGAATCGCGACGATCTCGGCCGAGAGCTTTCCGGAACTGCCGAAACCGGCACGCGGCGGAGCTTCGCTCTCATGCGGCGTCCTGGCGCGTCTAATCGAGAAGGCATCCGTGGCAGTTTCCTCCGAATCGGTCCACACCAATCTCGCTGGCGCTCTCCTGAAGATCGAGACGTCGATGGTCAGCATGGTTGCCACGGATGGTCACCGTCTGGCGCTTGCGACGGCACCCGTTGCGACGCCCGCGCTGAAAGAGCCGGTCGAGGTTCTGATCCCGCGAAAGGCGCTGGCGGCCTTTCTGCGTTTTGCGGAAGGACGCAATGATCAGCCGGTTCGCTGCGCCGTTACGGACAACCACGTATTCTTCGTATGGCAGGAACGTCTGCTGTTCAGCCGCAAACTGAGCGGCACTTTCCCCAGCTATGAGCGGGTGCTTCCAAAGAGTCATGCGGCCTCCCTCTCGCTGAAGCGCAATGACTTGCGTAGTGCGCTCGAGCGCGTCGCGCAGTTCACCGAAAGCAAAACGCGCTGTGTCGTCGTAGAGGTGTCAACGAACCAGGTGTGTGTTCGCGCCCAAGATGGTGCGACCGGGGAGAGTGAGGAATCCCTTGCGACTTCGTATGCTGGTGAGCCGGCGCGTATCGGATTCAATGCCGCCTATCTCGCCGATTTTCTGAATCGCGCGGAGCACCAGAACGTGCGATTCCTGTTCAATAACGGGGATACCGCGACCGAATGGCAGCCCGCGAGCGATGCTGCGGCTCCGGATTTTCGGTGCGTCGTCATGCCTATGCGAATCGGCTGATTCGCTCATCTGTTGTGTTTTGAAAGCGGACGAGGAGTTTTATGTTTAATGAGCTTGAACCTTTACTTGCAGATCGTACGCTGCTGCTGACACTCTCGGCGGTACCAGGCGGCGCGATCCGCGTGAACGTCATTCCGAAATGCCGGAACGAGAACGATGCTGCCGAGAAAGCCTTGGCGACGCCGCTCTCGGTTACGGGTACAGCGGCCGAACTGGAGCGCGATTTCCCGGCACAGCTTACCGGCTATGTGCAGAGCATAATCGAAACGGATTCGACGCTGAATCAAATTCGGGAAGTCCACAAGGCCGCCGTGAAGGAGCTGCAAGCGGAGAACAAGAAGGCGCTGGATGCAAAGCGCAGGACGAACACCAGTTCCAAGCCCCTCGCAAAAGCCGACGATAAGGCCGAGGTAAAAGACGCTGACAAGAAGGCCGCTGAGCCAAGGATTCCGTCCCCGGTGGTCAGCCTGTTCGACGAGCCGCCCGAACCAATTGCTGCAGCTGCTGATCCGAACACAGCGGCGCAGGTCAAGGCTTGAACGCTTGAGCAAAGGAGAAGAAAACGAGGAGATCTTTTTTATGCCTATTCAGACCCGCGTTTTGCCACGCACGTTCAGTTACATGGGGCTGCAGTTGACCGATCCGGATCCGGCCCTCACGCCCGAGCAGGTGCGTGACGCGTACGCCGCTCAATACCCCGAGATCACCACTGCCGTCATTGAAGGACCAGATGCAAGCGGCGACAAGCTCGTCTATAAACTCGTCCGCGCGATTGGCACGAAAGGATGAGCAGCGGCACGGAGCTAGACCAGGCGTTGCGCGAACTCGATGAGTTCGCGCGCGACCCTCACCGGGACCGTTTGCTTGAGAAATTCAAATGCAAAGACTCGCGTCAACTCTCGGAACTTCTCGGCAAAGCGCTCCACAGCCGTGCGGGCTCCTTGCAACGGCAACAGCGCGCCGCCTCGCTGACCGTGCCCGCCGGCATGGTACACCCGGGCTGATTGCGCCGGGACCAGGATTCACAATTCCTCAGCTCCGCCCCGAGCACTGCGAATTCTCCCCACGAGCATCTTCGCATTACGCGGCGCAGTTCGCCCAGAATCTGCTGCGCGCTGGCGTTGCTCAGCCGTCCGACTGGTTTGCCACGAGGAGCATCGGTAATTTCCTCGAACGCACTCTCAAACGGTTTGTCGGCGAACGGGCCGAGATCATTGACCGCGCGTTCAGCCTGTATCTGAGCCTGAGTCCCACGGTCGATCGATATGACAGTCACGACGAGGAATCACAGCCCGAGCGGGTCCTGCTCTCGTTTCAAGTCATCGACACGGTGGCCTGGGTCAATTTGATGCCGGCTCTCGATCTGCTGGCGAAAGAACACGAGCTTCTGCCGTCTTTCTTTTACCACTCACTATACGAAGCGATGTCGCGTTGGTTCCGCGTCTACGATCTCCAGGACGCGCGCATGCGCTGGGACGATTGGGTCGAGATGCGTGCCGAAGAGGAGGAGTACAGGAAGGCGGAATGCGAACGGGCCGGAGTGCCGTATGAGCCGGCTGTTTTGCCCGAAGAACCTGCCTTTCCGTCATGCGTGCAGTCCACCATGCCCGATGTGCCACGACCGGCTATTTCATTGGCACGACGAAAACGGGCGAAACAGCTCATTGATGCTGTGGAATCGCTCGCCGAGATCAGCCGGCGGCCGCATCCTCCGCTGGTGACGCTATCGGACGAGGATCGCGAGGAGCTGTACGTGGAAGCCGATCCGGATGTCCCAATGCTCGCTCTGGCCTTCGGCAACCATGACATCGTCACGGAATTCCTGAACGAGGAAATCGAGACGGCAGGGCAAGTTGCGCTCGAGCCCTGGCCGACGATCAAAATGGACGGAACACAGATTGACTCGATCCGCGATGCCTTTGCTTGTGCGGACATCGCCTTAGACACGCTGGCAGCGGCCGCTCGCGTGCTCCTGTTAGTACCCGGATACGAACCGCTCCGGTAGAAAGAAGGTTTCCTATGCGTCTTTGCGCAGATTACGGCACCGATGCTCCGCTGTATCTGGTCTCGGCCATCTTGCTCTATGGAAGTAAAGATGCTCTTTACGGCAATCACAAGATCCGGCTGGCTACGGTTCATACGCCCGAACCAAATCCCGCCGGCGGACCACCGATTTTGGGCGAGGGACAGCCCGTATCCAAGTCGTTTCTCGAAACACTCAGCCGCAGCTTGCAAAGCGAGCTTCCCGCTGACTGGTTGCCAGAAAACGTTTTGATCTGGTCGCAGCGTCTGGCCGCCTGGTGGGAGCCGGCTCGTATTCGTCCGATGTTCTTCAGCCCGGAGTCGGACGGCAAAACGCTGGACGGGAAATTGTATCCGCACCCGGCGCTTTTGTTCGCTGTCCGCGACGGTCATCTGTCCGTGTGGGCGCTAGCAGGCAAGGCGCGCCCAACACCCAATATGCAGCTCTTTCAGGCACCCTATTGGAATACGTACGAGAATGGCCAAGTTTGTCACGGTTCCATGCAGACACCTCGGTTGGTCGATTTAGACAACCTGAGACAGTGGTCCGATGCGTATTTCAACAGCCGGTTTACGCATACCAATCTGGAGCGCTCTTTGTGCCGTCATCCGGAAGGCTTTCTCGGCATGTGGCGCGATTTGGCGGGGCGAAAGCGATTTCCTGTTGAATATTTGGTTGCGAGGAAAACTCTGCGCGAGACCCTATGCCAACACAATCCGTACACCGGCTGAAGCGCCGGATGCTGACTGAACGCGTTTCGATCGTTGTGGTCGGGTGCGGCGGGACGGGCTCGGCCGTGCTTTCCGGCCTGCCGTATCTGCATCACGCGCTGCTCGCGGCCGGGCATCCCAGAGGGCTCCAGGTTTACGCCATCGACGGAGACCGGGTGAGCGAAACGAATTGCGTCCGTCAGCCGTTCACGTCCAGCGAGATCGGCTTGTACAAAGCTCATGTTTTAATGCAGCGGCTCAATGTGTTCTGGGGACTGGATTGGGTGGGTATTCCGTGCCATGTTCGGTGTGGACGGGATGTGCCCGATGCCGATTTTGTAATTAGTTCTGTCGATACGCGGGCAGCTCGGAAGACGTTGGCGCGCATCGTCCGACTGAAGACACGACGGTTCCCCTATTGGCTGGATTTAGGCAATAATGCCAGCTCGGGCCAATTCGTGCTCGGCGAACCATTGCGGCCGAATCGCAAAGGTACAGCGATGCGCCTGCCGTGCGTCGATGAACTCTTCCCCAAAATCGTCAATGCCAGGATGGATGCGCGCGATACTCTGCCGGCCTGCAGCGCGGCGGAATCTCTTGTGCGGCAAGAGCCCTATATCAACTCGATGCTCGCCCAGCATGCTCTTGCAATGCTGGCGCGGCTGTTTCGGCATGGAGAAATCGCGTACCACGGCGGATTTATGAATCTTGCTTCCGGGCGGGTAATGCCACTTGCGGTCGATCCCGCAAATTGGGCGCGCCTGCGAAAAAGCGCAGAAAAGAACCGAAGCGGCAGCGTGCCAAACATCTCCTGATCAGACCCTCCCCTCCGCAGAATTGCGAAGACGTGCTCACAGCACAGCGACAGATTTCGCAATCCAGAAAGGAACGCACAAATGTCTTTCATTTATGCCTCACCCGTTTACGCGGCATACGATCTGCTTATCACCGCGATTGATCTCACTCGCGCGTGCTGTGCGCACGAACTGCACGACGCTTGGATCAGCGTGTACTCCAGCGCCCTCAACGGCTCGCGCGGAATCGCCGATTATCTCTTCCTAGCCGCAATTGCCTGCCATGAACAGACGCATGGCGGGGTTTCCAATGGCGTCGATCCGTTCGTCATTCACGAAAGCCTCGCCGACATCCTCGTAGCCTCGAAGCCGCTTTGCAGCGAGGAACTCCGGCAGGCTGTGGACGCTGCTGTCGCGGAAGCGCAGCAAGAAGAGAAATTCTTGCCCACACCATCAAACGCCTTCCAAAACAGCATTCACCCGCGAAATGTTCACGCAGGCACTGAGTCGCCGCAACCGCGGCCGGAGGCAACGCGATGAGCCAGGGCGCACGTACCAGACTGCAACTGGCGGTTAATCGCTTGAGTTTGCAGAGGCAGATCGTCGCAAAGTGCGCGCGCGGCAAATGCTGCTTCTGCACGTGCCAGATCCAACCAGGTCAGAAATACAAATCTTCTGGCAAGCTCCGCGCACACGAATTCTGTCTGAGCGCAGTCGCTACGGAGTTGACCAGGAGTAGGACGTGATGACTCCGATTACTCGCAAATTAGTCCGCATCACCACCTCTAAATTCCGCGGCGCGGAGATCGTCGTTGAGCTGCACGCTGCCGCCATATTTGTCCGGACCAAGGGAAGCCGCGAGAGCTTCCCAATTCCCCATACCGCCCTTTACGAGATGGCCGCCATGCGATACGCCAGGCGCGTGAGCGGGTTTGCCGGAAAACCGCGATCTCGACGCAGAGGAGGCCTCCATGTTTGAAGAAGCCGATCTCATCTTTTCCTATTCCCGCGCCGAGGCGATCCGCGATGGAGTGCTGATCGACATTTCGAGCCGTGCGAAGCTCCTAGGCTTTCGCATTCCGGTTGCACTCACCGCCGGGCTCTACGACGCAGTGACTGCGGGCGCAAATGACGAAGCGGAAACAGCCACACGCCTCGATCTGCTGTTGATCACCTTGCGCGACTCGATCGCCGGAAATCCCCGCGCCGGAGACCGTCTCGATTTTGTGGTCAAAGGTCCAACGCTTGCCCCACTGAGCGCCTGGGCTTTATGCGGCCCCGGCGACACGCCCGATCCCGTCCTCACGGCCATGCTTCCCCACGAAGGCTGACCTGCGCTTTCGTGCATGGTGGTCCGCCGAGAGACCAAGTAGATTTCAGCGCCTACCAGTCGGCAATGGAGGCTAAGCTAAATGCTCTGAGATTTCGATTAGTGTCTGCAGGTCTTCGATAGTAAAAAGACGTCCTTTGCCATCTCTCTCGAACTCTGGATACTTCTGCGTGTGTAGCCGGTATCGAAATAACTCCGGTTTGATACCGAGAACCCTGCAGACGTCAGCAGTCCGGTAACGAGGCTTCTCCGGAATTCCAAGCAGATTCAAGGGCTTGGGAGGGATTCGGAAATAGGGTTTCGGCAATACAAGCGTGACTTCGCGATTAGCGCCAAAATTCGAATCCGCACCCTTGCGGCTTCTATGGCGATTCGGCGCGCGAGTGCCGCTGCACTCCGGGGATCATTCAGCGATATCTTGCGAAAGTGAGCGGGCCGCTTTTGGATCGCATCGATCTGCACATCGAAGTGCCGGCGGTTCCATATAAAGAACTTCGTGGGAAAACGGACGGCCAGTCATCCGCCCAGATCCGCGAGCGCGTGGAGCAGACTCGCGCGCTGCAGCGAGAGCGCGGCTTCTACAACTCGCAGATTCCGCCTTCGCAACTGCGCATTCTCTGCGCGCTGGACGATACCGGGGAACGCACCCTCGAAATGGCCGTGCGCCGAATGAATCTTTCGGCTCGGGCGCATGACCGCATGCTGCGCGTCGCCCGGACGATTGCGGATCTCGATCACGCGGCTAACGTCTCGGCGAAGCATTTGGCTGAAGCAGTGCAGTTTCGGAATTTGGATAGGAATTACTGGAACTGAGCGATTCAAATGAAAGGTATCGAGATCACACCGATCGGCGAACCCTCGCAATGATGAACGGCTCATCGAAGCGAGCGTAAATATCACACCTCCAAGGTCGCTCCGCTGATTGGCGCGGTGGAGATATTATTCCTGTTACAGGCATGAGTTTGCGGTTTAAGCTTCCGCTAATCTGCGCTATCCCCGCCTTACTTCTGTGCCAAAAGCCGGAAACGGGTTCGATTGCTGGGTATGTTTTGGATTCGTCCATGGGTTATGCTATCGCCGGAGCACTCGTCAGGCTCGCGCCAGCCAATCCCGAGAGTAAAATCTGGATACCGTTCGTGAGGTCGTCATTGGATGGGGCTTTCCGGTTTGAACCGGTGCCAGTAGGGAGGTACTTCGTCATTGCAGGGAAAACCGGCTTTGTCGAGGATACCGGGTCCGAGAACGTTACCTCTGTATATGTGAAGGCTGGCGAATCGACGAGCGGAGTGCTGGTCCCCCTGACGCCGCTCGGGTCGATAAAGGGCACCGTTACTGGTGAAAATGACTCGCCGGTGACCGGTGTACGGGTACGTGCGCTCATGCTGGATCCGACATTCACACCACCGCGGCTGGAATTGGCAAAAGCGAGCGCGGTGACCGATCGGGCTGGTCATTATTTGCTCTCCCAACTTGCTGGGGGTGCATATTTCGTTTTAGCGCTTCCTGAACCTCATCGAGCGAGGCCGACCGACGATGGTTATCAAGTGGTTCCCACGTTTTTCCCCAAGGCATTCTGTCCGGAAGATGCAAGCCATGTGTTTGTGCAGCCCGGACAAGAGATACACGCGGATATCTCGCTTTACGCGGCCTTAACTCATCGCCTTGGCGGCAGAATTACGGATTTACCTCCAAGCTCCACACGTGATGACTTGCGACTCGAAATCGCACCCAGCGGTGAAAGGCATATCGTCGTGCTACGGAGCCGGATAAATATCCGTGCTGATCGGACTTTCCTGGCCGATGGTGTCCCAAACGGCCGTTACGAGATTACATTATCCTCTCAGCATGAAGGACGCGACATTCTACTGAGCAAGGACGAGGTTGAGGTCGGTTCGAGCGATGTCACAGACGTTGCCATGACTCCAATGCAGTGGATCACTGTGACAGGGTCCGTCCGGCGGGACAACGGGAATTGGCGCCCGATAGGTCCAGTAGGATTCCGTTTGGTTCCTGCGGACGAAGGTACTTCCTACGCCCAGCCAGTTGGGCCCGATGGAGTCATAAGAATGGCGGGCATAGAGCCCAATCGCTACTTATTGCAGGCCTTCCCGAGTCAGCCAGGATCGTATGTCTGGTCGTTAGAGTTGAATCACCATGACGTCTTGAATAAATATGTCGATCTGTCACAGTATCCCGTCGCGCAGGTTTCGGTGATCCTTCGGTCGGGTACTGGCATTATCAGTGGGAGAGCAGGCCAGAGCGTGGGCATGGTTGTGCTGTCGCCGCAATCGCCATCTCCGGATGGCTCGAACATTCAACATCAAATTGTGCAAAACGACGGCGCCTTCGTGTTCCGTAATGTCCCGCCTGGCGATTACTTCCTGTACGCCGCTGAGGAAAGCAATCTCAAGCTGTGGTCCCAGCCGGCTTTTTTGGACGCCCTAAATGACGTCGCGACGTGCGTTCATCTCGACGAGAACGGAAATCAGCATGTTCAACTGCTAGAAGGCATCCGACGCTCAGTTCTGCGGGTTCGAGCTATGGAGGCTGGATTTTACTTCGAGTAACTGAAGGTTGTGATCGGGAGCGAATTTAGCGCTTGGGGACCGTAGGTGACCTTGTAAGCCATTGCCGGAATTGAGTGCGTGCTTCCTCAGCAGTTAACATGCGCTCACGTCCTCTGTCGATTTCGCGGCAATCCTCGTCGAGTAAGCGGAGGGTTTCTTCGTCCTCTTCCACTTGCTCAGTGTTGACGAACGGATCGAATTCCTGCGCTTCAGCCATGGTCTCTTTCACTTTACTCAATACATTGCCAGCCTAGAGCTATTTTGGACCGGGTCTCAAGTCAGTTCAGTTCCGGAATCTGGATCGGAATTACTGGAACTGAGCGAAGGTCATTGCGCGAACAGCATAACCTGTTATCGGCGGCGAAGAACGGAGCCAAAAACGGCGGTTTAGGGCGGAACCACTGAGTCCAGTTTCGGGTTACCGTTGGCGGGGACGCGGTACCAACTCTACATCAGATTCTAAAGATTTGGTCTTGCGTAAATCGTACTTTCTGTGGACAATCGCGAAAGCGCCAATTTGTTGCTGCTCATGTTGACGACGCAGGGTTGGACTGCCCGTCGCATTGCCGCTGAATTGCAGGCCGAACGTGACTCTGGTTGACTCCTCCAGCAAACTCGGCCAGAATGCGATCACCAATGCGTTGGAGTTCGCGATCCGCGTCATAACTGCTGCTCCCGTTGACGGCGCTGGAGGGTGCTCGTTTGTAACCGGTAGTCTGTCCCCTTGCGAAGTGGCAACGGTTGCGTGTTCTGCAATCCACGCAGTCAAACTGTCTCTAAGGCCGGCTCCGACCGACAGTGGCGCAGATGAGACCGCCGAAAGTGGCTCCATTTTATCGTGCCGCTGACAATAACCCGCGCGCGATGGCCTTTGCTCAACTTCTCATCGCTGGTATAGAGGACCGAGTCGGTTGCTTCGGCCAGAGCGATGTACGTAGGCGTCATAGGCCGTAAAGTTGCGCCGCAGTTCGCAGATCCGCGCCAGCAAGGGTGCGTGCGCGTAGCGTTCCGCGGGGAGCGCCTCAAGTCCTGCAAGAAATTGCTCGTTCCGATGCGAATCGGTACGCTGGCCTCCGACCGGCTTCTGAAGCGCGCTAATTACTTTTACAGAGGCGTCCAAAACGATCATCCGGCATCTCGCAATTCGCGTATAATTTGGGCGGCGCTCCGTTTTGCCCGGATCGGCTTCGCCGATTGCGTGCGCTTTAACCACTCCTGCATGGTCGGCCGCTCCGCAGTGCGCTCCAATTCTCGTTTTATAAAATCCGAGAGGCTCATGCCCTCGCGCGCGGCACGAGCTTTCAACGTGCTATGCACTCGCTCCGGCACGTTTCTAACCTGGATCATCTTCGACATGTGTGATCAGCATACAAATCCGCGCAGCGCATGTCCACCGAAGTGCGACTCGCGGTCCCGACGCATGCGACGAATCCATAGCACGGTTGCCGGGCTGGGCCGAAACCGCTGGAATCAGCAGCCCGCGCGAACACCCTCTTCGAAGATACAATCTAAGCGACTATTCCGGCCGGTCCGGTAGGTGATTGGAGGCTATTGCCGAGTGCATGCAAGCGTGTTCTGGCGTCGTGATTATTGCTTTTGAACAGTTGTATGTCGAGAATGGCGTTGAGCGAAGGGGCAGTCCCAGGCAGGCTGATTTAGCTGGCGCAAAAATTCCGACCGTATGGAACCAGATCGAAGCTGCCATGGCCTACAACTTGTCGCTGCCGATGCCCGTGCTGGTTGAAAGCGGCCTCCGGATCGAGGGGATGCTGGAGAGCGGATACGACTGGTATGTACAGAAAGTCGAGTTGGATCGGAGTACATTTCTAAGTCCTGAGTTTATCGGAATTTTCAATGATTGGAAGGACCGTTGCTTATCACACGCTCCCTTATCGGAACAGCATCAACGGGCGATCCTCGATCCTGTTGAGATGTCTGTCGGTAAATTGCTCTCTTCACTGCGGCCCGGACAGTTATGGGCAACGTTGTAGCCGCATGTTGTGCTTTGGCCGCGGTAGCGGGAGTGGCATTTAAGCTGGGAAGTGCGGTTACTGGCCGCTCAACGCCGCCGCTGGAACCGGCGCTGCCGGGAGGCTTTATCGCCGGAGTTGGCAAGCTGGGAGGCCGCTTCCTCTCTCGCTAAACTAAGATTAACTTTGCATGTCCGAACGTCCGTTCGTTCACCTTCACTGCCATACCGATTACTCCCTGCTCGATGGCGCTTGCGATATCAAGAAGCTGATGGGGGTTGTGGAGCGGCAGAAGATGCCCTCCGTCGCCATGACAGATCATGGAAATCTGTTCGGCGCGGTCGAGTTCTACAACGAAGCGGCCAGCCATGGCATTCATCCTGTCATCGGCTGCGAAATGTACGTCTCGCAGCAGGGGCATAAGACGCGGTCGGATTCAGACCGTTACAACCACCTAGTGCTCCTCTGCGAAACTCTGGAGGGCTACAAGAATCTCATTCAGCTTGTCTCAACGGGCTACCTGGATGGCTTTTACTACAAGCCGCGGGTAGATAAAGATCTTCTTGCCCGGCATTCGAAAGGCCTGATCGCCATGTCGGCCTGCCTGCGCGGCGACATCAACGAAACTATCCTTGCCGATCGTTACGAAGATGCCCGGCGGCTGGCGAACGAATACACCGATTTGTTCGGGAAGGGCAACTTCTTCCTGGAAATGCAGGACCACGGGCTCGACCAGGACAAGCTGGCGATGCCGCAGATCCGCCGCATGTCCTCCGAGACCGGCATTCCGCTGGTGGTAACCAACGACGCCCATTACCTGGCCCGGGATGATGTTCGCGCGCACGAAATCCTGCTCTGCATCCAAACCGGCAAGACCATGTCGGATACCAACCGGATGCGTTTCAGCACACCCGATTTTTATGTGAA
>Ga0308174_10000062_pt1 | contig 44816 bp, 59 predicted proteins | sample PhyPR2_FD_203894 | JGI IMG/M metagenome (GOLD analysis project Ga0308174, IMG submission 203894) | Soil microbial communities from UC Gill Tract Community Farm, Albany, California, United States - DLSLS.P.R2 | ecosystem: Environmental > Terrestrial > Soil > Agricultural land | place: USA... | reverse complement strand
CAAATGAGTATTGCGAAACCAAAAGGGAAGAAAGGGGTTAAAATCTAATGGTAGAAATGGGAGAAGTTTTACCGAATCGTTCAACACCTTTTAAGGAGTTACCCAGTGCTTTAGCGAAAGTGCAAAATGAAGTGAAAAACCCGAAGTTTAACCAAGAAAACCCGCATTTCAAAATGAAGTACGCCGACCTTGCCGAAGTGTTCAATACAATTCGTCCAGTGTTAACCAAACATGGATTATCCGTTTGGCAAGATGTTTATACCGAAGAAGATAAGGTCGTCATAGTGACGGAAATCCTACATGAATCAGGGGAATATTTAAGATCAAGTCCTCTTAAAATTCCCGCTAGTCGTGGAGGAAAAGGGATTGATGCCCAAAGCATTGGGGCGGCAATCAGTTATGGGAAACGATATCAAGTGTCTGCTATGATCGGAATTGCGGCAGAAAGCGACGATGACGGCGAAAGTCTCATGGATCGCAAACCAACGCAAGCACCTTACGCCCCGCCTAAGAAAGTGGAATTTACCAAAGCCCAACTAGCGGCTAAATGGCAAATTGGCACAGGGTCGCGGCAAGGGTTTGAGGAATACTACGAAAAAGAAATCGCCCAAAATCACACGCACGAATACATTTCGGCCGCGCTAGACAAAGCAATTCAAAAAAAGAAAACGCAACCAAATGACACGCTAGGATCGGTCGCACAATAGAGAAAAGAGGATGAAGTAAAATGGATTCTACATCAAAGTCTGCTATAAACAATATCCGCCTGGGCGTGGTTAAAAACCGCGCTCAAGTGGAATGGATCGCTATCGAGAAAATCATGCCAAACCCGCACAATCCCCGTCAATCAGACGCGGTAAAAACCGCGGAATTACAAGACATTTTGCGTACAGGGTGGGAAGTGCCTGTCACGGGGTATTGGAAAAACAGTGCAAGAAATATGGTCGTGTTACTAAGCGGTCATCGGCGCTTATATGCTGCCCGCGAACTTGGCATCCGTGAACTTCCGGTGTTTCTTGTGGAAGCACCCGCAACCATGGAAGAAGAAATCCTTCGCATTGGTCGAGCGCAAACCGCACAAGAGGATTGGAGCACGTTTGAGTGGGCCAAATACATTCATCAACGTTGGGTCGCTTGGGGAAAGCCTGGTGTGAAAGAATTTGCCAAAGAAATGAAAAAACCGTTCCGAACGGTCGAAAGCTATATCCGTGTCCTGGAATATTATCCTTTACCTGAAATCGAAACAGGGGTTGTGAATGGGAGCTTTTCTTTCAGCAATTTATTTGATCTGATTATCTGGATTCGAAAACTCAAAAAGATTCATGGGGAACTCGTTCAACAAATGGGCGAAGATTTAATTCGAAAATTCATGGTTGAAAAACTGTTGAGTAAAAAAGTACACCGTGACAGCTTACGTCAAGTCACTTTTTTAGAAATGGTAAAACCCGAAGATATTCGCCGCTTGATGGTCGACCGCAATTTATCCCTAGATGGGTTGATGGACGAATACGAGTTTGATGCCAAAGAAAAATCATTCCACGCCCAACTGGTCGGAATGGGGTTTGCCAAAAAAAGCGTGAAAAAATTACGTCCTCGGAATCTGAATGAAGCCGAAAAAGCCTATGAAACCTTAAAAGAAATGCAGGATAGCATCAAAGGACAGCTTGAATATATCCAGCGAGCCTATCCAAAAGCAATCCAAAACGAATGGGAGCTATTCAACGATGATAAATAACGTTGTACTAACAGGAAGAATGACCAAAGATGCTGAATTACGCTATACCGGTAATGGGGTGCCGGTGGCGACCTATACTTTAGCTGTCAACCGTACCTTTGCTAGTGCGAATGGAGAAAAAGAAACAGACTTCATCAACATTGTCACCTTTCGAAAACAAGCCGAAAACCTAGCGAACTACACCAAAAAGGGAAGTTTGCTCGGGGTTGTCGGACGGATTCAAACCCGACATTATGAGGGTCAAGACGGCAAACGGGTCTATGTAACGGAAGTTGTAAGCGAATCCGTACAGTTTTTAGATTCGAAAGGGGAAAGCACCCAACGAGAAACAAAATCGCCAAATGACTCATTTACGGGCGGTCCAGTTAACATTCAAGACGACGATCTACCATTCTAACCACCAGGAGGACATAGTGATATGTCCTCTTTTTCAAAGGAGCTACCATGGAAAAGACAAAAATTGATACCTTAGCCCAACGGATTGAACAATACAAACAAGCGTTAGAACCAGAAATCATGCACTATATTGACCAACATGCTTTTTATTTAAATTTGATTGATAAAACAGGTTTTAACGATCCTGAAATGGACCCCGTTCTACTCGGAGCTGCTACGCTTGCAAGAATTGAAATCTATTATAGTCTTGCCCGAAAAGAAGCCTATTCAGTCTCAGCAAAATGCCGAGACCTGCAAAAATTTTATTTAGCGGCATCGGAGCAAGGAAAAGCCAACCATTACGAAGCGGTTCGGTTAGAAGGGAAAAGTGGAACGGACGCCAAAGAACTTTCTCGTCGCATCGGGGGTCGCCTGGAAGAACATGCAGCCCATTTCGAAGGGGAATACATGAGGTGGCAAGGGGTAGGGGATAGCTATGAAGCCTTATGTAACGGAGTGAAAGATTTGTATCGTTTGGCCGAATATGAATACAAAAAGGAGCTTCAAGGGGTATGAGCATGATGAAAATACTCACAAGACTGAACCTAAACATTGTGCAACTAACGAAGGAGAATAACCATTTGAAAGAAGAACTAGCCATCGCCAAAGCCGAACGGGATCGCTACAAGGGTGAAGTAGAAGAACTGGGGGCACGTCTTGATAAATACGAATGAAGTCACCGTTATTAAAAGTAAAAAAGGGGTACCGACCGTGATTGAATGGCAAGGAAAAAGATATGTTTTAGACCACCAGCAAGGAGGACATCATGAAACGAGTGCGAATGCTTCCGAAAAAGTTGTACCACGGCGAACGGATTGAAGCGCGTGAATTTGCAAAGGACGGATTCTTCGCAAGGGTGGATTTATTTGAATCACCAGAAGATGTGTTGAAATTCATTCCGAAACCGTGCGATGTGTACCGAATCAATCCGTTTAAATTGGTGCGAAAACAACTGTTTGTCACCGATCACCCGGAGGCCAAAATTTATAATTATTATGAAAACATTCCAAAAGAGCATGTCTATGAACGGATGACCTATCGCTAAACGCTTGATTTCACGAAATAACGTTAACGCATTTTTTTCGATTTATTGCGTTAACTTTGAACGAAAAGACCACATTAAATAATTTTAGGAGGAACTAACAATGAATTTGAATGAAACAGTAGAAATGATGAACAATGAAGATTTTAAAAAGAGATTCAAAGCTGAATATTTACAGTTAATCATCCGAATGGAAGGATTAATTGCAATGCTTGAAAAATACAAAGCTGGTGAACTGCCTTTCACACCTAAATGTAGTTATGATTTATTAAATGGGCAGTTAAAAGCTATGTCCTTGTATGCTTCCTATCTGGAAGAACGGGCAGAAATTGAAGATATAGATATTTAGTTATAATGTCGTCTTACGAAAAAATTGTACAGCATGTGGCAACATGTTGGAATGCAGTTATCCTATTGTCATCGACAATGCAGCTAGAAGAACATCGGGTGAACCTATTTGTAAAAAAGGCGAAAGAATAGGGAGGAATAAACCATGTGTTTATATGAGCGCCTAGCGGCTCTTGCAGACGAATTAAAAGCAGAGGGAAGTATGGCCCGTGTCAATGAATTAAACGATATCTGTGACAAGATTCAAAGCCTGGAGGATAAATTGGAGCTTTCCGAAAAGCTCATAAGACATTATCCTCTAGCGGACTTCACACTGGAAAGAACCTACATCAATGATGTGAGAAAGGAGTTATTCAACTATGTACAACTATCCAATTTCTAATGCAGTATATGAGGTCAGTCAGCTCGTAACGGAATGGAAAGAACAAAATGGTACAATGGGGAAAAAGGATGATTCCATTGCCACCAGTACCGAAACCCCAGCACAATCGGAGAGTACCCAAAAGACGGTCAAGAACGAATTTTTCTTCCAAAACCATCAAGGAAATAGCTGAACGTGATGATTATCAATGTGTTCGATGTGGGAGCTATCAAAATATTGAATCCATCCCCCACCATATCATCTATCGTTCGCAGGGAGGAACAGGAGACAAACGAAATGGTGTTACGATCTGCTGCTCTTGCCACGATGCTGCGCACAAACACAACCATGTTCGTCGATGGTTCGAATCTTGGGCCGAACAAAATCTGGACGATAATGGAAATAAACTTTGACGAATATGGAAATTAATTTCATGAAAACTGGAAATAAACTGCCGTTGTTTGGCGGTTTTTTTTCTATCTTTTTTATCTTTTTTATTTTCAAAAAACTATACAATTCGACAATCTTCGTGATATAATCGTTAAAGTGATATATATAACCATCAATGAGAGGGATTACAAATGGGAAAATTAAAAGTATTCGCAAAACCGACTTTACGAAAAATGAGGATGGCAAAGGGTTATAATTTGGAAACCTTTTCGAAGTTAATTGGATATTCATTCGGCGGGTATGCAAAAGTGGAAACTTGTCAAAACGGAACACGGCCAAAATGTATCAAAAACGTGTTGGAAGTTTTGGAAGTGGAGTTTGACGAAGTGTTCGAATTCAAAGAAGTCGAGTGAGGGATAGAGTATGGCGCGACCAAAAAAAGAGGGGATGGACTACTTCCCACATGACACCGATGCAGTCAATGATGAAAAAATAGAAGCGTTGCGTTTCCTCTACGGCAATGATGGATATGCTTTTTATTTCATCTTGTTAGAAAGAATATATCGCTCCAAAAATTTCGAATTAGACGTTTCTGACGCAGAAACTATTCAGATACTAAGTAGAAAAGTAGAAGTAACCGAGGAGAAATTCGTAAAAATGATGAGCACTTGCTTAAAAAAGCACATTTTTGACGAAGAAGAATACGCAAATCGACGCGTATTAACGTCCGAAGGAATCAAAAAACGCGCATCGGTGGTCGTTAGTAAGCGCGTATCAATGCGTGAGAAATACCATAACAGCAAGGTTGAAGAAGTTTCTGAAGCAGAAACTAATCAGAAACAAGGCAAAAACGCGTCAGAAAGTACACAAAGTAAAGTAAAGAAAAGTAAAGAAAAGAAAAGTAAAGAAAAAGAAAGTAAAGAATTAATACCTTATGCGGCGATCGTAAATCGCCTTAACGAGAAGGTGGGTAAAAACTTTAATCACCAAGCAAAGAAAACCCGAGAACTCATTCATGCTCGTTTCGAAGAAGGATACACGGAAGATGATTTTTACAAAGTGATCGATAACAAGGTTCGTTCCTGGCTTCATTCGCCTAAATTTAAGCAATACTTAAAACCTGACACCTTATTTACTGGCAAATTTGATAAATATCTCAACGAGGACGGAACCGAACATGGACAAGCTGGAAGCGATCTTTCAAAGTATAATTTCGAAAAGGAATATGAATATCCCGGTACAAGTTAAAGACCAGGAGGGAAACCTAGTCCGTTGTGGAGTTTGTAGTCGGGGATTGGTTTATAAAGACAATCAGCCCTATTGCTTTTACTGTGAAAAGATTAAGCATGAGGACCATAAACTAGCGGAGGAAACGCTAAAGGCACACCAAGATATGCGATTCCATAAACAGCTAGAGCATTTTCAAATAAACAGCCTAATCAACGAAAAGTTAAAGAATGCGAACTTTGATACATACGAGCCGCTAAACGAAAGTCAAAGCAAAGCTCTTTATGTCTGTAAACGTTATGCCGACAACTTTAATCCAGATAAAGCGGCTAGTCTTATTTTGCACGGCCCTTATGGAACCGGGAAAAGTCACTTAGCAAAGTCAATTACGGACATTGTGATGGCAAAAGATATATCTGCTTTGTTTATCAGCGTGCCAAAGCTCATGACAAAGATAAAGAGCACCTTTAAAAACACAGGGTTGTCAGAGTATGAAATCTTAGAAGCATTAGCAGAAGTGCAGTTATTAGTGCTGGATGACCTAGGAGCAGAAAGAACCTCAGACGAAGAAAAGGCACTGGCGTGGAGCAAAACCAAACTCTTTGAAATCTTTGATAGCCGTGCCGGCAAACATACTGTGATTACAACCAATTTTGAAATTGGGCAAGCCATGAAAGTATATGGTGAACGGGATTTATCCAGATTCCTAGAAGATGCGTACCCGGTAAAAATCGATGGGGAGAATTTCAGGATGAGAAAGTTCTAGGAGTGGGGCATATGGTAACGGCGCACGAAAAAGTTTATTTTAAAATGCTGCGAACGGAAGCATTGACGATCTATAACATGCAGAAACATTGGAAAAATCGAGACGGCAGTATTTACGTGCCGCTAGAGAATGCCAAGATTAACTGGTTCTTCAACCCAAAGGAAGTCGGTCACTTCGATGACCTATGGAAAGAAGGGCTATCCATCAAAAAGATCGCTAAAGCTATGAATCGGCCTGTTTTAGAGGTGGTATTACTGCTAATGGACCGAGACTATCAAGGGAAAATAAAACCGCGTGAAGGGGGCATTTGGGGGCCATGATTTGGATGTGTCCTGAATGCCATGCGACGATGATGCAAATAACGGACAATCGGTTTATCTGTCACTGTGGTACGGAAATCATACAACTAGAACTATTTGAAAGCGAAGGAGACGAACGTAGTGGGGCAAATAAGAACGATTAAGAGGGCAATGAATACCAAAGGTGCCCAAAGAATTAAAACCGTGGAGGAAGCCTATAAAGAGGGTCTAGCAAAGGGGTACCATTTAGCGATTAGAGATTTGCGAAAAGGCATCGATGAAGCTGTCTCGATTTTCTTAGAACGCTTATCGACGGTCGATCAGATACCCGATATCGGCCCTAAGAGGTATCAAAATATTCTGAACCATTTCGGGTATTTGGATAAAGAGGAATTACAGGTAGAAGAACAAAAAGATAAAGGAGAATGACACCATGGATTTACAATTGTTTCAAGAGCAAGCAAAAAGCACGATGAATTTCAACTTGACGGCGCCGGTTCAATTGCAAAACCTGGCACTTGGCATCATTTGCGAATTAGGAGAAGTCAGTGATGCCATTCAATTTCCTTTCGAGAGACAAAAAGACCAGCAAGAGCATTTTTTGGATGAGGGCGGAGATGTGCTGTGGTATGTGGTGAATCTGTGCTCGTATATTCAGTGCGATTGGACAAGTCTTTTCCCAACCAAAACGATCCTAAACCAAACACCGACACACTATTTGCTAACAGCGTTCCGTTTTGCAGCTAATATCGGTGACACTATCAAAAAATCGGTTGGCCAAGGGCATGAATTGGATGTAACGGGCATCATCGAAAACCTTCAAGGATTGTTGGCCCATTTAATCGCAATCTTTCATGCTTACGACGTGCGTGTGGAAGATGTGTGTGAGTATAACCGTAAAAAGCTGATGAAACGCTATGGAGGGGGATTTAGTGCCGAAGCGAGTGTCAACCGGGAAGTATAAAAACAAAAAAACGATGGTGGGGCACATTCTTTTTGATAGCAAAGCCGAAGCGGCTTATTATGAATTTCTCCTGGAACAAAAAGAACGAGGGGTCATTGTGGATTTTAGCTTGCAGCCGGTGTTTTTACTGCAAGCGGCCTTCAAGAAGATGGGGCGAACGATCCGCAAGGCCGAATACATAGCAGACTTCCTGGTGGAATATCCAGACGGGCAGAAAATCGTGGTTGATATTAAGGGAGTCCAGACCGATGTATTTAAATTAAAAGCAAAGTTATTCGATCGTTTGTATCCAGACTTGGAGCTTCAAGTCCTGAAATTAGAGAAAAAAGAGTGGGTCAATCAACGGCAAAGGGGTAAGGGGCTTGAAAAGAAGAAACGTCAGGAAAAAGGGGAAAGACGGTAAAATCTATATCATGCCGTGTGATAAATGCGTTTGGCTGTTAGATGGGCACGTTTGCCCGTTTGAGCGGTGCATATTGGTGGAAGGGTGGCTGAAGCGTGAGCTGGAAAGTAACGGACGTAGATTATAAGATTATTGAGCGAGAAGTGGGGCTATATCCGTTATACAAGAAAGAGTTAAAAGATGCCGTAAATAATCTGATTCTTGCGACACCTGTGCATGACGACAACGGCGGCGGCCGATCAAATATTCCGAGCCGACCGACGGAAAAAATCGCCATGAATCTTTTTGAAAATGCCAGGATTATGCAATTAAGGCGGTACGTGGAAGCCATTGAGTTTGCCTATAACAAATTGGACGATGAAAAACAGCGATTCGTGACATTTATATTTTGGACCAAACATGATAAAAACATACAGGGTGTCTGTAAAGAATTTCATATCCGTTATCATACCTATTGGCGGTGGAAAAAAGCATTTTTACTGCAGGTGGGATTGATTACAGGGATTTACCGTGGAGATATTTACCAGTGACAAAAAGGGGGTCACATGGTACGATCATTTGCGAAAATGAAGTGAGATTTTCTTTGTTGAAGCGAAGTGTTTTTCTTCGGGGGCAACCAACAAAAAGGGGTAGCGGAATGGACACCGTTACCCCATCTAATTATTCAGGTTTCACTAATAACTTACAGATATGGGCATTGGCATAGCCCATGGGAATCTCATCTTCCGGCTCCACAACACCAGCTTCAATCAACGCATCGAGCATTCCTGTGTTTTCAGAATAATCTTTAATGCAGACATATTCAGGGCTTAATTTCACATTCGGATTGATGGTAGCTGTGGCGACGGGCTGGCCGTCTCTTACGTCTTCTAAAAGGATTGCGATATTTCCATTGGCATATTCTCGAAAGTGCAACGTACAATCCCAGGTTCGAAAGCGTACAATCATCGGAAATCCTCCTTTAGCACATCTTCTAACGGGATTTTTTCAAAACGATCCTCTAAAAACGCGCCTAAATCGCCATGAAACTGTTTATTTGCCATATTCATATAGTGCTCACAATCAATAAAAACAACCTGTTGGACCTGATCGATTCCTAATCGCCGCAAATCACTTGGAAAGCGCTGTTCACTTCGTTCTCCACAAACCACTAATAACAAATCACCGACACTAAACGGGAAGACTGGTTTTTTTACACGGTCTACACAAACGATTTCAGCTAGGTCGTCAGAGTGGTCACGCTCCATGTATTTTTTTAACTGTGCGATTAAACCCGTTTTTGTTGCAAAACTTACGAATGATTCTTGATATCCCATTATTTATTCACAACCTTTGCTATTTTTTTAAATCCTTCCCGAATGAACATAAAAAGGGGATAGATGACATGCAAACAAAAGGCAAAGAGAACGAGAAGCCCAAAGACAGTATCGACGATTAGCCCGAATAGTAGTTTGAGTAAGTCGGCCATCTTATAGATAACCCTTTTCTTTCAGACTGACATACTGGCCGTCTCCCACAATGATATGGTCCAGTAAGTCGACGCCCATAATCTTGCCGGCCTCCGCTAAACGCTTTGTTACTTCAATGTCTTCACGGCTGGGTGAAGGATCGCCACTTGGATGATTATGGAAAGCCATGATCGATGCAGCATTATTGAGTAAAGCCGCCTGGAACACTTCGCGCGGATGGACGATACTTGCATTTAAACTACCCATGAACAAGATATGAATGCCTACAATCACGTTTTTTGTATTCAATGTCAGAATGCCAAAACGCTCCGAGGATTCATTATGCAGATTCAGGATGGTGTCAATAGCGGTATACCCATCGAACGGTGAACGGATGGCTTTATTCTCCAGGTCATAGAGTCCTGCTTTTTCCTTTACTTGTTTGATGCTGTAAAAATTGATTCGTTTCATACTCATAGCCCCACTTTCAAGTAATTTGGGTTAATCATTCACCCAGGGGAAGAAACAGCTCCTTGTGTCTGTTCCTTCCTAGCGTGAGAATTAACGACGGTCTTTCTTTAAGATGTAGGTGGCTCGAAACAAAACTTTCATGACGGACAGAAACGTTTTAAACTTATTCATTGTTCTTCATCTTCCTGGAAACATCTTTCGCAAAGGCCATCCAATACGTCACAAGCATGAATGGAATGAAAACCACATCTTTCGCACACATAACATTCTTCGTCATCATCATCCTCAAGATCAAAGCTGTTTTGAATAGGGGATTCGATTCGTTCCACAATTTCTGCTGATTTCATTGCGTGGTCGAGACAGAGGGAAAAGGTGGCTTTGATTCGGCCATCATCGTAATCCATTTCTAAGCGGCCTTCTTTCAAACAGAAATAGCATTTCATTATTCCATCCCCCCAAAGTTACATTGACATTTGAATTCATGTTTCGCTGGATTGAAGTCTTGACCGTAGTAACCGCCACAATAAGAACAACATTGAGCTTCGATTAAGAGACAGTAGGCCGATGCGTAGTGTTTGCCATTGGATTCATAGGGCGGGTCAGGAAGGAAGCTCCCACACCCGCAATCACAAAGTAGAATTTCTTTTTTAATTCCGCTTAGTTTTAAAGGTTTCATTGGTTTACCCCACTTTCTAATGCAGATTCAATGTTTAAACAAAGGACGATCTTATTCATTTTGGAACAATTTTGAATTTTCAATTCTTTCGCCATTTCCTTTAGATCGGATAAGGTAAAGAGGAAATTCAATTCTTCCGGGCTTAGACCAATCGCCATGTTTACCATTTTTTTCCCCACTTTCCATTTTTTCGGGGGATACCCCCAACCAAAGTATAAACCCAAGTTCTTGGGTTTGCAAGTATATTTGTAAGATAGATGCAATTTTTACCTATGTCTTCGGTGATATACTGGTAGTGTAGAATCTCTACAATCCTCTCAATCAAGCTACCGAGCAGACGCGGTAGTTTTTTTGTGCGCTAGACTAGATGTAGATTGAATCCAGGAGCCTAGATCACTCCTGGAAAAAATTTTCGCGGGGGAAAGAAATGAAAGGTTTACACATACGGGAAGTGCGATACATTCCTATTGCCCACCGCACGATGACTTGTGTATTGCTCTTAGACAATGGATATGAAGTCACTGGCAGTTATTGTTTAGACGGTGATGATTTAATATTTGAAAATAACGGAAAACAAAAAGCGTACAAACGAGCCAAGGATGAATACCACAAACTCGTTAATGCGACCACGCGCCAAGCTATATTCATGAAATGGGGTGATCCAATTGGCGCAAAAGAATCAGTATGAGGAATTAACTGAACAACAGCGTAAATTTGCCGATCACTACTTTGAATTTAACAATGGAACAAAAGCGGCAATACATGCTGGTTATGGTGAAGCTGGGGCACACACACAGGCATCCAGACTGCTTAAAAACGTAAAGGTTAGGGATTATATCACCAATCTTGAAAAAGAGCGTAGAGAACGCATTATGAACCTTATGGCAAGCATGGCTGAGGATTCGATTAAAGGAATCTATGAACTGGCCAAAAGTGCCGATTCTGAATCTGTGCGATTACAGGCTTATAAGGATGTGCTGGACCGTAGCGGTTACAAGCCAACCGAGAAAGTCGAGCAAAAGAGTGAAAATGATACCAAAATTACCTTCGGGTTTGTTGATCCGATGGCCGAAACCGAATAGAACTCGCCACGCTTCCCATCAAACAGCGGACCCAGGCGAGTCAAAATATACCTTTTTAGTCAAAATATACCTCAATTGAGAACGAAAATGGGCGATGATGAACATTGTCCACCGAACGAACACACCTTATAACGAACGAAAAGAGGGATTCTTATGTTCAAAGGTACACCGAAATCCATTGTTGACCATGCCAAAAAAGGCCGGAAGAAAGTCAAATCCGCCATTGTGAATGACAATGAGCTGCAAGAACAGCAAGCGGGCATCAATGACAGTGAAGTTGGCCCAGGCGAACCGGCACCAAAGAAGAAGAAGTAAGGAGGAATCGCATGAGCCGCCATTATCCCGTTAGAAAAGATACACTTGACCACCGTGACCACATTTTTAACCGCCGTCACAATGGACCTGACCCGATAGCCGTTGATCTTCGTGACCAGTTTTCTCCGATTGTGGACCAAGGTCAACTTGGGAGCTGCACCGCCAATGCGATCGTGAGCGGCTTGCGTGAATTCTATTTAAAGAAAGCAGGTCAATTCACCCCGTTATCCCGTTTGTTTCTTTACTATCAAGAACGGAAGTTAGAGGGAACGATTGACCAAGATAGTGGTGCCTTTATTCGTGATGGCATGAAAGTCATTACATCGACGGGTGTATGTCCAGAGGGAGATTTTCCTTATGACATTCGCACCTTCACGAATGAACCGAACGTGAAAGCCTACCAGGATGCCCCAACCTTTAAATTGTCTCATTACAAAAGGGTAGCCCACCTGGCTGACTTGAAGCATTCTTTATCCCTTCGTATTCCTGTTGTCTTTGGATTCACGGTTTACGAATCGTTTGAAAGTGACAGTGTTGCCCATACCGGAAATGTTCCGATCCCACGAAAAGGGGAACAATGCTTAGGCGGCCACGCTGTGATTGCGGCTGGCTATGACGATCAACGTCAAGCGGTCATCGTCCGTAATTCCTGGGGCGACACTTGGGGCGACCACGGGTACTGCTACATGCCTTATTCGTTTTGGGATTTGGGATTAATTACCGATATGTGGACGGCTGAATAAGTGGTACAATGGAGGATGGACATTGCCAAGTGTCCAACTCTAACGTTAGTATCATTCGAATGAACACACCCGTCATGTGCACTTGACGTAAACTAGCGCATTGGGCGATCTTTGAATTGGAAGATCATTTGCAAGGTAGCGGACTAAGGAGGGGCACTTGCGAACAAATAACTAAACACTTTTTTCTGCTTTGTCGTCGAAAAAAAGGAATAGTTGGTAATTCTCGTCTGGTCCGACGTTAAGGACCACTCATTTTTTCTGAAATGGAACTCTAACGAGCGTGGATATCGGGGGATACCCCACGCTTATGGGAATCGCTACTCACTCTAGCGGTTCCTTTTTTTATACCCTGGATGGAATTTCGTTAGACGAAAGCGGCCCTTCCGACCCGCAAGCATCGGTGCAAATCCGAGCCATCCTCCTTTGTTTATTGGCATGGGGGCAACACGCTGCAAGGTGAAAACGATTCGTTCGTCCTTGCGCCCCTCATTCGAGTAAACAATTCACCTCCACTATTGTTTGCTGGACACCCGTCACAAACCAAACGCCTATGGATGCTACCTGACGCCGTTTATCTTACCCATTGTGACGGGGATCGAACCAACAAGGGAGTTGAGTGTGCGTGTGCCAAGACTGTGAAGTGCTTCATGCCAGACTGCAAGAGTTATCTCATGAGTTATTCCAAGTCAAACGGGCCAACACGCGCTTAAAAGGAGAATTGCGGTATGAACGCAAAGAGAAGTCGAAGCTCCTAAAAGAACGAAAAGAAAAGCAGCATTACCGAAATGGACAAAAGAGGGGGCGAACGAGGAATGGGTAAAGTCACACCAGCTCACAATCAAATTCGAACCTTGGTTGAAATCGCTCATTATGAAGCACACCCCGACCAAGCTGACCAACGCAAAGAGTTTGAGAAGGTTAAGGACTATATCCATAAACAAAAGCGCCGTTGTTTCATTGATAACGGCCGATGTGAAGGTCAATTAGACGTTCACCACGCCTTAATCGAACTGTCAATGGCAAATGGAATCGATTGGGGGAAGGTCAAAACGGATTTCCCCGCGATTGAGAACGCCAATGACTACGATCAAATGATGGTCTTGTGTGACAAACATCATAAGCACCGCTATTTTGGTGTCCATAACCAAACGTACAATAACTGGATCGCCCAAAAGTACATGAACGAGGAAGCCTTGAACGCCTTTGAGGAAGCGGTCAAAGTGCTAGAGGAAACAGGACATGTGGATTAGATTGGCTTTCGAGGACGTCTTCGGTCGAATCATTCGTCATACCGCTCATGTCCAGAGTGAGAAGGAAATCGACGAGATACTAGGCCGCTACCAAGTGGAAAAAGTGATTGAGAGGAAGATTCTACGATGATGAAGCTACGAGAGAGACGTCAAACCTTCAGTGAAGCCCTTGACGAATTGAAAAAAGGATATGCTTGTGCCCGTGAGGGATGGAATGGGAAAGGGTTATCCGTTATTGTTCAGTTTAGCGCTGACGACATTCCGAACTTGCAACCCTTCTTTCTGATTTACGATAGCAACAAAGGAACCTTAAATACCTGGATGCCGTCTGTGTCGGACCTATTTGCCGAAGATTGGGTGACGTTGCTATGAAATTCCAAGCAGCTTATTCCTATATGAAACATGGACATAAAGTGAAGCTCCCGGAATGGGGCGGTTATTGGGCCTGGGAACAGAATACCATTATGATTTACACAAGAAATGGCAAAGTGTTGGATATCCGCAACACGCTCGATGTGGATTACACCATTTCTTTTACCTTCCGTGATGACTGGGAATTATGCGATGATTGGGTGATTGCGAATGACCAAGCGTGAAGAAATGGCTATGGTCAATGAAGATGCACTCGTTATGGATGAATACGAAGATGCGCTCATTGGCTATATCGAACGGTTCCAAGACCCGCCAATCGCCTTGTATGACCGTGACAAACTGTTTTCCATTATGATGGAACGCGACGGGATGACACTGGATGAAGCGTATGAATGGTACAATTACAATATTTTAGGCAGCATACTAGAGGGTGCGCCCGCGTTTGCTGTGTTTTTTGGGGGAAAAGCATGAAGTATTGTTCCGTGATGACTGGGAACTGTGCGATGATTGGGTCATCGAGGAAAAAGGAGAGAATGGGCAATGAAACCATCCATCGAAAAGCAAAGAGAGATTAACAGACGAAAGAACACGGGCGAGATCATGCCGTGGATTCCGCCTGGGACGAAAAACTATTGGGAATGTCCGGTTTGTTTACGTAGAGGAACAAAGGAATTCGGCTTTAGAAAGCATTACGCCACCCATAGCGAAGAAGAAATAAAGGAGTGGGCAACCCAATGACCTTTCCGAAATTCCCGTTCTACCAAAAAGCACGCGATCTGTTTCTCACCACACAGGTTCACCAAGTAACCAAGGGGTTAAAAAAGTACAGCGAGCCTTTTACCCCGCAACACTGGACACCTAAAGAACTGTTAAACCATGCTTTAGAGGAAACCGTAGACTTGGTTCATTACATAGCGGGCTTATCTGAACTCTTAGAAGACCAAGAGCGAGAGATCAAACGCCTAAAAGCGGAGGTTGCCATCTTACAAGAGCAAATCAAACCGACCGCTCAAACACCTGAATACGACGATATCAGAATAAAGGTACCCAATAATGGCGTTCCTTATGTGAGTAAAACATGGACACCGCCTACCTTCTTTAAGAAGCTGTAAACATTTTTGTAAACATGTAAACAAATGTGTAAACAATTCCGTACACAAAGGAGACGATCCCATGCCCAACATTAATTTCAAATGGAAACAGCAAGCCCGCCAAATGACTTTTTTGCGGGCATGTGGTCTATCCTTCGCTTTAGAAGGAGGTAAGCCTACCCCAGCTCTTGCGCCTGTTATTGCTTATGGCGGCGCGGCTGGGGGCGGTTAGGCAAGAGTGATGCCATGATTATGGGAGCAATTATCGCCTGTTGTTCCTATGAAAACATCAACGTAGGCTTTTTTCGCCGCAACGTCACTCAATTGCAAGGACCAGGTTCCGCTATCATGCGATCTCAAACTTTGCTTGCTGAAATGCGTTTGTTAGGGTTAGCCAAATACAATGAACAGAAAAACCGATGGACCTTCTTCAATGGGTCCGTTTTTCAATTCTGCCATTTGCAATATGATGATTCGGTGTTCGATTACCAGTCGCAACAATTTGACATCCTTTGTTTTGATGAAGCGACCCATTTCAGTCGATTCCAATACCGTTACATGCTAACTCGTAACCGCCGCTCAAACGTCACCAACAAACTACCAAGGCCGTTTGCCATGATGGGCACGAACCCTGGGAACATTGGCCATGTGTGGTTTAAAAATGAGTTTGTGTTTGCCGGTCCGCCTGAACAAGTCAACCAGGTGGAAGTCGAACCCAATGTATTCGAAGCCCATGTGTTTATTCCGGCGAGACTGGCCGACAATCAAGCCTTAGAAGAAAGTGACCCTACCTACCGTGAGAAGCTAGAGAACCAACCTGAACATATCAAACGGCAGCTCTTAGAAGGAGACTGGAATGCCATTGACGGGGTTGCGTTTCCTGAATGGCGTGACGGGGTTCATGTGATCGATCCTTTCGCTGTTCCTGACGAGTGGGTTCGCTTCCGTTCCTTAGACTGGGGTTACTCCAAGCCCTACGCTGTTCATTGGTTTGCCGTGGACTATGACGGCCGTCTTTGGTGTTACCGCGAGTTATATGGCTGGGGTGGCGAAGCCGACAAAGGCAGTAAAGAAGACCCCGCCGATGTCGCCCGTAAGATATGGGATGCCGAACACTGGCAAGACGAGAGCGGTCGGTGGCACCATGAGAACATTCATGATGCCGTGGCCGATGATGCGATCTTCGGGGGTAGACAGGACAATAGTAAGGACATAGCCGAACAGTTTGCTGAAAGGTTCATTGAACTGGACAGACAAAACGGCACGAAAACCTTAGTGTGGCGTCGAGTGGGTAAGGGTCCGAAATCGAGGATAAGCGGACGATTGGAAATGCACTCCCGTTTGAAAATCCCTGCCGACGATGAGGGGAACCCAACGGGTGAACTGCCGATGATGATATTCTTTCGGAATTGTAAACACATTATCCGTACTTTGCCGGAGCTGCTAAATGATGATCGAAATCCCGAAGATATTGACACCGATATGGAAGATCACGCTTATGACAGTGTGCGTTACGGGGCGATGAGCCGCCCGTTAACCACCAAAACGAAAAAAGCGGAGCTTACTCTTATTCAACGCCACAAGAAAAAATTAGTGGAGCGGCGATCGGTCAACCGGTCTCGCATCATGTAAAGGAGACGAGAACATGAGTTACAAATTATTTGATTGTGACCTGAAAGTACCTTGTGACACGTTCCAGTGTTATGGACGGGCCAAATACTTTTTAGGGAATGAAGATGCACCAAAGTCTACACTAACCAAGGTTTGCGAAACGTGCGCCAATGAGCTGATTGAGGACATTGTTAACAGCGTACAAATCGTAAATGCGCCTAAAGCAGAAGCGTTACCATTTGCGGATGAAGCGCCCATTTTTCCCATTGAAGCCTATTCCACCATTGTTTTAAGTGACCTGACCGTAGCTGAATTAAAAGCCATTGCCGCCGATCATGGGATCGAAGTGAAATCCAAAGCCACCAAAGCGGAGATTATTGAAGCCATCGAGGGAGCCGTAAATGAGTAGTTGGCAGTGGATTGACCTTGTGGGCGTTCTTTTGATTTATGGCATCAGTCTCTATGAGAACGGGGCACATAAAAAAGAAATCGAACACATCCACGAATCCTATGCAGAAGAACGAAAAGAACTGCTTGATCGCATTATGGCCAACAACATTCATGAATACCAAGCGGCACGCGGCGAATACACCGTCAAAAAGTCCGAAACGGGGAATTTTCTACGTGATCGTTTTGAAAAAACGGCCCAAAAAGCCGCGAACCAATTTGATATAGAGTAGGGGGTGTGTACATGGACCCGAATTTATTGCAGACACCAACGCCAAACCCTGCGCAAGCCCAAGCGCCTGGTCCCGTTTACAATGAACAATTAGCAGACTTTGTTAATAACGAATTCGAACGGCGGCGAAATGACCGAAAACCTTACGAACTGCAATGGCGGCTGAATATGGAATTCTTGAATGGCAATCAGTATATGGATATCGACACGGAATCTATGACGATTGTGGATGTACCACGCGCCTATTGGTATCAAGAACGTGAAGTCTACAATATGATCTCCACCATTTCAGAGACACGGATTGCTCGTCTAAGTCGTCAAAAGCCTTTAATGAAAGCTCGACCTGCCACAAGCGAACAAAACGATCTATCCTCCGCTAAAGTGTCCAGTATGTTACTTGGTTCCACTTGGCATGACGAGGATATGGATAACAAATATGAAGAATTTATCGCCTGGATGGAATCGTGTGGCACGGTCTTTTTTAAAACGATCTGGAACAAAGACAAAGGGCGTATTTTACAAGAAGAAGCGGCCCAAAAGGATGGCAACCAGCTCAATGCCTTGGTCAACGGGGCTAAAGAGGATGGGAAAACACCACCAAGCATCAACGATCCTTTCCAAAGTGCCACTAATCGCATTCTCCTTCGTGAAGGGGATGTGGATACAGAAGTGTGTTCACCGTTTGAAATCTATCCGGATAACAGTCACGGGGGCTTTAAGGACACCCGAAGTGTGATTCATTGCCGTGCTTACCATGTCGATGACGTTATGGACTGGTGGGGGCAAAAGGTAGAGGAAGAAAAGGTAGATGTGGTTACCTTACAAGGGGGAGCGAGCGGGATTGGCGGCCTAGGTTATAATGTCGGAACCTTCCGTTATACGTCTCAAACCTTAAAAAAGCACGTCTTAGTCAAAGAATATTACGAACAGCCGAGCAAACGTTATCCGTATGGTCGGTTTATTGTCGTGGCTGGAAACAAAACGTTATATGCAGGAGTGCTGCCTTATGCCGTTGGAGAAGACAGCGAACCGGACTTTCCTTTTGTCCGTGCGGTTTCGATTCCCGTCGTCGGTAGTTTTTGGGGCAAATCGATTGTGGAACGTTGTATCCCGATTCAACGACGGTACAATGCCCTTCGTAACCGAAAAGCCGAGTATCTAAATTTGGTTACCGTCGGTCAATGGTACGCGCCAGAGGGGGTTGTCGAGGATGAAAACGTCCTTTCCAATGAACCAGGCAATATCATTCGTTACCGCAATTTGGGCAATGGCATTAAGCCAGAACCCGTGGTATTTCCGTCCTTGCCGAACAGCTTTGAAAATGAAGCGGCCCAACTCATGCAAGAGTTTACGGCGGTTTCAGGTGTTTCGGAGCTTTCCCGGTTCAGTGAAGCCCCAAGCGGGGTAAAGTCGGGGGTTGCACTGTCCATTGCCAACGAACAGGACGATACACGGATTGCCTTAACCGCCCACCAATTAGAGATTGCCAGTGTGGAGTTAGGGAAGAAATGGCTTCGTTTGTACCGTCAATTTGCCATCGAGCCGCGCATGATTCGTTATGTCGGGTCATCCAGTGAGATTGACGTATTGTATTGGGAAGCAAGCGACTTAAAGAGTGATGACGTGATCGTGGATAACAGTTCAGCCTTAGCTGAAACCCCAGCTCAACGTCAACAAATGGTGATGAACTTGATGCAAACCGGCATCTTCAATCGACCTGAATCCAATCCATTCAGCAGTGAAGGGGTTCGAAAAATCCTGGAAATGCTTGAATTTGGGTATTGGGAAGGGGGCATCGATGATGACGAGGTTCTTCAAGAAGGCAAAGCCAAACGGGAAAATCGCAATATGATGAACGGTCAAATGGAGCCGATCAACGACTTTGATAATGACGAAATTCATATTCGCGAACATTACCGCTTCATGATGAGCAGTGATTTTGAGGAAATCTTGCAAGACCCACAACAAGGCCCAGCGATCTTTAATGCGTTTATGGAGCATGTGGGAATGCATAAGGACCGTCAATCGCAAATGCAGCAACAGCAAATGCAGCAGCAACAGCAAATGCAACAGCGAGCACCGTCAGAAAGTCTAGCATTCGCGGATTTACCGCTTTCCGGTCAAATTCAAATGGCGGCCCAGGCGGGCATTCAACTGGACCCCGTGGATATGATTCAAAAACAATTGCAAGACAACCAAATGAAGCAACAGCAATTGCAAGCCAAGCAAGATCAAATGAATCAACAAAACCCAGGTAAGCAAAAGACACCAACTCAATAGGGGTCTTTTTTTATTATACTCAAAAAACTTTGACCAGGGATTAGTAACCCGTACAAGTAGAGCCAGGGCGAAAGTACAGCGCGAAAAAGGGTGAACGTTACAGTCACAAAGGAGAATACACATGTCAGTACCCTATTTGTTAAAGCTCGATTTACAGCAATTTGCCGATGAATTTGGCGCATACGATCCGTCTAGTGCTTATGAAGGAATTGAAGCAGAACCAGTCGATTTAAGTGGAGGTGAGCCGCAAGGTGAGCCACAAGGCGAGCCACAAGGCCAAGAACCCCTAGTACAGCCACAAGGCCAGGGCGAAGGGCAGAATGAACCACCCGTTTTAGATTTTGGGGGCCGAAAACTTCAAGCCAATGAGGATCTAATGGGGCTTCACAAAGACTTTACGGAACAGCAACGCTACATTACGTCTTTGCAAGAGCAAGCGAATGCTTATAAGCAGTTGATTTCTCAAATGCAAGCTCAACCGCAAGCTCAAGTGCAGAATCCGGAACCACAACAACAAGCCATTAGCGCCAATGTTGCGGACTGGAACGAAGATACATGGCAAACGTTCTATGATAAACCGCAAGATGTACTAGGTTCGATCGTCAATCAAGCCATTCAGCAATTTGCGAATGAAAAATTAGAACCGATTTTACAAGAGCGTGCATGGAACAATGAAATCCAGACCATGTATTCCGAATTCCCGGACTTTGACCAATATGTAGGGAATGTTCAACAGCTTGTGAACACCTATCCCGACCAATATTCACAAGGCAATCTGCGAAATGCGTATTACCGAGCCAAAGCAGAAAGCGGTGTGACAAATCCTCAACAATTGTTGCAAGATCAAACCTTTAGGCAGCAAGTGTTGAGCGATCAGCAGATTCGTCAGCAAATCCTTCAGGATTATCAGCAGCAAAAACAACAAATGAATCAGCAAGTGCCGACCTCTATGGGTCGCGGTGCTGGTGGCTTCACTCCGCAAACACCGGAAAATCAGCCGAAAACCTTGCGAGAAGCATCCCAATTATTCATGAAAAACTTAGGCATTCGATAAAAAAACCAAAGGAGATGAATTACCTATGTCATGGTTAAATATGTCAGCAGCATCAGATGCGTTAAAAATTAACTATCTGCCTGCCCTTCGATACCAGCTTAATACAGCAAACCCAATCCTTTCAGTCATTGAAAGAAACTCCGAATCCGTCGTAGGTTCAGAAATACGGATGGCGTTAAGGTATGGCCGCCAGGGGGGCATTGGAAACCGCGCCGAGGATGGCCTATTGCCAAGCCCGAACTCTCGTAAAACAAAGCAAGCATCTTTCGGAACAAAGAACTTGTTTGCTCGTATCCAAATTTCCGATAAAACGATGAAAGCATCCCGCTCAAGAGACGGCGCTTTCGTCAGTCTCTTAGAAGCCGAACTTTCCGATGCACAAGACGATGCAAAGGATGCTATGGCCCGCCAAGTATTTGGAGACGGAACAGGTAAACTAGCGACTTTCTCAGCCGCTACAACTCAAAATACATTCACTGTATCCAACACTCAATACTTTGTTGAGGGTATGTACATTGACGTATTAAACAACTCAAACACAGTTACTCAATCCCAACGCCAGGTAACAGCAGTGGATGATGTTGCTTCTACGATCACCGTAGATGGAGCTGCTTTCACGACTGCCGCTACTGACTATGCGACGGTATTCGGAAACTACAACCAGGAATTAACTGGTTTTGGTTCGGTGTTTGCCCAAAACAACACCATTTACAATATCGACCGTTCGGTAAACAAATGGTTTAACCCTACTGTTTACAGCACAGTCGGATCACTTTCAGAAGTGGGCATTCAAAAGTCCATCGATGACGTGGATCGCAAGGCCGGCGGCAAGACCAACTTCTTGCTATCTTCTTACGGCGTTCGTCGTGCGTACCAAGATTTACTCTTGGCTACTAAGCGTACAACTGACGTAATGCAATTAAAGGGTGGATATTCCGCGTTAGTTTATAACGATATGCCTTTTGCGGTTGACAAGTATGCACCAGCCGGCACACTTTATGGTTTAGACCTTTCAACATGGGCGCTGTACCATATTGAGGACTGGAATTGGTTGGCAGAAGACGGCGCCGTGCTTCACCGTGTAACGGACCGTCCGGTTTGGGAGGGCACACTGGTTCGTTACTGTGACCTAGGATGCTCGAAACCAAAAGGAAACTTCGTCATGAGTGGCATAACTGAACGATAAGAATAAAAAAGGAGGGGGAATGCCGAGGGGTGTTCCCCCTTTTTTTACGATAAGGGGGAAAAACAATGGCACGATTTAACATAGTAGGAGCCGATGGAATCTACGCGGCAGACGTCAACCCGAACGGCGCTTTAGAAGTCGATATAGAAGAAGCAAGTGTGATTATCCCAATAGACGTTCAATCACACTTACAAACCACGATTCAAACGCATAATGCGGTGAGTATTGCATTGAGTAGTAATTCTCCAAGTGCTTGGTTTGATACTGATGGTTTTGATAAAATTGCACTTACATTATTAAATGATGCAGGTACAACTAATTCGGGAGATATCTTGTGGTCTAATGATGGAGCTACTCAACAAGGAATTGATCTGGTGGTTTTACCGTCTAACACAAACCAATACAAAACTGCAATTATAGATACAAGGGCACGATATTTTAAATTACGTTTGAACAATGGAGATGCAGCACTAGCTCACACAATGTCAGCATGGGCTTACTTAAAAGCGTAAAGGAGGAATAAACAATGGCATTAAAACAACCACCTAATGTAAATGGTGAAATGACTTTAACGGATGCGGAACTAACGGACATTCAAACAAAACTTGTAGCAATTCGTGATGCGTTTGTGGAAACAGACGATGTTCCCGTTTGCGATACATTCTACCTCACAGCTACTTACAACCGTAACAATGTGGATTTTCCGATTAACGGCGATACATGTCAATATGTCTTAGGTTTACTTGATGCTCCTACGGGGGTGTAATGAATGGCGATTAATTTATGGAAGGCTGGAGGAAATCCAACGAGTTATAACCCTATGGGAAATATTAGTCCATATATTACAGCACCGACTGCTGGAACTTTTATTGTTACTTTTACTGCGTCGGCAAGTAATGGTGGTTATCTTGATGTGTATCAACCTAATATAAAGGATGGTTATATTTATCCTACATCAACACCAACTCTTTATTCTGTTACAGTTAGTACAACTGCTTCAAATAGGCTAATTTATATTCTGCCTAAGGGTGCCGCGAATGGCAGTGATATTACTATTAGCAATATCTCTATAGTCCAAAAACCACTCGATAAGTTAACAATCAATGGGGTGGATGGGTTTCTTAGTGGGAAATGGACGAATAATAATAGCATACCGTACACCGTCATCGATGATGCCACCATCTCGTTTACACCGACTGCGGCTTACCAAGTACCATTATTTTATCTCCTGCCAGTCATGCCTAATACCACATATACCTTAAGTGGCTCACAGGTCGATGGGAATGGTGCCTACTTCGGTATCGATTATATCGATAGCAATGGCTCCCTTATCACCAACTACAATGCTGGAAATAATGCCCTAGTCTGGACTTTCACGACGCCATCCAATTGCGCGAAAGTCAGAATCAACTTCTCCTCTAGGGTGTCGGGCGGATGGACACAATGTATATTCAAGAATATTTTGCTTAATCTAGGCGCAATTCCAGCCCCATACAGCAAGAAAACAGGGGATAGAATGATGTTGCCGACTGCGAAGAAGAATTTGGTTAGTAATAATCCTAACGTTTGGGAACAGGGTGGGTTAACAGGAACCATCGGTAATTCTTTTACAGCTAACAAACAAGTTTCTACATCGCGTATTCGTTATATACAACCTGTTTATATTAAACCTAATACAACATACACTGTTTCATTAAATAATGCTTATTTTACTGGAATTCAACAATATAATAGCAGTGATATTCTGTTATTAGATTCAGGGTGGATTACAAGTGGTTCATCTTATACTTTTACAACAAGATCAGACACATCCCAATTACATTTTGCTATAAGAAATGCAGATAACGTTTCGGTTGTTGATACAAGTATGTTGCCTAATATACAGTTTCAGTTAGAACAAGGCGCAATATTAACACCTTACACACCATATGCCGTCCAAACAAACAAACTACCAAAACGGTACGTGCCAAAGAAAAATATGCTTCCGTTACTCAACACAACCGACTACAACCAAGCGGGAGACGGACCAAACAATACGGTGGTAAACGGGAAGTTAAATGTAACGACATACGATACCGATTACTACGGACGTGGTTTAATCGTAAACGTAACAGCGAACAAACCCTATACGTTATCTTGCTTTATCGAAGCCAATGCTCAAGGGCAAAAGGCGATGATCGACGTCGGGTATGGGAATTTAACCTGGGAACTCGTGGATGATAATGGGATGGTGGGTAGTTACAGCAAAACCTTTACCCCGACACAAAGCAAAATTTATATCAAATTTGCGGTGGTTGCCACAACAACGGTAGCTTCGCCTATTTTGATCAGCAATATTCAGTTAGAACAAAACTCAACCTCCACACTGTACGAAGCCTATACGCCGATCTTGCCGCCAAAAAAAACAGGCTTATCGTTTAACGGGGTGACGGATTACTTACAATTACCTAGTATGACAATGGATGCGATTGAGATTGAGTGTTTTATAGATTCTAATAATGCAAATAATACTCTATTGGTGGATGCAAGAACGGGTTTAACTAACGGTGCTTTTTATAATGATATAACATTTAGAGGCGCTGATTGGACTTCGATTAAGCAAGATGGGGTCGAGCGAGTTTCACAATCATTGTTGAAAGGTTTTAGGACGAAAATTTTAGCAAAGGCAAACAATTCTTTTACAGATAATCTAACTATTTTAGCCCATAATTCAGGGACAGCTGGTTTTACGAAAGGCACACTCTACAAAGTAACGTGTTACCTAGCTGGCTCAATCGTCGCTCAATACGACTTTGAAAAAGGCAACGTGATTGGTACAAGTATTTTGCAGAACGCACAAAACTTGATTCCTAATTTCGAAGATTCACGTTGGTCAATTCCTGTGGATTGGAAAGTTTTAGGAAAAGATTTTATTAATTCAAATAATTCAATTTCTCAATGTATATGTGATGTTGTTGCTTTGCCTAATGTAAATTATAAAATTGTAGGTTTTACTAACTCAAGTAGATTTGAATTTTATTCAGTTAATATAAGTGGAACAGAAAGCTACTTAGGCACTTTACGCAATGGTGCTAATTTCGCCAACATAACTACTTTAAGTGACACTGCAAAAATTCGAATTAAATTATATTATGCAGTTACAAATGGTGCATACGACTTCATCAAACCGCAACTCTATCAGCTTGACGGAAAAGAAGGAACAATAAACGGTTCACCAGTTCAGTTAAACAAGCCAAACAAACGAACCTTATATGCGAAACGATAGGAGCCTTCGGGTTCCTTTTTTATTGGAAAGGAGGAAACACGATGACTGTTACGATCAAACGCAATGACACGAAACAAACCGTTGATTACCAATGTCTCAATCTCGATGGAACGGTAGAAAACCTGGTGGATACGACCGTGGTCTTTAATATGGGCACGGATCGCATTTTAATGACCCACGGAACGGCCACAATTACCGATGCCGCAAACGGAAAAGTCTCGTACCAGTTAACCGACCAAGATACGTTAAACGCGGGTGTGTTTAAGGGTGAATTTCAAGTCACCTATGTCGATGGGAAACAAAAAACATTTCCAAGTGACGGATATATCTACATCAATATTGAACAAAACGTCGACGGGACGATTACCCCGTACGTCGTAGATCAAGTCACTTACCGAAATTCCGAATTTCAAGCGTACAAAGCGCAAATTGACGCGGAATTACAGCAAATTCAAACGTCCGGGGATGCATCCATTGAAGTGGAAGCAGCACGCGTGGAGGAAGATGGCACTTCTCATGCAACCTTAAAAGCCCGTCTGGATGCAACCGACAACGAATATCGGACGGGGATTGCCACCAACGGCACAAGCATTACGGATTTACAACGGAAAAGCGGATATGGCACGGCGTTTCCGGTGAACCCTTCCCCGAAAGTAGCGGATCGCTTTTTTCGAACCGATTTGGGGGCAGAATTCATTTATTCGGGTTCAGCTTGGGTTCAACTGGCTAATAACAGTGATGTAACCAACAACAATAACACATTAACCGCCAAAGTAAAAACACTGGATGAAGCGCCTTATTTTCATTTAAACAATAACAGTCCTCAAAACATGTCGGGGAGCTTCACCTGGATCACCTTTCAACCAGGGCACGTAACCTATTCATCGGGATTTACGCCAGCCACTAATTCAATCACGGTCAATGTCGACGGGATTTACTATGTAGAAGCCTGGATCAACCTATCTGGATTAAATCCAGAACAATATGCCAATCTTTTTATTCGTGTCGTCCAGCCGGATAACAAAAGTGCCGTCGACCACGCGATTAATCAAATCGGATGGCAAGGAGCTGGATGGAATACATCTGGTGTAATCCTTCGAAATTCAAAATTATTAAAGCTATCACCTGGTCAGATGGTTCAATTTTTGTATTCAGCCAGTGAAGGCCCGAGGAATATTAATCAAATTGTCGCCAACTGTTTCAAAGTTTCGAAAAATACCGTCGGCATATAAAGGAGGGCGGACATGCTTTTACAAGATATCTTAGAAGAAGCGGATTTATATGTGCCGAATGCTCTTTCGCAAACACAGAAAATTCGGTACATCAACGAAGTTCAGCGGAAACTGTACCGCAGTTTTCCACTTGAATTAAACACGTATTTCTTTTATACCATTCCTGGTACTGCTAGTTACGTGCTGCCTTCCAACTGTTCAGAAGAAAACATCAAAAGCGTATTTGTGGATGGAAAAGAATATTACTACCGTACGCAAGAAGACCGGGTATCAAGCGGTCATGTGTATGTACTAGGCGGGGGAGAAATCATTTTAGGGATCACCCCTACTTCTGAAACAGAAGGGTATGTCAATTATGATGCGACACCGATCGATTTAACCGTGGATGACTTAGCGAGCGAGCCGCCTTTTTTGTCCGACTATCACGAATTGCTTGTGCTGGGGTTAGCGGAAAAACTAGCGATGGTGTCAAAAGATTTTCAAACGGCCCAACAATACGCAGCACGTTTCACTCAATTAGAAAAGAACGCAGTGGATTCCATCAAACGAGTGAAAATCAAAAAGATTCGTGTGGTTAGGGGGTGGCGCTAATGGATTTACGGTTGCAGACAGCAAAAGCACTTAGCAGTCAATCAAAACAATTTTGGGATGATGTGGAAACCCGCTTAACCAACCTGGAAAATAACGGCGATACCGCTGTGAAAGTCGGAGATTTAACCCAGTTACCCACCACAGATAAATCAAGTATCGTGGCGGCGATCACAGAACAAGAAGGAAAAATCGATGCAAAGGTAGCATCCGTCAACGGTGTCGCACCAGATGCGTTCGGGAGTGTCACCATCCAAACGATTTTAGTGTTTGATACCGTTACCGATTTCCAAACATTGTACCCGCAAGGATTGGATTTTCCTGTTTGGGTGAAGGGGAATAATGACTGGTACTTCTATAACAATCTACCAACCACCAACAGCGCATTTGTGAATGAAGCACTCGCAGACTTTGCTATTTTAACGATTTAAAAGGAGGAAAGAAGCATGACCTTTTTCAAGAAAACATGGGTATCAGGGGATAAGATCACCACAACAGAACTAAACCGCGTGGAAACAGGGATTGATGATATCAGCAAATCAGCCGTCAAAACGGTCAACAGCACACCTCCTGATGCATCGGGGAATGTCATCATTTCCGCACCGGTAGGTTCGGCAGACTGGGTGGCAATTACGAATAAACCCAACTTTGCCACCGTTGCCACAAGCGGAAGCTACAACGACCTGACGAATCAGCCGACTTTACCAACCCCTTATGTCTTACCGCCCGCAACCGACACCACATTAGGCGGAGTTATTGGGGGAAATGGCGTTTCGATTGACCCGGACGGAACCTTAAATCTATCTGGCGGCGGCTCGACAGAAGTGCCCATCTCGTATGTTCTGGCGGCTGACTTAACCACGTTGGCACCAGGAACCTATGCGGTTTGCACCGATACCAAAATCGCCTACATGGGAACGGCGCTTGGAAACATTGAACTCGGTCCCGTCACCATCCCAACACCTAGCGATAGCGGCGGCGGTACAACACCACCTGTCACACCGACGATCATCACATCCGACGGATTTACCCGGACGACGGACAGTGCAACGACGGTCGGAACATCGGATATTGCCGATGGCGGTACAGCGCAACCATGGGGGGTTATCTCTGGAGCTACGATGGGAACGATTAGCGGAGCTTTATACAATTCTGCTACAACGGGGGCTGGTGTTTATATCGATGCCCAAGTTTCGGATAAAAAGATGGTTGCGACCGTTTCAAATCCAGGAAATGAAATTGACTTTTATTTCCGCTACAATGCTACATCAAAAAACTATTACCGTTATTCCCACAACCAAGTGAATGGCGGAACCTGGTACTTGCAAGAATCTAATGGCACGTTTACAACGATTAAACAGTTCGCTGGGACACTTGCGATAAATGATGTGGTCACGATTGAAGTAGTGGGCACGGCAGTGACCCTTTCTGTCAATGGAACTGCGATTGACACCGTAAACGCTCTGTCTGACCTGTTAACGAATACATGCTTTGGAATTGGCATGTCTGGAAGCACGGCGGGCCGAATTGACAAAATCGATATTTACAACATGACCGGAACAGGCGGAGGGGGAACCGGGGATACAACCGCACCCGTTTTAACGATTACCCCGTCTACATCGTTTACGACGTCCATGCAAGTGACTATGTCAGCGAATGAAACAGCAACCATTTATTACACAACCAACGGAACATCACCGACAACTTCCAGTTCCGTCTATTCAGCACCGATTACGATTACAGCGACTACAACGGTTCGGGCATTTGCCAAGGATACCGCAGGGAATATGTGCCCGATCCAAACGGTGACGTACACCTTGAGTGCACCAACGGTTACCGCAAGGCCAACCAACTATTTATCGGTGTCAGCTCCAAACGGTACGGACGATACCAGTGCGATTCAAACCGTCGTGAATAATGCCGTGGCGGCCAGTAAAGCAGTCATTGTGCCGGCAGGAACCTATAAAATCAATCCAGATGTCGGAGTGAACTTACCAACGGGCACCACGATTTATTTTGATTCAGGAGCCGTCTTCCAATCATTAGCCACCTCCAATGAACTGTACAAAATCATTAATATGGTCGGTGTATCCAATATCAATATCATTGGCTATCCAAAAATTATCGGTGATCGTGATATTCATACAGGTACAGGCGGAGAACACGGAATGGGTATTGGGATGTACAGCACAACCAATGTTTATATCGAAAATGCCAACATTTCGAAGTGCTGGGGCGATGGCATTTATGTCGGGGATAAAGGAAGTGGTCAACGTTATTGTTCGAACACGACAATTAAAAACGTGGTTTGTGACAATAACAGACGACAAGGTATTTCGGTTATTTCCGCAATTGGGTTAACCATCACCAGCCCAACGCTGATTAATACAAATGGAACAGACCCACAATCGGGTATCGACTTTGAACCAAATAACACCTCTCAATATTTGCAAAACATTACGATGACGGACCCGTTCATTCAGAACAACGCCAATCACGGCATTCATTTCTGGATTGGTTTTGGTCCTGGTGCCAATCCGATCAGCATTACAATTACCAACGCATCCAACGTAAAGAACAACGCAAAAGGAAACATTTATTTCGGTGGAACACAATCGAACACAGTTGGTTACGTTAAGATCGATGGTACGTACTATCTGAATAAATAATGTCACAACAGGAGGAACGTATGAAAAATTATGAATACCAAGTTAGAAATAAGGTGGCAAACCGTCCTTATCTGATACCGATCTTTGACCACGTTTATGATATTCCAAGGAGAATCAAAGAATATGATTCTTCTTTTTTTGTGGTCTTTAACAAGAACCGTCAAAAATATGAGATTCACAGTTTAGAATATCCCGAAGGTGACACTAAGAGTTGCACCGTTCCTCATGATGAATTGGATGCACGCACTCTTACCTACCTTTGGGAAAATGATATTCGGGTCCACGGAACCGAGATTTTCAAACGGATTGAATGGGAAGAAGAACGGTACCGTCGGAGAAAAGAATACGAAGCAAAAAAATTCACCCAAGACTTTGCGAAGGAATTTCAATCTTCCTTCGCAAAAGATGCTTGGATGTAAGGAGGGTTTTCAATGAATTCGTTTCAACGTCAACCGCAGTTTCAACGAGGGAGCTTACAACAGCAAAGGATGAACGCCCCTTACGGGCAGATTCCACAACAAGGTCAACAACAAGCACCCCAACAAGCACCACAACAAGGGATGCCGCAACAAGTGCAACAAGGAATGCCCCAAGTGAATCCAGCGCAACTTCAAGCGATGATGACACAGAATCAACAAACGGGCGCATTCCCGCAATCTACACCGGCAAACAGTCAAAACGAACAACAAGCAGCCGCCCAAACACAAGCGCAAATGCAAGCATCCAATCCGCACGCTCAATTTATTCAAGCGGCACTGGCACAAGGGTATTCACCGGATATGGTCATGAGTTTTCTGACCAATCAGCTTCAAGCGAAGCCAAAACAAACGAAAAAGAAATAAGGAGGGATTGGCATGGATTTACAATCGATTATCAGTGAAGCCGATACAAGGATTCCGAATGCGTTTGCCGCCGATCAAAAAGTGGATTGGCTAAACGAAGTCAATTATGAATTCTTTGATATTGTCAAAATTCCGCGCGTGTTTAACACGACCGCCAATGGAACCGCCAATACCTACACCTTGCCAAATGACTGCCGAGAAAAAAACATCCGCAAAGTCGTGGCGGGAGCGAATTTTTATCGTTCAATGGTGTACGAAGACATTACCGCGGCATTCAATTATTTCACATTAGATGATACAACATTCATCTTGACGTTACAGCCAAAACCGCCAACAGGCGCACTCATTGTGGTCTATGACAAAATTAGTTCAACGCCTTTTGTGGCAACCAACCTAGGGGCCACACCTGAAGCTCCACCAGAATATCACTGGATTTATGTGCTAGGGCTTTGCACACGGATGGCAAAAAGCATGAATGACGTCAGTCTTGCAAACAACTACGAGAATGACTATAAATCAAATCTGCAGATTGCCCAACAGAACTATTTAAGGAGCTGATGGGAATGGCTAGAAAACCCATTCAACTGCCGAAAACCAAATGGGCGAACCTTCCTAAGTCGGAAACAGAGTCCAAAGCAGAAGCAAAGAAAACGATTAAATTTGCCCCTGTTCAATGGAATGACGTTTCGGAAGAAGAAATCAAAGATGACGGAATGCCGTCTCGCAAGATTGAGGTCACACCGAGTCAGTGGGATAACATCGAGGGGCTTTCCAGTCCTTCGATGATCCGTCAATTTGACGGGGTGAATACACTTGACCCGTTTAGCATCAAAGATTCCTATGCGACGAGAATCTTAAACTTTACCAGCCGCGCCTATCCCGCTTTGCAAGTGCGAAATGGAACGATGAATTTGGGGTTAGACCCTGTGTTTACCAGTTCCAATTTAATTTCAAGTGCAGTTTATTCAGAATTAGGATGGGTGGTAACGGCGGGGACGAATTGGTATGAAGGGGCAGGACTTGCATCGGTCACGAATAAAAGCAGTACCTTATCCAACAACAAGCCGTGGGAGTTTATCCGGTTTCAAGGCGGTTTTGCCAATAGCAATATCCTGGCGACGAACGGGGTAGACAAGCCAAAAGCCTATGATGAAGTGACAAAGGGTTTTGTTGATCTTCCGAACGCACCGGATAAAGGGCAATACATCACCCTATACAACAATCGAATTTTTATGGCGAAGGCACAAACACTCTATTATTCCGCTCTAAGAAAAGGAGACGATTGGACCACGGTCAATGATGCGGGCCAAATCGTGGTAGAAACACAAAACGGAGCAAACATTTCAGGCATTGCCGAATCGTTTGGGCATTTGATGATCTTTAAATTAAACAGCATTCATGAATTGTTTGGGTCAGGACCCGATAATTTTCAATTAAAATTGTTAACCGAAAACGTAGGGTGCGCCGCTTCCCGTTCCATTCAGTATATCGACGGGGAATTGTATTTCTTATACCGTGATGGCATCTATCGGTATTCAGGCGGATCACTGCCAGAAAATGATTTTTCCCTTGCTGTCAGAGAATACACGAAATATCAAAATACGTATGAACATTCCTTTTCGTGGGTGAATGGACGGAAGTATTATCTATGTTTGACGGATACCTTGGAACCTTCTGGTTTATACAGTGGGAAAACCATATTAGAATATGATACACAACTGAATTCATGGCATGTATGGGAATTTCCAAAACCATTAGTGAATGTGGTGCCAAGACAAGGGTTTTCCAACAACACGGATGCAGCCACCTTGTATTTAATCACGAATGACAGCCGAATGATGCAATGGAACGATGAGGCTTGGGACTTCGACAAAGACTTTACACAGTCTGAAAATCCAACGGATATTGTCCAAATCCCGTACGAATGGGTGTCAAAACCCTTTACGTTCCAGAGCATGAGCAGTAAATCAAGATGGTACCGTTTGTGGATTACCGCTAGTATTCCCGTGGGTGCCAATATGAATATCCATGTATCTCCAAAAGAAAACGGAGAAAACTGGACATTAATCAAAACGGTCACACCAGGCGAAAACACACAGTCGATGAAAATCCCGATCCCGGTCGATGTGGCCAATTTCGAAAACTGGATTCGCTTGCGAATTGAAGGAAAAGGGAAAGTGACGATTCATGAGATCGCCTACCAAGATCGTTCGTTCCCGATGGTGTAAGGAGGTTTTATCATGCCATTAGTTCAATTGCCGGTCTTTTCGTTAAAAGACGATAAAGAAGGGTTAATCAACAATTTAGAAAAAATGAGAAAACAATTGGAGTACACTTTGAGTAGTTTGGACACCTCTAATTTAAATTCGAAGTATGTGTCCGTGGTGGAATCAGGTTCCAATGCCAACGGGTACTACAAGAAGTATTCGGACGGAACGATGGACTGCTATCAATCGATCGCTCGACCTGCGAATCTGTATTCTTGGAGTTCAACAGCAGTGGCGGGCAGCACCTATTACAATGTAGCGATGTCATGGGTGTTTCCTGCTTCCTTTTTAGGGGGAAGTCTGGTCACGGTCTTAACGTCCGGTGATGTTCCTGGAGCGGGTCCAGAAACCCATAACGCATACGGGGCAACCGAAACCTCCTGTATCATTGAATGCGGAATATTCGGTTTAAACCCAAGCGGAAGTTCAACCAATATGTATACTTCTATGCTGGCAAAGGGGATATGGCGATGATGACCTTATTTTCACCCCAAGTAAATGTAACCGATACGCTTTCATATGAATTTGACCAGGACATCCTAACGATTCACAGCAATAGCCAAACGGATGTATTGGACTTAACCAATGAACCAGAAGGGCCGATTGCCGTCGCTCATCCGTGTGTGATTGAAGCCTATCGTTTAAACGGTGTGCTTCATATGGTGATCTTAAACTACATTCCTTATAATGCGAATGTGGAAGACCGATTTCCAGAGTGGATTGACAGAAACGTGCAAACTTAGGATATCCCAAATGAGATATAATGTAAGTATGGATTTTTAGCAAAGAGTTTCCTTTTTTCGAGGAAGCTCTTTTCTTTTTGCGAAGGAGTTGAAAAAATTGGCTATTTTAAGTGATGGAAGTCCTTATACGAAAGCAATACCACTGGTAGGTGGCGGATATTCTATCTCGTACGCGCCAAAAACATCATCGAAATCATCAGCAATCACGCATACGACTTTGAATGTACCGAAAACATCCAATTACTATAAAGCGCCCGCACCAGCACCAAAACCAGTACAGAGTGCACCAGCACCTACCTATTCTGGCGGCGGCGGCGGCGGTGGCGGCGGTGGATATGCAACCGTTGCGGCTCCGGTGGCTGATCCGACACAAGACCCCGCTTATTTAGCAAGTGTCGCCAAGCTCAATGATTTATGGAACACAGCCAACGGCTACAAAGGACAAATTGATGGTTTGGTCAATGGAGGATTCAATTACGATCCCAATACCGACCCGTCTTATGCAGCCTTGAAACAATCAGCAGCAACGCAATCGAAAGTCGCTCAAAAACAAGCGATGGATACGATGAATGACCGTGGCATTTTAAACTCAACCGTCACCAGTGACCGAGTGGCACAGATTGGGCAAACCGCCCAAGATGCTGTAACCGCTCAAATCCCGACTTTATCGAATGCTGCCTATGCCAAATACATGGATAAAGTGCAAAGTTTAGTAGGTTTATGGAATAGTACGGTTTCTCAAGCGCAAAACCAACAAGCCTACCAAGAGAATCAAAGAGAATTCAACTTGAACTACAACTTGGATTTATCGAAATTCAATACGCAGACCAGTCAATGGCAACAGCAATTTAACTATACGAAATCTCAAGATGTGATTCAAAATCAGCAAGCAAAAGATAATTATAATTTACAGCTCATGGCGCATGAACAAGACGCCCTCGGCTACAAAAACACACAAGCGACCAATAATGCCCTAGCAGATTTATTGTCGCTCGGGAGCCAGGATAAAGCCTTAAAAGCGTTGCAACAAAATTCTTCGTCCTATGCCAATCAAGGAGTCAGCATCACCGACTTATTAAACGGACTGGAAAAACGATTCCCTGGCACAAAGAGTACCGTTTCCAGTGGAGCCAATATGTACACACAGCAGTAATTCATTCTTAGGGGGTGTTACGGGCTTTATTTCTAGTGCGATGGGTGCGTTTGGCAATTTCTTCGGCGGCTCTAGCGCGAGCGCTGCTACCACATCCAATGCAAAATCAACATCGGCAAGTGGATTGGGTGCCTTCCAATCCAACTTATCCGTCGCCCAACAACGATTCGGAATTCCATCTGATTGGGTTCCGGCGTTGACCCAAATCGTGAAAAATGAATCTGGATTCAATCCAAGTGCCCAAAACAAAACGTCAACGGCATATGGGTATGCCCAGTTCTTATCGAGTACACGGGCGAGTTATGAAAAGAAAATGGGGATCAGTTATTCAGACCCCGTGAACCAAATTGGCATGATGGCTCAATACCTAAAAGATCGTTACGGCACCGCACAAAATGCGCTTGCCTTTTGGAACAAGAATCATTGGTATTGATCGATAGATTCAATGGACAGGGCGAGGAAACTCGCTCTTTTTTATGTAAAGGAGATGACAGTCGTTGGCAAATGACCCAAATGTTCAACAATGGTTGGATTATTTTAATCAGCAAATGAATAAGAAATATTATACGACTGATCCAAATTTTGCGAAAAAATTCAATGCCCAATACAACCCGCCACAAGCAACACCAACACAACCTGTTAAAACCGACACCAGTAATCAGCATTCCTTATGGGATACGATCAAATCCGATGCCGGTAACGTCTGGAATACCATTAAACAAGACATGAGCGGCGGCACCATCAACGATTACAATTACGCACAAAAGGTTGGCTCTACTCAACCGCTTACAGGTGGGGATAAAGTCCGTTCTGACTTAGGACACAGTTTAATTGCGGGTGTAGGAGATATCACCAAAGGTGTCGGAGATACAATGCGTTGGATATCTCAACATGGTCCAGCAAATGAAATCAAAGACGTAGCCAAGAAAAAAGGACTGATATCGGATACGACTTCCCCGTTGGAACAAGCGGGAACATCCCTTTCAAATTGGTCCCAACAAAACATTATCAAACCGAATGATGTGCAGTACGGAAAACCATTCTCCGCTCAATCCATGCTTGATCCAGATTGGTATGCAACCAGTGTTGCTCGTTCGGTTCCATTTACCGTTGCGGCAGCATTTACGGGTATTCCTGGTGCGAAGATCGGCTCAAAAGTATTGGGTGGTGTCGCTGAAAAGCTAGGAGCGGGGGCGACCGTTCAAAATATCGCACGGGTAGCGGGTGGTGGACTAGGTGCATCGGCGGTGAATACACCATTTGAATCCGCACAAGAAGCGGCTCAAACCTATGACCAAGCCATCAAAGACGGGCACGATAAACAAACCGCAAGCAATATGGCGGATAAAGTCTTCAAGAACAACATGCTGCTCTTAGGGGCGACCGAAACCCCTGAATTTGCGATGATGTTTGCGCCGTTCATTAAGAAGGTACCAGGGGCGAGCACGGTGGAACAATCGTTGATTAAGTCCATTAGCCGCGGGGCAATGAAAGTCGGGGCATCCGCCGCCTTAGAAGGTGGGCAAGAAGCAGGGCAGCAAGTCATTCAAGACAATGCGCAAGGACATTCTTTAGATTGGAATGCCATGTATGAATCAGGAGTCATCGGGGCATTAATGGGCGGTGTGTCCACGGCGGGTACCCATATTGCCGAAGGGCTTCAACATAACAGTCACAATCAATCGAATCCAACGAATCCAGCACAACCTTCACAGCCGACAGATATTTTAGACCACTTGCAACAAACTTTCGGTTCAAATGGCAACGTGATGGATACGATTCATAACAATGTCCGTCAACAGATGAGTGACCAATTAAAAAATGAAACATCGGATGTGCAAGATCAGCTTGAAGCAAGCGGCAAATACACACCCGAAGAAGTTCAAAGTCATCTGAATGATTTTATTGCAAGCACGGATGAGGGAAAACAGCTCTATTCCGATGAAATGGCTCGTCAACAAAATCGAATCACAGGACAATCTACACAACCAAATCAACAGCAAACATCAACCAATCAACAAACACAGCAAACTCAAACGCAACAACCGGCACAACAGCCGCAAGGGCAACAACCAGAAGCACAGCCGATTACTGATACACTCGAACCACCCGTACAAACGCAAGCTCAACCAGGCTCACCAGAAGATTTACAAGCAAAGTTGAATCAAATTCAGCAAGGGGTTGGGCAGCAGAATCAACAGGCCAATCAAGCCTCAAGTGCGGCCGATCAGCTTCAACAGCAAGTGTTAAATAACGTTCAGCAGGCTCAACAACCGCAAGTGCAACCAACACAAGAGCCAGCTCAACCAACACCACAACCGAATGCACAAGAACCCGTTCAGCAGCCGAAAGTGGATGCAAACCAAGCAATTCCGCAAGGGCAAGTGGACCAATTGGCTCAAGATGAACACGTGGAACAACCACAAACATTCGCTAAAGGGGATCGCGTACGTCAAACATCTAGCGGGGCCGAAGGGGTCTATGACGGGGAACCGCTCAAACACAATACCAAACTCCATAAAGTCACGCTCGATAACGGCAAGGTGCAGTATTGGTCGCCAGCGAAGATGAAGAAGGTTGAAGGAACACAAACATCGTCTAAAACAGAAATGCCATCAGAGCAACCGAAAGCTCAAACAAAAGTATCATGGAACGAAAACGTGCCCGCAAAATTCGCTGATACGGCGACGATTCATTCAGGCCATGAGTATGAAGTCAATCACAGTATGCACCCGAAACATCCGAATATTCGAAAACATGAAACAAAAGTGAACTTAAAATTCGATGATAACAACGATTTATACCATTACAATATCGAAAATAACCCTTTTGAAATGAATGGTCGTTTGAAAAATGGCAGTATGTCTTCTGCCGTGAATCATGTTATCTCAAAAGAAGAACTGAAAAAAGGATTAGAACAAAATATCAGGGATTTAGTACCGAATAAAAAAGAAATCATTGACCACGCCTTACAAACAGTCGATGAGAAGAAGAAAGAAGCCTTACCAACCAAAGAAGAAAATCCGTTCAAAGTAGGCGATCAAGTCTATTGGGGTGGAGAGGAAGGAAAGAAAGATAATTGGAAAGCCACCGTCACCAAAGTCATTAATGGCCGAAGGTTAGAAGTCAAAAAAGATAATGGCGAATTACTGGAACGTCCTGTTCATGATTTAACTAAAATCGAAGGAAACTCAAAAACTGAACAACCGACAGAACAGCCAAAAGTGGATACGCCGTCTTCGAATATGCCAACTGCAAAAGATGTTGCAGACGCACTTAATCAATACAAACACCCATCAGATAAAACCGTGTATAACGAACAATCGAAATCCATTCCTACAATCCAGGATGCCGTTTCTTTGTTCCACCAAGGGAAGATGGATGAACTATTACAAAAACACCAATCACTTTTACATGCAGGGAACAATCCACATTACGCCAAGCCGTTCGAACATTTCACAGGCGTAAAACTACCTTGGGAAGCCAGTAAAAAGGCCCAAAAGGAAGCCTTGAAGAAACATTTAGAAGCGATTCACAAAAACAAGCAAGTACAAACGAAAGAAGAACCAAAAACCGAGCAACCACAAGAAAAAGATGTCACCGACCTGATCGGATGGTTAGACCGAAACGCCAATAAGGACGATTTAAGACATGATGAATCCAATACCCGAAGCAATATCTTAAATTTAGTAGAATACTTATTGCAAAAGGAATCCAATTACCTGGTATCTCGCGGGTGGCTTTATAATCAAAAACGTTTCTTGAATGCGTTCGTTGATTTAACAGGGGCAGACCCTTCCTTATTGGGTGCAAAAGATCATCAACCGTTGCCAAAGGATGCGCCGAAATATTTTGATTATTCGGATGCAAACAAAGAAAAATTCGTGGAAGATGGGATCAATGGATTTTGGTCACAACTAGGGGAAACCCGCGACGAACAGATCAAGAGTTTAGAAAAAATGGCATCCATCTTCAATGAAAAAGCAGCAAAAGAGCGAAGCAAGTATTACAAGGAAGATCATTTCGACTTAGCCAACGGCCAACGCGGGCAAGATGTAAAGGACTATACAGCCGCTTACAATAAACTCAATGAACACCAAAAAGGAAATTTAGCCGCTCGTTGGAATGGATATTACTTCGAATACCAAAACATTATGGATGCAATTCATAATCTTGAAAACGGAAAAAGTGTCACACCTACTCGGAATCAAGGCGGCTATAAGGTAAAAGATGAGCCACCCGTTGGGGAAAAGCCAAAACAAGAAACACAAGACCTTTCTAAGCAAGAACTAGAAAGCCTAAAAGAAAACAATGCAAAACCGCTTGGGGTTATTGATGAATCTGTAACATTACCAAAAGTCGCCTATAAAGAATCCAAGACACAGATCACTGCTACTTTCACACCGATCAGTCGTTTTGGTAGCAAAGAAAGCACGACAACCTGGAATTTTCCGAAAGGGAAAACCAAACAAAAAGATGGAACGTTCAAATACAGTGAGTATTTATTGCTTCCAAAAGGCGTTAGTGTGGCTGATGTAAACAGCATGATGGGCATTGAATTCTATCAGGAAGGTGTCACCGCTCCTGAATTGATTGCCACTTTCAAGATGATGAACGGGGAAACGGTTCAATCGGTTGAAAAACCATCGAAGCCAGAAGCAAAGAAAACAGAAACCACAACCATCGATAACTCGCTTGCCAAAGCACAAGAAATGTTGGATAAGGCCAAATCAATCAACAATCAAGACAGCATTAATTTTTGGCAAAGAGAAGTGGAAAAGCGAACACCAAAACAGGAATCAAAAGCACCAAGCACGAATACTACAAGTAACAATCCAGAACCGACAAATGTAAAAGCCGAAGCGCCAAACAAGTATGATAAAGCCCATGCTGAATTAAAATGGTTAGACGATTTAGCTGATCGTGCTGAAGATTACTGGAACAAAAACAAAAACCGTTCCAATGCCTTGCCGCTTGATTTATTTGCTGCTGGTGTCATTATGGGCGCTCGTAAAATGGCGCATGGTGTGATTGATTTTGCCCAATGGTCCGAGGAAATGATTAAGAGTTACGGAGAAGACATTCGTTTGAGCTTAAAAGGACTGTACGCTCAATCTGATGCGTTCCTCAATGATTTTTCCCATGATGATCGCATGACGTATTTAGAACAATATGGGGTACAACAGTTAGCTGAAGGATTGAAAAATCCAAATGAAATGGCAAATGAACAGCAAACCGAGCAAGATCATAAGCCAACATCCGAAGAAAAACTAACTTTCAAGGATATGTATGAAAAGGTCATGTTAAACGGCCGTACAGCTACGTACAAAATGAAGCTATGGAACGAAGCAAAAGCCTACGCCGAAGCCCATAACATTCCTTTAGGTGAACAATATCAACGGCTAGAGGAACGGTTAACGAGGGAATTCGAACGGGAACAACAAGAAAAAGAAGCGAAAAAGCAAAATCCTGAGCCAAAACAGCCAAGCGCCAAACAAGAAGAACAACAGATTCAAAAGATCAAAGATGATATTACGCAAGAAATTCAACGCCAAAAGAATATTTCAACGGTGGCAGAAGCAACAGATGAATTCAAACGCCGTGTACCGAATGACAAAATCGTAAAAAGTGAGATTGAGAAGTATGTGGAAGAAAAATTATCTCCAAAAGATATTTACGAGAAGGTGACTCGCCATTTAGGCTCGATTGCGATGGACGTGCATGATTTATTGGCGGCAAACAGCCAAGAAGAAGCGGATACCTTTGTCGAAGTGATGAAAAATACCAAGATCATGAAAGAAGCATTTGACAAGGTTTATAACCAAGTCTCGAAAACAAATGAGCCAAAAGCTAACGATCAAGGTTATTGGATGGAGAAACCACAGCAGCGTTCGGATAAAAACTTCCATTTCAAACCGGATGAACAAAAGATATACAGTTTATTACCGGAAGCGGCAAAACCAGCATTTCTTAAAGGCATCTTAGGAAAGATTGATCCAAGATTAGCCTATGATGTGTATATTAAAAATAACTTTGCAAACAAGGGCATTCAGTTTGATTCAAAAGTATTCCAAGAGCTTTATAACAACCATGCACCGCTAGATTTAAAGGAAGCGCGCCGAGAATATTTAGGATATGGGTTAGGGCTAGATCAATCGGGTACTATGTTTCAGGTAACAATGGACCGAAACGGGAAAATATCCGTTGTCTATGAACCGAATTCACCTAAAAATCCACGGACAATGAGCTATGGTGAATTACAAGACAAGGTAAACAAGGATGAAGTTTCGTTTGGAAAACAAAATCGACCTGTTTGGCTTGATGATCCAACCGAATTTATTCAAAACCTTAGAAAGTTAGAAGGTGAAAACAATGTTTCCAACCCTAACAATACTGGAAGCGTATCTCAAGGAGAGACAACCGGCAGCGTACCAGGAAATGAAACAAAAGGGGACACTCCAACCGTTTCTTCTCCAAACAATGGAGAATCTGAAAACGGAACTGGACAGTCAGGTGAGCGACTCGTTGATGAACCAACCGACGGGAACGGATTATCTGGCGAATCAACAGGACATCCTGAAACGGTACCAGACAGTCCTCGAACTCCTGATGGCCGACCTATTCAAGTAGACCATACGATTCGAGAGAATATCTACGAGTCGGGTAAGGTGACACGTTTTAACAACAACATTGCGGCACTCAAGCTGTTAAAACAGTTAAAACAAGAAGATCGTTATGCGACCACCGACGAACAACAAATCTTAGCCAAATACCAAGGCTGGGGCGGACTACCTGAATATTTCAATGAGAAAAAAGATGAATTCAAGAAATTGCAGCAGTACATGGGCGACCTGTTCACCAAAGAAGAATATGACGATATGGAGCGTTCGACGACGACTTCCTTCTATACCAACTATGAAGTCGCTGACAAGATGTACCAAATCTTAAAAGATGCCGGATTCACGGGCGGACGTATTTTAGAACCGTCCGTTGGAACAGGAATGATGATCGGGGCGATGCCTGATGATCTAAAAGCGAATTCGCATTTCTTAACGGTAGAAAAAGATCGGATTTCTTATGAAATCACGAAGTATCTCTATCCAAATCAAGCTCATTTCAATATGCCGTTCCAAAATAAATCACTTGCGGAAAATTCGTTTGATGTGGTCATCGGCAACGTGCCGTTTGGAACATTTGGGGTCAGTGATACCAATTACCGAAAGCAAACCAAAAACGGTAAGAAAATCGATATGAGCTGGGCTACCTCTTTGGTTCATAACTACTTTTTGGTGCGTAGCATGGATTTACTTCGCCCAGGCGGGATTGGGGTTTTAATCACCACAACCAACACGTTAGACGGAAAAGACAGCTCCAAAGAAACACGTAAGTATTTAGAAGAAAATGCAGACGTATTAGAAGTCTTGCGATTGCCAAATGAAGCCTTTAAGGATGCTGGAACGAGCGTGGCAAGTGACATTATCTTCTTCCGCAAAAAGGTTGATCCAGAATCCCATGCATTGGACAACATTTCCACCGTCGTTCAGTACGCAGGCCGTCACCTAAAATGGGATGAAGAAGCAGGAAAGCTGAATCAATATTTCGTCAAGAACCCTGACCATGTAGCTGGTGAGATCGAAACCACGACAGATCGTTATGGGAAAGCTGATCTTTATTACCGGGCAACGGATTTTGCCAAGAAGTTTGCGAAGGGAATTAAATCGATCACAGCCAAATTCCGTGACAAATTTGTACCAGACGTCAAGACCGACGATGCGCTGTTTACCATTGAAAACGCTATTGAAGAAGCATGGGCACAAGAAGAAAAAGGCTTATATGATGGTGCGGTTCATATAAAAGACGGCAAATTCGTTCAATGGACGTACGGAAATTGGGTGCCGTTCCAGGTAAAAGACGAACATAAAACGATGGTTCAAAAAGCCATCGGCGTTCGGGATGCTGCTATGGAATTGGAAAAGTTGGAGCGAGATAAAAACAACAAAACAGAATCGCTCATGCATAACCGTCAGAAATTAAACCGTCTGTACGATGCGTTTGTGGCCCAACACGGCAACTTTAATAAAAAAGGAGTATTGCAACCTTTAGCGAATGATGTGCGTGCTGTAACCGCCCTAAAAGCGTTAGAAACGTATAATGAGAAAACAAAGTCTTGGGATAAAATCGAGCTATTTGAAAAACGGATGAAATTCCCGGATGTAAAAGTAGACGTCAAAGGAGATATCAAGCAAGCCATTTCGGTGAGTTTGGCCCATCGCGGATTTTTGGATATCGGCCTTATCAGTAATCTTATGCACAAGTCATTCGATGACACCGTGAAGGAACTGGAAGATAAAAACTTGGTGTACTACGATCCAGAACAAACCGAACATGTCACGGCCGATGAATACTTATCGGGCAATATCCGTCACAAGTTACAGTTTGTCCAAGGCAGACCAGAATTCATGAAACAAGAAGAAGCCTTAAAGAACATTCTTCCGACGGAATTAACGAGCGATCAAGTGATTGAAGGGGTTCGCTTCGGTCAGCAATGGATTCCAAACCATGTGTATCAGAATTTCTTACGGGATAAGCTCAATATCATGGAACCAGAAGTGAAGTATGATAAAAACACTGCTTCATGGACGGTTAAATCAACATCGAAACACTGGAATGCCACGGGCAGCCATGAGAACGTGAATACCTATGGATTACAAGATGATCTCCTTCATCAAAAATGGGATGGCATGAAGATCATCCAAACCTTGATGAATCAAAAGTCATTAAAAGCATCCATCAATGAAGACAAGATCGCATCTTACCAAAAGAAAGACGTCGAACAAGAACGCTTGACAACCCTTCTCCGACGTAAAGGAGAGCAGCTTTTAACGGAATTCAAATCGTATATTGCATCCAACCCGCAGTTAAATGACCAGACTACCAAACTGTATAACGCGAAATTTAACAGTTATGTGTTACGGGCCTACAACGGGGAAGAAGTATATGGCAATCAAGAAAAAGGCGAAGTGCCAGTGCCAGGACTCAATCCAAAGTACACGCTCATGAAACACCAAAAAGATGCCGTCGTTCGCACATTGCGCCAACAAAACACCTTATACGCACACGTCGTAGGGGCAGGAAAAACACTTGAAATCCAAGCATCCATTATGGAAGGGCGAAGATTAGGCATTATCCGTAAGCCGATGCTCGTCGTGCCGAGCTTTATGCTAGAGCAGCACGCCCGTGAATTCCAAGATGCTTATCCAAATGCCAAAATCAAAGTGTTAGGTACTGGTACAGGTGAAAATGACATTGCTTCGGTCAAAGTGAGCGGGGTCAACAAACTGGAAGAAGCAAAAGCAAAGTCCGTGAAAGAACAGAATCGCATGAAACGGTATAAATCACTCGCAGACGTCATGTATGGCGATCACGATGTGGTGATTATGACGTATGAAGGATTCGAACGTATTCCGGTTAGTCCTGAATTCGAAGAACAATTTTTACGCGGGGAGATTGAGAAACTTCGGACAGCCTTGCAAAACTTCGAAGGAAAAGACTATACGACCAAAGAAATTCAAAATGCAATCGAGCGTTTGGAAAAGCGGATTTTAGACAGCAAAAACACCGACATTAAAGACGTGGCAATCAGTTTTGAGGAACTAGGCATCGATGCTTTATTTGTCGATGAAGCCCATAATTTCAAAAACTTGATGTACTTCTCAAAAATGGGGAACATTGCGGGTCTTTCGAATTCCGATGCCAAGCGGTCACTTGATATGTACATGAAAACCACTTATCTAAATAACACTGGTTCAAAAACGATCTTTGCTACAGG
>Ga0308174_10000058_pt1 | contig 45926 bp, 37 predicted proteins | sample PhyPR2_FD_203894 | JGI IMG/M metagenome (GOLD analysis project Ga0308174, IMG submission 203894) | Soil microbial communities from UC Gill Tract Community Farm, Albany, California, United States - DLSLS.P.R2 | ecosystem: Environmental > Terrestrial > Soil > Agricultural land | place: USA... | reverse complement strand
TTTAAACGCGCGATCCGGATTGTCGCCAAATATTTTATAGAGATTTTTTACTTCGAGCTTAATAGCCATGCAGTCATTAAATCCTGGTTGAAATATCTAATATTATCCTGTCGTTCCCGCTGAAATTTAAGCAGGCCATACCGTAGCACACTGACGTTATCTGACAACCCTGAAGTGGGATATTGGCCGGCCGTGGGACATTCAGATGCCGATTATCTTCAGTGCTCACAAGGGATAAGCGTGGATTAATTTTTTGTGAAATCATTGGCGGGTTTTTGGCATTTCAGCCGATTTGCCGCGTGAAAGGGAGAAAAATAAGCGTCACCGACGTGAAATATTACGGAAATAATGGATTCCGATGCAGGGAAATAATCACGCCTGAAACGATCGGGTTCAGTGGAATAATTGGTCGAAAAAAAAGGAAATGCGGGGCGGGTGAGAATCAACAAATGGTGAAATAGTCAGGCTGTGTTGCAGTAATATTTTTTTCTTATGATTAGACGGAATGGCGCGGCTGACACGGCACTGCCAGAGAAAACCGGATGCTGACAAAACAGCACCCGGTAACCCTCAGAAATTCCAGTCTTCGTCTTCGGTTTCGACCGCTTTTCCCATCACATAAGAGGAGCCTGAACCGGAGAAGAAGTCGTGGTTTTCGTCGGCGTTGGGCGACAGAGCCGACAGAATGGCCGGATTCACCGCTGTCAGCTCCGCCGGGAACAGCGCCTCATAGCCCAGATTCATCAACGCTTTGTTGGCGTTGTAGTGCAGGAAGGTTTTCACCTCCTCTACCCAGCCGACATCGGCATAGAGCGCCTCGGTATAAGCCACTTCGTTCTCATACAGCGCCAGCAGCAGATCATAGGCGAACTGCTGCAGCTCTTCGCGGCGCAGATCGTCAGCGGCAGCCAGCGCTTGCTGATATTTGTAACCGATGTAGTAACCGTGCACCGCCTCATCGCGAATAATCAGGCGAATCAGGTCCGCGGTGTTGGTCAGCTTGCCACGGCTCGACCAGTACATCGGCAGCCAGAAGCCGGAATAGAACAAAAACGACTCCAGGAAAACGCTGGCGATCTTTTTCTTCAGCGGATCATCGGCCTGGTAGTGTTCCAGGATGATGCGCGCCTTGTTCTGCAGCGGCGCATTCTCTTCGCTCCACTGATAAGCGGCATCCACATCCTGGGTGTTACACAGGGTTGAAAAGATCGAACTGTAGGAGCGGGCATGCACCGCTTCCATAAAGCTGATATTCGACAGCACCGCCTCTTCGTGCGGGGTAATGGCATCTTCCATCAGCCCCGGCGCGCCGATCACGTTCTGGATAGTGTCGAGTAGCGTCAGGCCGGTGAATACCCGGATGGTCAGCTGCTGCTGTTGTTTATCCAGCGTCTGCCAGCCGGGCAGATCGTTGGAGAGCGGCACTTTCTCCGGCAGCCAGAAGTTGCTGGTGAGACGATTCCACACTTCAAGATCTTTGTCATCCTGAATGCGGTTCCAGTTAATTGCCTGAATCTGTTTTAATTTCATCGTTTTCATCACAGGGAGCATGAGACGCAGCCCTGAACCTCCGTGCCCTGAAGCGCCATCTGGCGCAGTCGAATGTAATAGAGCGTCTTGATGCCTTTTTTCCACGCGTAAATCTGCGCTTTGTTGATGTCACGGGTCGAGACGTCATCGCGGAAGAACAGCGTCAGCGACAGGCCCTGATCGACATGCTGAGTCGCTTCTGCGTAGGTATCAATAATCGCTTCCGGCCCAATCTGATACGCATCCTGATAGAGATGGAGATTCTCATTGGTCATAAACGGCGCGGGATAGTAGACGCGGCCGGTTTTGCCCTCTTTGCGGATCTCGATAGGGGAGACAATCGGATGGATGCTGGAGGTGGCATGGTTGATGTAAGAGATTGAACCGGTTGGCGGGATCGCCTGCAGGTTCTGATTAAACAGCCCGTGCTGCATCACCGCGTCGCGCAGCGCCTGCCAGTCCGCCTGTGTCGGCAGGGCCAGTCCGGCATCGGCAAACAGCGTCGCTACCCGTTCCGTGCGCGGCAGCCATTCGCGCTGCAGATACTTATCGAAGTAGGCGCCGCTGGCGTACTGCGATTCCGCAAAGCCATCGAAGGTCTGCTGACGCTCCTTTGCCAGCTGATTAGAGGTGCGCAGCGCATAATAGGTGATGCAGTAGAAGTAGAGATTAGTGAAATCCAGCGCTTCCGGTGAACCGTAGGCGATGCCTTCCCGCGCCAGATAGCCGTGCAGGTTCATCTGACCCAGACCAATGGCGTGCGAACGGCGATTGCCTTCGGCGACCGAGGGCACCGAGCCAATTTCGCTCATCATCGACACCGAGGTCAGGGCGCGGATCGCCACATCCACGGTACGCGCCAGATCGCGTGAATCCATGGCGTGCGCAATGTTCAGTGAGCCGAGATTACAGGAGATATCTTTGCCGATCCGGCGATAGCTGAGATCGTCATTGTACTCGCTGGCACTGTTCACCTGCAGGATCTCAGAGCAGAGGTTACTCATGTTAATGCGACCGGCAATCGGGTTACTGCGGTTCACGCTGTCCTCATACATGATGTAGGGATAGCCCGACTCAAACTGAATCTCAGCCAGCGTCTGGAAAAAGTCGCGTGGCTGAATATAGGTTTTACGGATGCGGTCGTCGGCCAGCATCTCGTCATATTTCTCGCTGATGCTGATATCGCCAAAGGCCTGACCGTAGATCCGTTCAACATCGTAAGGCGAGAACAGCGCCATCGGTTTGTTCTCTTTTGCCAGCTGGAAGGTGATATCGGGGATCACCACGCCCAGCGACAGGGTTTTGATGCGGATCTTCTCATCGGCGTTTTCGCGCTTGGTATCAAGGAAGCGGAAAATATCGGGATGGTGCGCATTGAGCCACACCGCGCCAGCGCCCTGACGCGCGCCGAGTTGATTCGCATAAGAGAAGGCATCCTCCAGCATTTTCATCACCGGGATAACGCCCGACGACTGATTTTCAATACGTTTGATTGGCGCACCGGACTCACGCAGGTTCGACAGCAAAAAGGCGACGCCGCCGCCGCGCTTTGAGAGCTGTAGTGCCGAATTCACGGCGCGACCAATTGACTCCATATTGTCTTCGATGCGCAGCAGGAAGCAGGAGACCAGCTCACCGCGTTGCTGTTTGCCGCAGTTCAGGAAGGTTGGTGTAGCGGGCTGGAAACGGCCGCTGAGGATCTCCTCCAGCAGGGCCCGCGCAAGCTTTTCATCGCCCTGAGCCAGCGTCAGCGCCACCATGCAGGCGCGCTGTTCGAAGGTTTCCAGATAGCGTTTGCCGTCGAAGGTCTTCAGGGTGTAGCTGGTGTAGTACTTCCAGGCACCGAGAAAGGTTTTGAACTCAAAGCCCCAATTTTCCGCCACCTCATGCAGCGCAAGCAGGAACGAAAAATCGTACTGGTTCAGTACTTCCGCTTCGTAATAGCTCTCTGCCACCAGATAGCGTAAACGCTCAGCGCAGCTATTGAAGGGGACGGTATTGGGTTGCACATGCTGCAGATAAAACTGACGTGTCGCTTCGCGATCCTTGTCGAACTGGATGCGGCCCTCGGCGTCGTAGAGATTGAGCATGGCATTAAGGGCGTGATAATCGAGCGTCACGCCGTTGAGGGTGTCTGTTGTTGCCAAAATTGGGTTACTCCCGCTTTAACTTTCGCGATATCGTCAGGCGTTCCCATCAGCTCGAAGCGGTAGAGGCAGGGAACCTGACATTTATTTGCAATGATGCTGCCCGCCAGGCAGTAACCGGCACCGAAGTTACGGTTGCCCGCTGCGATCACGCCACGAATACCGCGTCGGTTCGCCTCATCATTAAGAAACTGAATCACCTGACCGGGCACCGCACCGCGACTGCTGCCACCGCCATAGCTGGGCACCACCAGAATATAGGGCTGGTCGATATGCAGTTGTTGCCGGGCATCAAGCGGGATGCGCCGGGCGGGCAAGCCGAGGCGCGTCACAAACCGGTGGGTGTTTTCCGACTGGCTGGAAAAATAGACCAGCGGGAACATGTGTTTATCCCCCGACAGCAGAAAGCGTGCGCAGCGTGGCGATTTTGTCCGGGCGGAAACCGCTCCAGTGATCGTTATCTGCCATCACGACGGGTACCTGGCGGTAACCCAGTGATTTCAGGTTGTCGATCGCCTCGGGCTGGCTGTCGAGATTGATAAGCTGATAGGCGAGACCCTGACGGTCCATCGCATTTTTGGTTGCCGTGCACTGGACACAGTTATCTTTAGTGTAAATAATAATGCGCATGATTCGTATTTCCCTCTATATGCGGTTCTGATGCCCGAAAACAAAGCAGACGCGGCAGGTTGCGGGCTTCATTGTGACGAACATCTGGTGTCGTGCTGATGAGATAAATACTAGATGTAGTGGTTTTGTGGGTCAAGCCCACCAGATATAGGGTTTTATGATTTGCATTTGCGCAACAGCGGCAAAGCCAGCAGGGATGCGCCCTGCAGCCTGGAAAAATCTTTTGTAAATGTCATCGGCCAGAAAAAGGGCATAAAAAAGCCCCGCACAGGGCAGGGCTCAGGAGATTTTTTAGAGTTGAGCTTAGCGTCGTGAAGCCAGCAGCACACCCACTACGATACCGAAAGCGGCACCGATACCAACACCGTGCCATGGCTTGTCATGGACATAGGTGTCAACCTGCGCACTGGCATCACGCGCAACCTGTGAAACACGGTTGCTGCCGCCGTTCAGTCTGGAGCGGGTCTGTTTCAGCAGCTTTTCTGCCTGACTGCGTGCAGAATCCACTTCGTCTTTGGCGTCACTGCCGTAAGATTTCAGCAGCGCTTCCAGTGAATCGGCCAGTTCGTTAACATCCTGATTAATATCAATGTCATCGTTTTTTACAGTGCGATTAAACATTTTTTAGCTCCCTTTGATTTAAAAACGTAATACTAGTGTAGACGACCTTGAGATAAACGAGACGCGGGAGTGTTCTTTAGGGAAAATTCCGAATGCCCACTCTGTCATGCTGTTGTAAGGTTGCGAAGCTTTTGAAAGAGGAGAGGATCGAGCATGTATTTACGACCAGATGAGGTAGCGCGCGTACTGGAAAAAGCGGGTTTCGAAGTCGATGAAATTACCCCACGGGCCTATGGTTATCGCCGTGGAGAGAACTATGTTTATGTGAATCGCGAAGCGCGCATGGGGCGCATGGCACTCGTCATTCACCCGACACTGAAAGAGAAGAGCCAGCCGTTCGCTGAACCTGCTTCAGAAATGAAGACCTGCGATCACTACACCCAATTCCCTCTCTACCTGGCGGGTGATTCACAGGAACACTACGGCATCCCGCACGGATTTAGTTCCCGCATGGCGCTGGAACGTTATATTCAAAGCGTTTTCGGCTAACGCATCAGGCCCCGCCGCGACGGGGCACTGAACCGCCTTTACCTCCTCCCTGTTTCCCTGCCGTTGCAATTACCGGCTGTGACGCGTATAAAACTGTCCATTATAGATGTTTAGACGTCCATACGGATAAAAGTGATGAGCGAACAGCCAACTCCCTCGCAGGAACAATTTAAACGCACCATGAAAGTGCGCCATCTGGTGATGTTATCGCTGGGCGGCGTAATCGGCACCGGCCTGTTTTTTAACACCGGCTACATCATTTCCACCACCGGGGCGGCGGGGACGCTGCTCGCCTATCTGATTGGCGCGCTGGTGGTCTGGCTGGTGATGGTCTGTCTGGGCGAGCTCTCGGTGGCGATGCCGGAAACCGGCGCGTTCCACGTCTATGCCGCACGCTATCTCAGCCCGGCAACCGGCTACACCGTGGCCTGGCTCTACTGGCTCACCTGGACAGTCGCCCTCGGCTCCAGCCTGACGGCGGCGGGCTTCTGTATGCAGTACTGGTTCCCGCAGATCCCGGTATGGATCTGGTGTCTGGTCTTCTGCTGCGCCATCTATCTGCTGAACGTCATCTCAACCCGCTTCTTCGCCGAAGGGGAGTTCTGGTTCTCGCTGATTAAGGTGGTGACGATCATCGCCTTTATCGTGCTCGGTGGCGCGGCGATGTTTGGGTTTATCCCGATGAAGGATGGCACGCCCGCACCGGGTCTGAGCAACCTGACGGCGCACGGCTGGCTGCCTAACGGCGTACTGCCGATTCTGATGACTATGGTGGCAGTCAACTTCGCTTTTTCCGGCACCGAGCTGATCGGTATTGCGGCCGGTGAAACCCAGCAGCCGGAGAAAGTGCTGCCGCTGGCGATCCGTACTACCGTGGCCCGGCTGATTATCTTCTTCATCGGCACGGTATTTGTGCTGGCGGCGCTGATTCCTATGGATCAGGCGGGTATCGTGAAAAGCCCGTTCGTGCTGGTCTTCGAAAAGATCGGCATCCCGTGGGCGGCTGACATTATTAACTTTGTGATCCTGACCGCTATCCTGTCTGCGGCCAACTCCGGACTCTATGCCTCCGGGCGGATGCTCTGGTCGCTGGCCAATGAAAATACGCTGCCGCGCGCCTTTGCCCGGGTGAATAAGCGCGGCGTGCCGATGCTGGCGATCACCGTCAGCATGGTGGGTGGTTTGCTGGCGCTGGTCTCCAGCGTGGTCGCGCCAGACACGGTGTTTGTGGCGCTGTCGGCCATCTCCGGCTTTGCGGTGGTAGCCGTCTGGCTCAGCATCTGCGCTTCGCATTTTGTTTTCCGTCGTCGTCATCTTCAGCAGGGCAAATCGCTGGCCGATCTGGCCTACCGTGCGCCGCTCTATCCGCTGACGCCGGTGCTGGGTTTCCTGCTCTGCCTGCTGGCCTGTGTCGGTCTGGCGTTTGATCCGACTCAGCGTATCGCGCTGTGGTGTGGCATCCCGTTTGTGCTGTTCTGCTATGCCGCTTACCATCTGACCCACAAATCATCCCCGAAGCCTGAGGAGGCCAATGATGTCGTATAACCCTGTCGCGCAGGCTTTAACGGAGTCGCCACTGCTGATTCTGGATGGTGCCCTGGCCACCGAGCTGGAAGCCCGCGGCTGTCATCTGGCCGATGCGTTATGGTCAGCTAAGGTGCTGATGGAAAATCCTGAGCTGATCTATCAGGTGCACTACGACTATTTTGTCGCTGGCGCGCGCTGTGCCATTACCGCCAGCTACCAGGCCACGCCGCAGGGCTTTGCCACACGTGGCCTTGATGAGGCGGAGTCACTGGCGTTGATCGCGCAGAGCGTCGAGCTGGCGCGACGCGCCCGTCACGATTATCTGGCGGTCCGGCCCGACGCAAAAACGCTGCTGGTAGCGGGATCGGTCGGTCCCTATGGCGCCTTCCTGGCGGATGGTTCGGAATATCGCGGCGACTATGCGTTGCCGGAAGCGGAGATGATGGCGTTTCATCGCCCACGCGTACAGGCGCTGCTGGCGGCGGGTGCCGATCTGCTGGCCTGCGAAACCCTGCCTTCGTTTGCCGAAGCGCAGGCGCTGGTGAAGCTACTGGCTGAATTTCCTGAAGGCCGCGCCTGGTTCTCGTTTACCCTGCGTGACGCCGGACACATCAGCGACGGCACGCCGCTGTCAGACGTCGTGAGCTGGCTGAATCAGCAGCCGCAGGTGGTAGCGGTGGGGATCAACTGTGTGGCACTTGAGAGCGTGACGCCTGCGCTGCAGCAGTTGCAGAAGCTGACCGACAAGCCGCTGGTGGTCTATCCCAACTCCGGCGAGCAGTATGATGCTGGCAGCAAAACCTGGCACTCAGCGCCATCAGGCTGCACGTTGCATGACAAACTGGCAGAGTGGCAGCTGGCGGGCGCGAAGCTGATTGGCGGCTGCTGTCGCACCTCACCCAACGACATCGCGGCTATCGCCCGCGCTTGTCAACCGCAATAAGCTGGCTGAATCGGGCGATGATAGCCCGATTGAGGCGGAGAGGGCGGTCTACACTCTGATCACTGATCACTCTGTGGACCCCTTCATGAAACAGCGAATTCTGGCCCTGGCCGCCGCGCTGCTGCTTAGCGGCTGTGCCACCATTGTCGGCAATGAAACCCAACTGGTGCGCATCGACTCCTTGCCGCAGGGCGCGCGCTTTACCGTGCAGGATGAGCGTGGCTATGCGGTTGCGCAGGGTTTCACGCCGCAGACCGTTGAACTGGAAAAATCTACCGGCCGCTACTTCGGCAAAAAGCACTACCTGCTGATGCTGGAAAGTCCGGGCTACGTGCCGGTCACGGTGCCTATCGAGGCACGCGCTAACCTGTGGTATCTGCTGGGCAATATCCCACTGGGTGGCTTCCCCGGCTGGCTGCTGGTCGATCCCTTCTATGGCGGCATGTACGACCTTAAGCCTGAACACCCGCGTCCCTTTATGAACCCGGTTGGCGCGCGCGGCTGATTACTGCGCGGTCGGCTTCACCATTCCGCCTGGCGTTTTATGGCGTTCCAGATACTGATGCTGGAAAATGCACATGCGGATGGTGTTGCGGTACTCCCCGTTGATGAAAAACTCATGTTTAAGCACGCCTTCGATCTCAAAGCCGAGCTTGGTGTAGATGTGGATCGCTTTTTCGTTCTCCTGATCGACAATCAGGTAGAGCTTGTAGAGATTCAACACCGAAAAGCCGTAATCCATCGCCAGTTTCGCCGCCTGGGTTGCCAGTCCTTTGCCCTGATGGGCCGGATCGATAATGATCTGAAACTCGGCGCGGCGGTGCACATGGTTGATTTCCACCAGTTCCACTAATCCCGCTTTCTGCCCGCTGTGCTCGACCACAAAGCGACGTTCGGTCTGATCGTGAATGTGCTTGTTGTAGAGATCGGACAGCTCCACAAACGCCTCATACGGCTCCTCAAACCAGTAACGCATCACGCTGGCGTTGTTATCCAGCTGATGGACAAAGTGCAGATCTTCCCGCTCCAGCGGACGCAATTTTACCGTCATTGCCTTTTCCTCTCATGAAATAATGGTCGCGAGTATACCGCATCAGCCAGCCGCTGCGTTTTGCGCTGTCGCATTCGCTGCCTGCTTCAGTCTGTAAAGGTTTACAGCGTCGCGTGGCAATCTAATGACTCAGAGGAAGAGGACAGCGCGCCATTCTGGCAATAGAGAGGATGAGGCTAATGGCGAAAGAAGGGGATGTTACAGAAAGGCGTGGCGGATGCAGCAGCGCCGGACGGCAGGTGAACGCCGTCCGGCCTGATTTCAGGCAGAGATCTGTTCGATGATACGACCCTGCGACATGTGCACGGCGCGATCGCACATGTGATCGATCACGTCGGGATCGTGGCTCACCAGCACCATGGTCAGGCCATCCTGCTGTTTCAGATCGTTGAGCAGATTGAGGATCTCCGCCTGCACTGACATATCCAGCGCCGACGTCGGCTCATCCAGCAGCAGGATCTTCGGCTGCAGCAGCAGGGCGCGCACGATGGCGACGCGCTGACGCTGGCCGCCGGAGAGCTGATGCGGATAGCGATCCGCCAGGGCGGGATCGAGCCCGACGTGACGGAAGCCCTGATCGATACGATCGTTGATATTGTCGCGTTTCAGCAGCTTCAGCGGCTCCGCCAGCGTGCGACGCAGCCGGTGACGCGGATGCAGCGAGGCATAGGGATCCTGAAACACCATCTGCACTTCCTGACGCAGCGCGCCGGTGAAAGCTTTACCCGGCTGAACTTCGTGACCGGCAAGCTGCATCTGACCCTGCCAGTGCGGGTTCAGACCTGCCAGCACCCACAGCAGCGACGACTTGCCGCAGCCTGACGGACCCACCAGACCAAAACACTCGCCAGCGTTAACCTCCAGGTTAACCTCATGCACCACGGTGCGCAGCTCGTAACCCTGTTTGTGGGCGACGCTTAGATCCTGCAGCTTAATCATAATTTGCCTCCAGCGCAGCGCGGTCCAGCACCGGTAAAGTCTGTCCGTGGGTCGCTTTGCCCGGACGGCAGGCCCACAGCGTGCGGGTGTAGGGATGGGTAGCGTGCGGCAGATCGGCGGCGGGCAGCGTATCCAGCAACCGGCCTTTATACATCACCATCACCCGCTCGCAATGTTCTGAAACCTGCTGCAAATCATGGCTGATCAGCAGCAGGCCCATGTTGCGCGCCTCCACCAGACCGCGGATCAGCGCCAGCACCTGATCGCGCATGGCATGATCCAGCGCGGAGGTCGGTTCATCGGCGATCAGGAAGTCCGGATCGGTAATCAGGGCGATCGCCAGCATCACGCGCTGGCCCATGCCGCCAGAGAGCTGATGCGGATACTGCTGCATCAGACGACGCGGATCGGGCAGGCCGACCGCATCCAGCATTTCACACACTTTCTCTTTGCGCTCGGCACGGCTCAGGCGGCGATGCAGGATCAGCGGCTCTTCCACCTGCCAGCCAATGGTGCGCGTCGGGTTAAGGGCATACTTCGGGTCCTGCATCACCATCGCCACGCGGTTACCGCGCAGCTGGTTCCAGTGACGCTCGCTTAGCGTCAGCGCATTTTCACCGGCAACCTGGAGCAGGCTGGCCTGCAGATGCAGCGCGGGTGAGAGTAAGCCCATCAGGCTGCGTGCGGTCAGTGACTTGCCGGAACCGGACTCACCGACCAGCGCCACGCGCTCGCGGCCTACGGAAAAACGGATGTTATCGACCAGCAGCGCATCGTCGCTGCGAATGGTCAGCCCCTCGGCATGGAGCAGATTATTTTGCATGACGGGTATCCAGTCGGTCGCGCAGGCCATCGCCTGTCAGGTTAAAGGCCAGGCTGGCAAACAGAATCGCCGCGCCCGGTGCAGCAGCAACCCACCACTGATCAAAAATGACTTTACTGCCTTCGGCCACCATCGAACCCCATTCCGCTGTCGGCGGCTGAACGCCCATACCGAGGAAACCGAGTCCGGCCGCGGCCAGGATAATCCCGCCCAGGCTCAGTGCGGCGCGGACTACCGCCGTCGGCATGCAGAGCGGCAGGATATGACCGAACATCAGGCGAAAGCCCGTAATCCCCTGCATCCGCGCGGCGGCAAGGTAGTCGCTGCGGCGCAGTGCCAGGGTTTCAGCGCGTGCCTGACGGGCAAACGGCGGCCAGCTGGTCAGCGCCAGTGCCAGAGCGCCGTTCATCAGGCCTGGGCCGAGAATCGCCACCAGCGCCAGCGCGATCACCAGGTTGGGCAGTGACAGAAAGATATCGGTAATGCGCATCAGCAGGCGTTCGGTCCAGCCGCCCACGTAACCGGCGGTGATGCCGATCAGCAGCCCGGCCGGAATGGTCAGCACCAGAATCAGCGACACCAGCAGCAGGGTCGGACGCGCGCCGTAAATCACGCGCGACAGCAGATCGCGGCCAAAGCCGTCGGTGCCGAACCAGTGCTGTGCCGACGGCGCCAGCAGACGGCTCGACATGGTCTGCACGTTCGGATCGAACGGCGCAATCAGCGGCGCCAGCAGTGCCATCAGGATAAGAATCGCCACCAGCGTCAGCCCAACGGTTAACGAGGTAACGCGTTGACGGCGACGGCGTGGTCGCAGCGTTTCGAGTTCAGAGAGTTGTTGCGTCATCGGGTTCTCGGATCGGTTAACCAGGTTAAAACATCCGCCAGGGTGTTAATCAGGATAAAGCAGCTGCCGATTAACAGGGTTGAGCCCAGAATCGCCGGCACATCGCCGGAGAACAGCGCATTGGTCATATAGCGACCCACACCTGGCCAGGCGAAGACGGTTTCAGTCAGCACCGAGCCTTCCAGCAGCGTAGCGTAGGAGAGGGCGATCACCGTGACCAGCGTGCCCAGCACGTTGGGGAAGATATGGCGCAGCAGGATGCGCACCCGACCCGCGCCTTTAGCACGCGCCAGCACCACATACTCTTTGCTGCTCTCTTCCAGCAGCGCAGCACGCAGCAGGCGGGTAATGCCCGCCATCGCCAGCAGGCCGAGGATCACCACCGGCAGCCAGAGGTGCGCAATCGCATTGCGGAACATCTCCGGTTCACCCGACAGCCAGCTGTCGATCAGCACAAAGCCGGTCTTCGGCTCCAGGGTATAGACCCAGATATCATCCAGCCGTCCCGGTCCGGCGGACCAGTGCAGCACCGCATAAAAGAGCAGCAGGCCCAGCAGGCCGAGCCAGAACACCGGCACCGAGTAGCCCAGCAGCGAGACAAAGCGGGCGAGATTATCGATCCAGCTGCCCGGTTTCCAGGCGGCCAGCAGCGCCAGCGTCACGCCGAACACCACCGCGAAGATCATCGCACAGGTCGCCAGCTCGATGGTGGCGGGGAAGGTGGTCATCAGGTCGCCGCTCACCGACTGATTGGTGAGACGGGAGACACCCAGATCGCCCTGCGCCAGATGTTCGACGTAGCGCCAGAACTGCATCAGCACCGGCTGGTCGAGACCCAGGTCATGACGCACCTGCTCATAAGTCGCTTCACTGGCGTGATCGCCGGCGATCTGCTGCACCGGGTCGATCGGCGAGAGATGCGACAGCATAAAGGTAAAGGCGAGCAGGCCAAGCAGCGTAACCAGCAGCGACAGTACGCTACCGATCAGGCGCCCGCCACGCTGCCAAAAAAGCCGGGCGAACCCGGCTGAAGGAACAGACTGTGCCATTACTTAGTGACCTGCGAGTAATACACCATGTCAGGGTTAATGCCCTGCACATAGCCTTTCAGGTTGTCGCGCAGGGCGATCAGGTTCTTCGCCTGCATCCCAATCACATACGGTGAGTTCTTCATCACTTCACGCTGCATCGCTTCATACAATGCCACGCGTTTCTTCGGATCGCTTTCAGCCGTCGCCGCAATCACCTGCTTGTTCAGCTCAGGAATGTGCCAGTCTGAACGGAAGGCGATGGTTTTGCTGCCATCTTCCGGGTTGTAAGCAAACGAGGCGGCATTGGTGTTGGGATCGAAATAGTCGGAGCCCCAGGCGTTCAGCGTCGCTTCATATTTATGCGCTTTCACGTTGGTCGACACTTCGGAGCTCAGACCCGGCACCACTTCCACTTTCACGCCCGCTTTGGCGAAGCTGCCCTGCAGCGCCTGTGCGATATCCAGATAAGGCGGCTGGTTGCTGGTGGAGAGCTTGAAGGTGACGTTGTTCAGGCCCGCTTTCTTCAGAATCGCTTTGGCTTTTTCCGGATCGTAGCTGTATGGCGTGTCGTTGATCGCGCCCAGGAAGCCCTTAGGCAGGAAGCTCTGATGCACATCGAACTGGCCTTTCAGCAGCTCACTGGCGATGCCTTTGTAATCCCACAGGTAGCGCGCCGCTTCCCAGAAGGCCGGGTTCTTCATCGTCTCGTTAGCGCCGATGTTGAACTGGATGTAGTAGAGCGACGCCATGGGAATCGCTTCCGTCTTCACGCCCGGTTTGCCGTTCAGCGCAGCAATCTGATCGGCACCCAGGTTACGGGCGATATCGGCATCACCCTGTTCCAGCAGCAGACGACGCGCAGCCGGTTCCGGTACGTTTTTGATCAGGATGTTCTTCATTTTTGGCGCGCCCGCTGGTGAGGTCGGGTTAGCGCTGAGCAGCACCACCTGATGCATCACCACTTTGCGGATCTGATACGGGCCGCTGCCCGCCGAGTGGGTGGCCAGCCAGGCGTTACCGAAATCGCCGTTCTTCTGGTTCGCCATCGCGGTTTTTTCATCAATGATGGACGAAACCGGGGCAGAGAGCAGGCTCAGGACGTAGGTTGGGCTGACGTTGGCGGTCCATCTGATCTGCACATGATTGTCGTCGACTTTCTTCAGGAAGCCATCGACGTTATCTTTGGTCCAGCCGAGCTGCGTCAGGATGAAAGAGGGATCGAGGTTCAGCTTCACCACGCGGCCCAGCGAGAAGATCACATCTTCCGGACGCAGCGGGTTGCCGGTAGAGAATTTCGCATCTTTGCGCAGTTCAAAGGTCAGGCTGCGGTTGTCGCTGCCGGGCTGCCACGAGGTGGCCAGCGTAGGTTTCAGATCCACCGGATTCTGCGGGTCAGACTGCACCAGACGCTGATAGATGTTCGTAAAGGCCTGAACGCTGGTCAGTTCAAACCCTTTGGCCGGGTCGAAGCTGTCTGCGTCGTCAGTTGATTGTGCAATCACCAGCGTATCTTTTGGTGTTGCGGCCTGGGCTGTGAAGGCGGCAGCCAGCGTCAGCGCCAGCAGTGATGGAATTATAGTTTTCATGAAATTTCCTTGCCTCTAAAAAGTTACGCGAGTTTACGAAAGGGCCGATGCGAAGAATAGTCGAATATGGGCTAATCATATGCCAAAAGGTTATAAGGATTGCCTGGAGGTTATAAGAAGATCGCCACGCTGTTACCGAAGCGGCAACCTGAGCAGAAACAAATCCTCAACGAAACCGTTATTCAATACGTTATTGCTTTACCGACGCCGGCCTCTCTTTATAATGGCGGCAGATAACTTCAGGAGAATTCAGTTGGACAGTCACCCGAGATTAACCTTTATTCTGGCAAGCTGAGTTTCCTCTGCTGCTTGCCAACCGGCGAGCAGCGATCCCCGCTTTAATTAACGATCGCGCTCCTTATTTTTAATCCTGTCATCACCAGGAGTGCGCGTTATGCTGCTGTTTATATTCGCTCTTTTTCCTCCGCCCCGTCTGGCGTAGCCCAGGCTGCGCCCAATCGCTGATATCAGACTTTTAAAACGCCGCGTATAACCGGCGTCAGGTAACCCTGCGTGCGTCATTATTTAGCGCGCAGGCGGAATAACCTGACTGTTTCTGAAAGTCACCCCATTAAATAACCCGGCCACGCCAGGTTTTATCCATGCACGTTATTTCCCGTGCAGGACAACTATTGCTTTAAATCAGGGAGATGTCGAAATGATCGACATGAAACTGGAACAGGTTGCGATCACTTCATCCGGCAACCGTAATGATAAAAAAAGTAAAAAAATGTTTGCCGTTGCGCAGCAGGCAGACCAGCACATTGATATGACGCTGGCGAACCTGCGCAGCCAGCGTCAGGGTCTGACCCAGGCTGAGGCGGCGAAACGACTGGCTTTGTATGGCCGTAATGAAGTGGCGCATGAGAAAGCGCCACCCGCGCTGATTCAGTTGCTGATGGCGTTTAATAACCCGTTTATCTACGTATTACTGGTCCTGGCGCTGGTGAGCCTGTTTACCGACTATATTCTGCCGCTGCGCGCCGGTCAGGAGACCGATCTCTCCGGCGTCATCATCATCTTCACCATGGTGATGCTGAGCGGGCTGCTGCGCTTCTGGCAGGAGTTTCGCACCAACCGTGCCGCGCAGGCACTGAAGTCACTGGTGCGCAGCCAGGTCACCGTGCTGCGCCGTGAGCCGGGCAGCGAAACCGCGCAGCGTCAGGATGTGGATATGAGCGAACTGGTGCCGGGCGATATCATTCTGCTCAGCACCGGCGATCAGGTGCCTGCCGATGTCCGCCTGCTGAGTTCACGTAATCTGTTTATCAGTGAAGCAGTACTGACCGGCGAGTCGTTGCCGGTTGAGAAACAGAGCTGCGATGCGGGTATCGATGCCGGAGGTCAGACCGCTCAGGAGCGGCTGGCATCACCGAATATCTGCCTGATGGGCACCAGCGTGGCCAGCGGCACAGCCAGCGCAGTCGTGGTAGCGACGGGCGGCGAAACCTGGTTCGGCTCACTGGCCTCATCGCTGACCGGAAGCCGTCCGCAGACCGCCTTTGACCGCGGGGTGAACAGCGTCAGCAAGCTGCTGATCCGCTTTATGCTGGTGATGGTCCCGGTGGTGCTGCTGATTAACGGCTTCACCAAAGGCGACTGGATGGATGCCACGCTGTTTGCACTGGCCGTCGCGGTCGGGCTGACCCCGGAAATGCTGCCGATGATTGTCAGCGCCAACCTGGCTAAGGGCGCGATTGCGATGTCACGTCGCAAAGTGATCGTTAAAAAACTCAACGCCATTCAGAACCTCGGCGCGATGGATGTGCTCTGCACCGATAAAACCGGCACGCTGACCCAGGACACCATCCTGCTGGCGCATCATCTGGACGCGCGGGGCAACGAAGATGCACAGGTGCTGCTGCTGGCATGGCTCAACAGCGGCAGCCAGAGTGGCGCGAAAAACCTGATGGATCGCGCCTTACTCTGCGCGGGCGACAAGGTCATTTCACAGTCTCAGCGCAGCCAGTTCCAGCTGATCGATGAGCTGCCGTTTGATTTTACCCGCCGTAGGGTGTCGGTGCTGGTGGAGGATCTGACTCAGCATCGTTCACAACTGATCTGCAAAGGCGCAGTGGAAGAGATGCTGGCAGTGAGCATTGCCGTGCGGCAGGGCGACACGGTGGTCGCACTGGATGCAGCACAGCGCGCGGCGCTGCTGGCGCAGACCGAACACTATCATCAGCAGGGCTATCGCGTGCTGCTGGTGGCAACCCGTGATGGCGAGCTACACGCGCCGCTCAGCGACAGTGATGAGCGCGATCTGATTATCCAGGGAATGCTGACCTTCCGCGATCCGCCTAAAGCCAGCGCGGGCAAAGCGATTAAAGCCCTGCGTGACAGCGGTGTGACGGTGAAAGTGCTGACCGGTGACAATCCGCTGGTGACGCTGCGGGTCTGTGCCGATGTCGGGCTGACCGATTCGGCGATGCTGACCGGCGATCAGATTGAGGCGATGAACGATGATGAGCTGGCGCAGGAAGCAGAACGCTGCACTCTGTTTGCTCAGCTGACGCCACTGCAGAAATCCCGTCTGGTGCGGCTGATGCAGCAGAACGGTCACACCGTCGGGTTCCTGGGCGATGGCATTAACGACGCGCCTGCGCTGCGGGCGGCTGACACCGGGATTTCCGTGGACAGCGCGGCGGATGTGGCGAAAGCCTCATCGGACATCATCCTGCTGGAGAAGGATTTACAGGTGCTGAATGAGGGTGTACTCAAAGGACGCGAGACCTTTGGCAACATCATCAAGTATCTCAACATGACCGCCAGCTCCAACTTCGGCAACGTTTTCTCGCTGCTGGTGGCCAGTGCCTTTATTCCGTTTCTGCCGATGCTGTCGATTCATCTGCTGATTCAGAACCTGATGTATGACGTTTCCCAGCTGGCGCTGCCGTGGGACAAGGTTGACCGTGAGTTTCTGAATAAGCCGCGTAAATGGGATGCCGGCAACATCAAGCGCTTCATGCTGTGGATGGGTCCGACCTCGTCAATTTTTGACGTCACCACCTTTGCGCTGATGTGGTTTGTTTTCGGCGCTAACCATGCAGGCGTGCAGTCGCTGTTCCAGTCCGGCTGGTTTATTGAGGGGCTGCTGTCACAGACGCTGGTGGTGCATATGCTGCGTACCCGGAAGATTCCGTTTATTCAGAGCCGCGCCACCTTACCGGTGATGCTGACTACGCTGGCGGTGATGGCGCTGGGCATCCTGATCCCGTTCTCACCGCTGGGTGCGATGGTCGGTCTGGTCCCACTGCCATGGCAATATTTCCCGTGGCTGGTGCTTACGCTGTTCAGCTACTGCCTGGTGGCGCAGGGCATGAAACGATTCTACATCCGTCGCTTTGGTCAGTGGTTCTAGGGAGGAGAAGATGAAAAAAAGCAGGCTCGATAAGGTCTTTGTCGGCGTGATGATCATCGGCTTAACTCTGATTGCGCTGACGGTCATCGTGCGGTGATGGCGTTGTGATAGTGCGGTAAGTGAGAGGCAGCGAGGCGACTCGCTGCCTTTTTTTATTGATGCAGTTACTCTTCGTCGCGCTCACGGCTGGCGCGCTGGCGCTCGTAATATTCATCTTCTGCGGTGATGATCTCATCCATCAGAGAATCCATATCGACTACGCGCTCCTCTTCCACAAACTTCCCGGTAAGCGGCGTTTCCGGCGTCAGCTTGCCATCTTCATAGAGCAGCCAGATCTCTTTGGCGTAGCGCGTCTTCAACAGCTGCGGAGCGAACTGACCGTAGTAAGAGGTAATATTGTCTACGTCACGTTCAAACATCGACTCGGCATGGTTGTTGGCCGCCGCATCAACTGCCTGTGGCAGGTCGATAATCACCGGGCCCTGGTCATCCAGCAGTACGTTGAACTCGGATAAGTCACCGTGAACGATACCGGCACAGAGCATACGAACGATGTTGCGGATCATGGTGTGGAAATCCGTCACCGCCTGCTCTTCAGACAGAGAGACATCGCTGAGACGTGGCGCGACCGAGCCATTGGCATCGGTCACCAGCTCCATCAGTAACACACCGTCGATGCAGAGATAAGGCTGCGGCACGCGAACACCAGCGTTCGCCAGGCGGAACAGGGCATCTACTTCGGCGGTCTGCCAGGACTCTTCCTGCTGCTTACGGCCGAACTTTGTGCCTTTCTGCATGGCGCGAGCGTTACGGCTGTTACGGGTTTTACGACCTTCCTGATACTGCACCGCCTGCTTGAAGCTGCGCTGGGTCGCTTCTTTATAGACTTTGGCGCACTGCACCTTGCCGCCGCATAGCACGGTATAGACGTCCGCTTCTTTGCCGCTTTTCAGCCGCTGCAGGACATCGTCAATCAGGCCGTCATCGACCAGGGGCTGGATTCTGTTTGGGATTTTCATGCGGCTTTATACCTTATTTCACCCGCTTTTCGTATCACTTTGCGATGATGGAAAACATTGGCAATGACTGAACAAAGTTTCTAATTCTACCCTGGAAAGTCGCTTTGTGGGGATGAACCTTGATGAGCTGCGCTTTTGACCTTTGTTTTATCATAAACAATGGATTAGAGGGGAGAGCAGGAAGGTTTTATCCGCCAGAGCAACGCTTTGTTATGTATCAGCCCTGTGGGCGGGGATTTCGTGTCAGAGAAATGTGCCTGAATAGCAGGCTGGCGGGAGGCTGAAGGCCGAAATCCTGCCAACAGAATTTCGGCCCGCATTCGGGATTACTTCAGGCCTTTAAGCACTTTAACCGTGCTTTCAATGTCGATCTCGTCTTCAGAGAAGATCAGTGTCGTACCCTGGAAGGTGGTGACGGCCAGCTTTTTCAGCGAGCGCATCTCATTGGCGTTCGGGTCAGTTTTCGGCCGGATATTATTCAGCAACAGTCCCACTGACAACACCGCGTTCTCTTTATCGACACCGGCATCGACCGGCACTTCTTCGTTGTAGACCAGATAAGACTTAATCGAGGTGATCTTGAGCCGCTCGCCTGCGATATAGATGTATTTGCTTGTCGGCGCGACCTTCACCGCATAGGCGGATAAGCCCTTGTTGTTGGTGGTGGGTTCAAACGTCACCGCCGCATCTTTCTTGATCAGATCAGGATTGGCGACCTTAATCACATGAAAATAGCGGTTATCACCGTTTTCATCTTTGATAAAGCCAAAACCTTTATCTTCAAACCAGGTTGTGATCGTTCCGTTCATCGCCATTTTTGCCTGCTTAATCTACTCAGTTTTTTACAGCGCGCAGTGTAAAACACAATGCCTGCGCAGACTATATAAGTCTGGATGATAATTTTCAGGTGCGCCAGAGGGTGAGCGGCGGAAGGGGCCTTTGTGGCGGATGAAGGCGAGTGTGATGGAGTGTGTGTAGCGGCAGATAAAGACGAAGTGATGGGTCGGTAGTTGAGCTGGGAACGAATATCAGCCACGTGAGACACGTGCCTGTCAGCACTGGGCGTTGTTACGGGGATACCGGCGGGCCAATGCGGAACTGATTCAGGCAGATTAACCGGCAAACTGCGCAAAGCTCGTCTGCCGGTGAGTGTCTGTTACTCGTTGCCCCAGCGGTTCAGGAACTCGGCAATTTCATCAATACGCTGCTCATCGATACCCGCTTCATGCGCCATATCCTGCTGCGACTCTTCACTGATCTCTTCGTTGTTCATCAAACGGGTGATCAGCAGCTGGAAGTAATGCGCCAGTGGGGTACGTTCAGCTTCGCTCACCGGCTTAGCGGACTCCGTCGCATACTCATCTGCGACATCATAGTATTTGAGAGAGATTTCGTTATTCATAGGGTGTCCGCAGAGTTGAGTTTGGGTTTAAGCGTTGGCAGGGCATTGTGGCCCGGCGTAGAGGGGTATTATTTCGTGTTTGGGTTGGGGCTGTAAAGGGGGAGTGGGGAGGCGGAAGGGAGTATGGTAATGACGTTGCAGAAAATGTTGATAGACATGCCTGAAGCGCATTCGCACGGAAGGCCGCAGGGCTGCACAGACACAAAAAGCCCGCAGTACGTTTATCTCGCGGGCTTTGAGGAGTTCGACGAAGTTCTGGTAACCCTCCATCGAACACCAATTCTCGTTTATAAGGGATTGCCATGGTCACTATGTTTGTTGATGCTTTCGAGTATTCGCAGAAGCAACCCTTTACCATCTTCCGGTGCAAAGGCGTTAATATATCTGTCTCTGAACTCTGATTTAATCAGTTCATCGTCATATGTCAGAAAGTTCATCACTTCTTTTTTTAGGTCTTCACGATCCTGGAGTGTTAATTCAGCTGTGTAAATATCAATAGCTTCATCAATGGTGTCAGCACCTGTAATAAAATCAAAGTCCTGATTTAATGTCCCTTCAATCAGAATATCTATATTAGTAGTGAGTAACATAATTTAAACCTCCGGGAATGCAGTCAGAATATAGTAAGGCTTGCCGTTGTACAATTCATATTTAAGAACAACCTTGACTTTCGTTGCCGGAGTCAGTTTTTGACTACCCCTGAGCAGGGAATAGCCAATGGCTTTCCCGGTGTCATATTTGATATTTAAATTATGCCCTGGTCTGCTTGCCGCCCAAATCTTTATCCACTCTTTATTTACCTTTATGGCATCGGATACTGACTTTTCGGCCAGATCTATATTGGTGAAAGAGCTAATGGCATTTGGCGGGCGAGCCAAATTTTCTGTGCTTTTTAACCGGGCTGCTAGTTCATGCTGGGTTTTACCAATATGCTTTAAAATTGCATGGCCTCCGGGCGTATGACCAGTTACTGATTCATGTTGAATAAGTTTGATGCGTCCTGTGCGAATGGCTGCAATTCTCGCCGCTCCTGCCCCCAGAGAAAGAGCAACAGGTACAGCAACATCGAAGGTTAAACCTACCTTCCAGGCAGTATCTTCATCAGCACCAAACTGTTTCGCCATCTCAATGGCGGCGCGATATGTTGCACTACGAACATTCTTGCCGCTCAGAACCTGATTTGCTGCGGTATTAATACTGTCCATGCTGTGCGTGCCAACAACGATGCAGGCCGCCTTAGTTAAGCCTGTAGGCTCGGGTGCCATACAAAGCGCAGTTGCTCCGGCCAGCTCAAGCGTTCCCATTACCAGCCCCAGCCCGCCCATAAGACGGTTAGACATTGTCTCAGATTCGGTAACTGACTTGTCAGAAAGGGCAGCAGCCAGCTGGACAGGAGACAATACAATTTTTAACCCATCATCCATGATTCAACTCCATCTGTGTGAACGACATCCTTTTTAAAACAGGCAGGTACGTGCCTTGCTCAGATCTACCTTAAATAAACACTGTTTCTCTAAATCTTCGTTATCTGAATTATTCATTTTTTGTTTTTAAAATAATATACTCAGGTCACTAACTATAGAGATTAACTCACACAGCAGGGCGCTAGCCAGTTTCATTAGTTTATGAAGTTAGTCAGAAGATTAAGCAGTAATTGCATCAATTGGGATGTATGTTTTAAAGAAGATCGCAGATACAAAAAACACGTAAAATTTTCATCTTACGCGCTCTAAGGACTTCGATAATGGTCGGCAGGCTGAGCCTGAATAGTTTATATGACTTGTTGTTCAGTGGCTTGTGATCTTCAGTTAGACTTTCATTTTGGAACCATTGTTGGTCCTAAAAGAAAATGTCAGGTTTTTTGTGGGGAGGGGAGTTTACAGAAGGAGTCTCTTCGTCTGTGAGATTAGCATTTTGCTTTCCTTACGACAGGTTGATAGGGGAAACCTGTCAACCTGCAGGCACGACGTTTCGACAGACCCATTGCCTAACATTTGACTTCCAAGGCATCCCGCATCTGGTCTGTCAACAGAGCTATCGGCCCAGTGCTGCTTCACTTCGGGTACCTCCATGCCGCCAAACTTTTTGCGTCAAGTGTAGAAGGTAGCGTTTGAAATAGCATGCTTGCCGCAGAGTTCCCGTACCGAAACCCCGCCTTTGGTCTCGCGGAGGACACTGATGAGCTGCTCGTCGGAAAATCGCTTCTTCATGGGGATGTCTTCATGTGACTTATGAAGACATTACTAATATCGCGGTGAATTAATCAAAGAGGAGCAGGTCATCAATGCTGGTTAAGTGCGTTATTCAATGAATTTTATCGCTTAAATAATTGGGTTAATTTTGATGGCGATTTGCTTTTAACCCTCGCAAATTAGAAGTATTATTTTGAGATTATTCCACTTGCTATGCTTTTCCTCACCCTCTTTTTGGTGTGCATGAGAAGTCATTTTTAAGGTTTATATTCATGGAGTTATGGCTATTTTTAGCAGCGATTTATGTTATTTATTTGTTTTTTTTCAAAAAGAAAAAGCATAGGTCTACAGGGCCTTCTGTTCCCAGAACAGTCAAAGCTCCACCCAAAGCATGGGTTGCTGACATCAAGAAAAAAGAGGACCTTGTGCGAAAAGATGATGGTAAAGATGACGACCTGGCAACCTTTACACTGAGCAGTGGCCGGGGCGTAGAATACCGAGTAACAACCAACCATCATCAGAAAACTTCAAAATCAGCAGGAGCATTGGCGCGGTGGGTACTTCCAGGTGAGATGATAACTGTAGCTGGTGTAGCAATTAGCGGTGGCTACATTTACTTAGGGCAACGTATGAAGCCCTCAGGTCAGGAGTCAGGCGGCTATTATGACGATGGAAGTGAGGCATCATTAATTGATGACACATGTAAGATACAACCCACTTCTTTTTATTACGAAGACAGTTCATTAGGGTACTGGCCCAGTTTTTCCTCTCTTTCCCCAGAGGCTCGCGGTGCGTATGTCAGTTGGCTTGCCAGCGATAGGTCCGACCCATCGTGTCCTATAGGCTATGTTTTTATATATCTCTACGGTCTGGAAAGAAAAGCGCTTGTAGATTCTACTGACCAAAAATTCCCTGATGCTGAGTTCCGTAATCTGTTCCATGAAGTCGCTCGGTTAAGGTCGGTATTCAGTGAGAACCGCTCCTTCCGTGGATATTCGACCCAATTACTCGAAGCCATGTCTATTTTGCGCCCGGACATGGATTTAGCCACTGCGCTCGATAGCGATTCAGGTTTCAGCAACAGCATGCAATTTAAGCTGGCTCTGGCAAAAACTGTGCATGAGGGCGTTCCTGTATCAGCCGAACTGGCATTGAAATGGGTAATAAACCATACCGAGTATGCGCTGCGTACCCCGGCTCGCCGCTGTGCCAAAGAGTTTGCTGCGCTTTTCAAACGGCGTTACACCCTCAAATATGGTGAAGGGATGGTCGTTAAGGCGAATAAAACGCGCTTACGTTTAGATTACACTCCGGCAAGTCCTAGTTTACGAGGCGTCCGACTTCCTGTTCCCGACCTGCCTGATCCAAGTGCATTGAAGGGACCTGTCCAGAAAATTATGGCCCTTGCCGAAATATGTACTGATGAACTTGATGCTTACAGTCGTTACCTTGGTAGAAAAGGTACTTCAGTCAATGATACTGCTGCAATTATGTTGCTCCCTTCAGAGATCGTTAATGAAAGCGCAGAAAAAATATTAAGCTCATTTAAACTCTGGGCTGATGAGGCGATCCTCGGTAATGAGGGATTAGTCTCAGTTGCTGAATTTTGGGCACATATGAATGCCAGTTGCCCCACTAAAATCAATAAAAAAGAGGCCGATTTGATGCAGGCCTTTGCTCTGAAGATGGGCTACAGTCTGGCACCTGACCCGTATTATCACCTTGTGAAGGCTGATGTTGATGGTGCACTTGTTCTATTCCCAGCCGCCGAAGGTGGACGCTTCCCACCTTCAGCTGAATTTATCTCAGCTGTAATGACTCTCAGACTAGGGGCGATGGTAGCTTTGATTGACAATTCTCTTGATCAAGCCGAGCAGAAAGTGCTTGAGAATGCCATCAACAATAATACTGGCTTCACCGATGATGAAAAGCGCTCTCTACATGCGTATTTAACGTGGCAGCTTCATACCCCAGCCAATATGACGGGAATGAAAAGCAGGATTGAGTTGATGGGGGCTGCGGGAAAAGCTGCTGTGGGTAAAGTTATCGTTAGTGTTGCCTGCTCGGATGGGACAATAGCACCTGCTGAAATCAAACAGCTTGAGAAGATTTATTCAAGTTTGGGTCTGGATCCCTCATCTGTCTTGAGCAATATCCATCAGCATTCCGCAGCTGAACATGATCTCGTCTCGTCGGTACCAGCTGTTCAGCCAACGGCAGGGTTCACACTGGATGCTAATATACTTGCCCGCCACGAGTCTGCCACGGATGATGTCCGTAAATTACTGAACACAATTTTCACTGAAGAAGAACCGGAAGAACCAGTAAGTGCTGCAGCCTCATTAACGGAGGCGGGGGGCCTTGACTCCGCACATAGCCAGCTTTATCGCAGTTTGCTGGAGAAAGAACAGTGGTCCCGGAAAGAGGCGACAGAATTGTGCGGAAATTTGAATTTGATGCTCGGCGGTGCGCTTGAGGTGATCAATGACTGGTCCTTTGCGGTTGTTGATGCTCCGGTGCTGGACGATGCCGATGATGATATCTGGGTTGACCTGGAAATTGCCAAAGAATTAGAGGGATAGTGAATGTCTGTAACACGTATAAGAGTGAAAGAACGCGATACTATTATTCAATCACTTAAGTCAGGTGTAACGCCAAGGATTGGCATTCAGCATATCCAGGTTGGCCGCGTGAATGAGATCACTGCTCTCCATCAGGATATTGAGAGGATTGCTGACGGTGGTGCAAGCTTCAGGCTTATCATCGGTGAGTATGGTTCTGGTAAAACGTTCTTTCTGAGTGTTGTGCGCTCTATTGCGCTAGAGAAGAAGCTGGTGTCAGTCAGTGCAGACCTTTCTCCTGACAGACGTATTCACTCATCGGGAGGTCAGGCTCGTAATCTCTATTCAGAACTTATGAAAAACATGTCCACCAGAAACAAGCCGGATGGTAATGCGTTACTTAGCGTTGTTGAAAGGTTCGTTACGGAGGCAAGAAAGGAAGCTGACACGGACGGCTCAGAGGTTTCATCAGTTATTCATAAACGCCTGGCAGCTCTGTCAGATATGGTGGGCGGATATGACTTTGCGAAGGTCATTGATGCATTCTGGCGGGGGCATGAGCAGGATAACGAAACGCTAAAATCTAATGCCATTCGCTGGTTGCGGGGAGAGTACACCACCAAAACTGATGCTCGAAACGAGCTCGACGTTCGGACTATTATCTCAGACGCTTCATTCTATGATTCTTTGAAACTGATGAGTCTTTTTGTCCGACAGGCAGGCTATGCCGGTCTTTTGGTCAGCCTCGACGAAATGGTGAACCTCTTTAAGCTGAATAATACGCAAGCAAGAACAGCGAACTACGAACAGATTTTGCGGATTCTGAATGACTGCCTGCAAGGCTCAGCCGAGAATATTGGTTTTATTCTCGGGGGGACGCCAGAGTTCCTTTTCGATCCGCGCAAAGGTCTTTACAGCTATGAGGCGCTCCAATCACGCCTGGCTGAAAACCGGTTCGCGCAAAAAGCAGGAGTGATTGACTATTCGTCTCCCACTTTGCATCTTGCAAGCCTCACCCCTGAGGAACTCTATATTTTACTGAGAAATCTTCGCCATGTTTTTGCAGGCGGAGAGTTAGAGAATTATCTGGTACCAGATGAGGCACTGACTGGATTTCTGCATCACTGTAGTAAAACCATTGGTGACGCTTACTTCCGTACCCCCCGTAATACCATAAAAGGTTTCCTGGATATGCTGGCCGTGCTGGAACAAAACAGAACGATGAACTGGCAAACACTAATCGAGGGTGTGGCAATTGAAGTGGACAGACCCAGCGATATGGATGACGCCAGTGTGGAGGAAAGTGATGACGACGACGGCCTTGCGAACTTCAAACTATGAGCAGTGCCTACGATAGTCTCGATCCCCGCGTCCGTAAGTGGGTTTACAAGCAGGGGTGGTCTACATTAAGGCCCTTGCAGGAGAGTTCTATCCCGGAAATTTTAGCCCTTGATCGAGACGTGCTAATCAGTGCAGGTACAGCAGCGGGTAAAACAGAGGCTTTCTTTCTTCCTGCCTGTTCGGCAGTTGCTGATCTCACTGATGGATTTGGCATCATCTATATCAGTCCGTTGAAGGCATTGATTAACGATCAGCACCGTCGTCTTGAGAGCCTTGGCGATGCATTGGACATGCCAGTGACTCCCTGGCACGGGGATGTACCACAAAGCAAAAAGAAGAAGGCTCGGACGAACCCTGCTGGCATTTTACTGATTACACCTGAGTCACTTGAGTCTTTACTCATAAACTCAATGGGCTGGCTCAAACAGGCGTTTTCTTCAGTCGCATACATTGTTATTGATGAGTTTCACGCTTTTATTGGCTCAGAGCGAGGCGTACAGCTGCTTTCTCTGCTCAATAGAATTGACCATGTGCTAGGACGCCAGGTAAATCCAATTCCCCGCGTTGCGTTGAGTGCCACGCTGGGGGAACTGGATAAAGTGCCTGAACTGTTGCGCCCGGACAAACGACTCCCCTGCGTAACTGTTACTGATAGTAATAGCACGGCCACTCTTCAGGTACAGGTCAAAGGGTACCTGGAGCGAGTACTCCAAAAAGAGGAAGAACTTCAGAGTTCAGCTGAACATGACGTTTGCGCTGACATTTTTAGACTTTGCCGTGGCGATTCTCATTTAGTCTTTGCAAACAGCCGAAAGCGCACTGAAAGCATTGCGGCAACGTTGAGCGACATGTGTGAGGAACATATTGTTCCGAATGAATTTTTTCCCCACCATGGTTCTCTTGCCAGGGAAATACGTGAGGCGCTTGAAGCTCGGCTTCAGAAAGGAAATTTACCCACAACAGCTGTTTGTACAATGACGCTCGAGTTGGGAATTGATATCGGTAAGGTTAAGTCGGTTGTTCAAGTTACGCCTCCACATTCTGTTTCCAGTCTGCGTCAGCGCATGGGGCGTTCTGGGCGACGCGACTCCCCATCAGTTCTAAGAATGCTAATTACAGAAAATGAGCTTACTGTGACTAGCAGTATCGTTGACCACCTACGGCTGCAGTTGGTCCAGTCGATGGCAATGATCAGACTGATGATCTCTAAACAATGGTTTGAACCAGCTGATGCTCGACAGATGCATTACTCCACGCTGCTACACCAGGTTCTTGCTATTACGGCACAATGGGGTGGAGTTCGTGCTGATCAGCTCTGGTCACAACTATGTCAGACAGGGCCGTTTAAAAATGTAGATTTAAACGATTTCAAAAGTCTGCTTAAACATATGGGAACCTGTGGCCTGCTCACTCAACTTGCTAGCGGCGAAATGGTTGTTGGGGGAGAGGGGGAGAAACTGACTAACCATTACACTTTTTATGCCGTGTTCAATACACCAGAAGAGTTCCGCATTGTCACCGGAAACAGAACCCTTGGAACAATACCTGTGGACTCCCCACTGCTACCAGACCAACACATCATCTTCGGTGGGCGGCGCTGGAAAGTGACAGAGATCGAGACAGAGAGAAAAGTTATCTATGTAGAGGCGACCAAAGGCGGTCAGCCACCACAATTTAGTGGGGGAGGAATGTCTATTCATGATGCCGTTCGTCAGGAAATGCTCGCTATCTATAGGGAAAGTGATTACCGCATAGCGATAGGTTGTAAGAGAGTAGATTATGCCGATGCTGCCGCCAGGAACCTATTTGCGGAAGGCAGTAGTAACTTTCAGCGTTATAACCTGCAAAATGAGTATTTTATTACGAGTGGGCAACACTGTTACGTAATTCCCTGGATGGGGGATAAAGTTGTGAATACGATTACAGCCTTGCTCATACGTTGTGGTTTTAAAGCTAATTCTTTCGCAGGTGTTATCGAGATTGATGATGCCAGTGTAACAACTGTTCAACAGGCGCTTAAAAAAATGCTGTTGTCAGGCTTACCATCTGCATTTGATCTTGCTACAGATGTTCCAGAAAAGTACTTGGATAAATATGACGAGTATTTACCAGAGTCCCTTCTTGCGAAGGGATTTGGGGAAAAAGCGTATGACATTGAAGGTACTTGTATTTGGTTGAAGCAGCATCTTCAATAAACTAGCTACGCAATAGTGGGATTTGTTCCCCCGTTGTTTGAGGCCAGTTGCTGTTAGCAATGCCCCCTCTTGGTGCAAAGCGGACGATGAGCATTCTGCTCAACGTCACCTGGTTCAGCTCCTGGCGTTAAGATGCTCGCGAGTTGGGCCTTGTTTGGAATCCAATCAGTTGTCTTCAGACTTCACGGGACAAATTACAAACACAAAAAAAACCGCAAAGCTTTCACCTTGCGGGCTCTCAGGACTTCGATGATGGTTCTGGTAACCATCAACCAAGAATTTGGTGGAGCTGGCGGGAGTTGAATTGGTTTTTTAACTAATTGATTTTTTAAATAATAACATCTGGTTCAACTTTTTTTAGTGCACTAATATGGTGCCTAAAAGCATTTTCACCTTTTCTCAATTATAAAAGAAGCGAGAACTAAGATTGTAATCTCGCATGAGTTTAGAGAGGGGAGGGGGTAGCGTGCCAATAGTGAAACTGCTTTTAAAAGGGGGGAGAGTATTTCCCAGAATAAATATACCGCAATATTTAGCTCGTATAAGGCAATTGGTTCATCAGCGATTTAGTTGTTGAGAGAATTAGGATTAGCATAAAAAATAAACTAACTGACATGAGAATTTTACGCAGGATCTAATCGTCCGCAACCTCAAAATATGGGTGCATTTAAAGAAATAGTTAAATATAAGGCCAAGGCTTGTGTTGACCTTATATTTTATGCTTTGTCCATCATAAAGCTAAAAGTGATCTATGTTGATCGTCATCAATCTTTTCTCTAGTGACGATCTGAATTGCATTTGTCATCTTCTGAAACATCAATATAAATAGCCCCTATTCTTCCACAGTTGAAGCATTCCTGAACGGTTTCTTTTTCACCATAACAGTTATGGCATTGACCGAAGGCGTTGTCTTCTGTGGGGTCGTACCCCGTAGTGTCACAATTACGGCAGTCATATTCTGCTTCACCGAGGCCGCAGCATACTGGGCATGTTGCTTCGATCATATTCTCTCCTTATAAATCGGATTCAGATAGTCCGGAGAAACATAATTGACAAGTCTAGGATCAATCCATTGATAAGGTATGAAATCAGGTGTGGATGCTGATTTTTCACGCCATTTTATTGCCTCGCCAATATCAATCTTGACACCTATGCCAGTAAGATAGAAATCAGCTACGCTCTCCATGGCAGATTTATAGCCAGCTTCAGCAGCCATCAGCATATACTTGAACGCAAGTTCGTCATTCTCTTCAAGCCCTCTGCCGTACAGATAGGAGTTCGCGAGGTTTGAATACCCACGAGGTTCGCGATACTCTCCGGCGGCCTCGAACAGTTGATTAGCGATGTTAACATCAGCATCAACACCTAGACCTTCCCAGAAACACTCAGCCAGTTTGTTAATTGCCGGTCCATGACCCATTTTAAATGCCTTTTGGAACCAGTAAGCGCTCTTGTTGTAATCTTTTTTGACATTTTTTCCATAAAACAGGTAGCTGCCTACTCGGTACATAGCTTCAGCATCGCCAAGCATTGCCGCCTCTTCAAGGAGTGCAAAACCACGAGCAGAATCAGTTTCGTCAATGTAGTCATCGAGAAGAAAAATCCCTAGATTGCGGAGGGCTTCCACATCTTTGACTTCTACGGCTTTCTCCAAAGCGATTTTCGCTGTTGTAAAGTCACCACTTTCGAGGGCTTTAACAAACTCTAAGTGAGCAATGCTATTGCGAGAGCACCCATCGCTTACCTCATCACCCATCGCAAAATATTTCTCCGCTTCTTCCTTGTTTTCTTCCACACCAAGACCGAAATACAGCATAGAGCCTACATTACCAACGGAGTCATAGTTGCCTGCCTTAGCGGCATTCAAATGATAGTTAAAGCTCAACTCGAAATCTGGGCCCAACGGTCCTTCTTTGCCATAAAAATGACCCAGTGCATTGAGCGCCATGTTGTTGTTCTGCTTGGCGGCCAAAAGATAATGTTTTAAAGCGCGCATCGGGTCAGCATTCACGCCTAATCCATATTCATAGATAAAACCGAGTTCGAAATGGGCATCCACACTCCCAAGATCCACTGCTTTATTAAGGAGTGTTCTGGCTTGGACATATTCCTGCTTATAAGTGCTACGCACAGCCAGCGCATGCAATGCTGAATGATCGCCCGCTTCCGCTTGCTCGCGTAAATGGTCCAGATATTGGTTGCGGCCCTTGACGATACGGACGTGCCGCTTCCCCAATACATTTTCGAACCACTCTAAATTAATGATGCTGCCCGGGTCATTGATCACCTCGACATCAATGTGCCATGTAGAATCACCATTAGGCTGCATCATTGGCACATATTGACGAGCGTGGTGCGTGTAGGGGACGCGATGCTCGACCCTCTTCAACTGATCATCCATTAACGAAACAAGCTCGAGGGTTGAGAAGATAATGTGCTGCGGCCATTTCAACTGCATTGCAGTACGTTTAACGTCAATACCTTCAGAGCGAAGTTCATCATAGAGCCGATTGAGTGCATCAACATCTATAGGCACGGATGTTTCTTTGAGCATCAATTCGAAATTATAAAAGCCAGCAGCCTTAGCTAATTTTTGGCAGTAGGAATTAAAAGACAGACAGACGACATCCGATGGGCAACTGGATTTCACATCAGGATAGTTATCACGAGCAAATTGCTTTAAATGGACACCGAAAGACATAAAACCTCCAATAAAAATCAAGACAGCCATCATTTTGACTATCGGGCAAATACGATTTTTCTTGGCTTGTTTTGTATGCCAGTTCAGTGAAGAAATGGACTGCAGTCAAACCGAAGAATGTCTAGGGCGACACCCCTCACTGCTTTTCTGAAAATATCAAGAAAATAATGGACTGTCCAGTGATATTTTCGGCCAGTCCCGGTTGTAGGGAAATGCCTTTGGATAATGTCAAATAAAGACAACTATTTGCAGGACCTCAAAAAACTATCAATGATATCATCTGGATTTAGAATGAGCCTATAGATAGCCGTTGCTTCCGTTTGCTTATAAATTTCATTCAGCAACTTCCTATTAGAACCAGCCGCGTTCGGCGAACGAGACAATCTCTTTGTTGCCGACAATCAGATGGTCCAGTGCGCGCACCTCAACCAGCGCCAGCGCTTTTTTCAGCCGTTCAGTGATGCGCCGGTCGGCATCGCTGGGCTCGGCATATCCGGAGAGATGATTGTGGGCAAAAATGGCAGCGGCGGCGTTATGCCGCAATGCCGCTTTAACCACCTCTCGGGTATGAACTTCCGTGCTGGTGATGGAGCCGTGAAACAGTGTTTCGTGCGCCAGCAGCCGGTTCTGATTATCCAGGAATACCACCATGAATACTTCCCGCTCCAGTCCTGCGAGGTTTAGCCGCAGCCAGTCGCGGGTGATTGATGCGGAGGTGAACGTCACGCCAGGTTCGCGCAGGTGATTTTCGATAAGCGTCAGGGCGCGTTTTATGGTTCGGTGTGAAGTGAGTGGATGAGGTAATGCAGTTATTTCCATGTTGTGCTCCGGCGTCAGTCTATGATGTACATGATGGCGCTACTTTCAAGATGGCTCAGCGCAAATTCGCGCAGGTGATAGTAGTGTTCACTCATGGCGGGGCTGCTGGTTCTGCAGGCATGGTGGCTCCAGTTCAGCAGGCAGGCACTGATGCCAGCCGCTTCGCTGCTCATTTCCGAGCTATTGTCATTCAGCTTGTTGTATATGGCCCAGCTGTTCTCGCTGTCAGGTGCGATGAAGGCACCGCCGTTGCTGAACGTGTAATAATTCCAATACCCACCGTTGTAGGCTTCGCACAGGCGATCCATCCAGGCGAAAGCACTAGGCTCCAGTAGCATCCACTGGGGAATCTTGCCGAAATGTTTGGGCCAGAAGTTAAGGCGCTGCCTATCCGGTACGGATGTTGCGGTGACGAGTGATGTATTTTGATTCATGGCGATTCCTTTTTGGCATAAAGCAAAACGCTACATCTGGACGGGAAAATGTGGACTTATCTTGCGGTGGTACTTGATCTGTTTGTCTATAAACTTGTGGGCTGGGCACTCTCGTAATCACCTGACTCAGAGCTCACCATAAAAGCGCTTCAGATGGCCTAGACGTTGCGTGGCCAGCCATAAGGGGTAATTTCCACCGCGAGCAGGATAGTCACTATAACAGCCGTAAGTACCGGCAGATGCTGTGGCGCTGGCGGATAACTCAGAGTATGAGTCGGCGGGGAAACTGCTGGGAAACCAGTCCGATGAAGCTATTATTCCGAAGCCTAAAGAGTGAATGGGTGCCGGCAACGGGGTATAAAAACCTCGGGGAAGTGAAAGTTGCCTTAGTCCGTTATATCACGTGGTACGAGATTGAGCTTCTATCAAGGTTTTACTGTAAACTATTAATTAATGGAAAAGGTTAGGCTTGTTTCTGGATTGCATTAGTGGAAAATGCTATCAAAATGATTTTAATCATTTTTTTATATTGGATTTATAGTTTTCGTGTTTTTTAATGAGTTATATTAATCTGTCTCTTTAGTTTCTTTTTGGTGCTGTATATATTTTCGTTCTATCCACCAGCTAAGATGACAAAGGGACTCCATGTCTACGCTTCGCTTTATTCCTCTAGATGCTTCTGAATCGGCTGTTTTGAAAGACTCTCGTTCGCTTTTACCTCTTGAGGTTTATAAGAAAATTGCTCAGTTTATTCGCCAGGCGTTAAGCAATATCCCCCAATCTGCTGTTTCGCCCGAGCTTGACGATGTACGCAGCCATAATGCGGTATCTGTCGATGGTGAGAGGGGTACAGGAAAAACGTCAGTGCTGGTTAACCTGAAAGAGTACCTTCAGCAGGATCATAAAGATTTGTTGAATGATATACACATTCTTAAACCAGTTGATCCCACTCTACTGGAGAAGAACGAATCTCTTTTTCTCCATATCATTGTCGCCGCACTCCTGTCTGATAAGGCAATCAAATTGGCGCAAAGCCAGTCGCCAGCCAAAAGCCAGGCATTAAATAAAAGCCTTGAATCACTCGCACATGCATTAGCTTCTGTCGAAACTCAGAGCTCAGATTACGGCATGGATAAGCTACGCGCTATGTTCGGCAATCAGCATCTTGCCGACTGTGTGCAGCACTTTTTCAAAACCACTCTAGACCTATTGGATAAAAAGCTTCTGGTATTGCCGATTGATGATGTCGATACCTCTCTAAATCGTGCTTTTGAAAACCTTGAAATTATCCGCCGTTATCTGACAACCCCGTATGTCTTGCCGATTGTCAGCGGAGATCGCGATCTATATCGTGAAGTCACCTGGCGTGATTTTCACGGACGTCTGACCAAAGATTCCCATTATCGACCGCGCGAGGCTTACGACAGAGCTGTAGATCTGGCTATAGAATATCAGCGTAAACTGTTGCCGCTGCCGCGTCGTTTGGTGATGCCGGGAGTGAGCGAATACCTGACGGAAAAATCGGATAGAGGGATCAATCTGGAACTTAAAGGAGAGAAATTAATCTCTCTCAATAGTTTCTATGTCTGGTTACAGATATTTATTTCCGGTCCGGTGAATGGCCTCGAAGACAGCCAGCTTTCCCTGCCAATACCCTCGATTCGCGCGCTGACTCAGCTGATTAACCACTGTGGCTCATTGATTCCAGATTTACCCTCTGCAATTCGCAACGCGTCTGATGAATTACAGGTTAAGCGGCTTTGGCAGATGCCAGGGGTAAATCCAAAAGCATTCGATACTTTTTATCAGGAATATCGCCAGCAGAGCATGTCATCCAAACGTGACTATCCACGTGCATATCAACGATTTTATGATGAGCAACACCAGCCCATATCCATTGAAGAATGCATTCTGGGCAGGGAGGAAATAGACAAATGGGAACAGGCGCTGCTCAATTATTTCCGGTATGAAGTCAAGGCCGGAGCAGTATATCTGGTGCTGCTCGCCAGCAGCTACTGGCAGTCACTGAAAGATAACCGTTCAGATATGGTTGGCCGCTCTGTGCTCGACACGCCGCTGTTTAAACCGCTAATTCACGATACCGGCGATCTCAACCAATTTGACAAAAAATACGATTTTTCTGAATGGATCAATCGCCTGCATGACCGCTTACCGAATAGCTGGCTTGGCAGTCTGCAATCTCATCACACGATCCTGCCTTATCCAGTGGCGGAAGTGGGGGTGAATACCGCAACTAACTGGAAATACTGGCTGCAGGTGCCGGATGAGGTGAAAGAGCAGGACGTAGGCGACAAAATTATTTTTCTGGTCTCTTTGTCGATGCAGTACAACTTCTATACGAACGCCAAACAGTCACTGATGATGAATATCGGGCGTATTTTTGAAATCGTCGTTGCCAGCCTTTGCGGCGATGTGCGCCTGATTGATTTACAAAGAATCATTCAGAATGCTCCCTTCTTCTCAGCCAGAGCGCTGGCACCGACTAAAAATGTCACGGTGACAGAAGAAGATACCAGGAACAAATTCAATGACGAAACTGAGGCGGGCGATTTCTACCAACTGCAGGGGGATGTCGTGGATATCCAGGAGAACCACCTTGCGGAGTTAGTGCTTAACATTTCGCAGTGGCGCGAGCGTCACAATCTTGACAATGTGCGCTTTTCACCATGGCTGGTCTATAAGGTCTTCAACAAGGTCTTTAGTCAGGCTGCAAATACAGTAACTTTTCCCAACGGTTCCAGAGATATTGGAAAAGTGCTTGAAAGTATCGGCAAAGCTTTTTATTCAACGTGGTCAGCTTTTGGCAGTTTTGAAAAGGGTCGACTGTTTGGTCTGCCTGAAGTGGTGGCTACAGTAAATTTGAACTCTCCCTATAACTTCGTTAGTAATGACCATTTCAATGTCAATGTCGGGCCTTTCGTTGTCAGAGCAGAACAGGTTGCGCCAGCAAAAAGTAAATACGCTGCGAGTACGCGTACGGCCAGCTATTACTTGGCCGATCATCCTCTTAAACTTTGGATAGAGGAAGCGCTGGCGGTATTTGCTCCCGCACCTAAAAAACAAACCCCGGACTCTGAGGTTAGCGATCCTCGTGTCTGGCTACGTGGAAAATTGGGGTTGGAGAAGGATACGCGTTTAACGGATAAGAGAATTGCAGCTTCATTGGGAAATTTTAATAATGATGAACGAGCGAGTTTACTGAATGAGATGTTCACTTTATACCCTGATTATTATGTGACCAAGCGCCTTCACGATATCGTCGACCAGATGAAGGGGGAAAAATAGTGCTCCTACGGTCACTTTCAGAACATGCTGCCGGATGTTTCTACGGCAGCGAATTGCTAGCCTCACAGCTGTGGATTTTTTTGCAGCAAACCGCAAGCGGGGATGAGACTCAGCGTGTAAAGGCGTTACAGGAAATCTGCTATCAGCAGTTGATTGAAAGTGTGGACAGCCGCCATCCGCGCCGTTACCGCCTGAATGATATCAGCCAACTGATGAATCAGCTCTGCGATGGCGAACTTTTTCATACGGGCAGACTACCCTGGCTAACCAAGCTATTTGATCAATTGATGGTGCGCAACGGTGATCTTATCTGCTATCGCGAAACGGAAGTTCAGGCCTATGCCCGGCTGACGGCAGAGTTGGACCCGACGCTGTTGGTGGCTTGGAATCTGAGTCAGTGGCTGGAAGAGAGCAGTAATCCCACGGCAAACGATATACAGCGTATTGTGGCTGTTCAGGACACCTTTTTTGCACCTCCGGGTAATCCGGTACAACCCTTTGCAGAAGGGCATGTGCATATCGGAGGCGTGACCGCTGACAGCGCAATTCTTGATGAATACCTCTTGGCAAGCCCGGCCTCAAAGCTTCCCGAGAACAAGCGTTCAACTCCCTGGCATCTGCAGCAGACCTCGCAACTCAATAACCTACTTGAACGCTTAAGAGCATTATTATGGCTGCTACTGGATGGGAAAAGTGATGATTCGGCCACCTGCATTTACCAGCAATCGCAGCGGGAAAATTCCGCCGCACGAATACATCCGTGGCAAGAAGAGTGGGCAAATCTCGTTCCGCAGCTCTCAATGCCGCTACATAAAGCCAGACTTCCCGACTGGGAAATGACGGCAAAAATCCATGCCGTAAATGAAGTGGGTTCCCCCGGTTGGCTGCTCAGTCAGTTCGCCGTGGCGATGAAGTGCAACTTACGCGGGCGCTGGTTGTGGCTGCAGCTCTATCTTTGCCGCTGTTACCGCTCTCCTCAGGCTACACCACAGGTTCGGGTCGCCATTCTCTGTTGGTATCAATCGCTGAATGAGTTTCGTCGACGGCTGATTATGGATGGTCAGGGGTTGACCCGGTTCTCTAAACACTATTTTAACGGACCTTTGGGTAGGGGGAGCAAGGCATTACGCAAAGACAATATAAGACAATTATTATCAGTGGCTGGCGATGTGGTTGAAATTAAGTCGCATCCGGGCGCTTTCAGTGCCGACTTTGCCGCAGATTTTGCTACCACGCTGGCGCAGGAGACGGGTTTCACACTACCGGAGGCGCCTTATATCTTTGGCGAGCATGAAATCGTGCCGGATGCGAAAGTACATAACTATATGCAGCAGCTTGAGCGCTGGCAGTTTTGCGGTCATTTTTCGCGCTCGGCAATGCCCCTACAACGTGGTAGAGCACCAGTCGCTAATATGAGAGCACTGTGGAAATCAGCCATCGAATTGATGAAAAAAGCAGACAACACAGCCGCCTGGAACCGGCGTGAATTCATGATGGGCTATCGTAATCCGCATTTTCACTTTCAGCCCGCGCGATGGTTTCGCGGGCTGGACGTGGCGGGGGATGAAAATGATCTGCGCATCGAATGGTTTGCCCCAGTGCTACGCTGGCTGCGGCGGGGGTTAATTTCACGCCCTGAAGGTGAGTGCGCTTCGGCTGGTTTCCATTTGAGCATCCACGCCGGGGAGGACTATTCCCATCCTCTATCTGGCCTGCGACATATTGATGAAACGGTCCGTTTTTGTGAAATGCGCGACGGCGATCGTTTGGGGCATGCTTTGGCGCTGGGCATTGAACCGCAGTGGTGGATGGCGCGCCAGGGCGAAATGATTCTGCCAGCAGACGAACATCTGGATAATCTCGTCTGGCTGTGGCATTACGCCGTTACGCTAAGTGGACGTTTACCTCTGGCGCAACAGGTGCAGTCCCAGTTGGCGCGTCGGATAGCCCGCTTCTTTCCTGTATCTGGCTGGCAAAGCGTGCCTGACCTTGCTGGCGGCCGTAACTCCGCTCCGCTCAAGCATGAAAACGTCAATCCCGAAATCCTTTTTCGCGCCTGGCTACTGCGCAGAAACTGTCATTTTCGATTGATGCAGTTGCATGGCGGTACTCCTCTTAGCACACTTGAATTCAGCGCCATACCCGACTTCACATTCCTGAAGAGCCCTGATCCTGCGGCGGTGCTGTATGCTAATCGGCACCAGCACCTGTCCGCCGCAAGCGCTCAGCCGTTAGTCATTGTGCGTATCGGCGATGAGTGGCAAGCGCAAAGTGACCACATTGCTCAGGGCGGAAAAAGCACCATTGGAGATAGCGGAATGCTGGAGGATATCGATACCCCGGCAGAGGTGGAATTTATGCATGCAGTACAGGATTATCTACTGGATCGATACGATCGAATAGGCTTGATTATTGAGACCAATCCCACGTCAAACATCTATATCGCCCGGCTAGAAAAGCACCGCGAACATCCTATTTTTCGCTGGAACCCGCCTGATGAGACATTGCTAGCGGCGGGGGAGGTCTATAACCGTTTTGGCTTACGTCGCGGCCCAATGAGGGTGTTAATCAATACTGACGATCCTGGCGTAATGCCTACTACATTACGTACCGAATATTTATTACTCCGTGAAGCCGCCATCGAATCAGGTATCAGTCGAACGGTAGCTGAGCGCTGGTTGGAGCAGATCAGACAATATGGCATCGAGCAATTCCACCGGAATCACATGCCTGTTTTTTCCCCACTTTAAGGTGTTATCAGATGGACAAAGAACCCGATGTTATTGCCAGTTTTCCGCAGTTAATACGATGGTTTGATGACAAAGCCAAAAGGCTGTCGGATAAAAGTAAGGAGGTACGTATGCTCAGTTACCTATTCCGGCGCTTGTCGCTTTATTTTGGCAGTGCACTCTGTTTCTTCATTTTATGCCTGGTGATGACGTTCACCAAAAGTGTGACGCTCGTTATGGTCAATAATTGGTTAAATTCTGTGCCAGAGGCTCTGAGCTGGTGGGTGGGGTTAGTACTGCTGGTTATTACTGGCGCCTTGATTTCGTTTTTTCGCCAGAGTAACCGGATTGCGGCTATCATACTCTCCAGCCTGATACTAATCGCCTTGATGGTACTATTCTTCGTGGCATTAACTGCTGAACAACCGATAATCGTTGGGGTTTCGCTTGCGGGAAGTGTGACGATTATGGCTTTAATTGCTAACAAAACCTTGGGTTTCACTCGCCGTGATGAGCGTTATCAAATATTTAGCCGCCGTGCTGAATTTTTGGCTACTTTTTATAGATCGCAGCAAGCAATGAATTATGTCTTTACGCAGGAGAATTTGCAGGAGTTAAAGCAGTTTAACGAAGATCTATGGAGGACCAAGCAAAGTGATACTCTGAGCGATTCATTTTACCTCTTGAAGAAGCTTGAAGATAAACTTAGCAAAGATTGACGCACTTCAGCGATCTTTTCATATCCTTTGGGGTTTATAACAAAAAAGCCGACCCATTTGTCGGTTAAGTTTTGCAGATACTCAAGATTATCCCCCGGGGTTACCTTTGACTCCGCAGCAGGTTGAACTCAGGGAAATGCGAAAACGGATACTACGTCGTGAAATGGAGAATTAAATCCTAAAAAAGCTATCGCACTCTTGATGTCGGCCTCCCTCAAAAGTTCACGATAATCGACAGCTTAAGAGCTCAGTATCATGTAGCGTCACTGTGCCAGCTGTTCAGTGTTCACCGAAGCAGTTATCACTCCACACGTAAAAATAGCAATGAGCCCGATGTTGACCGTGCAATCAAACGCAGTCTTGTTAGTGAGGTCTGGAATGCCAGCGATAATTCTGTCGGCGACAGAAGTATCGCCACGATGGTGAACAATAAAGTCCTAAAGCTCGGACGATGGCTGGCCGGTCGGCTGATGGAGGAACTCTGTATTAGCAGTTGTCTGCCATTAGATAACTGTCTGCTTTGTCAGGCCCACAAAGATGGCACACCAAATAACCCTGCTCATTGGTAATCAGCTATGCGCCCACATCTGCGGGAGTTACGACAGTGGAAAACGCCAGTGACAGGCTCAGGGCGGCGAACTCTTTGTGCCGAGTAAATAACTCATTCATGATGTTTCTCTCAGATTGGATTCAACGGTTGGTGCTGATAATGCTGGTGGAATAATTTAGCCGTAAATAAACATGCCCTGGTTCATATAAATCCGCGCCTCAATCGCTTTGCACACGATCCCCTGCTGCCACAGCGTATTGCCAAAGCGCCACGTCAGACTTTCAGCGAACTGCATTTTTCGCGTTGTAAATGCTTCCTTGTTCGGCCACCATCCTTCCATCCGTTGCCCCTGAATGGTGGTTGTCCCCTGTTTAAGTTGTGGGCATTTGCCACGGTTCACATCAATCTTCTCAATGCGGATGTAATCCGCCTTTGCCGTCACCGTAACGTAGACGCAGTCATTGCACTCCCAGCCGCTTTTAGTGATATCGACCTTGATGGGGTATTTGTCCTCATCCGCTGCGTGCGCAGGTAAAACAACGAACGATGCGCTGGCGAGCAGCGCTGCTGTGATTATTTTTTCCATTTTTTCTCCGAATATGACAATTCCTGCGAATCATCACATTGATATTTAATGATTAAATTGAGTAATGGGTGATACCTGCTGGATTCTATAATCCAGTGCTGGTGGGGGATAATGAAGATAACCGATCGTATCGATCGGCAATTCTGATCGTCACCTGAAGAAAAATGACCAGACTGAGCCCGCCACGCTGGCAACGGTATGCGTGACGGCCTTAAGCGCACTACGGGCGAGCTGAGGCAACGGAGCCAGAGCAATTATTCGGTCTATAACCTCCACGGCGCCCTCGCCAAAACTGCTGCGGGCTGTGCTGATAACGCTGCTGGTGCGATAGCCCGAATGCAGGTGCGGCACCAGCGGACTGCGGGCCTGCTTTGGGAGACGGTTGATGATATGTTCAACCAGAGCGGGCAAACGGTACCCCTACCATACGTGCTTTCAGATGTCCCAGGCGGTTAGCGTCGGCAAATTGCGCGGTATCAAGAGCAGCGACAAGGGCATCAGACAACAATGTTTCAAACAGGGATTCTGTACCCCTCTGTCAGGCGATCGATTACCCAGTCACGCGTCAAACCCTTGATGAGGTTGCGTGGGTTACCCAGTCTGGCCTGAACCGTCCATAGCCAGTTCACACGTAAAGACGTCGGTGCCTGGTGTTCAAGCCACTCTGCTACGGTTGGCAGGAGTTCACTGATCCTCTCTTCATAGCTGTCGGTTGTGCGTACATAAACCGCCAGGCTCTCATGGAAGACTTTCAGGCCCGCAGGGGAGGAGTGAAGCAAATGCTCAACTTTATCAACGTCTGGCTGTGCAGCGTGAATAATGTCAGCAATCTGCAGAAATGCCATTCTGGGCCAGAAAAAGGGTAAGGCGCAGATAAGCCTGAGCGTATCTTTTTGACCCGGAGCAAGGCGCTCCCATAATGAGGCATAATAAAACCGTGCGTCCTGGCTCAAATCCCCTCTTAACTGCTCGATATCCCATCGGGTTATTCTGCGACCGGCAAGTTTCAGTTCCGACGTTGCGTAGATAACGTGCAGAGGATGGCCATTTGTTCTTTGGCGAAGAGCTGAGGCGGCTTCCTGGAGTTGTCTTTCAGCATCGGCCTCACTTCCTGGGCCAGTTGTGAACCAACCTTCCTCAACCTCCTTTAAAAGATAGGAAAAGACGGCGCTCTCAGACATCGCGGGTAACGTGTACCATTTTGATTTAGGGACAAGAGCGAGCAAATCAGAGGGTAGCTGTGCATCGTTCACGGGCTGAGTGCCAACGATTAACACCATGTTTTCAGGGCAGGGAATGATCTGAGAGAAGACATCATCCAGTGGCCGCTTATCTTCTGCGTTGACGCGCCAGACATGGTCCAGACCATCAAGGACCAAAACAAACGGTTTGCCGCGTGCTTTGTAGTGTGCGGCACACTCTGTGAGTAACTCGCGTAAGCCTCCGAAAGATCTCGGGACGTCCCGATGAAAATTCTCAACCTGCGCCCGCACAGATTGCTCGACAACATAGCTGTTGACCCTGTCGCGACCACGCTCTGTCGTGGATAGAAAATAGTGATGTCGAACGGTGGGAATTTCTCGTTGGATCAGTTCATTACAGAGCGCGCTTAGATACGTGCTCTTTCCCCGACCGGGCGGTCCCGTCAGTACTACGGCTTTGCCTGTCGCATTGATCACATCGTCTGAAAATTCATCATGAAATGCTGCATCAGGTACTTCATATCCTTCAGGGACAACAAAATCCTCGGGCAACGGCGCTGGTGGCAAGGCTCGCAGGATAGTGAGGACGTCAGGCAGCGTAATCCATCCTTCTGGCGCAGGGAGGTTCTTCTGCGTCGCCCAAGCAAGGCCACATAATTGAGATTAGCTATCCCTTCAGGCGTGCCATGTTGCCTGAGGCGTGATTCGATATCGTTCTCCAGAGCAACGTAGCCTTTGTCGCTGTGGCGTATTCTCAACTGGCTGAAGAATAGCGTGCATGCCTCTAAGCTGCCCAGTTCAGCGACCACCCGAGTGCGTTGAGGTTCTTGTATTCTAGAAGGGGCAATTTTGTCTCCCGCCAGGCAAGCTTCAATCGCTGCATCTGGTCGACGGTTTGTGATGAGCGAAATGTCGCCCGTACGTGCTGGTTCGAGTTTATTGTACGCATCGAACCATTTACGCAGCATCGACCTGGAGCGGTCTGTCTTGCCAGTGTTTTCGAGCATCCAGTCCCAGCAAAGAGGGTGTTTGTCAGCATCCGGTGTGAACTTGATTTGCTGGAGGTCGACCAGGCCATCACTGCGTTCAATCACGATATCATCGAGTGCCTGTGGTGCTTCATGTTCATTGTCACACTCAAATTTAACGCGACGGTAGCGAGTCGGGGGCGTCAAGCCAGTCGCACAAGACGCTGAGGCCCTGGCGATTTTGGTAGATGTAACCCGCTGCAGTGATGGCGGTTTTTTTAATATTTTCATTCATAGCATCAAGGTCTGTTTAGCCTGTTCTGACAGAGGTGTATACATTACCCACTGGCCGTGTGACCTGTCGGACCGGGAAGTCCGGGGTTACCGATCATTCAGGATCGAACTAAAGTCGTCGGAGCTGTTTTTACCCGGGGGCGCGGGCAGGCTGAAGGCGTTCAGTTTTTTACTCAGCCCGGAGACTTTTAATGCGCAGGTTGCCATCCAGCACCACGTGGAAACAGCCACTATTGAGACTGACAGCGAGAGAAAGAACGGGTAGGTGTCTTCGGTTGCGTAATTTTTCACGATGTCTGTCCCCAGGATGAATATCAAGTAGACCATCATGAGGGGTAAAAACCACTTCACCTGTTTTCGCAGGTGAATTTTCCCTCCATCAAGGATGTACAGTCCGGGCCAGCGCAACACGGTCTTCAGCGACGGAAGATGGGTTGCTGATGTTGATGAGTGAAAAGCGATAAGTTTGACAGACAGATCCTTGTCTCTGTGTAGGCCAAAAGACTGAAGGCGAAACTGTTGTTCGGCGATGGCCAACGGGTCTGAGGGGGAAGCTTTGAGCTGTGCCAGCCATTTGACCGCTTTAACCTGTTCTGCTGGCATACGCGAAAAGAAGTCACGGCGGTTGAAATGCGTATATTGTCTTGATATTGCAGCGATGAATGCAAAAATTATACTTGAGATAACAGGAATGCTTAGCACGTCTTTCAACATTATGAGCATCATTTTTCCTTCCATGTTGGAGAAAACGAAACTTTGTATATGATTTTTTTTTCACGCGTAGGTTATGGCTGAATCATCATAGTGTCTCAACGGTTGTCTTACCAGAAGCACAGACCTTTATGACTGAGCAGGCATACCTCTTTCTGACGCAGAGCGTTTCATGTATGAGCAGCCATCAGACTTCTTACGATGGTCTGCTTAGACTCATCTTGTCTTTTTTAAAAAATACACTGCCCGTTAATGATTTTAATTTTTGTATATTCGCATGCACTACGATCCCTCTGTGTCAGGGTAGTTGTCGCCTCTTTTTTGAACAGAGGGCGTGAGTGACTTGCTCCCCGTTAATCAACACTAAGTGCTATTAGTTAATAGGTATTTCTGCTTCTGGCACTTGGCGGCCGATGAGTCTGCATCGTGCCCAACATCTGGACACGATGTAATTAGGCCATAGCAATTAATTTGATACCTTTGTGCCCGCCTTCAATAATACTTCCTCGGTCTGCCGCTATAACAAAATTTGCCCACCATTGCATCATTGGACGACGTTGCTCGAGATAATCGCTTCGGTTGTACGCGCGACGAACCTCATTTTTGTCCACATGAGCAAGCGCTGCTTCAATGACATCAGGAGGGGAACCTTGCTCATTGAGCGCGGTGCTGGCAATTGAACGCAACCAATGTGATACAAGGATGCCGCTGAATCCCGCTATATTAAGCGAAGCATTTACCGTTTGGCTATTCATTGGCTGAGTGGGCTTTAAACGGCTTGGGAAAATGAACTCTCGATTGCCACTTAACGGCTTCATCATTTCCAGAATAGCGATGGCTTCATCTGACAATGGCACACTATGGTCACGGTTCATCTTCATGCGTGATGCAGGGATCTTCCATTCTCGCGCTTCCATATCTACTTCTTCCCAACGGGCTTCAGCCGCTTCGGCAGGGAGAGTGATGGTAAGAAGCTGCCACATGAACAGGTACCGTGTCGAAAAGCTAATGCTGGTCGTTCGCATCCTCTGCATTAACTGAGGCAACTGATCGGGACGAATTCTGGGCATGTTTTTCTTCTGTGGCATTCTCGAATGCCTTGCCAATATTGACACTAGGAACCGCATCAATCAGCCCCGTGTTTTGGGCATAGATCATGACCTCATTGATGCGCAGGCACAGGCGACGAACAGTTTCCAGTACTCCTCTGGCCTGAACCGGTTGCTCGGCCTGAACCAAAGTATGAGCTTTGATATCTGTAACGCTGACGTCACCAATTGCAGGAAAGACATCTCTTTCAAGAGAGCGCCATATATCCTCTGCATAGTCCTCGGTAACACTGGCTTTCTTCACATTCCACCAACGTTCCGCAACGAGCTGGAAAGTATTAGTTTTGGCTTCAAGCGAACTACGCAGTTGTTCTTGCTGATGTTCCTGAGGATCGATTTGTTTCGCAAGGAGAGAACGTGATTCTGCCCGATAGCTTCGAGCATCGGCAAGCGTAACTGACGGGTAGGGGCCAATACTCTTTTTCGCTCGCTTCTTGGTGACGGGGCGAATGTAGCGAAATTGCCAGATTTTACTCCCGCTGGATTTGATCAGTAGCTCAAGGCCATCACCATCATAGAGAATGTGGTCCGCTTCTTAGGGTTTGGCGGATTCAATTTCTTTAACGGATAGAGGTTTGTCTTGCAATGACCGGGTTTCCAAAGCTTTAGGCACCCCAAAAACAATAAAGCTTTATGAAGTGCCTAAAAGGTTCGGATTTAATTAGTTCTCTTCGGACTTCGCGGGACAAATCACAATCACAAAAAAGCCCGCAAGGCTTTCACCTTGCGGGCTCTCAGGACTTCGATGATGGTTCTGGTAACCATCAACCAAGAATTTTGGTGGAGCTGGCGGGAGTTGAACCCGCGTCCGAAATTACTACACCGTCGGCACTACATGCTTAGTCAGTTTTTACATTCGCCGGTTAGCTGCGAACAGACACGCCACTAACAGACTAGCCTGATTGGATTTAACGCTTCAACCCCAGGCAAGGCATCCACGCGATCTCTTTTGGGTTTGACTTCTCTTGATCCCCGTCTTAAGAGCGGAAGCTAGGGAGAGAAGGCTCTAAGCAGGTTATTAAGCTGCTAGTGCGTAGTTTTCGTCGTTTGCGACTATTTTTTTGCGGCTTTTTACGAGGCAAACCGCCCCTCGGCATGCTCCTAAGGCTTCACAATCCCGTCGAGTCCAGAATCAGCCCCAGAACTTCAAATACTAACAACAAAGCAACTCAAAATCCAGTGCTTAACGCTTTGAATTCTTCATGATACGTGCTTTGTCTAATTGCCATTCGCGGTCTTTGATATCATCGCGCTTGTCGTGCTCTTTTTTACCGCGTGCAACACCAATCTTCAGTTTGCACCAGGCGTTCTTCCAGTACAGCGACAGCGCCACAATGGTGTAGCCTTCGCGGTTGACGCGGCCATACAGGGAGTCGAGTTCACGTTGCTTCAGCAGCAGCTTACGGCTGCGCGTTGGGTCACAGACCACGTGACTGGAGGCAACGGCTAAGGGTTGAAAGGTTGAACCGAACAGAAAGGCTTCGCCATCGCGCAGCAGAATATAGCTGTCGCTGATGTTGGCTTTACCAGCACGAAGTGACTTAACTTCCCATCCTTGTAACG
>Ga0308174_10000057_pt1:42500-46276 | contig 46276 bp, 24 predicted proteins | sample PhyPR2_FD_203894 | JGI IMG/M metagenome (GOLD analysis project Ga0308174, IMG submission 203894) | Soil microbial communities from UC Gill Tract Community Farm, Albany, California, United States - DLSLS.P.R2 | ecosystem: Environmental > Terrestrial > Soil > Agricultural land... | reverse complement strand
GAAAGACAATTACTTAAATATGTCCGTATCGCCAGAAAAGCCAAAGGGTCAACAGGTCAGGTTTTACTACAATTACTTGAAATGCGTTTGGATAACATACTTTTTCGATTGGGTATGGCTCCGACTATTCCTGGAGCCCGCCAATTAGTTAACCATAGACATATTTTAGTTAATGGCCGTATAGTAGATATACCAAGTTATCGTTGCAAACCTCAAGATACTATTATGTCCAGGGATGAACAAAAATCCAGAGTTCTAATTCAAAATTCTCTTGATTCATCCCCCCGGGAGGAATTGCCCAAACATTTGACTCTTCAACCATTCCCGTATAAAGGATTAGTCAATCAAATAATAGATAGTAAGTGGGTCGGTTTGAAAATAAATGAATTACTAGTGGTAGAATATTATTCTCGTCAGACCTAGCCCTAAAAAAATCCGAAGCAAGGGGTTTGGACAATTTGGCCCCTTTCTTCCGACAAAGTAAAATGACTTAAGGTTTAAAGTCGGGGGTTTGATACATATTTCTCCCAATCATATATTCTATCCCATCGTGAACTTTCCTATTGATGTATCATAGTCCACTCTTGACAGTATTTTACGTACCACAGCAATTCGAAATCGAAGAAATATATCAAAAATAGAAATAGAAAGAAGGATCTAACTCTTATGTTCTAATAAGAGTATTTCTTGTTGTTTTATTTGTTACAGTTAGGAATGTTGGCAAATTAAATTAGGTTTTAGGTGAAAATACGGAAAGAGAGGGATTCGAACCCTCGGTAAACAAAAGCCTACATAGCAGTTCCAATGCTACACCTTCAACCACTCGGCCATCTCTCCTACACACTGATTATGACTCAGAAACTGAAAAAATAGCGAGCCATTCCTACGTTCATATTTCTATTACTATTCTACTATTCTCTACTATTCGAGTTTGGTTTGGCTAGGTACGACTACGACCAACCCACCAATACTATAAACTAATAGTTAATAGTATAACGATATAGTAATAGACAATTTTTTCTAAAAAAATTCTTTCTCGCAAGTCTTTTCTTGTGAACGAATCCAATAAATAAGAAATAGTTGTATAAGTCGTAGTAGAAAATATATATCTTTATTGAAATTTTTGGAAATGAATCCCTTTTTATGTTATTTTGTACTGTACAAACCCTTTGTTTGTGTAATCATTTTCCCATAAGGGGGAATGAGAAGAATTTTAGAATGGATTGATACCTATGCCTAGATCGAGTATAAATGGAAATTTTATTGATAAGACCTTTTCAATTGTGGCCAATATCTTATTACGAATAATTCCGACAACTTCAGGAGAAAAAGAGGCATTTACTTATTACAGAGATGGTGTGATTTGATTTTCTTTAGTATTTCATTTCCTTTTGCTGTTCCTAGTTTTAGGAGAACGGCACACGATTCGGGATAGAAAGAACAAAAATTCTTACTTCCATATTATAGAAAAAAAGAAACCTACGCTTGTTGAAGGTGAAGTTTCGAAATAGAACAATCCCTTCTGTCGTGTATCCCCGATTGATGCAACCTCAGATACTATGTTTCAGTTATCGATTTTAGTATTGAGCGAAAGGCGTAACCTTTGTGTTTTGTATTACAGGTCAATCCTACTTCCTAGTAATATAGTACCAATAGGCGGCATAGGGGAAGAAACACTACACTTAGCAATCAACAACACGAAAGCTTTGTTAAAAATTACTTACCTACTCCCTTTCTTTTCGTATCTTATCTGGATTGGGACTAACAAGAATGGTTGGGACAACAAACATCCATCTCGTTCGTACTTTGGATACCCATATAACCATCGAAGACTGTTGAAGTGACTATTTCCTGGAAATTAGGAGGCGTTGAGGACAAAGGAATTGTTGGAGTTATCTTTTCTATTTAGTACGACGACACGCGATTCTAGTAAAAGCTCTTGCGCAAGAAGGTTGGCTAGAGATTTTTGTAAAAACACTAGCCCCGCTGAGTTCATAATGAGAATGTTTTAACCCTTTTTGATTATTCCATGTATTTTTTATTTTCATTATGTATATTAAGGGAGGAGCCGTATGAGGTGAAAATTTCACGTACGGTTCTGGAACGGAGATTCTTTGATTTGAATCGAATAACGACCGTAACGGATGTCAGCTCAATCCGAAGGAAATTATGCGGAAGCTTTACAGAATTATTACGAAGCTATGCGACTAGAAATCGATCCCTACGATCGAAGTTATATACTCTATAATATAGGCCTTATTCACACAAGTAATGGAGAACATACGAAAGCTTTAGAATATTATTTTAGGGCACTTGAACGAAACCCATTCTTACCACAAGCTTTTAATAATATGGCAGTGATCTGTCATTACGTGCGGCTATCTCCACTATAGAAAGAAAAGGGAAGACAAAAACAAAATCTGCTAGTAAATACGAAAACAAGGCTCGCTACAAATGCATCGTCGAAAACGATGATTTCTTTGAGCTGTAGCAAAGAAAGAGACTTCATATTATCATATTAATAGAAGTCAAAACATGCCTAGATACTTTTTTCTATGTCTATGGATAAAAAAAGGATCTAATTAATAGAGAGGAAGCACCGTAAAGATCAATTAATGAGGTTTTTTGCCAATACATTAAGAAAAGAACTGCTTACTTATGTCTACATATAAAATAGAGAAAAGTTAGGAATTAACTTCTGTAATAGAGTCGATCCACTAAGACTAAGGTATTAAGCGGCGGTGTAGGATCAAATCCCAAAGACAGTAAGTCTTTTCTTTATTACTTATGTTTATGAAGTAAAGCCTTTTTCAAAGATTCTATAGAACTTTCAATATGAAACCGAGATAGTTACCTTGCGGAAAATACGACGGCTAGAAGTAAATACCTATGCTTTTTTCTGCAGGTAGGAGAAAAGATAAAACTGAAACTGATTGTTAATTAAATCAAAAGGAAAGTTTGAAACTCATGTGATTAACCTCTTTTGGTTCCCCTGAACAGTGTTATATAGATCTATATATAATCTCATTCAGTTTAACGACACCAAAAGAATTCACTGCGGAGCCGTATGAGGTAGGAAACTCTCAAGTACGGTTCTAAGGGAAGGAATCGACCCACATATTCCTATTCCGACCGGGGAGAACAGGCCATTCAACAGGGGGATTCTGAAATTGCGGAGGCTTGGTTCGATCAAGCCGCTGAGTATTGGAAACAGGCTATAACACTTACTCCTGGAAATTATATTGAAGCGCATAATTGGTTGAAGATCACGGGGCGTTTCGAATAAAAGAAGAAAAATTTTTTTTATTAGTTTAAATTTTTTTCTCCTTTGTTTGAATTCATCTTGGTCCATTAGTCAAATAACATTCTTCGAGGAAGAACCAATCAAAGAATTTCATTATATTCCTTTTCGGATCGTTCTAGTTTGTTTGGTATTTCGTAGGGATAAAGAATACATATATAGAGTACAGAATCGATTGATTTCTTTTCGTCTATTGGCTATTAATACAATACAAATACATACAAATAAATTACTATTTTAAATATCAAAAAAGAAAATATCTATTTTCTTTTTTGATATTTAAAATAAAATCCAATTCGAATATATCCACTATATATAATATATATAATAAATAATAAAATAAAAAAAGAATTCTAAATTTCAAAACAAAAAAGATTAATATTAATAAAAAATAATGAATTATGAATTATCTAGAATAATTAATTATTCTATGTAAAACATTAAGTAGCTCCATCTTTCTAATTGAGATAAGAAT
>Ga0308174_10000057_pt1:22500-32500 | contig 46276 bp, 24 predicted proteins | sample PhyPR2_FD_203894 | JGI IMG/M metagenome (GOLD analysis project Ga0308174, IMG submission 203894) | Soil microbial communities from UC Gill Tract Community Farm, Albany, California, United States - DLSLS.P.R2 | ecosystem: Environmental > Terrestrial > Soil > Agricultural land... | reverse complement strand
CTTCGAATATTTTTCTATTTACTTTTTATCTATTCAAAAAAGATCGAATTTCCTATTTTTGATTGTTTATTGAATATCGTATGGAATTTAAATTTAAGTAAAAAATAGGAAACTTGAAATGAAAGTTTCTTTCACACATGCAGTCTCCATACCATTGTCGGAACATAAATACGGGATGCATAGATATAGAGATAGTTGGTACATGAACCCACACTATATCGAAATCTTATTCGATAGATAAGATCGAAATTCATTCCGTTTTGAAATCAAAGAAAATAAAGATATGGAAAATGGCTTTTTTTGTTGTGAGTTGTAATAAAATTTTTCGACTCTCTAGGAGGAAAAGACTAGCCAATTTATTCAGCTAGGAATACAAAGATTTAATCGGAAATATCGACAAATTCATGCAGAGTTTAAAGAAAAAAAAAATAAAAGGTCAACTGTTCCAATTGAATCTCTATCAAATTTGAATATCAGAATAGCGGGTATAGTCATGATTCAATAGGTTAGGTCCACTTACTTTTTCATTTGTTGATTTCGAATCTTTCCATTTCAATGAATTTGATTTAAATAATAGAAAATAGGAATAGTTGCTGATTCGAGAAACGACTTATCTTATCATTATAATATAATTAATTTTAGTTCAACTTTATAACTACTATAGTATAACCTAAGTATAACTTATTATACTTAGAAAGTTGTTTACTTTGTACGTTAAACATATCAATATATCTGTATTCCCCGTTCAAATATAATGGGGTTTTATGAAAAGCCCCTTATCGGATTTGAGCCGATGACTTACGCCTTACCATGGCGTTACTCTACCACTGAGTTAAAAGGGCCCTTTTAGCCAATTCTTGGCCGAGTCACTATGTATATACATAGAAAATAGATCTATGTACATATATTACATACACTAACTTATTATATACTATACAATACATAAGTAGATGGATAGTAGTTAGGGACTCGTTTTGAAATCCGGATTAGGTAGTAGTAATCGTTTTTGTTTAACTTACACCTACCTGATTTTTTTTTCTTTTTTTTTTTATAGTAGACAAATCCCGTAATGAAAGGATTCTTTCATTTCATATTATCTCGAGTTCTATATTAATTAATATTAGATTTAAATTATAAAATATAGAATAGAATTCTATATTTTATAGCGAATAGTTAGAATGAATAATTCCTAAATTAAATTGAAATGACAAAAGAATTCTATGGAATCATAGAATCCGGAAAGATCCTTGTGAATCGAATTATTCCATTCTATTATATTGACAATTTCAAAAAACTGCTCATACTATGTTCATAGTATGATGGCAGTTGGGCACGTATGCCCCCATCGTCTAGTGGTTCAGGACATCTCTCTTTCAAGGAGACAACGGGGATTCGACTTCCCCTGGGGGTAGGGTACTACAAAAGGAAGTTGATCATAGATTATGAATAAGCCTAAAATTGAATTGATTCTTCCTGGGTCGATGCCCGAGCGGTTAATGGGGACGGACTGTAAATTCGTTGGCAATATGTCTACGCTGGTTCAAATCCAGCTCGGCCCAATAATTCGCTCATCCATTATGAGATGAAGATATTTTATTTGTTCTTCCGAAAAGGATGATAAAAAGAATCCAATTTTCTGCTATATACTCTATTTTTTTTGTTCAGGGAAATGGGAATTTTGATCTAGATTGAGATTATGTTATAATCTTTAAGTTTAAATATTTAAACTCTAAATAGAAAAAAAAAAAGAAAACCCTTTTTCTTTATTGAAAGATTTATTCTCACTTGATTTTGAAACAAGGAAAATTGACTAGTAATTGGTGTTGTTCTCACTAAAGTGTATATTCACGTGGAGATCAATATATCACTTGTGGCTCTGTTACAACACGAAAATGCTAACTCGAAATATTTTCAATCAAATCATAAAAAAAACTGGATACTCTATACTGTAGTTCCCTGGGATTGTAGTTCAATTGGTTAGAGCACCGCCCTGTCAAGGCGGAAGCTGCGGGTTCGAGCCCCGTCAGTCCCGACGGATCCAATAATAAAATAAAAAAATATATCCACTCATCTTTCCACTTTTTTGAAAAAGGACAACAATAGAATTTGACTTTCAATAGGAATTCATTTGATGATTCTTAGTTATTTTTTCCTTTTGGATTTTTTAGTTGTTTCTTATCAAACAAATCGAATAATTTTCAGTATTTGAACTAGAACTGATTCCTAGAAGAGATATTTAGTACTAGACTCATACCCATTTTTTTTTTTATTAAAATTATCTTGACAAAATACTTTTCCAATTAATCTTATCTCTCTTTCTGTTCCCAGTTTTGTCCCATCTGAATTATTAAGACTAACCAATTTCAAGTTCAAACTTTTTATCTCATTCAAATTTCACGTTGAACTTTTCATATATGCGCCCTAGTATTCAATTCACGAAAAGGAGGAGCGATAGTAAGAAAAGAAGGATCAAAGAAAGATCCTATCCCTTCCTTTTTAGACTCTTTGTAATGAAGTACTGAAGAATCCTTTTTTCTTTTTTTCTTAATTTTCCATTTTTAATTATTAATTAATATTTTAAATTATTAATAATACTAAATAAAAAATAAGACTTTTGTTTGTAATTTTTTTTTTTATTAAAGTTTTATTAAGTAAAAGTTCTACGAACAAACATCCTAAAAAAATAATGAAAATGAATTTGCTAGAATATTCTATTTTTTATTTATTGTTTTGGGGGTTTTGTAACCAGTGTGAGTGGAAAAGGAAAAGTGAAACTTCATTAGATGGTTGATTGTACAAGGAAGACGACAGATTATGGAAAAAGAATAAAAAAAAAAGAATGCTAAATAACGGAATTGTTAATTAGATGACAAATCCCATTTTTTTTTTTGATTCAGTATGGATAAAAGATCTTCCTATGTTATACTATTCAATTCGCGACGGCGAATTGATATGATAGCTCAGATATTGTTATTCATGATATTAATCTGATTCAATATCATGAAGAGGTAATTCATTCCATTGAATTCAAATTTACAGGTAAAATTTTTATCATCTCTATGGGATTAAATCCCGAGTTAATGCGAAGTAAAAAAACGATGAGATTATGGAAGTAAATATTCTCGCATTTATTGCTACTGCACTATTCATTCTAGTTCCTACTGCTTTTTTACTTATTATTTATGTAAAAACGGTCAGCCAAAATGATTAATTTGAATGAAACTTGACTTCTTAGTTCTTTATAAATGATTGAAAAATCAAAATAAAATTCCAATTTCATTTCGTAATTGAAATGAGCAGGCTAGAATCAACAATATTCAATGAGATTTATATAGTATGGTAGAAAGATTCATATGAATCTTTCTACCATACTATTAATTCGATTAGTGTTTTTTTTTCGTGTAGGAAGTTGTCCTATAACTCGAATAAAGATACAGACTTAATTGAATATCGATCAATCCACAATATATATCTTCATATATGGTATGTACATAGCGACCCCAATTCTCTTTTTTTGCTCCATCTATTTGATCCATTTGGATTCAGTCTGATCAATCCGAACTAATCGAAAGGCAACTCTTACCTTACGTTTATTTTATAGCTCGAATTCTGCGATTTCGGGTTCTTTAAAATATAAACGCAGTATCTGCCAAAAGAATCAAAGAAAGAAAAATATGGTATATCTTAATAAAAAACCAACTTAGTAATCTTTTTTTATCATTGCCAACTCAAGAAGTAAAGTAATTGAATTGATTGACGAGTGGATAGATGCTTGAAAGAGTTCTATGGTGTGGAAACTTCTTCGATCTTTTTTTTTTGAAATGAAAAAGAATAAAGAATATAGTAAACCTCATCCATTTTTAACACGTAAAACCCGATATGAAAGAAATCGATAAAGCACAACAAAATCAAATCTATTTCCTATCATCTAGATTTCGTTTCGAATCGAAATATAAACATGGGAATTAGTTAAATATTTCTTTTATTGACATTTCTTTATTATCTTTAATTAAAAATAAAAAACACTTTCTGGAGCGATCTATAAATCTAAAACAACAGTTTTATTCCTCAACTAAAAACTCAATGAGTAATTAATTAAGGAATATTTCTAGAGTCCACTTCTTCCCCATACTACAAGTGAAAGAGAAAACGTAAAGACTACCATTAAAGCAGCCCAAGCGAGACTTACAATATCCATGTGAATTATGTCCCTTATTTCTATGAATATGAAGGAATTATTCCCTTATTGTTTACTAATAATAGTGAAATCCATGGTACAGAGTCAAAATATTTTGGACTATCCTTTTTGTACTATTAATTTAATGAACCAATCTAATACCTTAAGTTCTCAGCGACTTTTTTGAGTTTGTATACAAACTCTATTTCGTCTTTCTTTTCCACAATTACTAACCCCCCCCGCTGACCAGTCAGTAACCAAAAAAAAATGGAAGGGAATGAATGGAAGGGAATGAATGGATCTCACGGTATTCCTTCCACTATTTACTAAAGTAAAAATCTTTCCTTGTGTTCTATCCACAAGAATTTACAGAACTTTCACTTTTGAGAACTCTCGTATACTTAGAATAAAGTATGTATCAAGAAACCTCCTCCTCTCTTTCCCTTCGACTGGAGAATAAGCCGCGAGTTCTAGGTTATATGAGTTATAGTAGTCGATAGTCAATAAGGGATTTATAGTTTTTTGTTTTGTTAATTAGAACCAGGCGACACCCGGATTTGAACTGGGGAACAAGGATTTGCAGTCCTCCGCCTTACCACTCGGCCATGCCGCCAAAACGATACAAAATAGAATAAACAAAAATATTATTTGGGATGGATTACTGAATTTTTTTTTATTTATTGTACTTGCATTTTGAATCTCTTTTCCTTGCTATCCCTTACTAAAACCTAAAACTAAAATCTTTCTTTTGTTTTTTATTTTTGATTCGATCGATACCAAAAAATATGGACTTTCAGTTAAAAAGGTAAAAATTCATGATAAACATGAGAAATTGGAACCATTAACTATTGACTTAATTGCAATTTCATGAACGATTCTTCAATTTTGATTTCAAATTATGTTTACCTAATGACATAAGAAAATCAATATGATAACTCATTAGTATTGCGTCTTTTCAAGAAAAATTGAAAAATCTTTATTTCCTTTTTTCTTTTTCTCAATTTCAATTATAATTCTCAATTTCAATTATAATAAAAATTATGAGTATATGTAAACCCCGGAACAAGAACAAAAATTACACAGATCGTCGAGTATCTTATATATGATATATAGATATCCGCACGTGTGAAAATTGACTATTTAATATAATAAACATAACCCGATTTACAATACAATCATATTTTACGAATTCTACAAAATAGTACTAAATAGGGAAAAAATTTCTCTTTTCTCCGCAAATCCTTTTTGTAACCATACAATACAAAAGAAAGGGTCAAAAGATTGGTTAAATAAATCAACTCTATATTGTTTCTGATTATTCTGTCTTTATCTCGGCGAAGGGATCAAATTCTGTATCTGTTTATTTTTTGGTATCCAATCAGATTGGAATATCGAATATCATAATAATGGTCGAAATTGAACTGATATTCTATACTAAAACTAAACTAAATTATATAAATCGAAAAATCGAATTTAAGTATTTAAGTAGCAGAATTCTTTTTATAAAAATGTTTTATCAATTCCTTTCCTTTTGTATCTGTTGCATTTTAAAATTTGAGTAGAATTTTTTATTTATTGCCCCGTTCATACGTATTTCATACATTTCGTATATTCATATATGGAGTTTTTGTGTCAAATTTTATGTGATTTAGTAAACAGAATATAAATTCCATCGGAGCTAGATCGATCTATATGATCCAATGAAGAATGAGCCAAAAATGGGATTTTTCAATAAATAGGGAATTGAGTTCAAATGCTACGGGATGGAAATGAAGGAATGTCTACAATTCCTGGATTTAATCAGATACAATTTGAAGGATTTTGTAGGTTCATTGATCAGGGCTTAACAGAAGAACTTTATAAGTTTCCAAAAATTGAAGATACAGACCAAGAAATTGAATTTCAATTATTTGTGGAAACATATCAATTGGCAGAACCTTTGATAAAAGAAAAAGATGCTGTGTATGAATCACTTACATATTCTTCTGAATTATATGTGTCCGCGGGATTAATTTGGAAAACTAGCGGGGAGATGCAAGAACAAACAATTTGGATTGGAAATATTCCTCTAATGAATTCCCTGGGAACTTTTATAGTAAATGGAATATACAGAATTGTGATCAATCAAATATTGCAAAGCCCGGGTATTTATTACCGATCCGAGTTGGACCATAACGGAATTTCGGTCTATACCGGCACCATAATATCAGATTGGGGAGGAAGATCAGAATTAGAGATTGATCGAAAAGCAAGGATATGGGCTCGTGTGAGTAGGAAACAGAAAATATCTATTTTAGTTCTATCATCAGCTATGGGTTCGAATTTACGCGAAATTCTGGATAATGTTTGCTACCCAGAAATTTTCTTGTCTTTCCTGAATGATAAAGAGAAAAAAAAAATAGGGTCAAAAGAAAATGCCATTTTGGAGTTTTATCAACAATTTGCTTGTGTGGGTGGGGATCCAGTATTTTCGGAATCCTTATGTAAGGACTTACAAAAAAAATTCTTTCAACAAAGATGCGAATTAGGAAGGATTGGTCGACGAAATATGAACCGGCGACTGAACCTTGATATACCCTCAAACAATACGTTTTTGTTACCGCGGGATATATTGGCAGCTGCGGATCATTTGATCGGAATGAAATTTGGAATGGGTACACTTGATGATATGAATCATTTGAAAAATAAACGTATTCGCTCTGTAGCAGATCTCTTACAAGATCAATTCGGATTGGCTCTAGTTCGTTTAGAAAATGTGGTTCGCGGAACTATATCTGGAGCAATTCGGCATAAATTAATACCGACTCCTCAGAATTTGGTAACTTCAACTCCATTAACAACGGCTTTTGAATCTTTTTTTGGATTACACCCATTATCTCAAGTTTTGGATCGAACTAATCCATTGACACAAATAGTTCATGGGAGAAAATTGAGTTATTTGGGCCCTGGGGGATTGACAGGGCGAACTGCTAGTTTTCGGATACGAGATATCCATCCTAGTCACTATGGGCGTATTTGTCCAATTGACACGTCTGAAGGAATTAATGTTGGGCTTATTGGATCCTTAGCAATTCACGCGAGGATTGGGCCTTGGGGGTCTCTAGAAAGCCCTTATTATGAAATTTCTGAGAGATCAAAAAGGGTACAGATCCTTTATTTATCACCAAGTAAAGACGAATACTATATGTTAGCGTCCGGAAATTCTTTGGCCCTGAATCAAGGTATTCAGGAGGAGCAGGTTGTTCCAGCCCGATACCGTCAAGAATTCCTGACTATTGCGTGGGAACAAGTTCATCTTCGAAGTATCTTTTCCTTCCAATATTTTTCTATTGGAGCTTCCCTGATTCCTTTTATCGAGCACAATGATGCAAATCGAGCTTTAATGAGTTCTAATATGCAACGTCAAGCAGTGCCGCTTTCTCAGTCCGAGAAGTGCATTGTTGGAACTGGGTTGGAACGCCAAGCGGCTCTAGATTCAGGAGTTCTTGCTATAGCCGAACGTGAGGGAAAGATTATTTATACAACTACTGACAAGATGATTTTATCAGGCAATGGCAATACTATAAACATTCCATTAGTTATGTATCAACGTTCCAACAAAAATACTTGTATGCATCAAAAACCCCGGATTCCACGGGGAAAATGCGTTAAAAAGGGACAAATTTTAGCAGATGGTGCCGCTACAGTTGGTGGTGAACTAGCTTTGGGAAAAAACGTATTAGTAGCTTATATGCCGTGGGAAGGGTACAATTTTGAAGATGCGGTACTCATTAGTGAGCGTCTTGTGTATGAAGATATTTATACTTCTTTTCACATACGGAGATATGAAATTCAGACTTATGTGACAAGTCAAGGTCCTGAAAAGGTCACTAGCGAAATACCACATTTAGAAGCTCATTTACTCCGCAATTTAGACAAAAATGGAATTGTGAGGCTGGGATCGTGGGTAGAAACAGGTGATATTTTAGTAGGTAAATTAACGCCTCAGATGGCAAAAGAATCTTCGTATGCTCCAGAAGATAGATTATTACGAGCTATACTTGGCATTCAGGTATCCACATCAAAGGAAACTTGTCTAAAACTTCCTATAGGGGGTAGGGGGCGAGTTATTGATGTGAGATGGATCCAGAAAAAGGGGGGTTCTAGTTATAATCCAGAAATGATTCATGTATATATTTTACAGAAACGTGAAATCAAAATAGGTGATAAAGTAGCTGGAAGGCATGGAAATAAGGGTATCATTTCCAGAATTTTGCCTAGACAAGATATGCCTTATTTGCAAGATGGAAGACCCGTTGATATGATCTTTAACCCATTAGGAGTACCTTCACGAATGAATGTAGGACAGATATTTGAATGTTCGCTTGGGTTAGCGGGGAGTCTGCTAGATAGACATTATCGAATAGCACCTTTTGATGAGAGATATGAACAAGAGGCTTCGAGAAAACTAGTGTTTTCGGAATTATATGAAGCCAGTAAGCAAACAGCGAATCCATGGGTATTTGAACCCGAGTATCCGGGAAAGAGTCGAATATTTGATGGAAGAACGGGAGATCCTTTTGAACAGCCTGTTATAATAGGAAATCCTTATATATTGAAATTAATTCATCAAGTTGATGATAAAATCCACGGCCGTTCTAGTGGACATTATGCACTTGTTACACAACAACCCCTTCGAGGAAGAGCCAAGCAAGGAGGACAGAGGGTAGGAGAAATGGAGGTTTGGGCTCTAGAAGGATTTGGTGTTGCTCATATTTTACAAGAAATGCTTACTTATAAATCGGATCATATTAAAGCTCGCCAAGAAGTACTTGGGACTACGATCATTGGGGGAACAATAACTAACCCCGAAGATGCTCCAGAATCTTTTCGACTGCTTGTTCGAGAACTACGATCTTTAGCTCTGGAACTGAATCATTTCCTTGTATCTGAAAAAAACTTCCAGATTAATAGGATGGAAGCTTAATCGGAATAAATTAGAATTTTTTTTCTATGATCGATCAGTATAAACATCAACAACTCCGAATTGGATCAGTTTCTCCTCAACAAATAAGTGCTTGGGCTACAAAAATCTTACCTAATGGAGAGATAGTTGGGGAGGTGACAAAACCTTATACTTTTCATTACAAAACCAATAAACCCGAAAAAGATGGATTATTTTGTGAAAGAATTTTTGGACCTATAAAAAGTGGAATTTGTGCTTGTGGAAATTATCGAGTAATCGGAGATGAAAAAGAAGACCCAAAATTTTGCGAACAATGCGGAGTCGAATTTGTTGATTCTCGAATACGACGGTATCAAATGGGCTATATTAAATTGGCATGCCCGGTAACCCACGTGTGGTATTTGAAACGTCTTCCTAGTTATATCGCGAATTTTTTAGATAAACCTCTGAAAGAATTAGAGGGCCTGGTATACTGCGATGTGTGATTTGATCGAAATTATGATTTTACAGATTCGAAATGAGAAACTGTCATCCTATTCAATACAAAAGGGATGCCCTGGCTCTGACATGGTTCCTGGGCGGAAGAACATGAAGCTCAGAATTATGGGGGTATTCAATACTCCCAAATGAAAAGGGAATTGGTCCATGGTCAATTTCGTGACAAAGAAATAGTAATTTCTAGTTGTACCTCGTAAAAAAAAAGAAATCTTTTTTTTGTGGAATTAAACATTCTTTTTCATTTAGAAAGAAATTTGGTTCATATACGCAAGCAAATATGTTATGGTTACAAGAGTCTATCCGTCGCATATAGGCTTTAAAGGCATTGTAGTATAACCGTCGAGGTGAAGTCGTGACCTAAAAGATCGAATAGAACAATA
>Ga0308174_10000057_pt1:2500-17500 | contig 46276 bp, 24 predicted proteins | sample PhyPR2_FD_203894 | JGI IMG/M metagenome (GOLD analysis project Ga0308174, IMG submission 203894) | Soil microbial communities from UC Gill Tract Community Farm, Albany, California, United States - DLSLS.P.R2 | ecosystem: Environmental > Terrestrial > Soil > Agricultural land | place... | reverse complement strand
AAAAGATTCCCTAAGTTCAATTAGGAATTCGTTTGGTTCTTTAGGGACAGCCCTTCCAATTTCTAATTTTTTTTCATTTTACCATTTAATAACTCATAATCAGATCTCGGTAATTAATTATTTGCAACTTGACAATTTAAAACAAACCTTTCAACTAATTAAATTTCCGTATTATTTAATGGATGAAAATGGAAAAATTTATAATCCCGATCCATGCAGTAACATCATTTTGAATCCATTGAAATTGAATTGGTATTTTCTTCATTCTAATTTTTGTGAAGAGACATCCACAAAAATTTATCTTGGACAATTTGTTTGTGAAAATGTATGTATGACCAAAAATGGACCATACTTAAAATCGGGTCAAGTTATAATTGTTCAATTTGACTCCGTAGTAATAAGATTGGCTAAGCCCTATTTGGCTACTCCGGGAGCAACAGTTCATGGTCATTATGGAGCAATCGTTTATGAGGGGGATACATTAGTTACATTTATATATGAAAAATCGAGGTCTGGTGACATAACGCAAGGTCTTCCAAAGGTGGAACAAGTTTTAGAAGTTCGTTCCATTGATTCAATATCTATGAATCTAGAAAAGAGGATTGATGGTTGGAACGAACGTATAAGACGAATTCTTGGAATTCCTTGGGGATTCTTGATTGGGGCTGAGCTAACTATAGCGCAAAGTCGTATCTCTTTGGTTAATAAGATCCAAAAGGTTTATCGATCACAAGGGGTGCAGATACATAATAGGCATATAGAAATTATTGTACGTCAAATAACATCAAAAGTCTTGGTTTCAGAAGATGGAATGTCTAATGTTTTTTTGCCCGGAGAACTTATTGGATTGTTTCGGGCAGAACGAACGGGGCGCGCGTTGGACGAAGCAATATGTTATCGAGCTACCTTATTGGGAATAACACGAGCATCTTTGAATACGCAAAGTTTTATATCCGAAGCGAGTTTTCAGGAAACTGCTCGAGTTTTAGCAAAAGCGGCTCTCCGGGGCCGTATCGATTGGTTGAAAGGACTAAAAGAAAATGTTGTTCTAGGGGGAATGATACCTGTTGGGACCGGATTCAAAGGAGTCGTACACCATTCAAGTCAACATAAGGGTATTCCGTTGAAAACAAAAAAAAAGAATCTATTCGAGGGAGAAATGAGAGATATTTTGTTTTATCACAGAGAATTATTTGATTCTTATCTTTCAAAGAATTTCTGTGATAGATCAAAACAACAATGATTTTTGGGGTTTAATAGAATAGATTCATCTTTTTTATCTTTTATGTATTTGTTATGGTTATTTAATTTAGTAATAAAAAAATTAGTAATAAAATAAAGAAATTCAAAAAATAACGAAATAGAAAGGAATTAATGGTTTGCGTTGTATATCAATGGCCAATCCGTGGTAGAAAAGAAGGTTCCCTTGGAACAATTATTTATTTCAGAATACCTCATCTCTTTATTAAAAAAAGAGAAAGTGTGGGGAGAAATGACAAGAAGATATTGGAACATCAATTTGGAAGAGATGATGGAAGCGGGAGTTCATTTTGGTCACGGTACTCGTAAATGGAATCCTAGAATGTCGCCTTATATCTCTGCAAAATGTAAAGGTATTCATATTATAAATCTTACTAGAACTGCTCGTTTTTTATCAGAGGCTTGTGATTTAGTTTTTGATGCATCAAGTAGAGGAAAACAATTTTTAATTGTAGGGACAAAAAATAAAGCAGCTGATTCAGTAGCATGGGCTGCAATAAGGGCTCGCTGTCATTATGTTAATAAAAAGTGGCTGGGGGGTATGTTAACGAATTGGTCCACGACAGAAACGCGACTTCAAAAATTCAGGGACTTGAGAATGGAACAAAAGACAGGGAGACTCGCTCGTCTTCCAAAGAGAGACGCAGCCGTGTTGAAGAGACAATTATCTCACTTGCAAACATATTTGGGCGGGATCAAGTATATGACAGGATTACCGGATATTGTAATCATCGTTGATCAACAAGAAGAATATACAGCCCTTCGAGAATGTATTACTTTGGGAATTCCAACGATTTGTTTAATCGATACAAATTGTGACCCGGATCTCGCAGATATTTCGATTCCGGCAAACGATGACGCTATAGCGTCAATTCGATTAATTCTTACTAAATTAGTATTTGCAATTTGTGAAGGTCGCTCTAGCTATATAAGAAATCCTTGATTCATAATAAAATCAAAAATGGATTTGCTAAGTTCTATATCGGTTCCTATATCCTGAATCTCAAAAACTAGTTAAAAACTTGGAATATGATATTATTTAATTTTATTTAATTAATCGGTATTTTAAATAGAAAATTAAAGTAAACAAGTCGAGAAAGAGATGGTTGAATCAAAATAATTTTATATTTCTGTCAGAGGACAATATGAATATTCCATCATATTCACTTAACACACTAAAGGGGTTATATGATATATCTGGTGTGGAAGTAGGCCAACATTTCTATTGGCAAATAGGAGGTTTCCAAATTCATGGCCAAGTACTTATAACTTCTTGGGTTGTAATTGCTATCTTATTAGGTTCAGCTGCTATAGCTGTTCGGAGTCCACAAACTATTCCGACTGGCGGTCAAAATTTCTTTGAATATGTCCTTGAATTCATTCGAGACGTGAGCAAAACTCAAATTGGAGAAGAGTATCGTCCTTGGGTTCCCTTTATTGGGACTATGTTTCTATTTATTTTTGTTTCGAATTGGTCAGGGGCTCTTTTGCCTTGGAAACTCATACAGTTACCTCATGGGGAGTTAGCCGCACCCACCAATGATATAAATACGACTGTTGCTTTAGCTTTACTCACGTCAGTAGCATATTTCTATGCGGGTCTTACAAAAAGAGGATTAAGTTATTTTGGTAAATACATTCAACCAACCCCAATTCTTTTACCCATTAACATCTTAGAAGATTTCACAAAACCTCTATCACTTAGTTTTCGACTTTTCGGAAATATATTAGCGGATGAATTAGTAGTTGTTGTTCTTGTTTCTTTAGTACCTTTAGTGGTTCCTATACCTGTCATGTTTCTTGGATTATTTACAAGTGGTATTCAGGCTCTTATTTTTGCAACTTTAGCTGCAGCTTATATAGGCGAATCCATGGAGGGTCATCATTGATTAGTGTTAGGAAGAGTCTATCGTTTAGTTTAGATCCAGGTAATATATCTATGTATCAAGATATTCTATCAAGATAATCTATGTTATCTAGAATATATAAATGTCAAAATTCATACAGTCTAACCGGAATAGAAAAAAAAATATTCGAGCGAGAAGTGTAAAATAAAAAAGAAAAGAAGGCGTTGGTTAGTAGAGAGGGGGTGCCGCAGGTATGTGGAATCTAATGGCTATTAAGTAAATTCTTGCAGATTAGATGGTTCGAAGAATGATTAGAAAATCCGATTGAATTAAAAATGGAATCGCCGGTTTACGTTATTGAAGAAACATATGTATATTTTATATTAGAGATTGGCAAGTTATATATGAATGAATATTTCATTTGCCCTACTTAAATTTCTTAAATTTCGGATACCAACTGAAGTCCTTCCGTTTTGTTTAGGACTGCGAATTGAATGAATAAACAGATAAAATAACGAAAAAGATCGAAGAATGATTAATGATTAGAAAAAATAAATGGAAAACTCGGGTTGTATTAATTCAGAAAGACTCAACAAATAGGAACTAAAAAAAGATTAAGTCTTTCTAATGATCGAATGATTCAATAATATTACTATGTTATTATTTCAATTTGGGGTTTTTATTTTAGTTATTTCGACTGGATGAATATTACTAACGGAATAATTAAGTCCTAATGCATTGGTTGATTGTATCATTAACCATTTCTTTTTTTTGTGTGTGAGGAACTTATCATGAATCCATTGATTTCTGCCGCTTCCGTTATTGCTGCTGGATTGGCTGTAGGGCTTGCTTCTATTGGACCTGGAGTTGGTCAAGGTACTGCTGCGGGACAAGCTGTAGAAGGTATTGCGAGACAGCCCGAAGCAGAGGGAAAAATACGAGGTACTTTATTACTTAGTTTAGCTTTTATGGAAGCTTTAACAATTTATGGATTGGTTGTAGCATTAGCGCTTTTATTTGCGAATCCTTTTGTTTAATCTCAAAAAAGAAATATGATAAATACATATTTCTTTTATAGTCTTGGATTTGCAGGTTGCTTTTTCACATTTATAGTAAAATATCGCTCCTACACAATTACTCATTCGGTGCGAAAATAACCCACGGGAAGGACTTATTTGAGGATGAAGAATTAGTGTTACCCACTCGCTTTCTTCCTTCCTTCCCCTTCTTAGTTCCAAGGCGAAGTCTTGCAACAAAGGAGGTATTTCGCAATTCGCATGAAACCTAGTACCTAATTAATATTAAGAATTCTATTCCAAAAAATGAATTATTATTCTTATTGGAAATTAGGGAATCTCAATATAAAATAAATAAAAAATAATTTTTCAAAACTTTTTTTATTTATTTTATATTTATTAAGTACCAACGAAGTGAAATAATACAATGATTTTTTTAGTTTATTTATAAGAGGAGATCATATGAAAAATGTAACCGATTCTTTCGTTTTCTTGGGTCACTGGCCATCCGCCGGGAGTTTCGGGTTTAATACCGATATTTTAGCAACAAATCTAATAAATCTAAGTGTAGTTCTTGGTGTATTGATTTTTTTTGGAAAGGGAGTGTGTGCGGGTTGTTTATTTCAAAAATAGGTTGGATTCAACCAACTGTACCTCTTTTTGTCTTTATAATTAAATCGAAATTCTAAGGTGCATGATTTCACGAATGACTTCTGAATCAATAATAAATAAAGAAATCATATGTAAGAACCATAGCATTTCGTGATTTGTTGGGAAATATACTTTGATTCTCTATTAACCAATAATGTAGTACCATTAACATGGTTAAAGCTTAAATTGTTTGAAGTCGAAGCACAGCAGGGTATTCTTTACTACCATTATATTGATACTTAATACCGAGACGTATTTTAAATTCAAAATCGTTATAAATTTTTCGATATATAACACTCATGTCGATAAAAAGATTTGAATCCTTTTTTTATTTTTTTATTGGTATTGGAAAAAGGTTTATCCTTTTTATTTACTTAGAATATATTTTAAGTAAATAAATGCCAAAGGCTGAGTCGACGACCTACGTATAAAGTAAAAAAAATTGGATTTGAAGAAAAAAAAAACAACTTTGCTGACAATTACTTAATACTTATATTTAATACTTAAAAATAAAATAGAAATATATAAATATATTTCTATTTTTTTGTTTGGGTCAGAAGAGTCCTCCAAATATTCTAGTCTTGATTAGTGATTCGTTTCTATTTTTTGTGGAACATGACCAGAGAAGAGAGGATAGGTTCATTACATTCAAAAAAGGTATGGAAATTTGCCAAAAATAATTGAAGTAATTGAGCGTGAGAGCCAAATGAATTGAAAGATTCAAGTTTGGTTCGGGAAGGGATCATGAACGTTTTGAAATGAATGGAAAGATAATCTACTTTCATTAAATGATTTATTAGATAATCGAAAACAGAGAATCTTGAGTACTATTCGAAATTCAGAAGAACTACGCGGAAAAGCCATTGAACAGCTTGAAAAAGCCAGGGCTCGCTTAAAAAAAGTCGAAATGGAAGCGGATCAGTTTCGAGTGAATGGATATTCTGAAATAGAACGCGAAAAAATAAATTTGATTAATTCAACTTATAAAACTTTAGAACAATTAGAAAATTACAAAAATGAGACCATTCAGTTTGAACAACAAAAAGCGATTAATCAAGTCCGACAACGGGTTTTCCAACAAGCCTTACAAGGAGCTCTAGGAACTCTGAATAGTTGTTTAAACAACGAATTACATTTAAGGACCATCAACGCTAATATTGGCATGTTTGGTGCGATGAACGAAATAACCGATTAGTCCTTCTATTCGATTGTAGGTATTATTTTTTTGTTTCCAATAAAAAAAAAGAAAGAAATTAAAGAATTAAGAAAGACTCATGGTAACCATTCGAGCAGACGAAATTAGCAATATTATCCGTGAACGTATTGAACAATATAATCGAGAAGTAAAGGTTGTAAATACCGGTACCGTACTTCAAGTAGGTGACGGCATTGCTCGTATTCACGGTCTTGATGAAGTAATGGCAGGTGAATTAGTAGAATTTGAAGAGGGGACAATAGGCATTGCTCTGAATTTGGAATCCAATAATGTTGGTGTTGTATTAATGGGTGATGGTTTGCTGATACAAGAAGGAAGTTCTGTAAAAGCAACAGGAAGAATTGCTCAGATACCTGTGAGTGAAGCTTATTTGGGTCGTGTTATAAATGCCCTAGCTAAACCTATTGATGGTAGGGGTGAAATTTCGGCTTCGGAATCTCGGTTAATTGAATCTCCCGCTCCCGGTATTATTTCGAGACGTTCCGTATATGAGCCTCTTCAAACCGGACTTATTGCTATTGATTCAATGATCCCTGTAGGACGTGGCCAGCGAGAATTAATTATTGGGGATAGACAAACTGGTAAAACAGCAGTAGCCACAGATACGATTCTTAATCAACAAGGACAAAATGTAATATGTGTTTATGTAGCTATTGGTCAAAAAGCATCTTCTGTCGCGCAGGTAGTTACTACCTTCCAGGAAAGGGGAGCAATGGAGTACACTATTGTGGTAGCCGAAACAGCGGATTCCCCCGCTACATTACAGTATCTGGCTCCTTATACCGGAGCGGCGCTGGCGGAATATTTTATGTACCGGGAACGACACACTTTAATCATTTATGATGATCTTTCCAAACAAGCACAAGCCTATCGCCAAATGTCTCTTCTATTACGAAGACCGCCTGGTCGTGAAGCTTATCCAGGAGATGTTTTTTATTTGCATTCACGACTTTTGGAAAGAGCCGCTAAATTAAGTTCTCGTTTAGGTGAAGGAAGTATGACTGCTTTACCAATAGTCGAGACCCAATCAGGAGATGTTTCGGCTTATATTCCTACGAATGTAATTTCCATTACAGATGGACAAATATTCTTATCCGCCGATCTATTCAATGCTGGAATCAGACCAGCAATTAATGTGGGTATTTCTGTTTCTAGGGTGGGGTCCGCAGCTCAAATTAAAGCTATGAAACAAGTAGCGGGTAAATTAAAACTGGAACTGGCCCAATTTGCAGAATTAGAAGCCTTTGCCCAATTTGCTTCTGATCTTGATAAAGCTACTCAGAATCAGTTGGCAAGAGGGCAACGATTACGTGAATTACTGAAACAACCCCAAGCAGCTCCTCTCAAGGTCGAAGAACAGGTATTGACTATATATACCGGAACGAATGGTTATCTTGATTCATTAGAACTTGAGCAAGTAAGGAAATTTATTGTTGAATTACGTACTTATGTAAAAACTAATAAACCGGAGTTCCAAGAAATTATATCTTCTACCAAGACATTTACTGAAGACGCGGAAGCCCTTTTAAAAGAAGCTATTCAAGAACAGATGGAACGCTTTCTACTTCAGGAACAAGCGTAAAGAAATCCATCCCTCTGAATTTTATTTATTATTAAATAAAAAAGAAAATACCCTTTTTCACATGGATATCTAAAAAAAATATATGGAAATAAATTGCGTCCAATAGGATTTGAACCTATACCCAAGGTTTAGAAGACCCATGTCCTATCCATTAGACTATGGACGCTTTTCATTCCGATTTTTCGGATTTTTTCTTATTTTGTGTTTCGAAAAAAGAATCGGATTGTATGTGCTGGGAGATGTGAATTTTTTGTTTGAATTGCGTATTTAAGTCAATGATGCATTAATTAATACAGAATGGAGCGGGTAGCGGGAATCGAACCCGCATCGTTAGCTTGGAAGGCTAGGGGTTATAGTCGACGTTGATTTATGAATTTTAACGTCTCTAATTCAAAACCGAACATGAAACTTTGGTTTCATTCGGCTCCTTTATGGAAAAAGGAGCAATTCCCAGACCCTAATCTAAGGCGGGAATAAAATTACAAAAGAAAAAAAATCACCCATAACATCTATGTCAGTTTTTTGCATGAATGCATTCAATTCAAAACAACTTACTTTCTAGATGATCCCTCTAGAAGAGGCGATTCTAACAATCTTTCTAGTTACTTCGTTCTCTATTTCTATTTGAGAGAATCCTAAGGAAAAGTCTTTTGTTTCTACCGAGCTAAGCTAAAAAAAGAAATATGTTGATTGAAGCCTCTAGTAAACTAAAGTCATCATTTAATAGCTATTTTGCTTCTCTATAAAAAACTAGAAGATTTAGTTACGATTAGAAACCCTTTTTTCTATCTTCATCCATAGATCTCTTCCTTATACTCATTCAATTGGAAGTATTCATCCAATTCAACAAAATTTTATGTTTCGTAACTTCATAATCCAAAAATTCCACTTTCTAATATAATTGAGTTTTGGATCCAAATCACGAGAATGTATAATTTTCCTCAAATTTTTCATTGAGAGGGAAAGGAGTAATTCCTTTTAAGAAATAAAGTTTTTGATCGGAATAGTAATCAAACCGGTAGACCCCTTAACTATTAAGGGGTTAATAGAACGAATCACACTTTTACCACTAAACTATACCCGCTACAGTTGGATTATTGTATCGAAATAAAACTTTTGTCGAACACTGAAATTGGATGTAATCAAGACAGGATTCGAAAAGAATCATGAAATTTAGAGTATTGACACTTTTTGTAGGAGGATTTTATGAGTTTTAATCAGATTTTAAAAAGAAAGATAGTTAAATAACTAAAAAAAGTTCTATTTTTTTTTGAAGGAATTTTTTATGATCATTATCAACTAAATCATTTTCTTTATTCTATAGAATCCCTAGAATTCATTAAAACAAAAAGGGCCTGGCGAGGTATTGATCAGGCCAGGCCGTGGGAATCAAAAAAGAGTCCCCTTCGGGCGAAGAAGTATTTAATTAAATATTCTATTCTATTTTTCTATTAATTAATATTAAATATTCAGTCTTTTTTTTTATTCTTAATATAATTAAGAAAATTTCAAATAAAACTTGTACTTAATGTTGTCTTACACAATACAACTTGTATATTTTGTATATATATATTATGTTATATATAATATTGTGTTATATATAGATTATATCTATTTTTAATTTTTTAATTTTAGTCTAATTAATTTGAGTTTATTACATATTTTTTACATAATTTTCAAATTTTTCGAAATTTATTATTTAATATTTGACTATTACTATTTTCAACGGGGAGAGATGGCTGAGTGGACGAAAGCGTCGGATTGCTAATCCGTTGTACGAGTTATTCGTACCGAGGGTTCGAATCCCTCTCTTTCCGTTTCCATTGATAACTGAATCTTATTATTTGATTTCTCTTTTGAATTTATTCTATCTTTTTTTTTTTTCAAAATAGAATTCTATAGAATTCTATTTTGAAAAAAAAAAGATAGATGAAAAATAAAGCAAATAACCCCTTTTTAGTCTTATTCTTCGCGCCCAGGATTACGTCCTGGATCATTAGATAGGAATCCGAAAATGAAGAGAGAAACAAAAAATATTACTACTGTGTAAACAAAGAGTTTGAGAGTAAGCATTACACAATCTCCAAGATTATTTTTTTTGGAAAAAAGAGAATAGATTCTCTATTTTTATACCATATATCCTATAATATAAAATATAATTTGAATTTGAAATTTGATTTGACGTCGAAAACTCAAGTAGTTTTTCAAAATCGAAAAAAAAAAATGGAAATTCTAATAAAAATAAATCAAAAATGAAGTTATTATTATCATTATCTTATCCATTATTATCTTACTTATCAATAATTTTAATAATTTTATTATACCCACTTAAAGTATACCCACTTAAAGTTTTTCATTTACGAAAAATACTTATAATCGGAAAATGAGACGATATGGATTGTCCTTATTCATAAATATTTTTGAATCAAGAGTTCATACTGTAAGACTTGTCTGATTTTATCAATTATTTCTTATTTATTATTCTAAATATTAGAATAATTTTTCTCGAAAAAATCATTCATTTTTTTAGGACAAGATGAAAGATCTCATCGAAAACTTACAGCAGCTTGCCAAACAAAGGCTAAGAGAAAAAAGAGTAGAGGTATGACTGGCATAAAATCTACAATTGGACTCAAAAAAGCGTAGGCCTCAGGTAATTTGGCAAAGAAAAAACTACTCGAATAAAGGGCCGAATTAAGACAGATCAAACTAAAGATATTAAGCATAACAGACATTTTTTTTTATTGCATTTTGGTTGAGTTATTGATATAAAAAAAAAATGAAGAAAAAAATCGTTCTTTTTTTTAACTTACTCACTCAATCAAAAAACCTTCTATTCTCAATGGAGAATAGAAGAAATTTTACTTTCATACAATATCTTAATGGAATTCTGTGTAATGATCAATAAATTCATTTGAATTCTATATCTACACGTGTCAAAATTCTAACAACAGAATCAAGTTGATTTTTTTTGATAGTTAGGCTGGAATTGACGAACAATCAATAACAATATTAGTGTTTATTAATGTTGAATAGAAATCGAATTGGGGCGTGGCCAAGTGGTAAGGCATCGGGTTTTGGTCCCGCTATTCGGAGGTTCGAATCCTTCCGTCCCAGAATATATGTAATTTAAGATTCTATTTTTCTGTTTATAAGGTTTAAAATAGAATTGTATTCTTTCTACTAAACTACTAATGATTTTAACGAAAATGAATCTTATCTTTTTTTTTTTCACATTTCATCAAATTTGAATTCCAAAAAAAAGTATTCCTTTAAATCAGATATACATCCTCTATAAATATTCATATATAATATAGACATATATAATATAGAAATAGAAGTTACGAAGTTAATTTCGTTTTTTTTGCTTCATCCTGGAAACGAACTTGGATTTTTCCAATCTAATACCAATCTAATATATTATTCAATTTCGATTTCTTTTATTGATTATTTTTATTAAACTCAAAAAGAAAGATAGATTTTGATTGCTTAGCGATGTCATCTTTATTTTTATTGTATTGTAAATTGTAAAAAAAATTAACATTCCATTACTAAATAATAACTTAAGATATATTCCATATAATATATATGTATTGACTGTCCTGACTGAACCAATGACTATTCATGATTCCATAATTGAATCAACCGCATACCGGTTCCAAATTTGAGGAATGTTATGGTGAAACTTCGTTTGAAACGATGTGGTAGAAAGCAACGTGCGACTTGAAGGACATGATCTGGTGTGGATTCTTATATCCATCATTCTATTCTATAAGAAAGGATGCTCTTGACTCGACATCCTTTGCTCTGTTCCACTCGAAGCGGCATTGCATTTTTTGTTCGGATGTAATGGAACTAGTACATGATGGAGCTCGAGTAGTAAAGTATTGAGTTATTTCTCAAGGGAAAAGAGAAGGGTCTAGGGTTAGTGTTAATCAATAAGTTTTAACAACTTCGTAAGGATATCTTTGACAGAGAAATCGAACGGATTAAAATAAAAAAAAGTTTCAAATCCCAAAAGAAAATCTTTTGTTGGAATTGATAAGACCTTATTCGATATATATCGTGGGGAATCCGCCGTTCGTATGATTTGATTTTTTGATAGAAAGAAATAACAAAAAGGCATGTTGCTGCCATTTTTGAAAGGATTAAAAATCTACGAAGTAATGTCTAAACCCAATGATTCAAAAAAAAAGATAAAGATTTCCGGAACAAGAAAATACCCTTTCTAATTGTTAATTGTCGCAATAATTGGATTTGGATCAGAATACCGAATTCAAATGGATTCTAAATGAGACAAAAGGGTATTTGAGACTGCTCAATAAATGAAATGCCAAAGGATTTTCTTTTGAGCTATTTAAGAGTTATTCAACTTGAGTTATGAGTATACAAATGATTTTTTAGGAAATAAAGAAATGACAAGGATTAAATTCGTAGTTTAATTCATTTCAGTATTTTAGGGATTTATTTAATTATTTATATACCTAAACCTTGAATCATTTTTCTCGAGCCGTACGAGGAGAAAACCTCCTATACGTTTCCAGGGGGGGTATTGTTGATCTAATCTATCCCAATGAGCCGTCTATCGAATTGTTGCAATTGATGTTCGGTCCCGAAGAGAGGGAAGAGATTTGCAGAAAGTGGGTTTTTATGATCCGATCAAAAATCAAACTTATTTAAATGTTCCTGCTATTCTAGATTTTCTTGAAAAAGGTGCTCAACCTACAGAAACTGTCTATGATATTTTCAAGAGGGCGGAGGTTTTTAAGGAATTTCGCCTTAATCAAACAAAGTTCACTTAATGAACTAAAAAACAAAGATAATGTGGTGGTAGTTTGGTAGAATTTTTTTATTCCTTATTCTCGTCCTGTCTATTTTTTATGTAGTGCCAATCCAACACAAAAATTTTCTTATATATTTCCCTTTTGTTTGTACTTCGCTTTTAAAATATGATATATACAATATCATATTTCTATAATTTTACTATAAATACTAATACTATAAAATAAAAATACTAATACTATAAAATAAAATAATAATACTATAAAATAAAAATAATACTAATAAAAAAAATAATAATAATAAAATTATTCTATTAACTAATAACTAACGAAAATCTCTCTATATATTTTATATATTAATTACGTTAATAATAATAAATAATAATTAAAATCTTAAAATATAAAATATATTATTCTATTTTCTATTTATATATATTTCTCCTTCTAAAAAGTAAAAAGAAATTTAAAATAAAGTTGTATTTCTAATTTCATTTGCATTTTTTTCTTTCTACGTTGTACTTAAATTGTAATTTCATTTTTTGAATATTCATATTGACAAGAGTATATTGAACAAATATAATTCAATTTTGAAGTCAAAATAAATAATGAAATAAAAAAAATGAAATGGTTTCTTTCTGTCTTCCGCCCAATAAATAGGTTGAATTTTTTGCGATATATAATTTGTATCCAAAAAATGGAGAATATTTGTTTTAAAAATTTTCTCTAAAAATTTTTTGTATTGTCATCGGATCTGGTTGGTTTTAAGTTCTGACTCAATTAGCAACTTTTGTTTCGATTTCTTGCTAATTCAAAGTTTTCATTCCAATTCATTTTATTTTTATCTCGATTGTATCTACATAACATATCTCTTTTTCGGGTTGCTAACTCAATGGTAGAGTACTCGGCTTTTAAGTGCGGCTACAATCTTTTACATATTCGGATGAAGCAAGGAATTCGTCTACATCATCGGTAGAGTTTATAAGACCACGACTGATCCTGAACGGAAATGAATGGAAAAAAGAGCATGTCGTATCAATATAAAATTCGGAGAATATTTCATTCTTACCAAATTGGTACAAAATTCTATTTGAATTTTTGGAAGGGAACGAAAGGACTTCAAAGCAAAGTTGGGTCGATTGAATAAATGGATCGAGCCCTAGGGTTCAAATTCTGAGGAAAGAAAGAACAACGAGCTTATCTTCATAATTTGAATGATTTCCCGATCTAATTAGACGTTAAAAAAAATTAGTGCCTGATGCGGGAAAGGATTCTCCCACGAGTGGATCCTTTGTTTTTTTATAGTGAATCCTAACTATTCGATTATCCATTCTCCATTAAAGAGATGGAAATGAATGTGTAGAAGAAAGAGTATATTGATAAAATACTTTAATTCCAAAATCAAAAGAGCGATTGGGTTGAAAAAATAAAGGATTTCTAACCATCTTTTATCTTATAAAAACAATAAAAAAACCAATTAGATGGAAAAAGGTAGAAAAGTCCGCGGATGCATTTACCCGTTTCCGGGGTATCCATTTTTTCGTAATAAAATGCCTTGTTTTGACGGTATCGCACTATGTATCATTTGATAATCCAAGAAACCCTCTATTTTTACTTTTGTTTTCGGTCTAAATTGAAATGGAAAAATTACAAGGACATAGAGAACTAGATAGGTCTTGGCAACATAACTTTTTCTATCCACTTATCTTTCAGGAATATATTTATGTATTTGCATATGATCATGCTTTAAATAAATTGATTTTGTTGGAAAATGCGATCGACAAGAAATACAGTTTACTAATTGTAAAACGTTTAATTACTCGAATGTATCAACAGAATCATTTTATTCTTTCTGTTAATGATTCGAACCAAAATGAAATTTTTGGGCACAAACACAAAAAGAATTTGTATTCCCAAATGATAACAGAAGGGTTTGCAGTCATTGTGGAAATTCCATTTTCCCTACGATTAATATCGTCCCTAGAAGGAAAAGAAATAGTAGAATCTCAAAATTTGAGATCAATTCATTCAATATTTCCTTTTTTAGAGGACAAATTCTTACATTTAAATTATGTGTTAGATATATTAATACCTTACCCTGCCCATCTAGAAATCTTGGTTCAAACTCTTCGCTATTGGTTGAAAGATGCCTCTTCCTTGCATTTATTACGATACTTTCTTTACGAGTATCGTAATTGGAATAGTCTTATTAGGCCAAAAGAATCCATTTCCCCTTTTTCAAAAAGGAATCGAAGATTCTTTTTGTTCCTATATAATCTTCTTGTATATGAATACGAATCCATTTTTGTTATTCTACGCAAGCAATCCTCTTATTTACGATCAACGTCTTTTGGAGCCCTTCTTGAACGAATCCATTTTTACGGAAAGATAAAATATCTAGTAAAAGTCAAAGTTAAGGTTTTTGGGGTTATCCTATGGCTTTTCAAAGAACCTTTTCTGCATTATGTTCGGTATCAAGGAAAATGCCTTCTGGCTTCAAAAGGGACATCCTTTCTGATGTATAAATGGAAATATTACTTTATCGCTTTCTGGCAATGTCATTTTTCTGTGTGGTCTCAACCAAGAAGAATCTATATCAATCAATTATCAAACTATTCCCTCGACTTTATGGGTTTTATTTCAAATGTGG
>Ga0308174_10000052_pt1 | contig 50063 bp, 48 predicted proteins | sample PhyPR2_FD_203894 | JGI IMG/M metagenome (GOLD analysis project Ga0308174, IMG submission 203894) | Soil microbial communities from UC Gill Tract Community Farm, Albany, California, United States - DLSLS.P.R2 | ecosystem: Environmental > Terrestrial > Soil > Agricultural land | place: USA... | reverse complement strand
TCGCATCAGGTTTGGACCGCCGCCACGGTGCCGATACGGAAGTGTTCGGCCGAAGACGACGGCCGCGAGCCAGCAAGGGGATCGACGCGTGACAGGGCAGGCGGCCGGATCGGTGTGGCCGTCGGCGTCTCCCCCTCCGGCGTCGCCGGCCCTCACCTGGCAGCTGCAGGATGTCGCCCAGCTGCCGGGGGTGCGCGCCGAGTTGCGCCGGCATACGGGCGCCGGAGCACCCGACCCCGATCTCCTGGACCAGGTGGTCCTGGCGCTCGACGAGATGGCCTCCAACGCCCTGCGCCACGGCGGCGGTGAGGTCCGCGCCACCGTCCGGCTCACCGACGACGCCTACCTGATCGAGGTCTCCGACCAGGCGGCCGCCGCGCCGCCCACCCCGGCCGTCGGGCGCGACCCCAGCGAGGGCGGCCTCGGGCTCTACCTCATCGCCGAGATGGCGACCGAGCACGGCTGGTACGCCGAGGGCAGCACCAAGTTCGTCTGGGCCCTGCTCCCCCGCCGCTGACGCCTCCCGCTGGGCTGCCCTGCTGGACGACTCAGCGTTCCGCGGGCGGCCGCGGTCGGACGAGGTCGGGCAACCGCGGGCGGTCCTCCGCGTGCAGCCGGACGGCGACCAGGGCGACGTCGTCCTGGAGACCGTCGGGGCGCAGCCGTTCGATGACCTCGTCGCAGAGCTCGTCGAGCGGTCGCTCGCCCAGCTCGGCCAGCACCGCCTTCAGCCGCGCGATCCCGTCGTCCAGCGGCAGGTCCCGGCCCTCGACCAGGCCGTCGGTGTAGAGGAGCAGCGTCGAACCGCGGCGGACGGTCACGACCGTCTCGCTGCGCGGCGTGGCCGGGTCGACGCCCAGCATGAGCTCGGTCCGCGCCGTCAACAGCTCCTCGATGCGGCCGTCGTGATGGATCACCAGCGGCGGCGGATGTCCGGCGTTCGACCACCGGACGCGCGTGGTGCCGGCGGCCTTCTCCTCGTCCGTCTGCTCGAGCCGGGCGATCGCGGCCGTGGCCATCGTGTCCATCCCGAGCCCCTCGATGGCGGCGTCCAGCTCGGTCAGGACGGCGCCCGGCCCGGCGCCGTCCCGATAGGCGATGCCGCGCAGCATGCCGCGCAGCTGCCCCATGGCGGCCGCGGCCTCGGTGTCGTGGCCGACGACGTCGCCGATGACCACGACGGTCGACCCCGACGACTGCAGGAAGGCGTCGTACCAGTCGCCACCGACCTCGGCGGCCCGGACGGCGGGTTGGTAGCGCACCACGATCTCGGCGTGCTCTGGCTCGGGGGGCGCGGTGAGCAGGCTGCGCTGGAGCCCCTCGGCCAGGCGCCGCTGCTGCTCGTACAGCCGGGAGTTGTCCAGGGCGAGTGCGATCCGGTCGGCCACTTCGCGCATGGTGGCGACGTCGTCGGCGCCGGCGGGCGGCCGGTCGGCCGTGCGGTAGATGCTCAGCGCCCCGACGGTGCGCCCGCGGGCCTGCAGCGACAGCGCGACCGCGGTGCGGGGGGCGAGCGCCTCGAACGCCTCGCGGACCGGTCCGGCCGGCAGGGTCCGGCCGACGGCGGCGGGGACGTCGTCCACGATGATCGGACGGCCCGATCGGAGAGCCTCCACGATGGGCGCGGTCGACCGCAGCGCCCCCAGCCGCAGCCGGGAGTACAGCTCCGCCGTCTCCCGGAGCTCCGGGTCGGCGTGCCAGCTCGCCACGTCGAACAGCCGGCCGTCCTCCCCGACCAGGCTGGCGATCACCCAGTCGCCGAGGATCGGCACGACCACCCGGGTCAGCCGCCGCAGGGCCTCTTCCTCGCCGCTCTCCTCGGCGAGGGCGTCGGTGACCTCCGACGCCGTCGCGGCGATCACCGCCAGCCGGGCGGCACCGCGGCGGGCGTCCTCCTCCGCGGCCTTGCGCTCGCTGACGTCCAGGAAGTAGACCGACAGCCCGTCGGGGCTCGGCCAGGCGCGCACCTCGTACCAGGAGTCGAGCGGAGCAGGGTAGTACGCCTCGAAGACCCGCTCCTCACCGGTCTCCGCGGCGCCCCGGTAGTGCGTCTCGAAGTCGCTGCCGACGGAGGCCGGGAACAGCTCCCAGATCGAGCCGCCGAGCAAATCCTCCCGCGAGTGGAGCAGCAGCCGCTCGGCCTCGGCGTTGACGTAGTCGAACCGCCACTGCCGGTCGAGGGAGAAGAAGGCCGCGTTCATCGACTCGAGCACCCGGACGACCCGCACCCCCTCGGCCTGCTGCCGCGTGGTGTCGAACCCGGCGCCCAGGAACCGGGCCGCCGTTCCGGTGCCGTCGGCGACGACCCGGCCGCGACCCTGCAGCCACCGCGTCTCACCGGAGGGCAGCACGATCCGGAACCCGGAGTCGAACTCCCCACAGCTCTCGATCGCCGTCCGCATCGCCTCGAGGGTGCGGTCGCGGTCCTCGGGGTGCAGCCGCCGGACGAACGACTCGACCGTCTCGTCGAAGGCCTCCCGGTGGTAGCCGAGGAGCTCCACCATGCGGTCGTCCCAGACCAGCCGGCCGGTGGTCAGGTCCCAGTCGAAGCTGCCGATCTCCGCGGCGTCGATGGCCAGCTCGAAGCGCAGCCGGTGCGCCTCGAACTCGCGGGACAGCGCCGAGAGCTCCAGCTCGGTCGCCGCCGAGTCGGCCAGCTGACGCAACAGCGCCACGTCGCCGTCCGCCCAGGTCCGCGGCGTGCGCGAGGAGACGGCGAGCGTGCCGACGACGGAGCCGTCGAAGGCCACCAGGGGCACGCCGACGTAGCTCGCCACGCGGCCGGCCACCACCGCGGGGAGGCCGGCGATCCGCGGATCCGCGGCGGCGTCCGGGACGACGAGCGGCGTCGAACCGCCCGACACGACGACGGCGCACAGGGATTCCGACAGCGGGAGCTGGACACCCAGGCTGCCGGCCGGCAGACCCTCGCCACTGACCACGGTCTCGACGTCGCCGAGCAGGGAGACCACGCCGGCGTCGGCGCCGAGCAGGCGGGCGGCCAGCGCGGTCAGCCGCTGGAGCGCCCGGGATCCCAGCGCCGTCGATTCCAGTCGCCGGACCGCCGCCCTCCGGTCCCCGGTGGAGCCGGCGCCGGGCTCGGGGGCGGTCACGGGGGCGATCCTTCCAGCGGAGGAGGTGGTGCGTGCTGGACACAGCATTCCGGCCCGGTGGCGGCCGATCGTCACCGGGTGCCAGGAAGACAGAAAAGGCCGGGGCGGGCGCTCCCCCGGATGACGGGAGAACGCCCGCCGTCCGGCGGGGGTGGCGGACGAGGAGTTGCATCCGCCGTTTCGCAGTGACACGCGGGCTGTCCACCGAGCCAGGCGACGTCGTCCAGCATCGCCCGTCTCCCGAGGTCGGCCGGTCCGCGTCCCGGTCGTCGCGAGTGCTCCCGCCGCGGGGACCGGCGCCGCCGGCCCCGACGGATCCGGTGCCGGGCCGGCTGTGCCACACACGTTCACGCCTCCCTGGAGGGTCCGCGCGCTGCACGAGGGCGAGTCGGCGGGAGGTCGAGGCGAGAACTGTCGTGCGTCACGTCGGTCGGCGGCCGGACATGCACCGTCGGAAGGGAGCCAGGGCGGCCGAGGTCGGCCTGCAGGGGCGAGAACTCAGCGGGACCGAGTCGTCGGTCGCGGTCACCCGGGGAAGGGGGCGGCCGGTCACGGCGTGCTCGGGGTGGAGCGGAGGACGGCGTCCAGCGGCTGGCTGCCGTGGTCGCGCATCGGTACATCGGTCAGGCGCGGGCTTGCGCCTATCTCGGAGGCGGCGAGCAGGCCCTTACGGGAACGAGCTCCGCGAGGAGTTCGGGGACCTGGATCGTCGCGCCGGCCCGGGGGATCCGCGGGCCGGACAGGACAGCGGGTCACCGCGGGCCTGGACCAGGCCGGTGGGAACACCGGACCCGGAGACCTGCCGGGGCCAGCCGGTGGCCCGGGAGCGTTCAGGCGGTCCACTCGGTCTTACGCCGGGGACGGCCACTGCTCCACGAGGGACCGGCGGCATCCACCGTGGTCCGGCCGGGGCCGGACGACGGCGGGTCAGCTCCGCAGCGGAGGAAGACGCCGCGGGCTGAGTCTGAGGGTGCTGGATCGTGGGGGTGCTGGGCATCTCGCGCAGCACCACGGGACGGTCGGCTGCCGGCTTGGGAGCCGAGCGCGACGGGCCGCCCCAGGCGAGGTACTCGCCGTCGGTGCCGGCGCCCCACAGCGCGATCCGCCGGAGCAGGCCGTGCGGCCGGGCCGGACGCCCCGGGGTGGGCAGGACGGCCCGATCGGAGCGACGCGCGGAGGATCGGACGGCGGGGCGCCAGGCCAGGTGCTCACCCCGCGGGCCGGCACCCCAGAGGGCCGCCGCCCGGACGAGGGCCTCCCATCGGCCCGGCGCGGCCACCGGCACTGGGCTGGCCTCGGGCACGCGGGCCGCACCCGGGACCGGTCGCGCCATCGGCGCGGGCTGGACCGAGCGCAGCGGGACCGTGCGGACGGCGCCGCGGCGGGCCCCCGCCGGCCGGTGCGCGGCCGGGTGCCGACGGGGCGTGCGCGCGGGCAGCGGTCCGACGTCGGCGCGCTCGAGCACGTCGAAGAGCGCAGCCAGGCTGAGGCGCGCCTCCTGTGCCACCGGGTCGGTCGACATGCGTGCCGCGGTCGCCCGCTGGCTGCTGCTCATGTCGCCTCCCGAAGTCATGTCCGCGACCGGGGAAGGTGTCGCGGACAAGGAGAAAAGTAGGGACTGGAGGCCCCGGCGACCGGCTCCTGGGACACGCTCCAGGACGCGCGTGACCGAACCGTTGCGGAGCCTCTCCCGGTGGACGGCTGACCCATCCTTCACAGCAGTCACATGTCGACAAGCTGCGCGTTCCGAGCGTGAAAAGCGGGGACGAACCGCTCGGTCACACCGGCGAGCCCACGGCGCGCGCGGCGTGTCGGGCGCCGGCTGCGAGGATCCCGAGGTGACCGCACCCCGCCCCCTGGTGATCGACACCGACCCCGGCATCGACGACGCGCTGGCCATCCTGCTGGCCCTCGCCAGTCCCGAGGTGGACCTCCGGCTGGTCACGACCGTGCACGGCAACGTCGAGCTGGCGCAGACGACCGAGAACGCGCTGCGCGTGCTGCACCTGGCCAGCCGCTCCGACGTCCCGGTCGCCGCCGGTGCCCGGGAGTCCCTGGTGCACCTCCAACCCGAGCGGGCCGGGCACGTGCACGGCGCGGCGGGCCTCGGCGGGGTCGAGCTGCCGGCCTCCCCCGCCGTTCCCGATCCCCGGCATGCCGTCGTGGTGCTCGCCGAGCTGCTGACGAGTTCCCCCGTCCCCGTGACGGTCGCCGCAGTCGGGCCGCTGACCAACATCGCCCTGCTGCTGCGCATGTTCCCCGACGCCGCGTCGCGGATCGGCCGGCTGGTCGTGATGGGCGGCTCGGCGGGACGGGGCGGCAACGTGACGGCCGCGGCGGAGTTCAACGTCTGGGCCGACCCGGAGGCGGCGCAGGCGGTGTTGACCTCGACGCTGCCGACGGTGCTCGTCGGGCTGGACGTCACGCTGCCCACCGTGCTCGGCGAGGCCGGGATCGCCCGGTTCGCCGCGGCCGGACCGATCGGGGCCGGTGCGGCGGCCATCCTGAAGCAGTACCTGGCCCACGCGCGGGCGACCTACGGCACCCCCGGCGTCGTCGTCCACGACGCGCTGGCCGTCACCGAGGCCATCCGGCCGGGAACCCTGGGCACCGTCCGCCGCGACGTCGTGGTGGACACCGGCCTCGGTGCCGGACGCGGGCAGACCCTGGTCGACCGGCGGACCGTGTCCGCGGCGCCCACGGCCGTGGACGTGGCCGAGCGGGTGGACAGCGCCGCGGCCGTGGAGTTCCTCGTCTCCCGGCTGGCCACACTGGACCGCCGCCCCGTCTGACGGGGTGTCTAGCGGGCGCGGTTCTCCTGGGTGGACTCCACGATGCCGACGGCGATGTCGCGGAGCTTCCGGTTGTAGCGCTGGGACGCCTCGCGCAGGATCTCGAACGCCTGGTCGGCGTCCACGTGCCGCTGGGCCATGAGGACACCCTTGGCCTGCTCGATCACCGCCCGCGACTGCATCGCCAGGCCCATGTTGCGGGCCTGCTCCCCCAGCTGCCAGTGGGAGTCGGCGTTCGCCACCGCGACGGCGATGACCTCCGCCACCTCGAGCCCGGCCCGCAGCGACTCGGGCGTGGCGAACGCGGCCGGTTCGGTCGAGTAGTTGTTGAGCGCGCCGATGGAGCTGCCCTGGTACGGCAGCGGCACGGACAGGGAGCTGCGCACGCCGGTCTCCTGGACGTGGGCCATGTAGTCCGGCCAGCGCTCCTCGGTCCGCACGTCGTCGATGCGGAGGAGCACCCCGGCGCGACCCGCGTCGATGCAGGGGCCGTACCCCTGCTCGTACTGCAGTTCGTCGGCGGCCAGCGCCATCTCGCCGTGGTGCGCCGCCGTGAAGGCCTTGTCCCCCCGGATCAGCGTGATGGAGGTCGACTCGGCCCCCGGTATGCCCTGGGCGGCTATCCGCGTGATGTCGGCGAGCACGTCGGTCAGGGTGCGGTCCACGAGCGCGACCCGGCTCAGCTGTCGAAGCATCTCCTCCACGGGTACCAGTGTGCATGGTGGCCGTCCCAGAACCCGCCCCCCTTCGCGCGTCAGGGCAGGATCGGTCAGGATGGAGTCTGGCCGGGTCCGGATCCGGTCCCGCCCAACAGCGGAAACGAGGGGGAGGCGATGGCCGGCGACATGGTCCCCGAGCCGGCCCACGACGCGTGGCCGAGCGCGCCCGTCCCGTCCGTCCCGGGCGACGTGTGGCACTGGCAGCTCGAGGCGATGCACGTCGTCTCCCGCGTCCGCAGCGACCTGCGCGCGCGCATCGCGCACCCCTCGGTCTCCGCGGCCTCGACCGACGACGCCCGCGACGGTCTGCTGCTGGTCTTCGAGGAACTGGCCTCCAACGCGCTGCGGCACGGCGGCGGCGACGTTCGCGCCCTGGTGGTGGCCGGCCCGAGTGGCTGGCTGCTGGACCTGAGCGACGAGGCACCCGAGAAGCCGCCCATCCCCGCCGTCGACCGCGACCCCGCGCTCGGCGGCATGGGCCTGCACCTGGTCGCCCAGCTGTCGACCGACTACGGCTGGGAGGAGCGCCCGGGGCGCAAGCACGTGTGGGCCCGGCTGCCCTCCGGCCGCACCGAGGGCAGCGAATGGCAGCGCAAGCAGCTGCCCGAGCCCCGCTCGCCGCACTTCCACCACGAATAGGGAAAGCACCCCGTCCCTCTCCCCCCTCGCACGCTCGGGGCGAGCCTCCGGACGGGGCATCGCTAACGGCCGGCTGCCGCTACCGCCTCCCGGAAGCGGTCGGCGTCGGCACGCACGGCGGCCATCGGCGCGAGCAGCTCGTCCTCGGCCACGGCGTCGACGGCGGTCCGCAGCCGTCGCTCTGCCGCTCTCCGCCGTCGACGTGCCCGCAGCCGCACCAGCGGACGCGCCACCAGGGCCAGCAGCAGCCCGGCGAGCAGCCCCCCGGCGAGGAGCAGCGTGGGCAGCGGCAGGGCGCCGACCCGAGGCAGGGGAACGACGTCGTCGAGCCGGAAGAACCCGAGCACGACGAGGCCGAGCAGCCAGAGCGCGCCGGCCAGGGCCACCAGCGCCAGGAGCCACTGCAGTCCACCGACCGCTCGCTGCCAGAGCGGAACCCGGTCGGGGCCGAGATCCGTGCCGCCGACCGCCCGGTCCAGCCGGTCGGGCAGCGTGGCCTCCGCCTCCTCGACGGTCCGGCGAAGGTCGTCCCGCCACGCCTGGGGCAGGTCGTCCCCCACGGCGTCGCGGGTCCGGCGCACGGCCGTCGCGATCCCGGCCAGCTCGACCGGCCCGGCCGGAGGCAGCGAGGTGCGGGCCCGCTCGTCCCCGAGGTGCAGCCGCGCGAGGGGGTCGGGCCGTAGCTTGCGCATCCAGCGGACCAGCGGCCAGCCGGTGCGGGCGACGCCGTCGCGCACCGTCGAGCGCTGGACCGCCTCCGCGACCGCCGGAACGCCGGCCGCGGCGGCCAGCGCGTCTCCCAGGTCCTCGACGAGTGCGGCTCGGTCGCGGTCTCCCGGAGCAGGGCCCGCGCCGTCCGGGCAGTACGCCGTCAGCTCGGCGGCGGCGCCGCGGACGTCGGCGGTGAGCCGGTCGACGGCCGCGCGGCGGGCGGCCACCCGCCGGGCCAGCTCGCCGCGCAGGTGGGCGACGCCGGCGCCGGTGCGGGCCGAGACCGCCAGCAGCGGGGTGCCGGCCAGTCCTTCGCGGTCCAGCAGACCCCGCAGGTCGCCGAGGCAGGCCGCCGCTGCGGCGGCGTCGAGCCGGTCGACCTGGTTGAGGACGACGAGCAGCACCCCCGCGTGGGAGGCCAGCGGCACGAGGTAGCGGTCGTGCACCGCGGCGTCGGCGTACTTCTCCGGATCGAGCACCCAGACCAGGACGTCGACCAACTCGACCAGCCGGTCGACCTCCAGCCGGTGCTCCAGCCGCACGCTGTCGTGGTCGGGCAGGTCGAGCAGGACCAGGCCGTCCAGCGCGGGTTCCGGGTCGTGCCGGTGGCGCCGCGGCACCTCGAGCCAGTCCAGCAGGGAATCGGTCTCCTGCGCGCCCCACGTCGTGGCATGGGCGACCCCGGTCGTGGGTCGCCGGACGCCCGGCCTGCTGATCTCGGCGCCGGACAGCGCGTTGAACAGCGTCGACTTCCCGCTGCCCGTCGCCCCGGCCAGGGCCACCACCGTCGCGTCGCCGAGAGCCGACCGCGCGCCCGCCTTGGCGAGGACGGCTCGGGCCCGCCCGACCTCGGGCACCTCGAGGCGGCCTTCGGCGACCTCGACGGCCTCGCGCAGGGCCGCCAGCCGCTCGGGAAGAGCCGGGCGCCGGCGGCTCACGAACCGCTCACAGGTCGCTCACGGCCCGGCGGGCGGCGCCCACCTGGGTCGCGGCCGCACGGAGCTCGTCGGCGGCCCAGTGGGCCGGGGCGGCGGCCGCCACCCGGATGTCGAAGCGTTCCTGCTCGTAGCGGAGCAGGAGGTCGGCTCGTTCCTGCAGGTCCTGGCGGGCGGTCGCGGCGAGGGTACGGACGGCGGCATCGCCGAAGACCGCCTCCAGCACCCGCTGACCGAGGGCCGTCGTCCCGCCGGCTACCGCGATCTCACCGCCGGTGAGGCCGCCGGTGTGGGCGAAGACGGCGACCATCACCACGGCCCCGGCCCCGTTGACACCCCAGGACGCGATCCGCGCGCGCGACCGCTTGTCCGAACCCTGCTCCCGCACGAGGTCCAGGACGGCGCCCTGCCAGTCGCGCACCTGGGCGGCCACCGCCTCGGGGAAGTCGGGCGACACCTGCTCGAGCTCGCGTTCCTCCCCGGCGAGCAGCTCCGCGCCCGCCGGTAGGGACCGCCAGGCGGTCACGGTGCGCTCGGCGGCGCGGTCGGCCTCGGCCCGCAGCAACCGCTCGACGCTGTTCTCCAGCGCTCCCTGCAGGTCGTCGGCCGGGGCCGGCCGGCCGGTCATCGCGCTCACCACGCGGTCGCGCAGCCGGCTCACCTGTCCCTGGAGCGTCCGCATCCACTCGCCAGTGCCGACGAACTCCTGCCAGCGGGCCAGAACCTCGCCGCGCAGCAGCGTGCCGCTGCGGACGCCCTCGTCGATGCCGGCGCGTGCCGCGTCGTAGGCGGCGTCCGCGGCCTCGCGCAGCGCCGTGGCGGCGGCCTGCTGCTCCTCGACGACGGCGGCCACGCCGGCCACCCGGGCCTCGAGGCTCTCCAGCGCCCCCGTGAGCGTCTGCCGGACGACGGCGGCCCGTGCGCCCTGGTCGGCGGCCAGCTCGTGCAGCCAGCCGCGCAGGGGGGCGACCTGGTCGTCCGGCAGCCGCCCGTCGGTCAGCGGCCGCTCCTCGACGACGAACAGCCGGGCGCCGGCCAGCCCGGCCCCGGTCAGCATCCCGGCGAGGTCGGCGGCGACCTCCGCGGCGGCCTCGGGCGGGACGCGGTCGAGGACGACCGCGAGCGCCGTGCCGCGCTCCTGCGCCGTCCGCAGCAGGTCCCAGGGGACGGCGTCGGCGTAGCGGGCCGCCGTTGTGACGAAGACCCAGAGGTCCGCGGCGGCCAGCAGCTGGCCGGCCAGTTCGCGGTTGGACTCGACCACCGAGTCGACGTCGGGCGCGTCCAGGAGGGCCAGCCCGGCCGGGAGGTCGTCCCGGACGACGAGCTGCACGGTGCCCGCTCCGCCGGCCGAACCGGTCACTCGCGGCAGACCCGGCAGCACGCGGTCGCCGGAGAAGGCGGCGACATCGGGTCGTGCGCAGACGAGCACGGGCGAGCGCGTGGTCGGCCGCAGCACGCCGGCGGTGGTGACGGGCGCGCCGACCAGGCTGTTGACCAGTGTGGACTTCCCGGCGCCGGTGGATCCGCCGACGACGGTCAGCAGCGGGGCATCGAGATCGCGCAGACGGGGGAGCAGGTAGTCGTCGATCTGGTCGATGACCGCCCGGGCGGCGCGACGGGCGCGGTCGCGGTCCGCGGTGGCCAGGGCCAGCGGGGTCGCCGTCAATCGGTCGCGGAGCGCACCCAGGGCGTCGGGCAGCCGGAGCGGCGGAGCGGTCACCCCCGGGGTCTGCCCCGGAAGAGCGTTTGCTACCCGCGCAGGTCAGGGGGGGCGTCGTCGGCCTTCCTGGCCCGCTCCTCGCGCAGCGCTTGGAAGACCCGGCGGCGGACGTGGTCCTGGTCCTTCTCCTGGATGTTGGCGAAGCGGATCGAGATCATCCAGCGGGCACCGCGGGCCATGGTGCGGACCACCTCGGCCTTCGTCTTGATCGTTCCGTCCTCGAGCGCGATCAGCAGGTCGAGCTTCGCGCCGGACTCGGGCGGGGCGCCCATCCCCTCGAACTCGGCCCGCAGGCCGGCCTCGCTGAGGTCCACGGTCTCGCCCCTGAGCTCGATCGAGCCGTACTCGGCCGTCACGGGGACGGTGACCCGGCCGCGGACGGCCTTTCGGCGCTGACTGGCCTCGGCCGGGCCGGTGGCGCGCATCCGCCAGCGGACGACGGCGCCCTGCTCCACGTCGGTGATCTCGGCGGGCAGCGCCCGCTGCGCGTCCTCGGTCTTCCAGAACAGCTCGACGACATCGCCGACCTTCACCACGACCTGGTCGACGAACTCGCCGACCGAGGGGCGCACCGAGATGAACTCGTTCTGGACGACCTCCACGCGCGAGCTCACCGAGATGCCGCGTCCGGTCAGCGTGACCTCCGCCTCGGTCTGCTCGACCGGGTGGTCCACGCCCGGGACGCTGCCGGGAACGCTCGTCATTCGTCCTCTCCGATCCGGTACCGCGGTGCGCGCCGAGCCGATGAACCGGATCCGCACAGTCCCGCCGTGGGAAACGGTATCTGTCGGGCCGAACACCGACCACGGCGCCCGCCGGCGACGCGCCGCAGAGCACGGTTAGGAGGACCGCCCCTCTCTCGGTCATCGGCCGTCGACCCTCGGTGAGGAAGCGCAACCTAACGACGTACCACCCGGAAGGGGCAGGCCGGCGGAGCCACCGGCCCGGCGCGGGCGGGGCCAGAGTGACCCCTCGTCGCACCCGCCGGGTGAGGAGCTTCCCGTGCCCGGTGACCGCGTACCCGTCGTCTTCATCCACGGCCTGTGGCTCCACTCCACCAGCTGGCAGCCCTGGGCCGAGATGTTCCGTGCCGCCGGCTACGACCCGATCCTGCCCGAGTGGCCGGGTGTCCCGGACACCGTCGCCGAGGCCCGGGAGCACCCGGAGAGCCAGGCAGGCATCGGCATCGGCATCGACCAGGTGATCGAGCACCACGCGGAGATCGTGCGCGGCCTCCGCGCGCCCCCGGTGCTGATCGGCCATTCGTTCGGCGGGCTGGTGGTGCAGGCGCTGCTCGACGACGGTCTGGGACGGGCGGGTGTCGCGATCGACCCGGCGCCGATCCGCGGGGTCCTCCGGCTGCCCGCCGCCCAGATCCGCTCGGCGCGACCGGTCCTCGGGAATCCGGCCAACCGCAAGAGCGCGGTCAGCCTGACCCCGGAGCAGTTCCAGGCGAGCTTCGGCAACGCCCTCCCGGCCGACGAGGCGTCCGCGCTGCACGAGCGGTGGACCACCCCCGCTCGGGGACGTCCGCTGTTCCAGGCGGCGCTGGCCAACATGACGCCGCGCGGCCGGGCGGCCACCGCCGTCGACACCCACGCTGCCGAGCGCGGCCCGCTGCTGATCATCTCCGGCGGGGCGGACCGGACGGTCCCCGACAGCGTCAGCCGGGCGGCGTTCAAGCTCTACGGCGGATCGGCGGCGGTCACGGAATTCCGCGCGTTCCCCGACCGGGGCCACTCGCTGACGGTCGACTCGGGGTGGTCCGAGGTGGCCCAGGCGGCGCTGGACTGGCTGAGGAAACTGGGGATCCCGGGACAGCCGCTCGCCGCGTGAGGTCGGCGACTACCGGGGGAATGGGATCGGCGCCGGGTCGACGCGGGGTGCGCCGACCGCGTTCCGGGTGATCTTGGCACGGTAGAGCTGCTCGTCCGCCCGGGACATGAGTTCCAGCGGGTACGCCTGGTCGCCCTCGGCGGCGGCGACGCCGAGGGACAGGTTGATCTCGCCCGCCACGAAGCCCGGGGGAACCAGCTCTGCGGCCTCGCGACGCAGGCGCTCGGCCAGCTCGACCGCCCGGTCGAGGCCCGAGCCCGGCAGCAGGACGGCGAGCTCGTCGCCGCCCAGCCGCGCGACCAGGTCGCCGGCCCGCACCCGTGCCGACAGGAGCTGCGCGACCTGGCGGAGGGCCTCGTCCCCAGCGGGGTGCCCGTGGCGGTCGTTGATCGACTTGAAGTGGTCGACGTCGAGCAGGACGACGCCGACGACGGAGTGGCGCTGCCGGGCCTCCGTGCAGGCGGCGAGCAGTTCGGCGTCCCACCGCCGGCGGTTGGCAAGGCCGGTGAGCGGGTCCTCGTGGCTCAGCCGCTGCAGCTGGGCGAGCAGCACACCGGTGCGCTGCTGCTCGCGCTCCAGCCGGACCCGGGTCACCAGCTCCCGGTTGTTGAGCGCGTAGCGCCGCAGGTGGGCGAGCACCGCGATGACCGACGCGGTGCCCAGGTAGACGGTGACCGCGGCCAGGTCCTCCAGCGTCAGCCGGCCCGGGAAGGAGAGCACGGCGAGCGCGAGCGCCGACCAGGAGACGCCGACGAGGGCGACGGTCCAGCGTGGGCGCGAGACGAGGATGCAGCCGCTGCCGTAGATCGCCAGGGTGAAGCCGAGCAGGTAGTAGGCCTGGCCATGGGTCTGCGGGATCATCCACGCGATCTCCGCCTGGACGATGGCCAGGACGACGAACGAGAGCGCCTCCGGTCGGCGGCGCCCGACCGGAAGGCGCCACAGGGCGGCCATCGCCAGGAGCATCGGGACGTCGCAGAGCAGCCGCACGATCCAGAAGGTCGCGGCGAGTTGGGGGACGGCGATCCGGTCGACCACGGTCCAGGCCGGCACCGCGACCACCGCGACCCAGCAGACGATGAGGCCGGCGACCCGGGCACGGTTGGACAGCTCCTCGCCCAGGCCGGGCACCACCGCCGTCAGCTCCCGGAGGGGCGAGCGGGTGGTCAGCCCGGCATATCCGTCCTGGTCACAGCCGCCCAGGTCGTTCTCCGTCCCGCGGACGCCACGGACGGCCGGACCCGCCCCGGGGAGGACATCCCCGCGGCGCAGCACCGCGACCAGACGGCGGAACGGACCAGCGAACACGCTGTCCTATCGGCAGGAATCGATACCGACCTGAGCCGTTGTTCGCGACCCTCCCCGTGCGGGTGACCTGCGGCGACCTCGATCAGCGGTCCCGGCGGGCCGTGAAGCTCGCCACGAACTCGCGCAGGCTCTTGGTCGGCCGCAGCCAGGCGCCGTCCGGCGGCAGCGCGTCGAGCCGGACCCGGTCCAGGGGCTCGACGAACGCCCCCGGAACGTCCTCGATGTCGATGAACTCCAGCAGCTCGGAGCTGATCGCGTACCCGGCGACCTCGCTGAACGCGACGACGACGACGTGCGTGCCCTCGCGGACCAACTGCTCCAGCGGGTCGGCGAAGTTCCGACCGTCCCCCGAGAAGACGACCAGCCGCCGGAGCCGGTGGCTGTGCGCCCGGACGGCGATGTGGTCGAGCATGTCCTGGTCGATGTCGTCGTCCGGCGAAGCCTTCGGCCGGGCGAACACCGCGAAGCCGAACCCCCGCAGCGCCTCCACCCAGCGCTGCAACGTGCCCGGCTGCGGCGGAATGTTGGCGAACACGCAGGCCTCGACGTCGGCCGCATCGGGCTCTGTCGGGTCACCGGCGCCCTCGACGAACCAGGCGGCGATGGCGTCGAACCGGGGGCGCGACGCTGCCGTCGGCCGGGCACCGATGACGGTGGACAGCGTCATGTCGATGTTCGGCGCGTCCCAGATGAGCAGGTCCAGCGCCGGCCTCGACCGGCCGTCCCCGAGGGGTCCGGCATCCGGAAGGGTCGCGAGGGCAGCGTCGAGACTGTCGGACACAGGAGCAGTCTGCCGCCCCGCGGCGACGTCGTCGCGCGGCGGTCCGGCCGGCGCGGTCGCGCGGCGGCCCGGACGGCGTCCGATCACCCTGCCTTGGCCACCGCGCACCGGGCGAGCGCGAGCGCGCAGAGGTCGCCGCCGGCGGCCTGGACCGAGCGCACCCACCCCGGGATCTCCTCCGCCGGCATCGCATGCCCCAGCAGCCAGCCCTGCGCCAGGTCGCAACCGGCCTCGCGCACCATCCGAAGGTGCTCCGGGGTCTCCACGCCCTCGGCCACCGAGCGGATGCCCAGGGAGCTGGTGAGCCCGACGATCGCGCTCAGCACGGCCCCGGTCTCACCGGCCACCGCGCGTTCGGCCGCGTTGAGCAGCGACCGGTCGATCTTCAGGGTGCCGATCGGCAGGGCGAACAGTTGCGCCAGCGACGACCAGCCGGTCCCGAAGTCGTCGATCGCCACGCGCACCCCGAAGCTGCGGAGCACGGACAGCTGGTCCTCGGCGCGGGTCGGGTCCTCGGCCACGCTGGTCTCGGTCAGCTCCAGGACCAGCTGATCCGGCGGCAGCCCCGAGTCCCGCAGGGCCACCCGGACGTCGCGCACCAGGGTCTCGGCGGAGAAGTGCCGCGCGCTGACGTTGACCGACATGCGCAGCGGCAGGCCCTGGGCGGCCCACTCGGCCGCCTTGCGGGTCGTCTCGCGCAGCAGCCAGCGGGTGATCGGGATGACCTGACCGGTCTCCTCCGCGACCGACAGGAAGGTGTCGGGGGACAGCAGTCCCCGATCGGGGTGCTGCCAGCGCACCAGCGCCTCGACCCCCTCCACCGCGCCGGTGTCGAGCCGCACGATCGGCTGGTAGTGCACGACGAGCTGGTCGATCGCGTCGCCTCGCAGCGAGGTGGCGACCTCGAGCCGCCAGCGCGCCGCCTCCCGCAGCTCCGGTGAGAACAGGTGGACGCGGTCGCGGCCGGAGGCCTTCGCGGCGAACATCGCGGCGTCCGCGTCGCTCAGCAGCTGGTGCGGGTCGTGGGCGCCGGGCCGCGAGACGGCCACGCCGATGCTCGCCGTCAGCGGGACGGAGATCCCCGAGGTCGCGAACGGCAGGCCGAATGTCGTCTGCAGCCGGAAGGCCAGCGCCGCGGCCTCCGAGGCGTCGCAGTCGCGGGCGAGGACGAGGAACTGGTCGGCGCCCAGCCGGCCGACGGCGTCCCCCGGGCGCAGCTGGTCGGAGAGCCGCGTGCCCACCTGGTGCAGGAGCGCGTCGCCGATCTGGTGGCCGAGCGAGTCGTTGACGGTCTTGAAGCCATCGATGTCGATCACCAGCAGCGCCGTCCCCGGTCCGGCCGGGAGCCGGGCGCTGAGCGACGCGCGGACGAGCTCCAGCAGCGTCGACCGGTTCGGCAGGCCCGTCAGGTCGTCGTGCCCCGCACGCCAGGCCATCGCCTGCTCCTCGCGCACGCGATCGGTGACGTCGGTGTGGGCGACGACGATCCGAGGGGAGCCCTCGACCCGCGTCGCCTGCAGTCGGAACCAGGTGGATGCGGATCCGAGCTGGGCCGAGTACTCGTACTCGAACGAGCCGGCCGGACCGTCGACCGGCTCGGCCTGCAACCGGGTGAGGCCGGCGGCGATCTCGGCGTGGTCGTCGCGCCGGAGGCCGCGCGACATGGACACGAGGTAGTCGTCCCCGACGCCGCCGGGCACGATCCCGGCGGTGCGCAGCAGCTCGCCGTCGGACACCCAGGCGCGGTTCGCGGTGAGGATCCGCCCGTCGCCGTCGACCAGCACGGTGGCCGAGGGCAGCGCCTCGAGCACCGCGGCGAGCTGGCGGGCCTCGTCGTCGCGACGGCCGTCCGCGCGCTTGCGCTCGTCGATGTCCCGCACGATGACGATCAGTCCGGACGCGTCCGGATGGATGCGCATCTCGAACCAGTGGTCCCACCGCTCGTGCAGGTACTCGAAGACGCGGGGCCGGTCGTCGGCGAAGACGGCGGCGAACGCCTCCTGGAGGCGCGTGCCCCGCAGGCCCGGCACGGCGTCGAGGGCGGGCCGCCGGAGCATGGCGTCGGCTCCCCGGCCGAGCAGGGCCTCCGCCGCGGGGTTCACATACGTGATGACCCAGTCCCGATCGAGGTGGAAGACGGCGTCGGGGACCCCGGAGAGCGGGTCGGAGCGACCCGGCCGTAGCCCTTCGTCGTCGTCCTGCACGTTGCCCGCTCTCGATGCACTGGTCGTGAGTCCGCGCGAGCGGACGAACCGCCCAGGGGCATCCGGCGTCGCTGTCGTCCCCCCGCGAATTACAAGAACTGTAGTCATGTCGGGACGGAATCAGACAGGGGGAACCGAAGCCCTCTCGACGATCTTGCCCGCCGCAGTGCCGATCGGCAGCGTGCCGAGGACCGCTCCCCAGTCCCCGCCCAGGCGAGAGGCGCAGAAGGCGTCCGTCACCGCCGCGGGAGAGTGCCGCAGCAGCAGCGAGCCCTGCAGGCAGAGGGCGAGGAGACCGGCGACCCGGCGCGCCCGGAAGGGCAGCCCCTCGGCCTCGCCGAGCTCGGTGTGCAGCCGCTTCACCGCGTCGTCGAACCGCGGGTCGGCGCCGCGCGCGAGCTCGATCTCGGCGGTGACTGCCGCGAGCGTGTCCGAGGACCGGCCCATCGCCCGCAGCACGTCGAGGGCGATCACGTTGCCCGAGCCCTCCCAGATGGAGTTCAGCGGCGCCTGCCGGTAGAGGCGCGGCAGCCCGGACTCCTCGACGTAGCCGTTGCCGCCCAGGACCTCCATCGCCTCGCCGACGACGCCGGGGGTGCGCTTGCAGACCCAGAACTTCGCGGCCGCGCCGGCCAGCCGCAGGAACGCCGTCTCCCCGGCGTCCAGCGCGGCGGCCAGCCGGATCGCCAGGGCGGTCGCCGCCTCGCTCTCCACCGCGAGATCGGCCAGCACGTTCTGCATGAGCGGCTGGTCGACCAGTCGAGCGCCGAAGGCGGAGCGGTGCCGGGCGTGGTGGATCGCCTGGGTCAGCGCCGCCCGGACGGTCGCGGCTGACCCCAGCACGCAGTCCAGCCGCGTCGTGTTGACCATCTCGATGATCGCCGGCACGCCGCGACCCGGCTCGCCGACCAGCCACCCGGTCGTCCCGTCGAACTCGACCTCGCTCGAGGCATTGGACCGGTCGCCGAGCTTGTCCTTCAGACGTTGCACGTGGAACACGTTGCGCGAGCCGTCGGGCAGGACCCGCGGGACGACGAAGCAGGAGACGCCCTCGTCGAGCTGCGCCAGCACCAGGAACAGATCGCTCATCGGCGCCGAGGTGAACCACTTGTGCCCGGTCAGCCGGTAGGAACCGTCCGGTTGGGCCACCGCGCGCGTGGTGTTGGCCCGCACGTCGGAACCGCCCTGCTTCTCGGTCATGCCCATACCGGCGATGAGCCCCGCCTTGCCGCTGGGCTCGGCGAGCCCGAACTCGTACGTCGTCGAGGTCAGCCCGGGCTCGTACCGCGCGGCGAGTTCCGGGGTCCGGCGCAGCGCGGGCACGGCCGCGTAGGTCATCGTCGTCGGGCAGGCGTGGCCCATCTCGATCTGCGTCCACCCGACGTACCCGACCGCGCGACGCACGTGGGCATGCCGGTCGCCGGCGGACTGCGCGGCCCACGGGGCTCCGGCCAGGCCGTTCTCCACCGCCGTCCGCATGAGCTCGTGCCAGTAGGGGTGGAACTCGACCTCGTCGACCCGGTGGCCGTACCGATCATGGGTCCGGAGCTTCGGCGGGTTCTCGTTGGCCACCCGGCCCCACTCCTGCGCCTGCTCGCTGCCGGCCAGCCGGCCGAGGCCGGACAGGGACTCGAGGGTGGCCGGGTCGGCGTACCGGAGACACGCCTCGACCAGCACCGTGTCGCCGGCGATCGGGTCATGGCCGGCGAGCAGCGGAACCTGGTTGGTCACCTCATGCGTCGCACTCATGCCGCGACCGTAACGCGGCCTCCTCGAGGTCCCCCCGCGAGCGTGCGAGGGGTGCGGCAGGGGTCCTTCCTCAGGCGGGTGGTCCGCCCAGCAACAGGACCCGCAGCAGGTGCATCGCCATCGTGACCGATCGCTGCCGGACGGCGGACCGCGAGCCGGGAAGCCGCAAGGCGCGCAGCTCTCTGCCGTCGGGACCGGCCACGCAGAGGTGCACGGTGCCGACCGGCTTCTCCGGGGTGCCGCCGCCCGGGCCGGCGATGCCGGTGATGCCCACCCCGATGTCGGCGCCGAAGCGTGCCCGCGCGCCCTCGGCCAGCGCGACGGCGACCTCGGGACTGACCGCCCCGTGCTCCACGAGCTCGTCCGCCGGCACGTCGAGCAACTGCTCCTTCGCCGAGTTGGCATAGGCGGCAACCCCGCCCAGCACCCAGGCAGACGAGCCCGGCCGCTCGGTGAGCCGCGCGGCCAGCAGCCCACCGGTGCACGATTCCGCGGTGGCGACCGTCAGGCCACGGTCGGCGAATCCGTCCGCGACCAGCTCGTCCAGGGTCGGGCCGGTCGAGAACAGCGTGCCGGCGAACGAGACGGCGAGCAGTTTCGCCAGCCGGTCATAGGCGGGCTGCGCCTCGGGGGCGAACCGCGTCACGATCTCCAGCTCACCGTCCCGCATGCACGTGGTGACCTCGAGCCCCGGGAGCTCTGCGTCGTGCTCGCGCAGGACGACCGCCAACTGCGCCTCCAGCGTGCCCCAGAGCCGGAGGGTCTCCTGGCGGAGCTCGGTACGGCCGGCCAGGGCGCGCTGCACCGGTTCGCCGGCGATCGCGGCCGGCCACATGCCCTGCAGTTCCGCGGGTGGGCCGGGGAGGACGAGCACCGTCGGCCCGTCCGCGTCCACCGGCGGGGGGACGACGAGACCCGGCGCGGTGCCGATCGGCTCCAGGACCGTGGCGCCGTCCGGGACCAGGGCCTGCTTCCGGACCCCGGCGGCCGTCGCCTCGGGATCGGACCGCCACCCCCGGCGGGACATCAGCCGCTCGACGACCCCGGCGATCCGCTGCTCCAGGGCGGCGTCGACGCTCAGAGGGCGGTGCTGGAAGGCCCCCACCACCTCGGCCGTGAGGTCGTCGGCGGTCGGCCCCAGCCCGCCGGAGGTGATCACCAGCGCGACCCCGGTGCCGGCCAGGAAGTCGAGCGCCTCGCGCATGTCCTGCGGCCGGTCGCCCACGACGACGACGTGCCCGACGTCCACGCCGAGCCGGCGCAGCTGCTCGGCCAGCCACGGCCCGTTGCGGTCGGTCACCCGGCCGGTCAGCACCTCGGTTCCCGTCACGACGATGCCGGCCCTGGGTCGGGTGCTCCTGACGACGGGGATGGCCACGGGGACCGACCCTAGGACGACGGCCGACGGGGTGCCTTCCCGGCCGCGCCCCGACCCGCGGCTACCGTGCTGTGAGCGCGGTCCGACCCGGAGAACCGCGGAGCGCGCAAGGAGGACCCGTGAGTTCACCGTCCGATCCCCAGTCGCCCGTGGAGTACGAGGGCCGCCCCCAGTCGTCGACGCAGGAGATCCCGGTCGTGCAGCCCGCGGCCGGGCAGCACGCCGCGCCTGCGCCGCTGCCGCCGCATCCCGGTGCGGTCACGCCGGCACCCGCCGACCCGGTCCAGCCGACCGGCCCCGTCGAGTTCGTCCCCGGCCTCCCGGGGACCCCACCCGTTCCGCCCCCCGCCGCGCCGCTCTCCTCGCCGCAGCCGCCTCCTCCCCCGCCCCAGGGGGCCACGCGGACCGACGCGGTGATGTGGCCGGACACGCTCGAGGCCGACCACCCGTCCGGCCGACGGGAGAAGGCACGCCGCCGCGGGGCGCCGCGCGACCGAGCGGCTGTGCTCGGGATCGGTCTGGCCGTGCTGGCGCTGGTCCTGCTCGAGCTGGGACTGGCCCTGGACTTCGGGGTGCAGTCCTACTGGTCGGCCGTCCCGCTGTGGTCGGCGTTCGCCACGCTCTGCGCCGTCCTGGGCGTGGTGGCTCTTGCGGCCGCGTTCCCCTCGGGCAGCCGGCTCCGGTCGAGCGCGGTCTGGCGGATCGCCCTCGCCGGCCTGGTGGGACTTGCCGTCTTCTGGGTGCTCGTCGTGCTCCCCGTCGTGGCCAGCGACCGGGGCTTCCTGCTCACGGCTGCGCTGGGAGCCCTGGGCGCGGCGGTCTGGGTCGGTCCCGGCCGCAAGGCCTGACCGGCGCGACTCAGGGACTGGCGGGGCTCGAGCTGCTCGTCTCCGACGCCGACGTCTCCGTGGTCGTCGGCGCGCTCGACGTGGGCTCGTTCGACGCCGACGTGTCGCTCGGCTGCGACACGGTCGGCGTCGCGGCCAGGGTCGTCGGGGAGGCGGCCGCCCCACCGGCGGACGTGGCGCTCGCCGCGCCGTCCGGAACCGTGCCCGAGCTGACCGAGCTGCCGGAGCTGCCGGAGCTGCCGGAGTGGGTCCCGACGCCCACGGCGGCGCCGGTCACCCCGGCGCTGTCCCGCTGGGCCCCGTCCCGGGCGTTGGCGACCGCGTAGGTGACGACGACGGCGTCGCCGGCCGCCAGGGGCGTGCCTGCCGGGTCGATTCCGGTCACCTGGTCGGGCACCACGTCGTTGCGGACCTCGGACTTCAGCTGCACCTGCAGCCCCAGACCGGTGAGCCGCGCGGCGACGTCGTCCACCGGTCTGCCGATGTAGTCCTGGGCGTCGAGGACCAGGCTGCCGGTCTGCCGCTGGTCAGCGGCCTCGGCGGGGGAGCCCGGGGCATCGTGGTTGGACAGCGCCAGGAGCAGGGCGACGGCGATGCCCGCGCCGGCCAGCAGGCCGAGGACCGGGAGCAGGACCATGGCGACGCGGTTGCGTCGGCGCGCGGCCGGCGGCCGGACGACGGAGTGCGCGGCCGCCGGGACGGCGACCGTGGGCGGGGCCGCGGCGATCGGCCGGCCGGCCAGGATGTCGTCGATCGCGGCGGCGAACGCCGCGCCGTCCGCCAGGCGCCCGGCGGGATCCTTCACCAGCGACCGGTCGATCAGCCGCCGGACGTCCGCCGGGAGCTCGCCCGGTAACGGCTCGGGGTCCTGCTGCACCTGCTTGAGCGCGATCGTGACCGCGTTGTCGCCCTCGAAGGCCGGGTGGCCGGCCAGGCACTCGTAGCCGATCAGGCCCAGCGCGTAGACGTCGCTCGCCGGTGAGGCCAGTCGGCCCTCGGCCTGCTCGGGCGAGAGGTACTGCGGAGTGCCTATGACCTGCCCGGTGCGGGTCAGAGCGACGCTGCGCGCCGACCACGCGATGCCGAAGTCGGTGATCTTCACGGTGCCGTCCGGGCGGACCAGGATGTTTCCCGGCTTCACGTCGCGGTGCACCATCCCCGCCCGGTGCGCCTCGCCGAGGCCGAAGGCGGTCTGCCGGAGCAGGGAGAGCGTCGTCGCGGTGTCCAGCGGCCCTTCGCGCGCCACCAGCGCGGACAGCGGCTCGCCCTCGACGAGCTCCATGACGAGGTAGGCCATCGTCTCGCCGGTGCCGTCCTGCGCGATCTCCTCGCCGTAGTCGAAGACGGCGGCGATGTTCGGGTGGCTCAGGGAGGCGGCGTGCTGGGCCTCCGCCCGGAAGCGGGCCAGGAAACTCGCGTCCCCGGTGTACTCGCTGCGCAGGACCTTGATCGCGACCGGCCGGTGCAGGGCGACGTCCGTGCCGCGCCACACCTGGCCCATCCCGCCCGCGGCGATCAGCTGGTGCAGTTCGTAGCGGTCGCCGAGGCACCGTCGTCCCGGTTCGACCACGGAGGTCACTCCTCGCCTGTCCGGCCTGTGCGTGGGCCCACTTCGAAACGGTCGGGGGTCCGCATGGATCCCCTGGCCCCTCCAGGTGTCCACTTGGGAGGCCGGTTACACATGCTGAACGCGGGCAGGCCTCGGTGGACCCGGTCGCGGGGTGTGATCCGCGCCGCCCGGAAGCGGATCCGGCGCGCCGACTGCGGCGCGTGTCGGCGGGGTGACCGCGACCCGTCAGGCCTCCCCGGCCGTCGGTTCGAGGAACTCGAGCCGGTTGCCGAAGGGGTCCCCGGCGTAGAAGCGATCGTGCCCCGGGAACGCGTCGTCCCAGGTCACCTCGTGCCCGGCCCGCTCGAGCGCCTCCGCGAGATCCTCGAGCCCCGCGACGAGGAGCCCGGGGTGGGCCTTCCTGGCGGGGGCGAAGGGGTCCTCGACGCCCAGGTGCACCTCCAGCCCACCGCCGCGGAACCAGCAGCCACCACGCGCCGCGAGCACGGGCGGTTTCTCGAGCTCGCGCATCCCGAGCACCCCGCCCCAGAAGGCCCGGCACCGGTCCTCCCCGCCCGGGGGGATGGCCAGCTGCACGTGGTGCAGGGGCAGGAGTTCGAAGGAGGTGTCCGCGACGCCGCTGCCGGGCTCGGGCATGGGATGTACTCCTCGTTCGCGCAGGATTCGTCGGTGACGGTGGATCTTCTGGTCGATGGCGACGAGGTTCTGCCGCAGCATGGCCAGCCGCTGCCGGTACCGGCGCTGCCTCCCGGAGCTGCGCGCCACGCGCGGGAGGAGGTCCTCCTGCTCGTAGTACCGGAGCGTGTACGCGGACAACCCGGTCCGCGCGCTCACCTCGGCCAGCGGCACGACGTCGCTGGCAGCACCCTCGCTCATCGCGCTCACGCTAGGAGTTCGAGTGCGCTCGAAGTCAAGCCGGGAGCCGGTCCGTCGTCAGCCCTCGAAGAGCGTCCGGCCCCACCAGTCGTCGTCGCTGCGTACGCCGGGCGGACAGGCGAAGACGGCCGACGAGGTGTGCCGGATGTACTCGTTCATCGCGTCGGTGCGCAGGTGGCGCTGCACCTGGACGAACCCGGTCTGCGGATCGCGCTGGTAGGCGAGGAAGAACAGGCCCGCGTCGAGCCGGCCCAGGCCGTCGGACCCGTCCACGAAGCTGTACCCGCGGCGCAGGATCGCGGTCTTCGAGTGCTGGGGGTTGGCGAGGAAGACGTGCGAGGTCGGGGGGACGGCGGGCGCCCCGTCGATCTTCTTCGTGACGTCGACCGGGTCGAACTCCGCCCGCTGCCCCAGCGGGGCGCCGACGCCCTTGGTCCGGCCGATGGTCTTCTGCTGCTCGTCCAGCGTGGCGGTGTCCCAGGGCTCGACGAGCATCCGGATCCGCCGGGCGACCAGGTACGACCCGCCGGCCAGCCAGTCCGCCCCGCTGTCGCTGTCCCCCACCCAGACGAAGCGGTCGAGTGCCTCGTCGTTCTCGGCCTTGAGGTTGTTCGTGCCGTCCTTGAAGCCGAACAGGTTGCGCGGGGTCGCCTGACCGGTGCTGGTCGAGGACGTCCGGCCGAAGCCGAGCTGCGACCAGCGCACGCTGACCACGCCGACGCCGAGGCGGACGAGGTTGCGCACGGCGTGCACGGCGACCTGCGGGTCGTTCGCGCAGGCCTGGATGCAGATGTCGCCGCCGCTGCGGGCGGGCTCGAGCTGGTCACCGGGAAAGGAGGGCAGCTCCACCAGCGGGGCGGGGCGGCGGGCGGCCAGGCCGAAACGGTCGGTGCCGTCGGCCGCGGTGAACAGGGTGGGCCCGAACCCGATGGTCAGCGTCAGGCCGGAGGCACGGAGCCCGATGGCCTCGCCGGTGTCGTCCGGAGGCGCGTACCGGTCGCCGTCGACGGCGCCGACGGGTCCGGCGTCCTTCCCGGCGGTCATCCGGCGGGCCGCTTCGGTCCAGGACTTCAGCACCGCCACGAGCTCGTCGCGGCTGTCGGTGGTGACGTCGAGGGCGACGAAGTGCAGCCGGTCCTGTGCGGGGGTGACGATCCCGGCCTGGTGGCGGCCGGTGAACGGGACGGCGTCGTCGGGCGCCGGGCCGGTCGAGGCGGCGGTGTCCACGGCGGCCGCATGCCCGATGACCCCGCCGGCCGCCCCGGCGGCCAGCACGCCGGCGGTGCCGGCGCCGACCAGCCCGAGCAGTCGACGGCGGGAGAGGCCCTCGCGCCTCCCGCTCCGGAGCTGGTTGTCGGTCTCGCCGATCGGGTGCTCGCTCATCGGCCCGCGACGACCGCCGCGACCCTGCTGACGGAGTCGGTGAGCGCGGTGATGCTGTCGCTGAGCGCGTGCAGCTGGGCCTGGTCGAGCTGGTCGTAGAGGGCCCAGCCGTCCCCGGAGCGGTGGGTGTCGAGCTCGGCCTGGGTGGCGGCGAACCGCTGGTCGATCTCGGCGAGCAGATCGGCGTCGTTCTTCTCCAGGTACGGACGCAGGGTGTCGATCGCCTTCTGCGAGCCCTCGAGGTTGCCGGCGAAGTCCCAGAGGTCGGTGTGCGAGTACCGCTCCTCCTCGCCGGTGATCTTGCCGGTCGCGATCTCGTCGAGCAGCGCCTTGGCGCCGTTGGCGAGCTGTAGCGGCTCGAGGGTCACGTCGTTGGCACGCTCGACGATCTGCTGCACGTTCGTGAGGAGCTGGTCGGCGTAGGGGCCCATGTCGCTGACGTCGCCGGTCTCCCAGAGCGCCTTCTCGATGCGGTGGAAACCGGTGAAGTCCTGGCCCGGCTCCTGATCGCCCTCGCGGCCGTCGATCAGCGGGTCGAGGTCGCCGAAGCTCTCGGCCACGGGCTCGATCCGCTCCCAGTGGAGACGGGTGGTGGGGTACAGCGCTTTGGCGCCCGCGATGTCACCGGCCTTGACGGCGGCGACGAACGCGGCCGTCTGCTCCAGGAAGGGAGCGGTCTCGCTCTGCACGTACGCCTGGTAGTCGGCGCCGGCCTGTGCGAGGGAGGCGTCCTGCGCGAGGGCCGCCGACGTGCCGCTCACCGTCAGCTTCTGCCGGATCCCGTCACCGACCATGCCGGGCTTGCAGACCGCCTCGTATTCCCCTGCGGGGAGCGCCGCGAGCAGCTCACGGCTGAGGCCCGGCGCGATGTTCTCCACCTCGGCGACGACCTTCTCGCCGTCGCCGTAGACGTAGAACTCGGTGACCTTGCTGCCGTCGTTGGTCACCTGGAAGTGGTGGGTGCCGGCCTTCAGGTCGGTGGTCCCGACGTCGCAGGCGTCGTCGGTGGCCGTGACGGCGATGGAGTCGGCGGCCTTGCCTCCGCCGGTCTCGTCCTTCGACGCGCAGGCGGCCGTCGTCAGTGCGGCGAGCGTGAGGACGGCGAGCAAGGCGGGACGGCGGTCACGCAGCGACATGCGGCAAGGTCTCCGGATCCACGAGGAAGGTGAGGCTCACCTTAGCGCGCTGGGTCGATCGCCCTCCCCGGGTCCCCTGTGACGCTTGTGACGCGCGCCCGCAATGATCAGGCGACCGGAACACTCCAGGGAGGCGGGACCAACGATGTCCGAGACGGTGACCAGGGACGACGCGGGCGGGATCGCCACGCTCACGCTGCAGCGGCCTGCGCTGTCGCACGCCCTCCGGACCGATCTGCTGGCGACGGTCGAGGCGGTGGCGGCCGACGACACCGTGCGCGCGGTGCTGATCACGGGTACCGGTCGCGCGTTCTGCGTCGGCCAGGACCTCGGCGAGCACCTGGAGGAGCTGCGCGGGAACGCCGCGACGTCGCTGAACGTGGTCGTCGAGGAGTACAACCCGCTGATCCTGGCCCTGTCCGCGCTACGGGTGCCCGTGGTCGTGGCGATCAACGGCGCCTGCGCGGGCGCGGGACTCGGTCTCGCGCTGGCCGGCGACCTGCGCATCGCGGCTGCCGGGGTCAAGTTCACGACCGCGTTCACGGGGGTGGGGCTCTCCAGCGATTCGGCGCTGGCCGCGCGGCTGGTGCACTGTGTCGGCGGCTCCCGGGCGGCGCAGCTGCTGCTGACGCCGGATCCCTTCACCGCCGAGACGGCCGAGCAGTGGGGCCTGGTGCACCGCGTCGTCCCGGCCGAGGAGGTGCTCGCCGAGGGGCAGGCGCTGGCCGCACGACTGGCGGCGGGGCCGACCGCCGCGTACCGGGCGGTGAAGACCGTGCTGGCGACGGCGGCGACCGACTCGCTCGAGGACACCCTGGCGCTCGAGGCCCGGCTGCAGTCCGAGCTGGGGCAGACCGCCGATCACCGCGAGGCGGTCGAGGCGTTCCTGGAGAAGCGAGCGCCGGAGTTCATCGGGCGCTGAAGCGTGCACCTGTCGACGGGGCGAGCTCCCCCACCCGGCGACAGGGCGTCTGGTGTCGGGTCAGCGCGCCAGGATCGCGCACGCCGGGCAGACGTCGCGCGCGGCCACGGGCCACTGCTCCTCGGTGGAGACGCGGGCCAGCGAGCCGCAGAGCGTGAGCTCGCAGGCGCCGTCGACCTCGCTGGGCGAGCGGTGCAGCTCCACCGCGTGCCACAGCGCGGCGGTCGGGCCATGGGCGCGGCTGCGGGCGGCGGCGAAGACGATGCTCTGCACGATCATGCAGAAACGGTCGGCAGATCCGGCCGGGAAGGTTACGGCCGGTCAGCTTCTCCTCCCCCCGACGAGGGATCCCGGCACCGTTGCGCGCGCCGGAACGCACCGGGGCAGGATGGCGGTCATGGAGCTGATCAAGCACGGCCATGCCTGCGTCGTCCTCCGCGACGGCGACCGCCGGCTGGTCCTCGACCCGGGGGCGTTCACCGAGCCGAGCGCGCTGGATGGCGCCAGTGCCGTCCTGATCACCCACGAGCACGCCGACCACTTCGTGCCGGACCGGCTGCGGGCGGCGCTGGACGCTGACCCGGCGCTGGAGGTGTGGACCAACGCATCGGTGGCGGCGCAGCTCGAGGGGCTGGGCCCGCGGGTCCACGTGGTCGGCCACGGTGACGCGGTGACCGTCGCCGGCTTCGACGTCCACGTGCACGGTGAGCTGCACGCGGAGGTCCACCCCGAGATCCCACGGATCCCGAACGTCGGATTCCTGGTCGACGGCCTGGTGTTCCACCCCGGCGACGCGCTGACCGTCCCCGACGAACCGGTGGCCACGCTGCTGCTGCCGGTGCACGCACCGTGGTCCAAGGCGGCGGAGGTCATCGACTACGTGCGCGAGGTGCACGCGGACCAGGCGTACGCGGTGCACGACGCGCTGCTCAGCGACACCGGAATGGGCGTCATCGGCGGGCTGCTGGGCGAGCGCGGCCCGGGGACGCCGACGCCGTACAGCCGGCTGGCCCCAGGGGACACGGTCGAGCTCTGAGGCCCGCCCGGTCCCCCGGGGAACGGATCAGCGGACGGCGCCGCGCTTGCCGCCGGACACGCCCTCGGCCACGCCGATGAGCAGCACCGCCGCGATCACCGCGATGATGAAGCCGACGACGTTCAGCTCGAAGATGCCGGTGTTCTTGTTGAACAGGTGGCCGATGAGCCCGCCGATGATGGCACCGACGACGCCCAGCACGAGGGTCATCAGAACGCTCAGGTGCTGACGACCCGGCTTGATGAGCCGGGCAAGCGCGCCGATGATGAGGCCGACCACGATGAGGCCGAGGATCTGCACAGCGTTCTCCTTCGTCGAACCGGTGCCGCCCCCGTTCCCGGCACTCCGCCGGGCGCTGCACACCGGTGCATGACGGCTCTCGTACCCCTCACGGGACGAGGTGATGCGCCGTTCGCCTAATCGTGATGATCACGTCGCCAGGTCAGGACCGGCCGACGCGGGCCACGTGGGCGGGCACCTTCTCCAGCTCCGCGTCCACCGTCCGCTGGACCAGCCGGCGCAGGGCCCCGCGCTGGAGCCGCCGGACGACCCGGCTGCCTCCGGTCGGCTCGTGGGTGATGGTCATGGTCACCCGGGTGCCACCGGCCGCCGTGTCGGCCAGTTCGATGCGGGTCGTCCACGTCTCGGGCGTGAGCACGAGCCGGGTGGTGACGAGCCGGGACGGCTGCCAGTCGACGATCTCGCCCTGCGGGGCCCCGGCCGCCGGCGGAGCGCCGTCGAGCCGCCCGGGCGCGCACACGAACGTCGTCCCGACGTCCGGCTTCCCGGTGGAGGCCAGCACGTAGGAGACGTCGCAGACGGCACAGTAGGGCTCCAAGACGGCGAGGGCGCGCCACACCTCGGCGCGGGGCTCGGGCACCTCGCGGACACCGCTCGCGCTCGTGGCCGGATCAGCCCTCGGCACGGTTGCCCACGGAGACCTCGAACTCGACCTGGCTCACGTCGGGCCGCAGCCGGGAGAAACTGTGCACCAGCGGATGGCCGGCGCTGTCGCGCACCGTCGTCCGGACGACGAGCAGCGGGGAACCCGCGACGACGCGCAGCAGATCGGCCTCGTCGGGGGCGGCGGTGCCGACGTCGACCACGATCCGGGCGTGGGCCAGGTCGGCGGAGTACTCGCGGCGCAGGAAGTCGTAGAGGGAGCCCTCGCTGAAGTCGGCCGCCGATGCGCGGGGGTACAGCGCGGCGGGCAGGAAGCTGTGCGCGACGTGGTTGGGCTCGCCGTCGACGCTGCGCAGCCGCTCGAGCTCCACCACGTCGGCGGCGCCGTCCAGGGCCAGCTCGGCGGCCACCGCGGCCGGGGCCGGGACGACGCGCTGGGTGAGCACCTTGGTGCCGACCTGGGCGCCGTGGTCGCTCATCACCGAGCTGAACCCGGCGATCCGGTGCACGAAGCTCTCGCGGTACTCGTGCCGGATGGCCGGGCGGGTGACGTACGTGCCGCGGCCCTGCTCGCGCACCAGGTGACCGTCGGCCACCAGGCCGTCGACGGCGCGGCGCAGGGTGATGCGGCTGACGCCGTACTCGGCGCAGAGCAGCGGCTCGGGCGGCAGGAGGGTCTGTTCCGGCAGCGCGGTGACCCGCCGGCGCAGGTGCTCGCGTACCGCGAGGTACTTCGGTCCGGAGACGGGGCTGACCACGAGGCAAAGGTACGGGATCGCAAGACGTCTGGTCGTCATGTCGTATGGGACGTCCCGTCGCCGTGATTCCCCAGCACATCTTGGACACGCCGCCGACACCAAACATCAGGACGTCATGACGTATGGTCGGGCTTCCGTTCCGAGCAGGCCCACCCATGGGAGTCGCGCGTGCGCATCGGTGTCCTGACCGGCGGGGGCGACTGCCCCGGCCTCAACGCCGTCATCCGGTCCGTCGTCCGCACGTCCGCGAACCACTACGGCAGCGAGGTGGTCGGCTTCCGGGACGGCTGGCGGGGACTGCTCGAGGACCGCACCACGCCGCTGGACATCGCGGCGGTCGACGGCCTGCTCACCCGCGGGGGGACGACGCTCGGCTCGGCCCGCGTGGCCCCGGAGCTGCTGGACCGCGGGATCCCGCAGATGAAGGGCGTGCTGGCCGCGCACGGGATCGACGTGCTGATCCCGATCGGCGGCGAGGGGACGCTCACCGCAGCGCATCTGCTCTCGCGGGCCGGCGTCCCGGTCGTGGGCATCCCGAAGACGATCGACAACGACATCGACTGCACCGACCTCACGTTCGGGTTCGACACCGCGGTGAGCATCGCGACCGAGATGATCGACCGGCTGCATACCACGGCCGAGTCCCACCAGCGGGTGCTGCTCGTGGAGGTCATGGGGCGGCACGCGGGCTGGATCGCCCTGCATGCCGGACTCGCGGCGGGCGCCCACCTCACGCTGGTCCCCGAGGAGCCGTTCGACGTCGACGAGGTCTGCCGGCTGGTGAGCGCCCGCTTCGAGCGCGGCGACACCCACGTGATCGGCGTCGTCGCCGAGGGAGCGACCCCCCGGCCGGGCACGATGGGCCTGCGCGACGGCGGGGTCGACGAGTACGGGCACCGACGGTTCACGGGGGTCGCCCAGCAGCTCGGTGAGGAGCTCGAGCGGCGGACCGGCAAGGAGGTCCGGACGACGGTCCTCGGCCATGTCCAGCGCGGCGGCACCCCGACGTCCTTCGATCGCGTCCTGGCCACCCGCTTCGGGCTGCACGCCACCATCGCCGCGCACGAGGGCGCGCACGGGCAGATGGTCGCCCTTCGCGGCACCGAGATCGACCTGGTCCCGCTGGAGAAGGCGGTGGCCACGCTGAAGACGGTTCCGACGCGGCGCATGGCCGAGACCAGTGCTTTCATCGGCTGAGTCCCCGCAGGTCAGCGAGCCGATCGCCGAAAATTTGCTTGACTAGAGCGACTCCACCGGGGCATACCGGACGGAGACGTTCCGGCGCGATCCAGTGGTCATACCTGTGACCACTGGCAGGCAAGGACGAGGCAGCGGAGGATCCACGGGGTGAGCGACACGCAGGACTGGCGGGCCCGCCGGTGGGAAGACACCCACCAGCGGATCTACGCCACGGCCATGAGCCTCTTCGAAGAGCAGGGCTTCGAGCAGGTCAACGTCGGGCAGATCGCCACCGGCGCCGGCGTGTCGGTGCCCACCTTCTACGCGCACTACCCGTCGAAGGAACACCTGGTGATGCAGCTGCCGACGGCCGAGGAGATGAACGCCCTGCTCGCCGGCCTGCCGAGCGAGCTCCCGGTCGGCGACCGCATCCGGCAGGCCATGCCGGTGTGGTTCGCCAGCTGGAGCCCCGAGTACCGGGAGGTCCAGCTCGCCCGCTGGCGGGTGATCGCCACGACTCCCACCCTGCGGACCCGGGCCGCGGAGTTCGAGCGCACAACCGCCGGCATGGTCGCCGACGCCCTCCCGCACGACGGGGCGGCCCTGGGGCCGGCCGACCAGGTGGTGGTCAACGCCTATCTCTCGGCCTTCACCCTGGGCATGCTGGCGTGGGCCGACGGCAACGGCGAGCGCAAGCTCGAGGAAGTCATCGACGAGGCGTTCGACGCCCTCCAGCGGACCTGAGCGGCCGCGGTCCGCTCACCTCCGGGCGGCCCGGAGCTCCACGACGGTCACCTCGGGCGTCGCGCCGACCCGCATCGGCGGGCCCCAGTAGCCGGCGCCGGCGGTGACGTAGAGCTGGGTCTCGCCGTGCCGCGACCAACCCTCCACGGCCGGCTGGTCGAGGCGGATCACGTAGTCGAACGGCCAGAGCTGGCCGCCGTGCGTATGACCGGACAGCTGGAGGTCCACCCCCGCCGCCCGCGCCTGCTCGACCATGACCGGCTGGTGCGCCAGCAGCACGACCGGCGTGCTGTCGTCGCGTCCGTCCAGCGCCGCGTCCAGGTCGGCGCCCTGCCCGGGGATGCCCGAGCCGGCGGCCGTGCGGTCGTCTATGCCGGCCAGGTCGAACGACGCGGTCCCCCGGCGGATCGGCACCCGCTCGTTGTGCAGCACCTGCACACCCAGGGTCGGGAGGTGCCGCAGCCAGGCGCGCGTGTCGACGAAGTACTCGTGGTTGCCCGTGACGAAATAGACGCCCTGCTCGGTGACCAGGTCGGCGAGCGGCGCCACGTCCTGCCGCAGTTCCTCGACGCTCCCGTCGACGAGGTCGCCGACGATGGCGACGACGTCCGGTCGCTGAGCGTTGACGATCTCGACGAGCCGCTCGAAGCGCCGTCCGCCGTACGTGGCGGAGAGGTGCGCGTCGGAGAAGGTGACGATCCGCAGTCCGTCGAGGGCCGGGTCGAGGGTGGGCAGGGTGATCGGCACGCGGCGGACGACGGGCGGGGAGTTCGCGATGTACGCCCCCGTGCCGGCGGTACCCAGCGCGACCGCCCCGGCGGTGAGGGCCACGCCGCGGGCGAGGAAGAGCCGGCGAGCCATGACGTTGCGGTCCTCCCGGACCGCACCGCCATCAGCAGCCGTACCCCCGCTGCGCTGAGCCGGATCGTCATGCCTGCGCGGAACCCTGCGGGCCCCACTCAGCATGACCAGACGTGCGATGAGGCGCACGGGCTCGAGCACCAGAAGCGTGAGGAAGAGGTAGAAGGCGATCCCCAGCCAGCTGTACGCGACCCAGTCGAGAGGGCCGGCGGCGTGCCGAGGCAGGGTGCCCCGCAGCCCGATCGCGAGCGCGGGCAGCAGCGCGAGCACTCCCGCGAGCGCTGTCATCCCGCGCCGCGCCGGACCGGGGCGCGTGGTGCAGCGGACCAGCCGCCACCACAGGTAGCCGTGCAGCACCAGCATCGCGACGAGGACGACGGTCCCGAAGCCGAGCAGCGCGACCAGCGACATCAACCGGCTTTCACGACGGCACGCAGCTTCGGCGCCTGCTTCCAGAAGTCCCGCTCGGTGCGCTCGGCCCGTGCCTGCTCGAGCGCGTGCAGCCGGCCGTAGGTGAAGGCGTTCTCGCCCGCCGCCGCGGCCACGATGCCGTGCCGACGGCACAGCTCACGCGTGACGACGGTGTCCTGGTGCTCACCGAGCACCGTCTGCGCCCGCTTGGCGACGCGGACCACCTTCTTCATGTGGGCGACCTCGCCGCGGCCGATCTCGGCGGTGTAGCGGAGCTGCTTGGCGGCCTTGCGGACCTCGTGCAGCGCCTCGCCGGGGTCGGTGTCCCGCGCATCGAGCGCAGCGTCCAGGCGACGGCGCAGCTTGCGGACCGCGCGGCGGGTGGCCTGGCGGAGGACCGGCTGCACCGGGTCCTGCGCCTCGGCCGTGAGCGGCGGGTCGGCCAGCAGGCCGTACAGGGCGTCGACCAGCGCCAGGTACCGCGGCTCGGCCAGCGTGCGGAACGCGCTTTCGCGCCCCGCCTGCATCTGCTTCAGCTGGGCCTGTTGCAGCCTGGCGGCCACCGGACCGAGCACCAGCTCCTCCGGTTGTGCCGCCACGATCGCGCGCAGGTGCTCGAGGCCCACCTCGTCGTCCCGTGCACCGGCGAGTTCCGTCCCGAGCCACGAGAGCTCCTCGCGCAGCGGATCGGTCACCGCACGGTCCAGCACGTGCCGGAAGGACGCGAAGGTGCTGCGCAGTCGCCGCGCGGCGATCCGGATCTGATGGACGCCGCCGGACTGCTCGGCGCGGAGCAGGAGTTCAGCCCCCTGCAGTCCCGCCACCTGATCCGCCAGGGCAGCCAGCACGAACTCCCCCGCGTTCGCGGGCTCGCGCACCTGACCGGGGAGCGAGAGGGGGCCCAGTCGGTCGCCGAGGGCGCGGCCGATCTTCGACGCGGCTGTCGACGGACGCGCACCCGCCGCCAGCAGGCGCTCTCCCACCGCGGCACCCAGCTCCGCGTCGCCGTCGCCGAGTTCCACCTCGACCTCTCGCCAGCCGTGCACCTCGATCGGCTCGCCCGCGGCGGTCGGCGGCACCGTCGCGGAGACGGTGTCGTCGGCGACCTCGGCGAGGACGTTGCCCCCGGGGCCACGCAGGTAGGTCACGACCCGGCGGGTGCGCAGCGTGGCGACCGGATGAGGGATCTCGCCGCGCACGACCCCGGTGACCGGCTCCAGCAGTGCTGTCGGCGGCTTCTCCGCGGCCTGCCCCAGCGGCGCGTGCAGCTCGCGCCGCGCCGCGCCGGCCGGCAGCTTCAGGTGCCAGCCGGCGTCCGCGCCACCGGTCCGGCGGCGCAGGGTCACCCGCGCGCGGAGCAACCGGAGGTCCGCGGTGTCGAAGTAGACGGCCTCGAGGGCGTGCTCCACCGGCGGGTCCACGGTCGTGACCCCGGGCAGGCCACTCAGCTCCGGGACGACGAAACCGTCGTCGACGTCGTACTTCCTCTCGACCTCGAGGTGCCCGCTCGCCACGTGCAACCTCCTCTGCGCGTCGGGGTCTGCCGTCAAATCTAGCCTCCGACCAGCGCACTCGGGTCGGTGCTGGATACGGTGACGGTGATGGCCGCCGACGGGATCCGCCGCCGCGTCCCGACGGTCCTGACGCTGCCGTGGGTGGCCTGGGCCGTCCTCCGCGCCACCGGCTCCGAACGGGGCTTCCCGCTCGTCCCGGCGATGTCCTTCACGCCCTACGCCCCGGCGACGTCGGTGCTGCCCCTGGCGGTCGGGGTCCGTTCCGGTTCCCGGGCGGCGACGCTCATGGCCGCGGGGGCCGGTGCGGCCCTCCTCGGCGCGGTGCTGCCCCGGCGCCCCGCCACCGTCCCTGTCCCGCACGGCCCACGCGTACGGATCGCGACCGTCAGCCTGCGCAGAGGGTTGGTGCGCCCGGGCCCCGTCCTCGACCTCGTGCGCCGGCTCGACGTCGACGTCCTGTCCGTCCAGGAGCTGACCCCACGGGCCGAGCGCGACCTGCGTGCGGCCGGCATCGGCGACCTTCTGCCCTGGGCGCACGTGATCCCGGCGCGGCCGGGAAGCGCGCCGGCGGCCTCGGGTGCGATCTGGGCGCGGATGCCGGCGGTGGCGGCGGGCGCGGTTCCCGGCACCTTCGAGCAGCCGACGGCGGTGATCGCGGTGCCGGGCGCGCAGCCGATCGAGCTCACCGCCGTCCACACGGCGCCGCCGGCGACGTCCCCGCGGTCCGTCCGGGCCTGGACCGGCGACCTCGCCGCGCTCCCGGCGCCGCAGTCCGCTCTGCTGCGGGTACTGGCCGGCGACTTCAACGCGACGCTGGACCACGCCGCCCTGCGGGCCGTCCTGCGCCGGGGCTGGACCGACGCCGCCCAGCGGGCCGGCCGGGGCCCGTCCTGGACGTGGCGGCCGCTGAGGCTCCCCTGGCCGCGGCTGACCATCGACCACGTGCTCGTCCACCCGAGGATCTCCGTCGCGTCCGTGCGGGTCGAGCGCGTGGCCGGCAGCGACCACCGTGCGCTCGTCGTGGACCTGGTGCTGCCCCCGCGATGAGGTGGATGTTCACCGGCCGCCGCCGGTGGGCACGGGCTCGGGGCGGAGCGACGGCGTCCGCCGAGCCGAGGGGAGCACGGTCATGGTGAGCGAGCAGGAGATGTCCGCGGCGATCGGTAGTACCGCCTACGGGTCCGATGGCGGCAAGCTCGGCACGGTCGAGGCGTTCTTCGCCGATGACCGCACTGGGGCGCCGACCTGGGTCTCGATCAGCACCGGCCTGTTCGGCACCCGGCACTCCGTCGTCCCGGTGTCCCGGGCGACGTTCACCGAGGGAACGCTGCGCATCCCGGTGACGGCCGACGCGGTCAAGAGCGCGCCGCCGATGGCCGGTGAGCACCTCGACCCCGCCGACGAGGAGGCCCTCCGGCAGCACTACGGCCAGGAGCCGACGCCGGCCGAGGCCGTCGATGCAGGTCCGGTCGATGCAGGTCCGGTCGATGCGGGTCCGGTCGATACCCGTCCCGTGCCTCCGGTCGATGCCGGTCCGGCCGAGACGCGTCCCGTCCCCCCGGTCGATGCCGCCGGCGCGATGACGCGCGCGGAGGAGCAGTTGCGCGTCGGCACCGAGCGGGTGGCCACGACGCGGGCCCGGCTGGTCAAGTACGTCGTCACCGAGGAGGTCCAGATCACCGTGCCGATCCGGCGCGAGGAGATCCGCGTCGAGGAGGTGCCGGTGGACGCCACCGACGCGGGGCCTCAGGAGTCGCTGCTGGCGGATGGGGAGTCGGCGTCCTACTCCGCCGGCCCGGGCCTGCCGGACGAGATCATCCTGCACACCGAGCGCCCGGTGGTGACCGTGGAGGTCGTGCCCACCGAACGGGTTCGGCTGCGGGTCGACACCGTCGAGGGCCAGGAGACCGTCACCGGGCAGGTCCAGCGCGAGGAGATCGTGGTCGACCAGACGCCGTCCTCGCGCATCACCCCCAGGTGATGTCGAGCTTCGGTCGGTTGGCGACCGTGGTGTTCTCCATGCTGGACCAGGTCTGATACCGCGCGGTGGCGGCGTTGTCCACGGAGTCCTTGAGGGCGAACCCGTAGTCAGGTCCCGCGTACAACTCGCGGGTCAGGAGCGTCACGTCCCACTGCTGCCAGCCCGCCGAGGCGCTCGAGGTCGTCTGAGCAGGCGTCCCGGCGAACCCGACGCGTCCGGTGTTCCAGGTCATGGTGGCCGGGCTCCAGCTGGCGTCCGCCCGGTATGCGTACAGCGTTGCCCCTCCCATGGGGGTGCTTGCATAGATCCACAGCGTCGCGCTGGTCACCTTGCAGTTCGCGGGGATCGACGCGGACGTCAGGGTGAACTTCAGGTAGGAGTAGGCGTTGGCGCCGGTCGAGGACCCGACGCCGATGCTCACGCCCGATCCGTAGTTCTGGTTGGGGTTGGACTGGTACACGGCCGTGTCCAAGGCGACGGGCAGCGTGGTGGTGCCCGGCGTCGTGCAGAAGGTGGTTGCCGACGTCACCTGGTTCGCCGAGTTCGATGTGCCGGCGGTGAAGGCTGCCGACGTCGCCGACTGCGCGAGGACGACGGTGAGGACGACGGCCGCGGACAGCGCCGCCGCCCGCCGTGCGAACCGCGGCAACCGGCGCCGACCCGGAGTGGCTCCGGCGCGGGTCATGCCGACGTCCGCCACGAGAAGCCGAACCCGGCCGCGCGGCCGGCCGCCGCGGGGACGTCCCGCAGGGTGAGCCGGAAGCGGAAGACGCGGTGGTCGCCGTCGCCGTCCGGGTGCCACACTGCCCGGCCGGTCAGCGGACCGGCGTGCGCGGCGGCGAAGTCGGCGAGAGTGCCCTCGTAGAGCGAGTCGGACGCGGCGAACTCCCCGCAGCTGCCGAATGCCTCGGCGTCGCTGTCCGCGACGTCGATCGTCAGATCGAGGTACGGCGCGAGCTCACCCGTCACCTCCGCGGCGTAGAGCACCACCGGACCGGGGTCGGCCGTCCCGAGGTAGGTCACCTGGATGCACCGTTCGACGGTCACACCGGGAGACAGCGTCACGTCGCCGAACATCGCGGTGCCCGCGTCGTCGTCGGTGAGCGCCACCTCGCGGATCGGCTCGGGAGTGGGCTCGGCGGTCGGGTCGCCGGGGGTGGCGGACTCGGTCGCGGGCTTCCCGGCGCCTGAGGGATGCCGCGGATCGTCGGTGTCCGGGGGCGCCGTCGCGGCGGGCGTGTACTGGGTGACCGTGTCGTTCTCCTCCACGAACGCGTGCTGCGAGCCCGAGACGACCAGCAGGGCCACCAGGGTGAAGGAGAGCGCGAACGCCGACAGCTGGATCGCCAGCCCGTTCAGCGAGAACTTGAACCGCTTCCGCCGCTTGGGGGCGGGCGTCCGCCGCCAGGGAAGGTTCATGCCCGCACCTCGGCGTCGCTCTCGGTCCGGGAGGAACGGCCGGCCTTCTTGGTCCGCTTGACCTCGTACATGAGGTGGTCGGCCTGGCCGAGCAGGTGGTCCAGGTCGCGCTCGCCGGGCTTCGCATGCGCGGCACCGATGCTGACCCCGATGCGGGCCATCCCCGCCTCGAGCAGGAAGGGGCGGCCCAGGTCGATCTCGATCCGGCGACCGAGGCCGGCCAGGTCCTCGTCGGATGCGCCGGGAGCCACGACCACGAACTCGTCACCGCCCATGCGGCCGAGGACGCTGTCCTCCCGCATGCTGCTCTCCAGCCGGCGCGCCACCTTCTCCAGCAGCTCGTCGCCCGCGGCGTGGCCCATCGTGTCGTTGACGCCCTTGAAGCCGTCGAGGTCGCAGAAGAGCACCCCGAGGTGGCCGGGGATCTTCTCGGCGGTGAGCACGAGTCCGCGCCGGTTGAGCAGGCCGGTCAGCTGATCGCGGGTGGCCTGCTCCTGATAGGTCTCCTTGAGGTGTTCCAGCTGCTGGACCAGCCCGGCGTTGGCCAGACCGACCCGTGCCTGGGCCACGAGCAGCTCCAGCGCCTCGACCCGGCGCGCCACCTCGTCCGCGGCACCGGAGATCCGCGCCGAGAAGGTGAAGGGCTCACGGCCGGGCACCTCGAGCTCGCGGGTGAGGACCTCCGTCGTCTCGTCGTCGTCCGTGGGTGCGTCCGCGTCCTTGCCCGCCTCCGACACGACCTTGCCCACCAGGCGGCGCCCCTCGGCGAGGTCGGTGACGTCGGCGTCGGTGGCGCCGAGCTGCTCGGCTCCGGAGACGAGCTGGACGAGGACGGCCTCCAGGTCGAGCGGGAAGATGTCGGCGGTGATGGCCGACAGGTCGCCGAGCAGGCGGGCGCGGTCGTCGGCGGCCTCGCGGGCCGCCCCCAGCTCACCGACCTGCGCGACCAGGTGCTCGGCCAGCATCGCCACCGGGATGGTGGCCAGCAGCAGGGTGGGCATGGCGACGACGAGAATGCCGAGGGCGTCGTCGGCCACGGTCTCGGGGAAGACGACGACGTAGGCGCCCAGGGCCACCGAGCTCATGGTCCACAGCCCGGCGAGGCCGCTCAGGCCGAACCAGAGCGCGGCCTCGAGGTAGGGCAGCATGAGCAGGACGAGGGCGAACGACCGGGGCGGCAGGCCGGCGAGGGCGATGACCCCGAGGACGACGACCGCGTCGGCGACGGTTCCGGCCGCCGCGAGCTTGGAGCGTCGGCCGGAGCGGGCCCGGGCGGCGCGGCTGGTGAGCCCGGTGACGAGAAGGAGCACACCGGCGGCGCCACCGGCCAGCTCCAGGGCGAGCTGGTGCTGCAGCCACTGCCCGGCCGCCGGCCGGTAACCGGCCGCGCCGACGACGAGCAGCGCGACGGCGACGAGCCGGATCTGCCGGAGCGCCCGCTCCGCGACGGTCCGCCCCTGGGCACGGCGGTCCTCGCGGCCGGTCTTCCGGTCGCTCGTGGTCATTCCCCGGCGGCTCACGACAGCCCCTCCACCAGCGAGACGGTCCGGCGCTGGGCGGCAGCGGTCTGCACGGCCAGCCGGTCCAGGACGACGCCGTGCAGCGCCTCCGGGAGCAGGCGGCGGCCCGCGGCGCCACGCCGGTCGGCGGGGCTGCCGCCGGACCGGCCGAGCAGTACCTCGGCGGGATTCACCCGCCGACCCGACGACCACGGGTCGTAGGCCGGGTCGAAGGAGCGCGGAGCGAGCCACAGGATGACGAGCAGCGCTACGCCGGTGGCCGCCACCTCGGGGATGCGCCCCTGCGCCAGCCAGAGCGACGGCCGGCCCACCCACGGCACGGCCAGGACGGCGGCGCCACGGACGGTGTCGGCGTCCAGGATCTCGCTGTCCGGGACGGGGTTGGCGTCTCCCTGCGTCCGGAACGTGGTCGCGGAGACCTGCTCGACGATCCGGTGCAGCATGCGACCCCTGGTCGGGCTCTCGAACAGGACCACGGTGTTCGGGCTCAGGTCGGCGGTGCGGACCGGGTGGACCATGACGACGTCGCCGGGCGCCACGAGCGGCTGCATCGAGCCCGACGTGACGAGGGTGGGCGACCAGTCGAGGAACAGCCACGGGAGCGCGATCCACAGCGACAGGCTGGTGACCATGGAGATGATGAGCATGCTCAGCGTGCCGGCCCCGTACATGAGCGTGCGCTTGAGGGACTTGGTGTGCCGCGCAGGGGTTGCCGCACGACGGGTCAGCTCGTGCGTGTTTCCCACGAGAAACCAAACGTCGTGCTCTTGTTCGCCGCCAAGGGGTTGTCCTGGACCGAGAGCCGGAACCGGAAGGTGCGGACCTCGCCGGTGACCGCCGGGTCCCACGTGGAGACACCGGTGGCGTAGCTGTTCTTCGCGGAGGCGAAAGAGGACAGGGTGCCGGTGTAGAGGGTGGCCGTGGGCGTGAATCCGGTGCAGTCGCGGAAGGCGGCCGGGGTGTCCGCGCCGATCTCGATCGTCAGGTCCAGGTAGGGCGCCAGGTCGAGGGTGGGCGTGCCGGACGCGTAGAGCATCACTGCGGTCGGGTCGACCGAACCGGTGTAGGTCACGTCGATGCACCGGTCGACGGGCGTGCCCGGCACCATGCCGCCCACGTTGTTGAACATCGCGGTGGTGGAGTCGTTGTCGGTCAGCTGGATCGTCGCGCTGGCCACCGAGTTGCCGGTGTTGTCGTTCTGGGCGACGAAGGCGGCGCGGGAGGACGTGACCACGAGAAGCGCGATCAGGACGAACGACAGCGCGCCGGCCGCGAGCTGGATCGCCAGGCCGTTGAGCGAACGCCCACGGCGACGCTTCGGCGCGTCCGTCGGGGAGTGCTCAGGCTTCATGCCTTCCCCATCGGAAGGGAGGACATCTCACTTGAGTGACTCCAGTGAAATACCCAGTCCGGAGGATTTTCGCCCGTTCGCGAGCCGATCTGGTGGGCCTCAGCCTCGTCGGTCGGGCAGGAACCTCAGCCGGTCGCGGGTGGCGGCGACCTCGGCCGCATGGACGTCGGCGAGCACGATCGTCTCTCCGCCGGCGGCCGTGGCGAGCAGCTCTCCCATCGGGCTGACGATCCGGGTGTCGCCGACGTGCTCGGTGCCGTCGCCCGCCGTGCCGACCCGGTTGCAGCCGACGACGTAGGCCTGGTTCTCGATGGCGCGCGCCTGCAGCAGGGTCTGCCAGTGCAGGCGCCGTGGGCTCGGCCAGTTGGCCGGCACGAGGTAGACGTCGGTCTCCGGTGCGGCCTGCCAGAACACGTCGGCGAAGCGCAGGTCGTAGCAGATGAAGGGGGTGATCCGGAGGTCGCCGACTGCCACGGTGACCGGTACCTCCCCCGCCCGGAAGCGCTCGTGCTCACCGGCGTGGGTGAAGGGGTGCAGCTTGCGGTAGCGGTGGATCGTCCCGTCCGGGGCGGCGAGGACGAAGGAGTTGTACGGCAGCTGGTGGCTGTCTGCGATCTCCGGGCAGGTGCCGCCCACCCAGACGCCGTGCTCGGCCGCCCGCTCGGCGAGGAACTGCGACGACGGACCGCCTTCGGGCTCGCCGATGCCCGGCGTCATGGAGAACCCGGTCGAGAAGGTCTCGGTGAGCAGCACCAGCTCCGCACCGGCCCCGACCGCACGCTGGATCTGGGGGGCGAGCCGCTCGAAGTTGGCGTCCCGGTCCTCCCACACGATGTCGTGCTGCACCGCGCCGATCCTCATGTCATGCCTCTCAGCCGCTCGACGGCGTCGGCGAGCACCGCGTCCTGCTTGCAGAAGGCGAACCGGACCAGGTGCCGGCCCAGGTGCGCGTGTGCCGGGTCGTAGAACACCACGGTCGGGACGGCGACCACGCCCGCCCGCTTCGGCAGTTCGCGGCAGAAGGTCAGCCCGTCGCCGTCGGGCTGCACGGGGCGCACGTCGACCGTGGCGAAGTAGGTGGCTTCGGGGCTGATCACCGGCAGGCCGGCGTCGGTCAGCCCCTGCACCAGGACGTCGCGGCGGTATTCGAGGTCGCGCGCGGCCTGCGTGAAGTACTCGTCGGGGAGCGCCAGCCCTGCCGCGACGGCGGGCTGGAAGGGGCCGCCGTTGACGTAGGTCAGGAACTGCTTGGCGGTGCGGACGGCGGCCACCAGCGGGGCCGGGCCGTAGATCCAGCCGATTTTCCAGCCGGTGACGTTGAAGGTCTTGCCGGCGCTGCTGACGACCAGGCTGCGGTCCCGCATGCCGGGGAGCGCCGCGATCGAGCGGTGCCGCGTGCCGCTGAAGACGAGGTGCTCGTAGACCTCGTCGGTGAGGACGAGCAGGTCGTTCGCGACCGCCAGGTCCGCGAGGAACCGCAGCTCCGCGTCGGTGAAGACCTTGCCGGTCGGATTGTGCGGGGTGTTGAGCAGCAGGATCTTCGCCCGCGGGGTGATCGCCGCGCGGACCTCGCCCTCGTCGAACGTCCACGGCCCGGCGCCGTCCGCGGGTGGGCGCAACGGCACCGGTCGTGGCACGCCGCCGGCCATCGCGATCCCCGCCGCGTAGCAGTCGTACATCGGCTCGAACAGCACGACCTCGTCGCCGGTGTCCAGCAGGGCGAGCAGGGCCGCGCTGAGCGCCTCGGTGGCACCGGCGGTCACCAGGACCTCGGTGTCGGGGTCGTACGCCAGAGCGCGGAAGCGCCGCACGTGGGCGGCGATCGCCTCCCGCAGCTCCGCCCGGCCGGGGCCTGGTGGGTACTGGTCGGCGGCGGTGCCGATGGCGGCACGGGCGACGTCGAGCACCTCCGGCGGCCCCGGGTAGTCGGGAAAGCCCTGCCCGAGGTTGACCGAGCCCGTGGTCACGGCCAGCGCGCTCATCTCCGCGAAGACCGTCGTCCCGAAGCCCTGCAACCGGGAGGTCAGGTGCGGCACCCGCGTCATGTCGCGGTGAACCTGATCGTGCGCGATGCGACGTCCGCCTCCTCCAGCCGGACGCTCACCCGGGTGCCCGGCCGCAGCCCCGGGCCGGTACAGCGCCCCCGGACGGCGAGGTCGTCGAGCACGACCGTGCCCTTGCCGTCCTCGGCGTCGACCACGACGGCGGCGAACACCTGCCCCTCCCGTCCGCGCAGCAACCACGCCTCGGCGGCGTCGACGACGGCACGCTCGACCTCGCGCGTGCGCCGGTCCGACGCGGCCATGAGCGCGGGGAGCTCCGGAAGAGCCGCGCGGATGTCCGGGGCGGGCTCGGCGCCGGCCGCGAGCGCGAGGCACACCTCGGTGCCGAACCGGTCGACGAGGCGACGCAGCGGTGCGGTCACGTGGGCGTAGGTGCTGCCGACTCCCGCGTGCCCGGGCTGGGCGGGTGGCGCGCCGTCGAACGGGGTGTAGGCGGCGCCGCGGAGGAGGGCCACGGCCTCCTCCAGGAACGCGGCGTGACCCGGGCGCCTCGGGTCCAGCGCGGCGATCACGGCCCCGGGCCCCGAATCGGCCGGCCAGTCGACGCCGAGCGCGGGCGCGAGCAACCGCAGACGGGCGACGTCCTCCGGGCGGGCCGGCGGGAGGGTGCGGAGGATGCCGACGCCGCCGTCGAGCATCAGGCCGGCGGCGCAGCGACCGGTGAGCAGCGAGATCTGGGCGTTCCAGCCCTCGACCGGCAGGTCGCCGCGCATGGTCAGCGCCCAGCCGCCGCCGGGCGCCGCCACGACCTCCTGGTCGGGTGTCCCGAGCTCGATGGCCCCCCGCTCGGCCGCCCGCTGCTGCAGCAGCGCGCCGATCGTCGGCAGCAACGCGAGCGCCTCGGGGAGCGTGCCGGCGTCGGCCTGCGCCTGGACGGCGGGGTAGTCCAGCTGGGCGCGGCTGCGGACCCGGGCCCGCCGGAGGTCGATCCTGGTCGGCTCGCCGTCCGCGTCGAGGTCGATGGTCCAGAGCACGGCCGGGCGGAGCTGGTCGGGCAGCAGGCTGGCCGCGCCCTCGCTGAGCACCGGGGGGTGCAGCGGCGTCCGCTTGTCCGGGCTGTACAGCGTCTGGCCGCGGCGGCGGGCCTCGCCGTCGAGGGCACCGCCCGGGTGGACGAACGAGCCGACGTCGGCGATGGCGTAGCTGACCCGGTAGCCGCCGTCCCGGGCGGCCAGGTGTACCGCCTGGTCGAGATCGCGGCTGCCCGGCGGGTCCAGCGTCACGAGCGGGACGTCGGTGGCGTCCAGCTCGGGGAGCCCCGGTTCACGGGCCCGGCGCTCGGCCTCGGCCAGCACCTCCGGCGGGAACTCCTCGGGGACCTCGAACTCGGCCCGGATCGCCGCGAAGTCGGGCCCGTCGGCGGCGGCGTCGGGCCAGCGGGGAACCCGGATGGGGTGGTGCGGCGGGCCGGACACGGCCGCCAGCCTCGCAGATCCGGACGACGTCCGCGGTTCCACGTGGAACCGCGTCCGGGCGCTCAGGCGATCCGGACGTCCTCCATGCCCTCCACGGCCACGACGTCCCCGCGGTGCAGCTGGCGGCCGCGGCGCTCCTCCGGCTCGCCGTTGACGGTGACCGCGCCGGAGAACAGGACGTCCTTCACCTGCGCCCCGGTGGGGACCGCGTCGACGAGCTTGAGCAGCTGACCGAGCCGGATGGTGTCCTCGCCGGGGCGGATCGAGACGGTGCGCACGACGACCAGTGTCCCGTCAGGCCGGCGCGAGCACGTCGCCGGTGCGCACGACGCCCGGCGTGAGGACGGCCGCCCGCACGGCCAGGAGCCCGCCGCGCTCGCGGTGGATCGTCTTGAGCACCGAGGTGTCCCGGCCGATGCCGCCGGGCTGCGGCCGGGTGGTCATGACGCAACGAGCGATCGGGAGGCCGAACCGCAGCCGCACGTCGCCCAGGTCGGCCTCCCGCCCGAGCAGCTCGTCCTCGCCCTCGCCGTCCAGGACGACATTGGCCCGGAAACGGCGCCGGTCCCAGCTGCCGAGCGTGCCGGTCGAGACCAGCGACAGCCGGATCCGCGGGCTGTCGTGGAACGGGCCGGGCGCGCCCTCCCACTGCATCCATTCCGCGGGGTCGGACTCCAGGTCGTCGGTCGGCGCCTCGTAGGTCGGGGCCACGTCGCCCAGCTCGGTCGCCGCCCGCAGCTCCACCCGCCGGCCGAGCCAGTCGGAGAGGACCGTCTCGTCGGTGGTCACCGTGCCGTCGGGCAGGACCACCTCCACGCCTCCGTCGTCGCGGAGCCGGGCCGAGCCGAACAGCAGCTCCGGCACCCGGCGGGCGGTGAGCCCGAGGCCGGTGTCCCGGTCGAACAGCGCCCACCGCCGGTCACCGGCGATGCCCAACGCGTCGATCGCGGCCTCGGCCAGCCGCTCGCCCTGCAGCGACTTGACCGGGTAGCGCCACAGCTCGAGCACCCGCATCAGGCGGTGCTCCGGGCCGGGCTCCAGGCCAGGGTCCAGCCGCCCGACCAGTCGGCACCGGGTTCCAGGACCAGCAGGTCGTGGCCGTCGGCCAGCGCGTTGGGCGGGCAGGTCATCGGCTCGACGGCGAGGCTGCGCCGGCGCTGCCCCTCCGGCAGGCCGTCCCCGGTGTAGATCTGCAGCCACGGCCACGACCCGTCGACGCCGAGCTCGAGCTCTCCCAGCGGGCCGCGCAGCCGCAGCCGGGCCCAGCCGTCGTCGTCCCGGTCCAGATCGGTGAGCGGGGTGTCGAAGGCGCGCTGCCCGATCCGCCCGACGTGACCGTGGAACCGGTGCGAGACGCCGGTGGGGAGCCCGCTGTCCGTCTCCAGCGCCGTCCGGGCCGGCACGGTGAGCTCGGCACCGCCGATGCCGCCGTCCTCGTTCGCGCCGACGTGCAGGTACGGGTGCATCCCGACACCGCACGGGGCCGCCTCCCTGCCAAGGTTGCGCAGCCGCACGGTCACTCCGAGGCGGTCCGCGGCCAGGACGTAGTCGACGACCACGGCCAGCCGGAACGGATAGCCCGTGTGCGGCTCGAGCACCGTGCCGACCGTGGTGGCGGTCGCGCTGCGCTCGAGGGCGGCCCACGGCTGCCACGCGACCAGACCGTGGATCGCGTTGGGCTGGTCGGGCGCCTGCACGTCGAGCTGCAGGTCGCGATCGTGCCAGGTCCAGCGCCCGTCGCGCACCCGGTTGGGCCATGGCACGAGGACCGCCCCCGGCCAGCCGGACGGCACGGCCCCGGCGGGATAGCCGTCGACCACGTCCCAGTCGTCGACGACCAGCCGCCGGATCCCCCCACCACGCAGGTCGACGGCCAGCCGGGCGCCACCTGAGGCCAGGACGACCTCGTGGGGCTCGTCGGACGGCCAGGTGCGCTCGGACATGCGGCCCTCCAGGGTCGGGTGGACGGTCAGCTCACCACACGGGATTCAGTTCCCGAGGGGATCCTCACCCGCGGGGATGCGCGAGACGCGCACGAGCGCCGCAGCGAACCTGGCCAGGTCGTCGGGGTCGACCAGCTCGGCGAGCCGGCCGTCGTCCGGGAGGCCGACCCGGCTCGCGCCCGAGCGCGCGCGGTCGTCGAGGTAGGGCCGCACCCACGGCCAGACCTGCTGGACCTCGCGGAGGAAGACGGCGGCGCCGGTGGGGCCGATGCCTCTCACTTCCTGGACCAGCCGGGCCGCGCGGTCGACGTCGCCATCGGCGTCGGCGGCCAGTCGCCGCAGGTCCCCGCCGTACCGGTCGAGGACGAGCGCACCCATCTCCCGCAGCTGGGTCGCGGTCCGCTCGTCGTAGCGGCGGTAGCCCGCACGTCCGAGTGCGGCGACCACTCGGGGCCGGGGAGCGTCGCGCAGCCGTTGGGCTGTCGTCCAGCCCGCCGCGCTCAGCTCCTGCGCGGCAGCGATCGCGATGTCCGCCGAGATCCGCGCCGACAGCAGCTGCGCCAGCACGAGCAGCTGGAACAGCCGGGCGGGCTCGTCGGTCAGGACGATGCCCGCCTCGTCGGCGAACGTCCGCCCATAGCGGTCCAGAACCTGGCGGACGACGTCCCCGGCAGAGCGATCCATGTCCGACTGCCTACCGCATGTGCGGGCCGGATGCGGCGAATGCCTGTGGACGACGATTCTTTTCCACAACCCACCTGACCTGCGCTTTCTGTCGATACTCCTGCCTAGTCTTCGCCCATACGTTCGATTGGGCGGTCGGGTTGAGGAGGTGGTTTGCCGTGTCGTCGTGGGCATCGGTGCTCGAGCAGCTCGCCGAGCTCGACCCCGCCGAGTTCGACCCGGCCGACCTCGGCGACGAGCAGCTGCGCCAGTTCGTGCCGCGGGCCCAGATCGGCATCAACCGACTGACGGCGGTGCAGACGGCCGCGGTCGCCGCCGGCGAGGCGCGTCAGGTCCAGCGGGCCGACGGCATGGTGTCGATGAAAGGCTGGCTCACCGGCCACTGCCGGCTGTCCGGCCGGGAGGCCGCCGTCCTGGTTCGCAACGGGCGCCGGTTGGCCGACCTGCCGGCGCTCGCGTCGGCCTACGCAGCCGGTGACGTGACCCCTGCGCATGTCGGGACGGTGACCGAGGCGGTGACGCCGGCCCGGGTAGCGGTCGCCGAGGCAAACGGCATCGACCTGGCCACCACCGACGCGGTGCTTACCGACGTGGCCCGGGCGCTCGGCCCGGAGGACACCGCCATGGCCGTCCGCCGCTGGGTCGCTGGGATCGACCCCGACGGGGCGCTGGACGACGCGGCCGGGATGCCGCGGCTGTTCCGGATGGCGCCCGGCCTCGACGGGCGGGTGCATCTGATCGGACATCTGGACCCGGTGGGCGGGGAGGTCGTGCACACCGCGCTGGAAGCCACGATGAACGGCGACCGGCCGGCCGGTGACCTGCGCACCTACGGGCAGCGCATGGGCGATGCGCTGGTCGAGCTGGCCCGGCGGGCGCTGCAGTCCGGGGAGCTGCCGACCGTGCGCGGGGCGGCCGCGCAGCTGCGGGTGACCATCGACTGGTTCGCCCTCTGCGCTGCCCGCGGCGCAGTCGGTGTGGGTGGCGGGGAACTGCCCTTCGCCGGGCCGATCACCGCCGAGACCGCCCGCCGGCTGGCCTGCGACGCCGGTGTCGTACGGATCCTCACCGACCCGGCCGGGCTGCCGCTGGACGTCGGCCAGGAACAACGCTGCTCCACCGCCGCCATCCGCCGCGCCGTCGAGGAGCGCGACCGGCACTGCGCCTTCACCGGCTGCACGGCTCCCGCCGCCTGGTGCGACTTCCACCATGTCGACCACTGGGCCTGGGGCGGGGAAACCTCCTGCGAGAACGGCGCCCTGCTGTGCGAGCGGCATCACACCGCCGTGCACGAGGGCGGATTCACCATCGCCCGAGACCCCGGCACCGCGGTCTGGCACACCTATCGCCCGGACGGCAGCGAGATCCGCATCCGCGGATCCAGTCCCTAGATGCGCACGGCCGTTCGCCGGCCGAGCACCACGAGGATCAGCGCGGATCGGCGAGGAGTGAGGGCGTGCTCGAAGAGTCTCCGAGGGCGCGCAAAGCACCGCAGCCGACCGCCGTCCCGTCGTCGTCCCGGGCCACCAGCACCACGGCGATGTCGGCGGACGACGGCGGAGTGCCGGGCTCCCCCGCGCCGTCGTACCGCGCCCGGATCTCGGCCTGCTGCTCGGCCGCCAGCCGCTGCACCGCCGGGTCGTCCCAGCTGGTGGCCTCGACCTTCACAGCGTGATGCCGTGCAGCAGCAGCGCGGCCAACTCCCGGTAGGCGGCGGCGTCGTCCAGGCCGGTGGCCCGGGCGGTGTCACCCCGGCCGATGCGGAACATCAACGTGGTCACGGTGTCGGCGACCAGTGCCGGATGGACCTCGCGGAAGCGACCCCGGGCCACGCCGTCGGCGATCAGTTCGCGCACCCGGCCGGCGGCGAGCTCGGTGTTCCGCTCGTAGATCTCCCGGCCGGGGCCGAAGGAATCCAGGTCGCGATGGAACGCCTCCCCGGCGGGCGCCAGCGCGGCGGCGACCGCAGACAGATAGGCGGTCACCCGCAGGGCCGGGTCCTCGACGGTGACGGTCCGCGCCTCGACGGCGTCGGTCGCCTTGCGGAAGAAGTGCTTGATGACCCGCTGGGCCAGCTGCTCCTTGCTCCCCGCCAGCGCGTAGAGCGTGCTCTTGGAACAGTGCAGCCGCAGCGCCAGGTCATCGAGGGTGAAGCGGGCGAAGCCGTCGGCGAGGAACAGCTCCTCGAGCTGGTCCAGCAGCTCCGCCTGCCGACGGGTCAGGCCTGCGCCGGCGGACGGCTCGACTGATGGCACGGTCGTCGACATCACCCTCCCTCCGGCGGGCCAGCATGACCCTGGACGTTCAACAGTACTGAGGTACCGTCTTCAGTACTGTTTTCGACGAAGGAGTGCTGTGCCGGTCGACCGCGAACTGCCCACCCGTGAGGCCTACGACCTTCTCGCACTCACCCGCGAGCTGGCCGACGCCGAGCTGGCGCCGCACGCCGCTCAGTTCGAGCGGGAGGAGCGCTTCCCGCGGGAGGCGTTCCGCACGCTGGGCGAGGCGGGGCTGCTCGGCCTGCCCTTCGGTGAGGACGTCGGGGGCGGCGGTCAGCCCTATGAGGTCTACCTCCAGGTCGTCGAGGAGCTCGCCGCCCGCTGGGCGAGCGTCGCGCTGGGCATCAGCGTCCACACGCTGTCCTGCTTCCCCATCGACCGGTTCGGCACCGCCGAGCAGCGCCGAGACCTGCTGCCCGACATGGTCGGCGGCCAGCTCCTGGGCGCGTACTGCCTCTCCGAGTCCCACGCCGGCTCCGACCCCGCCGCGATGCGGGCGACGGCCAAGGCGAGCGACAGTGGCTGGCTGGCCAATGGCGAGAAGGCGTGGGTCACCCACGGCGGGCAGGCGGACTTCTACTCGACGTTCCTGCGCACTCCTGACGACGGCGAGCGCGGCATCTCCTGCTTCCACCTGACGCCCGATCTCCCCGGCTTCGGTGCTGCCCGGCCCGAGGAGAAGATGGGCCTGACCGGCTCGACGACCGCGGCGGTCCACCTGGACGACGTCCCGGTGCCCGCCGACCGGCTCGTCGGCGAGCGCGGCCGTGGCCTCTCGATCGCCCTCGCGGCGCTCGACTCCGGCCGACTGGGCGTCAGCGCGGTCGCCGTGGGTCTCGCCCAGTCCGCTCTCGACGTCGCCGTCCGCTACGCGACCGAGCGCGAGGCGTTCGGCCGCCCGATCGTCGAGCACCAGGGTCTGGCCTTCCTCCTGGCCGACATGGCCGCGGCCGTCGAGTCCGCCCGGGCCATGTACCTGGTGGCCGCCCGGAGGAAGGACGCGGGCAAGCCCTTCTCGCGACAGGCCAGCATCGCCAAGCTGGTCGCCACCGACGCGGCCATGAAGGTGACGACCGACGCCGTCCAGGTGCTCGGCGGCGCCGGGTACACCCGCGAGTTCCCGGTCGAGCGCTACATGCGCGAGGCCAAGGTCATGCAGATCTTCGAGGGCACGAACCAGATCCAGCGGATGGTGATCGGCAAGGACCTGGCCAAGGAGGCCGCTCCGCGCTGAGTCCGGTTGCTCAGTTCCACGTGGAACGGCGGGCTGCACGGTGGACCGGACGCCCGGCGCGGGCGACACTGGATCTCCCAGTCGAGGAGATCACGATGCCCGAGCCCCATCTGCGCGCCGGTGACACCGACCGCGCCGCCGTCGCCAC
>Ga0308174_10000050_pt1 | contig 53786 bp, 81 predicted proteins | sample PhyPR2_FD_203894 | JGI IMG/M metagenome (GOLD analysis project Ga0308174, IMG submission 203894) | Soil microbial communities from UC Gill Tract Community Farm, Albany, California, United States - DLSLS.P.R2 | ecosystem: Environmental > Terrestrial > Soil > Agricultural land | place: USA... | reverse complement strand
TGCTTTACTTCGAGACCCACGCCACCACCACCCGAGGAGCCACCCCCGATGAAGCGACTGATCCTGCCCCTGCTGACGCTCGGCCTACTGGCCGGGGTCGCCGCCGGCACTGCCGCCGCGATGCCCGACCCCGCGACGCCCGACCCCGCCCGGATCGCCAGCGTGCCGGCGCCCGAGCGGCCCTACCGCGCCCCGAGCATGGTGCCCCGCCCTGCGGTGGCCGTCCCGACCGCGGAGACCCCCGTCCGTGTCACGGGAGCCCCGTCGAGCGCCTCGGAGCCCGCCCCCGGTACTCGTGCCCCGGCGGCACGGCTCGAGACTTCTAGTACACCGCCGAAGGCGACGCCGACGCCCCCGGCGCACCGCGTGTCTATCCCGGCGCACGAGACCTTCCAGCGACTGGACACCGACACCCCCGGGATGATGCCCGCCGGCTCGCCCGACTCCTGCAACACCGACACCGAGCACTGGGACGGCTCGGCCTGCGCCCCTGGCGCCAGCTGGACTCCCGGCGCCCAGGTCTACTGTCCGGACGGCAGCATCGGGCACGTCCTGGACGCCACCGGCGCCAACGACTGCGACACCCCCCGCCCGAGTGATGCCGCCACGCCGTCCGACTAAAGGCCAGGCCCCCGCCTGCCGTTTTCCCTGGTAGCAACACCACGCCGACCCACCAGGAGCCCGACATGAACGCACCCAAGATCACCGCCGCCGCGATCGCCGCCGCAGCCACCCGGCTGCTGGGCACCGTGGTGCTGGACGTGGCCGACATGACCACCGGCCCCGCGCTGTACCGCCCCCGCCTGGAGGCGTTCGAGACCATCGACGGCGAAGCGCTCGGCGAGGACGACGGGACCCTGGTCCCGCTGATCCAGCCCGGCACCGCGGCCGACCTGATCCGCGAGCACGGCACCGCCGGCAAGGCCGCCGCGGTCGTCAACGCCCGCCTGCGCACCGAGTGGAGGATCGCATGACCGCCGCAGTCAAGCCGGCGCCGGCCAAGACCGGGCCGCTGGCCCTGGGCCGCGCCGTGACCACCGCCTGGACCCACGAGGCGCACGTCGAGGCCGGCCAGACCTGGGACGACTACTGCCGCAGCCGGCACCCCCAGCTGCGGGCGCTCGGCCCGCACCTGGACATCCCGACCCGCCGGGTGCTCGTCAAGGCCATGCGGCTGGCCCGGATGAGCGAGGCGGCGATCGCGTCCGCCCTGGGCGTGTCCAAGTCGACCGTGCACGCCGACCGCGGGGTGCTGGGCGACCAGGACGAGCCCGACCGCATCTGGAGCGTCGACGGCGCCGACCGCGCCGGCAAGCTCGGCCGGCACCTGCGGGCCGTTGAGCGGCCGACCGTCGAGGTCGAGACCGAGATCAAGGAGCAGACCGCCCTCGGGATGAGCAACCGGGACTACGTCGTCTACCTGGTCCGCGAGCACGCCCCGCGCGGGCTGACCGCCCGCGAGCTGGACGAGCTGGTCGACTGGCACCGGTCCAACCTCAGCGGCACGCTATCGCACGTCGAGCGCCAGGGCCGGCTGCGCCGCGCCGGGCTGCGAAACGGGATGGGCGTGTACGTGCTCGGCCTGGTCGAGCAGGCCAAGGACCGCAAGGAGGGCGACCCCGCCTGACCTTGCAGTAGACTCGACCCCCGGCGCGTGGTGGCTCCCGCCGGGGGTCGAGCCGTATCTGGAGGTCTGGTGTCCCGGGACGAGCTGATCTACGACGCGTGGACCGCCCTGTCGTTCAAGCGCGCCATGGGCAACCGGCGCACCCCCGGCTTCAGCTGGCTGGCCCCGACCTGGGTCGGTGACCACGAGCGCCGGCTGCTCGCCTACAAGATGCTGCAGGCATACCTGGACAACGCCGGCCGGGTGTTCCTCGCGACCGACGACGAGTACGAGCGCGACCGGCACCGCGAGTACGGCGACGCCGCGCTGGTCCGGGACACGATCCTGGCCGCCCTGCTCGGCTCGGACGTCGACGTGACAGTCGACGGCGCCGACGACTACGACCCGGACGCCGACACCGACGACCCCGAGATCTCCGCCGGCAGCGACAAGATCAGCGACAACGCCGACCCCGGCAGCGACCCCGACGCCAAGGCCGCCTGGGAGTTCCAGGAGTGGCTGCGCGACCTGTTCTTCAAGGACGAGCGCGGCCGGCTGAAGCTGCTAGAGACCGAGCGTAACGCGGTCGGCCTGGGCGACGGCGTGTACAGCCTCGGGTACAGCGACGCCAAGGGGCGGGTGCGGATCCGCTGCTGGGACCCTGGGTTCTACTTCCCGGTGCTGGACGACGGCAACGAGGACGACTACCCGCGGACCGTGCACATCGCGTGGGAGCTGCCGCCCGACCCGAACAACCCCGCGGTGCGGGTGCGCCGGCTGACCTGGTCGCTGGGCCCGATCGAGGGCGTCACCGCCGGTGGGCTGCTCGGCACCAGGCTCGGCGCGACGATCGCTGCCAAGGAAGGCGACACGCTCGAAGCTGACGGCCGGATCAGCCGGCAGTACGAATGGAACGACGACCCGTCGTACGAGACCTGCTACTTCACGGACGGGACCTGGGAGATCGACCAGCTCGTCAACCTGGACGTGAACACGCTCGACCCGGCCAAGGGCGACTACACCGCCCGGGGCGTGGACCTGCAGATCGACTTCGTGCCGGTGGTTCACGTGCCGAACACGGTCGCCGTGCTGAACCACTACGGCCAGTCCTCGATCTCGCGCATCCTGCAGATCCTCGACGACCTGAGCAACACCGACACCGATCTGCAGGGCGCGGCGGCCACCGCCGGGCAGCCGATCCTCGCGCTGGAAGGCGGGACGCTGGGCCAGCACCGCGCCCGCTACGCCCCGGGCGAGGTCTGGGAGACCGGCGGTGGCAAGCTGCACTGGCTGACCACCGAGGGCGCGCTCAGCGAGCTGGGGGCGCTGTCCGACCGGCTGTACAGCCGGCTGTCGACGGTGTCCCGGCTGCCCGAGGGGCTGCTCGGCCGGGTCAAGGCCAGCGAGGTCCCATCGGGGATCGCGCTGGCGCTGTCGTTCGGCCCGCTGACCAGTCTGGTGGCCGAGATGCGCCTCGCCCGCGCCGAAAAGTACCCCCTGTTGTTCAAGTTCATCTGGCGGATCAGCCGGGCGGCCCAGGTCGACGGCACCCCCGACCGGTTCTTCGACGCCGACCTGCGGATGGGCTCGTTCCTGCCCTCGGACCGCGGCGCCGTGGTCACCGAAGTGGCCGCCCTGCTGACCGCCAAGGCCATCAGCCGGCTGACCGCGGTCCGGCTGCTGATCGCCGCCGGGCTCGACATCGAGGACGCCAACGAGGAGGTCGACCGGATCGAGGCCGGCGACTTCCTGGGGGCCGGCGAGCTGCTGGACGTGCTGGGCGACATCGAGGAGGTCCGGCGCTACCTGAAGCGGGAGGACTCGACCACGCCCCGCGAACTGCCGCCGGACAACCCGCCCCCGCCCGCGATCGACCCGGCCACCGGGCTGCCGCTGCAGCCTCCGCCTCCGGCACCGATCCCGGCGCCGCAGCCGCCGCCGGCACCGCAACCGCCGGCCGCCTGACCTCCGGGACCGGGGACTCCGGTCCCGCTGTGCTTGAATCCGCGGCACGCGACCCGGAGCGCTAACCGGGAGTGGGGACCCGGACCCATCTGATGCCCGGGAGCCAGACCAGGAGGCCCTGTGCCCAAGCCCAACCCGGACCACCAGGCGATCTTCGAGAGCTTCCTCGCCACCCGCCGCGCCAAGCACGGCAACCTGACGATGACGCTCCCGACCCCGCCCGAGCCGACACCCCCGACGCCCCCTGCGCCGACGCCGCCTGCTCCTCCGACTCCGCCGGCACCCCCGACGGATCCGGAGCCGAGGACGTTCACGCAGGACCAGCTGACCGGGATCGTCGGACGGGAGACCGCCCAGGCTCGGGAGGCCGCGCAGCGGGCGCTGCTCCAGGAGCTGGGTTTCGACAACCCGGAGGCGGCGAAGGCCGCGCTTCAGGCTGCCGAGGCCGCGCGCCAGTCGCAGCTGTCCGAGGCGCAGCGGGCACAGGAAGCTGCGACCCAGGCCCAGGCCAAGGCCGACCGCGAGGCGGCCCAGGCTCGGGACCTCGTCCGCCAGTACCGAGTGGACTCGGCGCTCCTGCGCGCCGGGATCACCACGGACGGGACCGACGAGGGCAACGCTCGACTCGCCAGCATCCGCCGGCTGGTCGAGCTGCCCGATGGCGACGTGGACGACGCGGCGGCCGGCACCGCGGTGGAGAAGGTCCGGGGTCTGTTCCCGGCCCTGTTCACCGGGACACCGACCCCGCCGACCCCGCCTCGCCCGCCGGCCCCGCCGTCCGACCCATCGGGCCGCCCGCCGGCACCGGTGATCGGGGACTCGGCCTACGAGCGCGGGTTGCAGCGGGCCAAGGCCCGATCGGGTAGCACCGACGACGGCCCGGTCATCAAGACGGTCGGCCAGTAGTCCCGGCACCACCCCAACCAGCCAAGCAACCGAAAGGGGAGCCAGGTGGGCATCCGCCTCTCCACCCGGTCGGAGACGTTCGTCCCGGCCGAGAACCAGACGTGGCTCGGGTCCGCCACCGGCACCCAGGCAGCCAAGTCGATCACGCTCGACGGCGACGCCTCGATCGCGATCTTTGCGGACGGGATCGTCCCGTCCGGGGTCGCGCTGTACAAGCTCGCCAACGACCGGTACGCCCCGGTCGTCGCCGGCCAGGAGGCCAACGCGGAGGTGCTGCTGTTCACGACCACCGAGGTGGTCGCGGGCGACAAGACCGCCGCTGCCGGCTACTGGCACGGTCGTGTCATCGCCGCCAACGCCCCGGCTGCGGAAGGCACCTACGTCGGCCTGGTGGCCGCCGTCCAGGCTGCCCTCACGCACATCAAGTTCGACTGAGAGAGGACTGAGACACCATGGCCCTGGTCCTTGACCTGGTCGACCCCCAGGAACTCATCGGGTACGCCCGTGGGATCCAGCTGGAGGCGGAGCGCAACCGCTTCACCCTCGCCGCGTTCCTGCCCAACCGGAACATCGACGAGATCGAATACCGGATCACGCAGGGGACCCTGCAGATGGCCGACGCCGCCACGGTGCGCGCGTGGGACACCGAGGTCTCGATCGGCTCCCGCCAGGGGCTGCGCCGGATGTTCGGCGAGCTGCCCCCGATGGGCCGCAAGATCCGCCTGGGCGAGGAGGAGCGCCTCCGCAAGCGGAAGATCGAGACCGGCGACGCCGCCCCGATCGTCTCGGCGATCTACGACGACACCGCGGCCATGGCTTCGGCTGTCGCCGCGCGTGTCGAGATGTTCCGTGGCGAGGCGCTGCAGAACGCCAAGGTCTCGATCGATGAGGGCGGGGTGGAGGCGGACGTCGACTTCGGCCGGCGCGCCGACTTCACGACTGCGGCCCCGACGAAGTTCGATGTCGACGGTTCCGACCCGATCAGCTACCTGCAGGGCCTGGTCGAGCTGTACTACGACGAGAACGACGAGCTGCCCGCGTACAACCTCACCTCCCGCAAGGCGCTGAACACGCTGTTGAAGAACAGCGCGGTCCGGGGCTACGTGGGCCGCGGGTCGTACGTCCCCGGCACGATCACGCAGGCCGAGCTGAACCAGGTCCTCACGGACTTCGACCTGCCCCCGATCGTCATCTACGACGCGAAGGTCCGCGTCAAGGGTGCCCAGGTGCGCGTCACCAACGAGAAGCTGATGACGCTGCTCCCGGGTCGCGCGAGCGAGCTGGGCAACACCACGTTCGGCACCACGGCCGAGGCCCTGGAGCTGGTCGAGGCGCGGGCGATCGCCAACGACCAGGCCCCGGGCATGGTCGCGGTCGTGCTGAAGGAGTCCGAGCCGGTCGCCACCTGGACCAAGGCCGCCGCTGTCGGGCTCCCGCTCATCGCGAACCCGAACCTCTCGCTGACCACCCAGGTGCTCACCTGACCTGAAGGCAGCACGGATCGACCCCGGGACTGGTACCATCCGGTCCCGGGGTCGATCCGTCTTTGAAGGAGTCCGCAGTGCCGCAGCTCACCAGCAAGGTCCCGGTCCACGTGTTTGCGCCGCAGCACGACGCGCTCACCCTGTGGCCCAACGACGAGATCCCCGACTGGGCCGTCGAGTTCATCGAGCCGGCGCTGCGCGGCGCGGCCGACGAGCCGCCGGCCGAGACCTCGCCCGCGTCCAGCGGCGAGAACAGCGGCGCCAGCGAAGAGGAGCTGCGCAAGCTGACCAACGACGAGCTGCGCGAGCTGCTCGGCGAGGGCAACTACGCCGCCAGCGATCGCAAGGACGACCTGGTGGCCAAGGCGCTGGCTGCCCAGGCCGGTGAGTAGCCCGACCGGTCCGTTCGACGAGTCGCAGGTCGCCCAGCTCCAGGCGGAGCTGGGCACCTCGCTCGACTACGACGACCTGACCGCCCGGTACGAGCGGCTGGCCGACCTCGACCAGGTGGTCGTGGAGGTGCTGCGGATCCGGCTGGCCGACGCGATCGACAAGCCGACCAGCTTCACCATCCCCGGCCAGTACAGCGAGGACCGCTCCAAGTCGCTGCAGGCGCTCCAGGATCGCCTGCGGGTGCTCGACGCTGAGGACAGCGAGTCGGCCGCCCGGATCGTCCCGGGCCCGTGGGGTCACCGCCGGTACCACGTGGCGCCCGACTCTGAGGAGTACACGCTGCGTCGCCGCGGTCGGAGCTGCGGGGGCCGGTAGTGCCGCCCGTCGTCACCGAGGACCCCGGCGCCGACGCGCTGATCGAGTCGTACACCCGCGCCTGGGAGTCGATCGTCGCCCGCCAGCGGGCGCTGATCGACGACCCGCTCGCGGCCACCAAGCGCGCCCGGCTGGCCGAGATGCAGGCCGAGATCAGCCGGCAGATGTCGGTGCTGAACGAGGAGACGGACGGCTACGTCTCCCGGCACTTCCCGGCCAACTACGAGCAGGCGATGGCCGCCGGCCACGCCGCTGCCGGCGGGTCCTCGTTCGTGTTCACCCAGGCCGACCGGCAGGCCGCCCAGCTGCTCGCCCAAAACCTCCTGCACGACCTGGTGGCCGCCAACCTACAGGTGGTCGAGTCGACCCGCGGGCTGATCCGGCAGATCGGGCGGGACGCCGCGCTGCGCTCGGTCTTGCAGGGCGACACCGCCCGGCAGGCCAGCCGCGAGATGCGCCGGCTGCTGGCCGACCACGGGATCCACGCGGTGACCTACGCCAACGGCACCCGAGTGGGGCTGAAGGGCTACGCCGAGATGGTCGTGCGCAGCCAGACCGCGGTGGCCTACAACCAGGCCGCGCTGGGGGGCGCCGAGTCCGCCGGCTGCACCTACTTCGAGGTGTTCGACGGGCCGTCCTGCGGCTGGGAGTACCACGACAGCCCGACGATCGCCAACGGGCTGGTGCTGCCGCAGGACCAGGCGATGGCGTACCCGATCAGCCACCCCAACTGCCGGCGCTCGTTCGGCCCCCGCCCGGACGTCCGCACCCCGGCCGACGCCAAGGCCAGCAGCAGCTCCACTCTCCCGAGCCAGACCGAGGCGCAGATCGCCCAGGACACCGCCCGCGGGCTGCCGACCCGGCAGGAACTGGCCCAGCGCCGAGCGGACGCCGCTGCCGGCCGGGTGCGCCCGCCTCGGCCGCGCGAGGTCCCGCGGGCGCCCGCGGACCGGGTGCAGGCTGCGCTGGCTCGCCGGCAGGACCCGACAGCCGCCGTCCAGCAGCGGGCGGCCAAGGCGCAGCAGCGGGCGGCCAAGGCCGAGACTCGCGGCCAGGCGCCGGCAGCGCCCACGGCGGCCCCGGCCGAGCCCCGGTTCACGCACATGACTGCGGACCAGTTCGGCGCGGCCTGGGACGCCGCCGGCTTCCCGCCGATGACGGCGGCCCAGACGGACGCGGTCGAACGGTACACCGTCGCCCTGCACCGGGACTGGAACGCCCGGCTGCGGGAGGGCAAGGCCCCGACCAAGCCGATTAAGGATCTGCGCCAGGCGATGCAGCCGAGCCCGGTCTCGGTCACGGTGGCTCGCACGGTCAACCTCGACGCGTTCGGGGTGGAGCGTGGCGGGGTCGAGGCGGTGCATCGCCAGCTCAACGACCTGCTCGGCCAGCAGGTCGAGGACCGCGGGTTCCTCAGCACCACGCTGAACACCAAGCAGATCGGCGGCCGGGAGTTCCGGGGCGACGTGTACATGGAGATCGACGTCCCCCGGGGGACGCGGTCGCGTTGGGCGGAGCCGGTGACCAGCATCCGGGGCGAGAACGAGCTGCTGCTGGACGCGGGCACGCGCCTGGAGATCTACGACATCCAGGTCACGCCGAACCCGACCGAGGTGGGCGACATCGCGGGTAAGTGGGCCACGGTCCGGGCCCGGGTGGTCGCCCAGGACGCGCCGCTGCCCGCGCCACGGCAGCGCCGGGGCTGATAGGCTGGTGCCCGTGGCGAGCGCATTAGAGGACGCGGACGGCCAGCGCTTCGAGAAGGTGCAGCCGGCCCAGCCTCCTGTGCCGGCACCGACCCCCGTGCCACGGCCGGAGGATCGGCGGCGGCGCGCCAAGTAGCGGGGGCTTGCGCGGTTGGCAAGCAGCGTGCTTTACTTTCAGTACGCAACCAACCGACATCGAGGAGCCACCCGAAATGTTCGTCACCCGCCTCGTCACCGCCCGCCAGTTCGCCGAGCTGCTCGCCAAGGGCCAGCAGGTATCCATCGCCCTGGACGGCGCGTACAGCTCGACCGACATCGCCGAGATCCTGGAGAACGGCTACTCCACCGTCCGGGTCCGCTTCGCCGATGGCAGCACCGGCACCTACGCCCCCAACTCCCGCACCACGATCGTCGACTGGGCCGGCACGCACGAGCTGTGGGCCGCCGAGGCCCAGGCCGAGGCCGCCGCGGAGGCTCGCGCCGAGCGGTTCTTCGAGGAGGGCACCGAGGCCCAGCAGATGCAGTACCAGTGGGAGGTCGAGCAGGACGAGCGCAACGCCGCCTTCTGGGGTGGCCGGTTCTGACAGCCCCCGCCAGCCAACGCCCCCGGCCGTCAAGGTCGGGGGCGTTGCTGTATCCTCCGGGGCGTGCGCCAGATCCACGTTGAGATCGTCACCGGCGAGCCGCCCCGTGTCACCGTCGACGGCGAGCCGCTGCCGCCGGTGACCGCCGCGCGAGTGCTCGCTGCCCCGAACGAGATCCCCGCCGTCCAGGTCGAGTTCCGCGGCGACGTCGACGTGTCGCTGCTGGGCGGGATGGTCGAGCAGCTCGACGGCGCCGACACCACGGCCATCCTGCGCCAAGCGATCGAGCAGCTGGACCCCGCCGGCTTCGAAAAGGCGATCCTGGCCCACCTGGGCGGGCTCGGCGGGGCCACCACCGGCGAGGCGGCGAAAGCCGCGTTGATGGATTGGGCGGCAGGCCATGGCAGCGCCTGACCTGACCAACGCCCGCCGGACCGTCGCCGGGCTGATGCCCGATACTTGCACGGTCACCCGCAACCCCGGCGGGGTAGACGACGACACGCTCGACCCGGACACGATGCAGCTCGACCCGGGCGAGACCGCGCCGTGGTACGACGGGCCCTGCATCTTGACGATCACCGGCGGCGACGAGCTGTCCGGGCCGGCGCGGGTGGCGCTGCCGTTCGACTTCACCGGCGATCCCGACCTGCAGCTGCGCCGGGGCGACGTCGTCCACTGCACCACCAGCCTCGACGCTTCCCTGGTCGGCCGGGACTGGGCCGTCGACCAGCCCACCGGCGGCAGCTTCGCCGTGACCCGGCAGGCCACGCTGACGGAGCCCCGCGAATGACCTCGCCGTTTGTCGGTGCGGTAGTCCTGGGGGACGACCGGCTGCGCGCCCGGATGCTGGCCGATAACGCGCTGGCCGAGACCATGATGCGCTCGGCGGTGTCCGACTCGGCCGACCTCGCGCTGACCAAGATCCGGGCGAACGCCTCCGGGCGGCCCGGCCCGAACGCGCCGACTGGCGACTACCGCCGGTCCTGGAGCCGGCAGACCCGGCAGTCCGCGCGCGAGTTCTCGGTGTCGGTCGGGACCAACCGCCCGCAGGCCCGCCGGCTGGAGTTCGGGTTTGTCGGGCAGGACTCGCTGGGCCGCAACTACCACCAGCCGCCGTACCCGCACGTCGAGCCGGCGATCCCACTCATCGAGGAGTTCTTCGTGCGCCGGATGGACGAGATCGCCCGGCTGATCGCCGAAGGTGGCGGATCGGTCCGGGTCGGGGGTTCGACCGGATGAGCATCGTCCCGGTGCAGCTGGTGACCAACGCGCTGATTGCCCTGCTGAAGAGCCAGGCGGGGTGGTCGGTGCATGACCACCCGTACATAGTCGAGAAGCCCACCTACCCCTACCTGGCGGTGTTCCAGCTGCCGGGTGGCCGGTTCTCCGGCCCGCCGCTGACTGCTCCCGACGCCGACGCGGAGCTGCTGTTCCAACTGGACGCGATCGGCCGGCGACGCGACCAGGCGCAGCTCCAGGGCGACAAGGCGTGCGCCCTGTTGATCGGGAGGGAGGCAGACGGGAGCTACACTCACGATTTCGGTGCAGTGGAGGGGTGGAAGGTCACGGGTAGAATGCCCGCCGACACCACTCCCGGCGGTGTCGAAACGATCCAGGCAACGCCCACGCTGTACCGCGACACAAGACGCTACACCATCGCTCTGACACCGCAGGGGACGTGACTATGGCGCTGATCGCCATCCAGCACCCGGACATCGAGCCGGGCCCGCGTGGGCCCGCCAAGGTCTCCGAGCGTGCATTCGAGCTGGTCTGGCAGCACAAGGGCTGGCAGAAGATCGAGGGCTCCGAGCAGGAGGCCCCCGAGCGGGTCCTGCCCGCCGGCAGCCTCGACCAGCAGATCGCCCGCGCACAGAAGGCCCTGGAGCAGGGCAAGCTGGCGGGGGCCCACGGCGGGGATCCCGAGGCCCCCGCCACCGGCGGGGAGCCCAAGACCCCCGCCCTGACCAAGGCCACCGGCACCCGCAAGGGCACCGGCGACGGCCAGAAGGAGGACTGACCGTTGTCCCGTTACTTCCGGCGCGGCACCTCCAAGATCATGGTCGTTCCGACCGTGGCCGCGGACGACCCGACCGACGCTGAGCTGTCGGCCGGGGTGGACATCAGCGACCACATCGCGGACATCTCCGGGTTCAGCCTCACCAACAACCCGATCACCACCCCCGACCTGGCGACCACGTTCGACAGCCAGATCGAGGGCAACGACACGACCGATGCGTCCTCGTTCACGCTCTACGACGATGACGACACCGAGACGGTCCGGACGCTGCTGGCCAAGGGCACCGAGAACGTCATCGTGCTGATGCCCTACGGGCGGGTGCCGGCCAAGCGGCTGGAGACCTGGCGGGTGCGCTCGACCGGCGCCAACGACCAGTGGTCGATGTCGGCCGAGGCCGCCAAGTTCGTGGTCGGGCTCGCCATCCTGGAGACGCCCAACCAGGACTCGGTGGTTCCCGCCACCGTTCCCTGATCGTTCGAACCGCTCGACGGCTGCCGGGGCCGTCCGTGGCACGCGAGGCGCTCCGAGAGGCTTCCGTGGCACGGACGGCCCTATCCGTACCAGACTCCTACTGCCGAGGGACCCCGTGACCGCATCGCCCCGCTCCAGCAAGCCCACCCAGCGCAAGGCCGCCCGTCGTACCGAGCGCCCCGTGCCCACCTTCGACCACCTGCGCGCCAAGAAGCCGATCCAGATCCCGTACTGGGTGCCGATGGACGACGGCGAAGCCTCGCGCGCCGTCCAGGACGCCCGGCAGGCTCACCAGCGCGCCGAGCTGCTCCAGGACGAGGCGCTGCTCGCCTCCACCCAGGCCGAGCTGGACCAGGCCGAGGCCAACCTGCGCGAGCACAGCATCCGGATGCTGTTCCGCGGGATGGGCCGCTACGACTTCGAGGCGCTCGTGGCGGAGCACCCGCCGACCGAGGCGCAGAAGGCCGAGGCCCGCGCCCAGGGCGGCGAGCTGGAGTACAACTACGAGACGATCGCCGCCCCGCTGATCGCCGGCAGTTGCGTCGAGCCGAAGCTCACCGTGGAGCAGGTCGAGCTGCTCCAGCGCGGCACGCCCGACCTGGACGAGGACGACCCGGACTACGTGGTGGCGTGGAACCAGGCCGAGTTCGCCGGGCTGTTCCAGGCCGCGCTGCGGGCGAACACCAGCCGGCGGGACGCTGAGCTGGGTTTCTGATACGGGCCGACCCCGCCCTGTGGGCCGAGCTGGAGTATTGCCTGCCGCTCGGCATCCCACACTCGGTGTTCGAGGGGCGGGTGGTCGGCCCGACCGACCCGCAGTGGACCGAGGAGGATCGGGCCCTGTGGCGTGTCTGGCGCGAGCGCAAGGCCACTCAGTGCCCGGACTGCCGGACCTGGCCCGAAGAGTGGGAAGCCGACCGGACGGCCTACATCGGGGACGACCACATCTGCGCCGGCTGCGAGGTGCTGGCGCGCGAGGCTGAGAACGACCCGAACCCGAAGGGGACGCCGGGCCGTAAGATCGGCCTGATCCCGTTCCAGGACGACCCGGACGAGGTCGCGTACGACCAGGCAGTTGGGATCGACACTCTACGCAGTGTCCTGAAACGCCGAGAGACGGAGCCGCTGCCCGAACAGTGAACCGCGTACTCCAGGTCGTACTGACCGGCAATAACACCAGCCTCCGGCAGGTCCTGTCCAGCTCCTCGCGCGAGGTCCAGCAGTTCGGCAACGAGGTACGCCGTAGCAATAACGGGATGGTCCAGAGCGGCAACCTGGCCCAGACCAGCCTAAAGGCGCTGGCCGGCGCTGGCGTCCTGGTGGCCGCCGGGCTCGGGTACGCCGTCGTCAAGGCGGCCGAGTTCGAGAAGAACATGCGCAACGTGAACAGCCTCAGCGGGCTGTCCGAGGGTGCGCTGCAGTCGCTGGAGGGCCAGATCCTCCAGATGTCCAAGACGCTGCCGCAGTCGGCCGCGACGCTGTCCGATGGCCTGTACGACATCGCCTCGTCCGGGTTCCAGGGCGCGGCCGGCGTGACCGTGCTGAAGTCGGCTGCGATCGCCGCCTCGGCCGGCCTGACCACCACCGCGGTCAGCGCCCGCGCGATCACCGCGGTGCTGAACGCCTACGGCCTGACCGCGGCCAGCGCGGGCGACGTGTCGGATACGCTGTTCCAGGCGGTCAACCTCGGTGTCGTCTCGTTCGACGAGCTGGCCGGCTCGATCGGTGACGTCGTCGGCACCGCCGCAGCGGCCAAGATCAACATCGCCGGGGTCAGCGCGGCCATCGCCACCATGACCCTGACCGGCATCAGCGGCGCCGAGTCGGCCACCTCGCTGAACCAGCTGATCCAGAGCATGATCAAGCCGTCCGACGCGCTCGCCCAGGAGCTAAAGACCCTCGGCTACGAGTCGGGCCAGCAGGCGCTGGAAGCGGACGGCCTGCGCGGGGTGATGGAGAAGCTGCGGAAGGCCACCGGCGGCAACGTCACCCAGCTGCTGCAGCTCTTCCCGAACATTCGCGCGGCCCGCGGCGCGCTGGCGCTGATGAGCGCCGAAGGCCGCAACTACGCCAAGGTCAGCGCCGAGATCGAGGACAAGAACCGTCGCCAGGGGGCGACGCAGAAGGTCCTCAACGAGCAGATGAAGAGCGCCTCGGCCCAGTTCCAGGTGTTCAAGAATCAGGCCGACGCAGCCGCGATCCAGCTCGGCCTGCGGACGATCCCGGCGCTGACGGCGACCATGCACGGGTTCACCGAGCTGGCCGGCTGGATCGGGTCGACGGCGAGCAAGGTCGGGCACGCGCTAACCCCCGCCTGGCGCGGCCTGGTCCAGATCGCAACGCTGGTCTGGCACGTCCTGGCCGACGTCGCCAAGGTGGGCGGGACAGTCGCCGGGGCGCTGCTGAAGATCGGCGGGTCGGCCATCATCGGCACACTGAACCTGGTCCTGCGGCCCCTGGGCGAACTCGCCGGCTTCATCGACCACAACACCGTGCTGACCTGGACGCTCATCGCCGCGATGACCGCCTACGCGCTGAGCCTGAACGCGGTCCGGGTGGCCGCGTGGCGGGTGATCGGGACGCCGCTGGTGCTCGGGTTCGTGCGGCTGTACACCGCGGTGCGGGTGTTCACCGGCACGCTGACCGCCGGGCTCGTCCCGGCGCTGACCGCGGCGCGGGTGGCGCTGGCCAAGCTGGCGACGGCCACGGTGCTGCTCGGGATCATCGCCGTGATCGCGGACCAGGTCAACGAGATCAAGAAGGTCGCGACCGCTGGGGACGACGCCCGCGACTCCATCAAAGGCATGAACAAGGCGGTGTCCGACTCCAAGGGCAACAGCGACCGGTACGAGGCGATCAGCAAGAACATTCAGGACCTGAAGGAGGGCCTGGTCCAGCAGCACGCGATCATGGAGAAGAACAAGGCCGACTGGAGCGCCTACGGGATCTTCATCGGCCAGTTCCAGCGCAGTCCGGCCGACTACAACGACGCCAAGGCAGCGGCCAAGCAGTACCAGGCGCAGCTCGAAAAGATGTGGCAGGCGCAGCGCCGGTTCGGGGTCAACGTGTCCGACCTGGGCGCCCGGTTCAAGATGAGCCGGGCCGACGTGATCGCGTTTGCCGACGCGAACAAGATCGACCTGTCCGGGTCGATCGATAAGGTCCAGTTCCAGTTCGGCCGGCTGAAGGACATCGACCTCTACTCCGGCTCGACCCGGCGCGGCACCGAGGACCTGATCAAGGCCATGGGCACCATGGTCGACTCCACCGCCGATGAAGAGGACAAGCTGAAGGCGCTGAAGGACGCGCTCGACGCGCTGGGCGGCAAGACCGTCGACGTGTTCACCGCCCAGTCCCAGCTCCAGGAGATCGTGGACGGCGCCGCTGCCGCGATCAAGGACCAGGCCGGCGCGGTGCTGGACGCCCACGGCCAGCTGAACGCCTACAGCGAGGCTGGTCGGGCGGCCGGCGGCACCTTGACCGACATCGCCGACAAGGGCAACACCCTGATCGAGTCGATGGTCAAGCAGGGGTCCACCCTGGACGAGGTCAAGGCCAAGGACGCCGAGCTGCGGGCCAGCTTCATCAAGTCCGCCGGGGCGATGGGGATCGGCACCGAGGCCGCAAACAGGCTGGCCGACCAGATCCTCGGGATCCCGGCCGACCGCGAGACCCAGTTCAAGGCGCTGATCTCCGGCGCCCAGGCCGACATCGACCGGCTGCAGAAGAAGATCGACGACCTGAAGGGCAAGACGGTCGAGATCGCCGCCCACGTGGTGGCGACGTTCGACCAGAACGGCAACATCGTCAAGAAGGCCTTCGGGGGCGGCACCGGCAAGATCGTCATGCAGCGCTACGGCGGGGTCTGGCTGCCGGGTGCCGGCGGGGCGAAGGTGGCCGCGTTCGCCGAGGGCGGACTGACCGGCGCGATCACCCCGGCGCCCAAGGGTGCGATGATCGCCCCGGACGGCGCCAACATGTGGCACTGGGCCGAGAAGGGCACCGGCGGCGAGGCGTTCGTGCCGCTTGGGGACCGGCACAGCACCCGCTCCAAGGAGATGGTCGCCTGGCTGTACTCCTACTTCTTCCCGGCCGCGGTGCGGGCGTTCGCTTCCGGGGGCTTCGGCAGCAGCCCCAGCGGGTACGCTTCCGCGGTGCCCCCGAGTTCACCAGCGCCCGCCGGCACCCGAGTGATCATCCACTCCCCGATCACCTTCGCCGGCCCGGTGTACGGCGAGGCGAGCATGCGCCGCGTGGCCGAGCAGGTGGTCGACAAGCGCGACGCCGCCCTCGCTCGCAACGCCCGGAGCGCCCGATGACCGCCAGCCCGGTCGATGTCAAGGTCAACCCGAACAACACCGACCAGCGGTATGTGGCCTGGGGGACCGGCCGGATCGAGGCCGTGGGCGGGGCGGTGCCGATCGTCGGCCAGGCCACCTGGTACGGCGCGCTGTACCAGCCGGTGGTCGTCGCCATCCACATCATCGACTGGGCGACCGGCGCCGGCTACCAGCTCGACCTGTACGGCGCCACCCACGCCTTCAACGGCGCCCCCGACCTGGCGAACTTCAACCAGACGGTGCCCTACACCAACCCGACCCGGCGGTACGTCGACTGGGCCTGGAACCCGGACGGCAGCGGCCAGGGCTACGTGCTCGACCAGTACGGCAAGCTCTACCCGTTCGGGGGCGCGGCGGTCCCGCCCCGGGCCGGCGCCCGCTTCACCTGGCCGGCGGCCCGCAAGCTGCAGATGCGTTGGGCTCCCGACGTCCGGGCGATCACCATGGACCTGTACGGCGGGCTGCACGGCGACTTCGCCCTCCCGTCCGCGCTGGCGCCGTTCGCCTACTGGCCGAACTGGGACGCCGCCCGCGACTTCGTGGTGACCGACTGGGCGACCCCGGGCGGGTATGTGCTGGACCTGTGGGGCGGGGTGCACGGCGGGGGCGGGGCAGCCGGCGCGGTCGGTTCCACCGTGCCCTACCGCAAGGGCGCCGACGTCGCCCGCTGCCTCGCGGTGATCTCCGCGGTCGACCCGCTGCACCTGTTCGAGGTCTGGTCGGGCGGCCAGCAGTTCGACTGGATCTCCTCCACCCCGCCCACCGTCACCGCCGGTGGGATCGACACGGTCTCGCCGGCCGCCAACGTCGCCGACACCACCCGGCCGACCCTGGCCTGGGACTACAACGACCCGCAGAACAACAGCCAGCTCGCGTACCAGGTCTATGTGTTCACCGAGGTGTACGCCGCCGGCCACGACATGACCGATCCGGACAGCCACGCCGCCGACGCCCTGGTCAACGTCGCCGGCTCCGACCGTACCCTGCGCGGGGTACCCTGCCCGATCGACCTGCCGAATGGCAGCTACCGCGAGTACGTCCGGGCGCAGGACTCCGCCGAGCAGTGGTCGGCCTGGAGCGTGCACGCCTGGACCCAGGCGGTGCCGCTGCCGGCGGCCCCGACCGCGCTGACCGCGGTGCCCGACACCGCCACCCTGACCGTGACCCTGACGGCCACCGCGGCGCCGGGCGAGGCGGACTACGTCCGGTTCGAGGCGTCCGACGACGGCGAGCTGACCTGGACGACCGTGGACGACGCCGACGCGGTCCCGCTGGCCGCGAGCACCTCGACGGTCGACTGGGCCCCGCCGCTGGGGCTCCCGCGGGTGTACCGGGCGGTGGCCTGGTCCGCCGATCCGGCGGTGGCGTCGGTCCCGTCCGCGACGGCCACGGCCACCGTGGGCCGACGGGTGCACGCGCTGACCAGCCGGGACGACCCGACGCTGGGCGGGGAGATCCGGGTCGAGTCGGCCGACTGGTCCCGCCCGATCGTCTCCGGGGTGTTCCAGGCGCTCGGGGACGACGAGGCGACCGTGGTTTCGGACGGGCCGCCGAAGGGCCGGCGGGTGGTCCTGGACCTGTGGTCGCTGGACCGGGCGACCTGGGACCTGATCGCCGGCCTGGCCCAGTCGAACTCGACACTGATCTACCGGGACCCGTTCGGCGGGCTGATGTACTGCCGGCTGGCCGGCGGCGACTGGACCTGGGCGCAGCTGCGAGCCCGAGCCACCCCCGACGAGCTGACCCCGGTGCGCCACGCCCACACCACCGGCCTGCCGCTGGTCGAGGTCAGGCGGCCGGCGTGACCTGGCTGTTCTCCGACGCGGCCCGCGCCGAGCTGGCCGGCAGCCACACCGCCGTCTCGCGGGTCGAGGTCTGGCACTCCGGGGTAGTCGCCGCGGTGCTGGGGGTCCAGTCCGGCCAGACGGTGGCCGACTCGACCCGACCGGTCCGCCGCAACCTGGACGCGTCGCTGGTCGACCCGGACGGCACGCTGAGCCGCAGCGACGCCAGCGACCTGCTCAACCCGTTCGACTGCGAGGTCGCCCCGTGGCGTGGGGTGCGCACGCCGGCCGGCGACGAGCTGGCCCCGCTGGGCGTCTACCGCCTGACCAGCCGCGAGGTCCAGGACACCTCAGACGGGCTGGTGATCAGCCTCAGCGGCCAGGACCGGGCGATCATCTACCAGGGCCCGATGGAGGCCGCACTCGGGATCGCCGGCGGTACCCCGATCGAGACGGCGATCGCCCGGCTGCTGGCCCGCCGGCACCCGGGGCTGGTCCTGCAGAGCTACAGCACCGGGTTCACCTGCGGCCCGCTGGTCTACCCACCGGACGTCGACGTATGGGCCGAGGCGCAGTCGCTGGCGGAGTCGGCCGGCGCCAAGCTGTACCACGACCGCACCGGCCAGGCGGTGCTCACCCCCGCCGGCCCGACTGGCTCGCTGATCCTGCCGACCGTCTACGCAGAGGGCGGGGGCCGGCTGCTGGCGGCCGACCGCACCGAGGACGCCGACACCATCCTCAACGTGGTAGTGGCGGAGAACCCGGCCGGCACGATCCGCGTGGTGGTCGAGGACACCGACCCCGCCTCGCCCACCTACGCCCGGGGGCGCTACGGCCGGCACATCGACAAGATGACCAACCAGCACTTCGGCAGCACCGACCAGGCGATGGTCGCCGCCACCGCCCGGCTGGTCGCCAACCTCGGCCGGTCGGAGATCGTGCAGTACGTCGCGGTGCCCGACCCCGCCCAGGACGTGGACGAGCCGGTCGTGGTCCACCGGCCGCGCGCCGGGCTGAACTGGCGCCGCGCGGTGACCTCGTCGGTGACCACGCCGCTGGCGGTCACCGACCCGATGCAGGTCAGCTGCCGCAAGTCGGTCCTGACCCCGGACGGGTGGGCCGACCAGACAGGCCAGGGGGCGCTCGCATGACCCTGATGGACGAGGTCCTGACCGAGCTGGCGCAGCTGCGCAGCGAGGTGGCCGACCTGAAGCTGGGCCGGGTCACCTACCGGATGATCGAGGTGACCGCGGCCGACACCGACAGCGGCACGATCGCCGGGCTGGTCGTGGGCGGCGACGACAGCGACGAGGTCACCGGGATCGAGTGGCCGGCCCAGTTCCTGCCCGATGTCGGCTCGACGGTCCGGGTGCGGGTGGCCGGCGCGACCCCGATTGCCGAGCCGGCCGGGATCGCCGCGGACGCGGTCACCACCCGCGAGCTGGACCCGGCGGTCGTCTCGATGATCGAGAGTGGCGGGGTCAGCTACTTCACCCAGCCGACTCCGCCCAGCTACAGCGGCGCGGCAGACACGGCGATCTGGATCGACTCCAGCACGGCGGGTGGCAACCACATGTCCCGCTGGGACGGCGCGGCCTGGCAGGCGCTCCCGTTCGGTCCGGCCGCGTTCCAAGCCGGCGCGGTCACGGCCACGGTGCTGGCCGCCGACGCGGTCAACGGCAAGGTGATCACGGGCGCCACGGTGCAGACCGCAGCGTCCGGCGCCCGGGTGGCCATGGACCTGAACGGCCTGCGGGCGTTCGACGTCACCGGCGCGGCGGTCACCACGATCTCAAACGCCACCGGCAAGCTGACGGCCAAGGGCGCCACGATCACCGGCGAGATCAACACCGCCATCTCCGGCTCGCGAGCCCGGATCTACCAGGGCGCGGACGGCCAGGGCGTCCCGATGGGCGTCATCGCGCTGGAGTCTGGGATCGTCGGCGACACCGCGGCCAGCATGACCGCCCAGCCGTACGTCGGTGGCGGTGGCGGGATGACCCTCAGCGGCGGCGCCTACACCGGGTTCGCCACCAAGGCCGCACCGAAGCTGGTGCTGCAGACCGACCAGGCCAACCAATCGCAGGCGCAGCTGACCGCCGTCGACGGGTTCCTGGTCAACGGCCAGCCGTGGGCGCAGGACCGGGTTTGGAACTTCCTGCGGTCGAGCTTCACCACCCACGCGTCGGACAGCTTCAGCGCCAACGCGTTCACCAGCGTCATCCTGGGCACGCTCAGCAACGCGCCGGCTGGCGCCTACCTGCTGACCTGCCAGGCGTCGTTCTTCGCTGCGGCCAACTCGACCTCGTACATGCGGATCATGCTGGGCGGGATCAACGTTTCCCAGGACATGCGGGTGGACCGCACGACCATCACCAGCCCGGCCAGCTTCAGCTACGGGCTGAACTGGGGCGGGGGCGACCTCTCGGCGCAGATGCTCCTGATGTGCGCCAGTGCCACCGGGACGCTCTACACCTCCGGCTCGCTGATCACGCTAGTCTACCTCGGCCCGCGCTCCTAAAAGCAGCCGGGCGCGCGGGCCGCGCGTGGTTTGCTGTCCGCGTGTTGCTCTCCATCCCGCCGAGCATGTTCGAGCCCGGAGACCAGCTCGCCCTGCCGGACGGCTACCCCGAGCAGGTGGTCGACCGGCTGGGCGACATCGTGGACGACGAGGCGCTCGGCCGCTCGCGCCAGGTCTACTTCGTGGGCGACGACGAGCCGCAGGTGTACCCGGTTGCGATGTCGATCGGGATCATCCGTGCCGACCCTGCCGAGGAGTGAAATGACCGACCCGACCGAGCTGCCGGCCGACCAGCGAGACTGGGGCGACCCGGACGAGCACGGCCACATGGCCGACTACGCCACCGACCCGGAGGACGAGCCGGAGACGGTGCCCTACGAGCCGCCGGCAACCTCGTGACCTACGACCTGCCGGGCGCGCTGCACCGCCGTGGCCTGAAGGTGGAGCTGGTCCCGGGCTGGGAGACCCGGGGCGTCTCGGACCTGCGAGCCCGCGGCTCGGTGTCGCACTGGACCGGCGGCCCCCGCGGCACCACCGGGCGCCCGTCGCTGAGCGTGGTGATCAACGGCCGGCCCGACCTGAAGGGCCCGCTGTGCAACGTCTACCTGGACCGGGCCGGGGTCGCCGTGGTGGTCGCCGCCCGCACCGCCCAGCACGCCGGCCTGGGTGGCTGGAAGGGCCTGCGCTACAACTCCGAGGTGTTCGGCACCGAGGCGGAGTGCGCGGGCGACGGCGACTGGACCGCGGCGCAGAAGGCGGCCTACCCGAAGGTCAACGCCGCCTACTGCGATCTGGGCGGGTTCGGCCCGGACATGTGCTGCGGCCACAACGAGTGGGCGCCGGACCGCAAGATCGACATCCGCGACTTCACGATGACCACCATGCGCCGCGGTATCGCCGCGGTGCTGGCCCCGGCACCGACCCCGGTGCCCGCCCACCAGGAGGACGACATGTTCATGCTACACAACCGCCGGGGTGACCTGTACATCTGCGGCCCCGGCTTCGCCGAGCACGTCAACGAGACCCAGGACGACCTGCGGAAGGTGCTCCCGACCTACGAGATCTCCGACGACATGTGCGCCCGGATCATCAAGGGCATCGCCGCCACCAAGATCCAGCCGTGAGCCAGTTGGCCAGCCAGCCCTCGGCCGCGCCCACCCAGAAGCTCGTCGCCGGCACGGCCAGCGGCGCCGCGGTGGTCGTGATCCTGTGGGTGGCGACCTACTTCGGGCTGGACCTGTCGCCGGAAGTGGCCGGCGCGATCGTCCTGCTGGTGAGCGCAGCCGCCGCGTACTTCAAGCGGAACAAGGTGGTCGACCTCACTCCGGGTAAGCACGAGGCGGCCTGATGAGTCCCGAGCGCAAGCTCGACCAGTGGACCGCCCAGTGGTCCGTCCAGGCGCTCGCGCGCTGGACGCTGACCATCGCGCTGGTGCTCGGGGTGCTGATCATCGTGGGCGGGGCGGAGCGCTGGCAAAGCCCCAGCTACGCCGCCGCGCTGCGCTTCCCGCTGGCCCCGCAGAGCTGGGGCGTGGTGCTGGGCTGCGCCGGGCTGATCGGGCTGATCTCGTCGCTGTTCGGCCGGCTGAGGGCGACCGCCATCTGCCTGGCCGTGGTGACGATCTGGTGCCTGTTCTTCGGCTTCAGCTTGCTGTCCGCCGCACTCACCTACCGGGCCGCTGGAACCACCGGCGTCCCGATCTACGCATTCGCCGCGGTGGTCTCCGGGCTGCTCGCAGTGGTGCACTGGAAGAGCGCCGAGCCACGCTGATGCCATACACCGCGGAGCGCCTGCGCTCCCGGCACCCGTTCCAGATCTACGTGCTCACGCTGATGATCGCCTACGGGGTCGCCGGGCTGCTGAACCGGCACGCCCAGCCGGGGTCGGTCCGCGAGACGCTCGGCCACTACGGCGCGCTGGTCTGGCAGATCTTCCTGGTCCTCGGCTCGGTCTCCTCGGTGGTCGGGGTGTTCTGGCGCAACCGGGCGAGCGGGCTGGTGATGGAGGCGCTCGGCTGCCTGGCCGCGGGCGCCGCCACCGCCTACGCCGCCGGCATCCTGCTCTACGTGGTGGGTTTGGGGGCGACCCTCTCGGCCTGCGTCCTGTTCGGATTTGGGGTGGCCTGCGTGGTGCGGGCCTGGCAGATCCGGCGCGTCCTGGCCCAGGCGGCGAGGCAGGCCCACCGACGAGGGAAGTGAGGGCGCGTGTCGACCGGGGGATCGTACGCGTTCCAGCTGCTCGGCTCGGTAATCGGCACCGGGGTCGTGACCACCGCGGTCAACGCGCTGATCAACCGGCGCAAGATGTCGGCCGACACGGTGGCGGTGCTGGACAAGGCGGCCAGCAACGCGGTGCAGCGGACCGAGGACGACAACACCCGACTGCGCACCGAGCTGCGGGGACTGCGCGGCGAGAACGAGGAGCTGTGGAGCAAGGCCCGGTCGCTGGAGCATGAGAACGCCACCCTGATCGACGTGGTCCGGGATCTGACCGCGCACGCTCGCCGGCAGGCCGCGGAGATCCGCCGGCTGGGTGGCCGGGTGGACGACCCGCCGGAGCTGCCGGCCGAGCTGGTGGGCACCAACACCGGCCCGCAGCCGATCGTCCCCGAAGGGCTCGGCGACGGCGGGTAGACTGCCCGCCGGGTGGGTCGGCACCGCCCAAGCGTGGCGCGAGTCCGGGTTGACGCGAGTGGGCCACTACACCAACGCTCCCCGGCTCGCGCCACGCCGATCCCCGGTATTTGCCCTGAAGGCACGGGCCGTGCTTAGATAGCACTATGCCAATCCGCAGCACCACCAGCCCCGGGACCGCCCGGTACATCGTCCGCCGTCCGCGCCTGGCGCTGGACATCGTCTGGGCCCTCGGCACCTCGGTCGCCGGCTCGGGCGTGATCACCCTCGGCCTGTGGGCCATGGGCCTGGTCCGATGACCCGCCGACGTCGCCGCCCGTTCCTGGCCCTGTACGTCGCCTGCGACGGGGTCCGCTGATGCCCATCCTCACCGCCGGTCACTCGACCCACGAGCCCGAGGCGTTCCTGCAGATCATCCGCCGGATGCGGGTGGACACCGTGATCGACGTCCGGTCGCACCCATCCAGTAAGTGGGAGTGGTGGCGCCGCGAGCAGATGGGCTGGATCACCGACGCCGGGTTCGGCCTGGAGTGGTGGCCGGCGCTGGGTGGCTGGGACCGCCGGCACGAGTCGCTGGCTGACTGGGCGGCCCCGCGCGGGGTCGACCTCGCCCCCTACGTCAAGGGCCACTTCCCGAAGCAGCGGATCGGCGCGTCCAAGCCGGCCGACCAGCTGGAGATCGGCGGCGACCCCGACTGGGTGTCGGGCTGGACCAACCAGGGGCTGCACGACTACGCCTGGTTCACCGCGCTGCCCGAGTTCCAGGATGGGCTCGGCCGGCTAGTCGAGCGCTATGGCGAGCCGACCCAGCCGCGCGCGGTGATCATCTGCGCCGAGCTGCTGTGGTGGAAGTGCCACCGCTCGATGGTCGCCGACGTGCTGTCGGCCGGCGGGGTGGCCGCGGTGCACCTGACGCCGAACCCGCGCGGGGTGAAGGCCGAGCCGCACCCGGTGGGCGACCGGCTGTCCCGTTACCCGGTCGAGGCGCGCCGGGCGTGGCGATCCTTGCGTCCCTAGCACGCGGTGTGGTTCACTTTTGGTACGCAAGCGACGCCGACCGAGGGAGCCACCCCCATGGACCTGAACGCCCGCCAGGCCGAGATCCACCAGATCGTCAGCGAGGAGATGGACGCGCGCTGGGCCGAGGCCGACCGGCACGGCCACCGCTGGGTCCCCGACCTGGTTACCGAGTTCGAGATCAACGGTCGGCTCTACCGGCACGTCGGGGGCGCGGTCTGCACCTGCGGCTGGCAGCCCCGGCGCCCGCACGGCGCGCACGCCCGGGTCTCGGTCGGGGTGCACATCTCCCGCAAGACCAGGCACGCCGAGAAGATCGCCCGCGAGAACGTCCAGCGGCGCATGGAAGAGACGAGGCTCGCCCGATGATCATCGACTACGACCTGTACACCGAGACCTGGGACGGCACCCGCCACTACCTGGCCCCCGGCGACCTGGTCCGGGTCAAGGCATACGGCGAGGGCGCCCGGCTCAGCGACGTCGGTCGGGTCGGGGTCGTCGGCCGGCTCAACCGCACCCGGGTGGTCGTCGACTTCGACGACTTCGAGGGCGGCAGCCGCGACGTCCGCCCGTCCTGCCTCCGCTACGAGGGCACCCGATGAGCGTCGGCCTGTGGCAGATCGAGCTGCAGCGAGTCACCGACCCCGATGCCGACGAGACCGAGGCGATCACCGAGCAGGCCGACGCCGAGCAGGCGCTGGCCGAACTGGGGATCGAGTACGACCACATCGAGCCCGACTGGCCCGAGGGCGGGGTCTGGCTGGTCGGGCTGACCGGCGAGTTCGCCCGGTTCGCCGACCGCGGTGACGAGGTGTGGCACACCGACCGCGGCTGGATCTTCAGCCTGCCGCAGCCCTAGAGCAGGGCGGCGAACTGCGCCGCGGTGAGGGTCCGCAGCTGGTCGTCGGTTTTCTCCGCGAGCAGCTTGCGGATGCCCTCATCGACCGACCCGGGGGTGACGTAGTCGTAGACCGTCACCGGCCGGGTCTGCCCCATCCGCCAGATCCGCCGCTCGGCCTGCTGGTTGCGATAGGTCTTGACCGACTTCTCCACGAAGATGCAGACGTCGGCCTGGGTGAAGGTGAGGCCCTCGGCCAGCACGTCCAGCGAGCCCACCAGCACCCCCAGGTCGCCGCGCTTGAACGCCGCCGCGATCTCTCCGCGTCGCTGGGGGCTCGTCCCGCCGTGGATGAACTCCGAGTCCGCCCCGGCGTCCCGGGCGACACGCGCGCACGCCTCGACGGTGGCTTGGAAGTGGGCGAACACCAGCGTCGGGCGGGACCGGCCGGCGACGTGCTCCCGCAGCTGGTCCAGCTTGCCCGAGCCCCGCAGCGCCGGGTCGAGCACCTCCAGCCCGGTGGCCGCCTTCATCAGTTGGGTGTTCTTGGCCGCGTCGTTCCAGGCGACCAGCTCCCGCCCGTCGACCTGCGCCAGGTAGTCACGCTTCAGGTCCCGGTATGCCTTGGCCTGCTTCGGGGTCATCGGGCAGCGGACGGTGACCTCGGTCCGCGGCGGCAGGTCGCCCAGCACGTCCTCGACCAGCCGGCGCAACATCCGGTCGCCGAAGTTGGCAGCGGCGAACGCCCGGTAGTGCTGGCACGGGTCGCTGGCCGGGCGCTTGCGGCAGGTCAGGTCGCAGCCCAGCATCCGGCCGACCGAGGGCAGGCCGTTGGAGAACCGGGTCGGGGAGGTGTCGAACCACTGCTCGGCCCAGCGCCAGTACGAGCCCAGCTCGCCGCCAGGGCGCGCCTTCTCCGGGTACGCCAGCTGGAGCAGCACGAACGCCTCGTGGGCCCAGTTCGGCAGCGGGGTGCCGGTGGCCGGGTGGACGACCTGCGACCGGGCGGCGAGCTGCTGCGCCGTCTTGGTCCAGGTGGTCTTGCGGGTCTTGACGTAGTGCGCCTCGTCCAGGATCAGGGTGCCCCAGTCGCGGTCGAACTCGGCCGGCAACCGCGGGAGCACCTTCCGGCCCTCGCGGGTGATGATCCGGCTGTAGGCGGTGACGGTGGCGTCGATCCCGGGGGTCCAGCGGGCGATCTCGTCAGACCAGTTCCCGCCGTCGACCACCATGGCCGGCGCGACGATGAGCACGGGCTCGACGGCCGACTCCAGCAGCTGCCGCGACTTGCCGAGGCCCATCTCGTCGGCCAGCAGGGCGCGCGGGCGCTCGGTCAGCCAACGCACGCCCTCGGCTTGAAAGGGGCGGAGAGGAGGCGGCCCGTCAGCCGTCTTGAGCGGTGTGGCCGCCCCCTGGTTGGCTGCGGTGCCGGCTGTCGCAGGATGCACCAGGTAGCCACCCCTGGGATCGCGCGCACGTTTCGGCACGCCGCCTCCTCTCCGGCGGGGTGGCCGGCACAGCCTCCGGCCTTGCATCTGACGGGGCCCCGCGCCCCTGCTCGTGGGTCAGGCGGCCTGGCGCTTCAGGAACGCGGCGGCCTGGCGCTCCAGCTCGGCCGCGTACTCGTGTCGGTCGGTGTCGAGCAGCTTCACCTGGTCCTGGATGGTCCAGCCGAAGCACCGCTCAATCGCCAGCATGACCCGGTACCCCGGGGCGCGCTGACCGGACCGGACGCGGCTGGCCGAGGAGTGGGAGAGCCCGATCAGCTCGCCCAGCTCCACGTTGCTCAGCCGGCCGGGGGCTGCCTCGACGGTGTCTGTGGTCATGCTGGTATTCTACCCCGCGCCGTGCGAGTCGGGCAAACAAACGCCCCCAACGTCGCCTACTGGCTGTGCCCGCTCAGCTTCGGTGCTCCGCGACACGCCGCCCGGCCCTTGCGCTGGTGGCACGGGGTGTGGTTTAGTTCTAGAGCCGACCCACCGTACCCACACAGACAGGACCCGTCCGATGCCCCGCTTCCAGCAGTCCAAGTACAGCCCCGCGGCTGACAGCAGCCCCAACCACGAGCAGTACCGCCGGGGCGACGCCCCGATGGCCGAGGTCCTCCTGGACTGGAGCGCCGACGCGGACGGCAAGCGCGTCTGCCCCTGCGGCTGCCGCCAGCCGCTCGCCAAGGGCGCCCGGTTCCGGATCGGCCACGACGCCCGGTTCCTCGGCATCCTGAAGCGCGCCCACATCACCGGCACCAAGGTGACGATCGTCCGCGACGAGGCCACCACGACCGAGGCGCCGGTGGTGGTCGCCGCCCAGTTCTCCAGCCCGCACCACGACTGGGAGGCCGAGCTGACCCGGTCCGCGGAGAAGCACGCCGCCAGCAACCGCAAGCGCGTCGAGCAGGCCAACGCCGACGTGGTGGCCGAGGCCCGCGGCCCGCAGCCCGGCAACCGCCGGCTGATCAAGGTCGGGCGCTGGGAGTACACCGGCGAGATCGTCGCGGTCTACCAGGAGGACGGCGACGCGCTGTTCAAGTACACCACCAAGAGCGGTGACGTGAAGGAGGTCCGTCGCGCGCTGGCGGAGACCGCCGATGTCTGAGCCGAAGCGGGCCGGCGGGACCAAGAACCCGCCGGCCCCCGTCCCGCACCTGTTCGGGTTCTGCCAGTCCGAGGCGCAGGCCATGGACGGCAACCAGCCGACCGGCACCGGCTCCGAGTGGCACGCCCGCTGCCCCGGCGCGCTGACCACTGGCGTCGGCTCGGTCGTGGTCTGCACCTGCCCGGCGCACGGCGACCACCGGAAGTGCCACGTGTGCCTGACCGAGGTCGAGGCGGCCGAGGGCTACGACCCGATCCGCCGGCAGCACACCAACCAGGAGGCATGCCAGATCGCCGCCGACCTGCGCCGGTCGGCCAACGGCCACCTCACCGCCCAGATCGCCGCGATCCGCGAGGAGACCCGGCAGCGCCGCGAGCAGCAGCGGGCCGAGGAGAACCGGCTGCGCGAGGAGCGCGGCGAGCGCCCCGTCAGGCTGCGCACCAAGGCCGCGCCGAAGGCGCCCCAGCGTTGCCACTGCGGCTGCGGCTCGTTGACCAAGGGTGGCCGGTTCGTGCCCGGCCATGACGCCAAGCTGAAGGGACGGCTGGGCCAGGCCCGGTCCGCCCAGGACACGCACGCCGACTACGTGGAGGCGCTGGCCGAGAGGATCGCCCGCGGCTGGCTGCCGGGGCCGGAGCACCCGGCCTGGCAGCAGGAGAAGCCGGAGATGCTGCCGGTGCTGACCGAGGCGCAGGCGCTGGTGGAGCAGGCGGGAGGTGCAGAGCAGTACATCGCGTTGGCCGTGGCCGACCGATACGGGGACTGAACCGCACCCGGGCTGCCGGTCGACGGACAGCCCGATCAACCGCGGTCCAGACGAGGGCCGCAGGTAGGAGCTACCGAAAGTGACACTGCAGAGCGGCGCCGACCGGCGCGCTGAGGGTGAACTGCAGAACGGCCCGACCGATACGGGGGCATCCGGGCGCTCGCCTGGGTACATGGTAATCAACGGGCGACCCGAGCCGCGCTGGTGGCGCGAGGACGAGGACGCCGACGCCCACTGGCACTCCGACGCCCGACCCGGCCCCGGGTCCGGTGTGGACGTCTCGCCGGCCGGGGTGTCGCTCTACGCGGTGCCCTCGATCATGGGGCCGGCCGAGGCCCGCTGGCTGGCCGCCCGGATGCTGGAGGCCGCCGGCATCTACGAGGTCGTGTTCCGCGGCGACGGGTCACGGCTGACCCAGCCGCCGGCCTACCCGCCGATCCAGATCGCGCTGCCGCCGAGCCAGCCCGAGCCGATCGACGTTCACCTGCACACCGCCAGCCTGGAGACGATCCTGGGCGGCATCACCGAGGAGATCGAACATGAGCTTGCCGACCGCTGAAGCGCCCGTCCAGACCGAGGGCGACGAGCCCTGGCGCACCACCTACGTCTCGTACTCGGAGCTGGCCGCGTTCCGCCAGTGCCCGATGAAGCACCGGCTGTCCTACGTGGACCGGTGGGACTCGGACAAGGCCAAGCCGGCGCTGGACCGCGGCACGGTGTGGGACGCGATGATGCAGACCCACTACGCCGGGATCATGGGCGGCCAGTCGCACGAGGCCCGCGCCACCCAGGTGGCCGAGGTGCTGCAGACCTCGGGGATCGCCGACGACGACCGGGAGCTGCTGGCCTGGATGTACGACGGGTACGTCGGCCGGTACGGCGACGACCCCGAGTGGGACACGCTGGCGAACCAGTACAGCGCCGTCCTGCCGCTGCCGGACCCGGACGACCCGACCAAGGACGGGCCGATCGGCCTGAAGGTGAAGATCGACCGGGTGGCCCGGCTGCGCGACACCGGGGCGATCTGGATCTGGGACGACAAGACCGGCAAGCAGCAGCCGAAGCCCGCCGGCCTGGACATCGACGACCAGTTCAAGCTGTACACCTGGGCACTGCGCCACACCGGCCGGCGGGTGGCCGGGTTCATGGTCAACCACGCCCGGACCGAGAAGCTGAAGCGGGCGATGTCCGACGACGAGCGGTTCGTGCGCCACCGGCTGTTCACCACCGACATCGAGCTGGCCACGGTCGCGCTGGACGCGGCACGGGCCGCCTCGGAGATCCACCGGCCGGACCGCCGCGAGTTCTCCAGCCCGAACTCCGGGCTGGGTGGGTGCGCCGGCTGGTGCGACTACTTCGACGCTCACCTGTCGATCCGCCGCGGAATGGACGAGGCGACCGCCATGCGGGCGTTCGGGTTCGAGAAGCGCGAGCGCTCGACGCTGATCCCGGCCCGCGGGTCGGCCCGTTCGGACAAGACCGACTGACCGCAAGGCCTGGCCCTGTCGTAGGGCCGTGATCTGATAGACAGCCCCTGCCAGCCGAGCAGGGGTAGGTGCCGACACACTGGAGAGAGACACCATGCCCAAAGCACCACGCCACACCGCGGGGGACGGGGCGGCCACCACGGTCGCCCGCGCCCAGGTCCCGCCGGTGGAGGAGACGATGAAGGGCGGGGCGCCCGCTACGGGCGACCCGTGGGCCGCAGCCGCCAACCCGGTGGACGACGGCTGGCCGGCCGACGCCGCACTCCCGTCCGGGCCGGACGGGGGCGTCGAGCCCGAGGAGGGTGCCCCGGTGCCCGCCGGGGGCTCCGAGGCCGACGGAGGGGCTCCCGTGACACAGGAGACCCCAGCGGAGAAGCCGGCCCCCGCGGCGAAGAAGGCCGCACCGCCGGCCAAGCGCGCCCGGCCGACCCCGGTGGTGGCCGAGCCGCGCGGGGAGATGGCCGGGCCGTCGACTGGCGGGCTGCAGCTGGCCGCGCTGGACGAGACCGAGGAGAAGCTCAACGGTCTGTGGTACGGCACCGAGGGCACCGGCAAGACGACCTCGATCGCCACCGCGGCCAACCACGGTCGGATCCTGGTCATCAACGCCGAGGGCGGGCTGAAGCTGACCCCGCTGCGCAGGCGCGGGGTGAACACCGGCAACATCTCGATCTTCCCGCCTCCGGGGCGCCCGGAGCTGCTCACGGTGGACAACCTGGAGCGGCTGTTCTGGCAGGTCCAGGCCGAGCTGCACGACGACCCCGACGCCTGGTACGCGGTCGCCTGGGACTCGGTCACCGAGATCGTCACCAAGCTGCTGCGCGACATCGTGGAACGGGAGGTGGCCAAGAACAACGCGCTGCCGGAGGGCTCGGGTAAGCGCAAGGACTACCGCGAGTCGGCCGACTTCACCGACCGCTCGGACTACGGGGTCGTGTCGAACCAGGTGCTGCCGCTGCTGCGCAAGTACCGGGATCTGCCCTGCCACTTCCTGATGACCGCGCTGGAGCGTCGGGACGTGGACGAGGACACCGGCCGGGTGATGTACGGGCCGAGCACCACCCCGGCGATCCAGAACGCCCTGCTGGGTTACGTGGACATCGCCATGCGGGTGCAGAACATGGCCGGCGAGAACGACGTCGAGCCGCACTTCGTGGCCCGCACCCGGCCGGCCAAGACCACCCGCGCCAAGGACCGGTTCGGGGTGACCCCGCCGGTGCTGGAGAACCCGACGTTCGAGCGGGTGCACGCCTACCTGACCGGCGAGCTGACCTACGAGCCGCCGGCCGAGGAGGAGGCGTCCCCGGCGCCGGCCGAGCCGGCGAAGCAGACCGGCAAGCGCCAGCCGGCGAAGAAAGCCGCACCCGCCAAGACCACCGACACCAAGGAGAACTGACCGTGCCCAAGCTCAACGCCGCCATCCAGCAGCAGGTGGCCAACGCTCCCGAGTCCGGCGCCTTCGGGCCCGCCCCCGAGGGCATTTACACCGTAAAGCTGCGCCAGGTCGAGGTGCGCGGCGACGACAACCCGTACTGGTCGACCGAGTGGGAGATCGTCGCGGACGCCGCGGGCGACCAGACCTACGCCAAGCGCCGGCTGTTCGAGAACATCAGCCTGGGCGAGAAGAGCGCCTGGAAGATGCGGCAGTTCTTCGACGCCATGGGCTACACCTACGACTCCGACACCGACGAGATGATCGGGGACGTCTGCCAGGCCGTGGTGGTCCAGCGCGAGATCGAGCAGGGCAAGCGCAAGGGCCAGATCGGCAACGAGATCGAGCGCTGGATGCCGCTGCCCGAGGACGGGATGCAGGTCCAGGGCGGGGGCGACGGCTCCTGGTGAGCCAGAACCCCGCGACCCGCTAGGGCCGGGTCTTAGATAGGGCGAGGGCCCGGGTCGTTCCCCAACAGACCCGGGCCCTCGTCGTCGGCCCACCCCGCCAAGGCGCGGGCCGGTCTTACCCACCATGCACGGCACAGGACAGCGCCGCACGCCCCGGTCGGGGCGTCGTCGTCACACTAACACGAGGGGGACGGCTTCAGATGCCGAAGATCAACCGCGGAGGGGCACCCGAGCCCGCCCGCGAGCGCCCGGAGCAGGGCGCGCCGACCGAGCAGCAGACCGGGATCGCGGGGGTCACGGACCACGCGCTGGCGGTGGCGCTGACCTGCGCCTCGTTCGGCTGGCCGGTGTTCCCGGTGAACTCGGCCACGAAGGTGCCGGCGGTGAAGGGCTGGCAGACGGTCGCCACCCGGGACCCGGACGTGATCCGCGGCTGGTTCGGCCGGGGTGGGCAGTTCCCGCTGGCGGTGCCGGGGATCCCGACCGGCCGGCCCTCCGGGCTGCTGGTGGTCGATTTCGACGTCGCCAGCGAGGCGCACCCGAACGCCCGGGGCGGGGACACCCAGCGGGCGAAGGCGGCCCAGTGGGAACACGAGGGCGGGTGGGGCGAGCCGGCGGTGGCGCGGACCAGCTCGGGTGGGCTGCACAACTACTACGCGTACCCCGCGGAGGGGACCGGCGCCGACGCCGACCCGAACTACCGGATCGGCAACCGATCGGCGCTATACGGCAAGGACTCCGGGGTGGACCTGCGCGGCGACGGCGGGTTCGTGGTGGCCGGCGGGCTGCCCGGCCGCGAGTGGATCATCGAGCCGACCGAGCAGCTGGCCGAGCCCCCGGCCTGGCTGCTGTCCGACCTGAAGTCGGTCGGGGCGACCAGTGAGAAGGGCGAGCGCCCGACCGGCCGATCGACCCTGGCCGAGCTGATGCAGAACCCACCAGACGGCGAGGGCGGCCGGAACGACTGGCTGGCCCGGGTGGCGGGCCAGCTGGCGGCCCGGGAGAACCACCGGGACACCTACCTGGTGCAGGTGCGCGAGCAGGCGGCGAAGCTCACCCCGCCGTTGCCGGCGGCCGAGGTGGACAAGGTCGCCGGCTCCATCTGGAAGGCCGAGCGGCGCAAGCAGGCCGAGGCGCAGGAGCGCACCGCGCTGGACGAGCCGGCGCAGGACGAGATGGAACTGGCCACGATCGACGGGCGGGCCGGCTACCTGGCCCCCGGCCGCGGTCCGGGCGGGGTGCGGCTGGGGACGCTGCTGTACCGCGGCTGGGTGGGGTCGGGCGACACCCGTCAGCCGGCCTGGTTCGAGTGGGCCGACTTCGACCTGGAGGCGGTCGGGGTGCTCCAGGAGGACGACGCGAGGACCTACGACGTGCGCATGTACCTGAAGCGCGGGGTGGAGGACAAGCTCCCACCGCGGCAGCTGCAGGTCGACGCGAGGACCCTCGCCGACACCCGGAAGCTGAACGCCTGGCTGGCGTCGCAGGGCGCCACCATCGAGGAGGGCAAGCCGGCGGTGGACCGGATGGACCGCGGCGCCCGGGTGCAGCGCTACCTGGACAACCAGCGCCCGCCGGCCTTCCAGGTGGTCCCGCACCTCGGCTGGCACGCCGACATCCGGGTGCCCGAGATCGGCCAAGACGGGCAGCCCACCGGCAAGCACCGGATCGGCGGGTTCGTCACCCCCGATGGCGTGATCACCGTCGACGGTAAGTACACCGGCCCGGGGGTCCGGCCCTCGCCGGCTGCGGCCGAGCTGGTCCAGTTCCGATACGGGGTGGACCGGGACGAGGCCGAGGCCAGGGCGGTGCTGCGCGAGCTGCTGACCTTCCACCACGAGCAGACCGCCTCGGTGTTCGGCGCCTGGTGGGCCGCCGCGCTGGTGAAGCACGCGGTGATGCAGGCGACCGGGGCGTTCCCGTTCATGGCGATCGAGGCGCCGTCCGAGTCCGGCAAGACCACCGGCATGTTCGGGCTGCTGATCCAGCTCGCCGGCAACAAGGGCGGCCAGTCGGTGAACACCAAGCCGGCGTTCCGCGACGCGCTGAGCGCCAACCGGAACGGGATCGTCTGGCTGGACGACGCCGACACCATCGGGCACCTGGAGGAGGTGATGCGCGCGGCGACCTCCGAGGGCTCGATGACCAAGAAAGCCGAGGACCGCACCCAGAACGTGACCACCCGGCTGGTCGCGCCGTTCGTGATCTCCGGGGAGAACCTGGGGCTGACCCGGGAGAAGGCGCTGATCGACCGGTCGATCCGGCTGAAGGTGGCCAGCCCGACCAAGCGGCGCAGCCAGCGTAAGGGCGCGCCGGCCGACCGGCTGCAGTGGGCCGACATCGTGGAGCTGTCCGCCCGGTACGACCGGGACCTGACCGTGCTGGCCGGCACGGTCGTCCGGATGGCGCTGCGGCACGCCGACGCGCTGACCGAGGAGATCCGCCAGCTGCGCGGCAGCGGGGGTGGTCGGATGGGCGACGCCATGGCGGTGTTGCAGGCCGGCGCGAGGCTGCTGGCCAAGCTCACCGGCGACCCGCACCACGTGGATGTCGTGGCGAGGTGGGTCGATGAGCAGGCCGATTACGGCGACGAGAACGCACTCACGCTGTCGGTCCTCCCGCGGCTGCTGGACCGGATCGAGCCACCCGCCGAGCCGACCCGCTCGGACTCGCGGTTCCCGGCGCCGATCACGCCGTTCCTGCTGCGCGGCGAGCGCCTGTGGGTCAACGCCGAGCTGACCGCGGCCTGGCTGGAGCACCTGCGGCTAAAGACCCCGGGCGCCGCCGGCCGGAACGAGACCGCGGAGGCGCTGCGGGCCCAGCTGGACACGCTGTCCGACGAGCCCGGGGTGCGCCGGCCCGTCTCGGGGGACAAGGCGAACAAGCGCACCTACCGGCCGCTGTCGGTGGAGGTCTCGGCCAGGCTGCTGCAGGGGGTCAGCGGGGGTCAGGCACCCACTGACCCCCCATTGACCCCCACTGACCCCGGCGGCCCAGGGGGTCAGGGGGTCAGTGGGGTCAGTGGCCAGATGCCCTTGCCCGGTTCGCAACAGAGGGGCTAGGGGTCAGTGGGGGGTCAGTGCGGGGGTCAGTGGCCAGTGACCCCCACGACACGCCGGTCGTTCCGCGTGAGAAGAGCACCGGGGACAGGGGGTCAGTATATGAGATTGGGGTTCTTTACACGTACGCGGGTACGCGACGTACGCGCGCGACGCGTGCACATGCATCACGAGGGACACTGTCGGAGGACTGACCCCCTGACCCCCGGCGCCTCGACGTGCCTCGACGGCAAGGGGCGCCGGTAGGATGGGCGGCATGGACAAGACCCCGATCCTCGGCCTGCCCGAGCAGGTGTGGGGCCTGGTCGCCTGCGACACCGAGACCAGCGGGCTGCACCCCGACGACGGTGCCCGAGTCGCGGTCGTCTCGATCAGCTACTACGAGCAGGGCGAGCACGGCGGCCGAGGCCGGCAGATTACCCGCGCCTTCCCGTTCGACCAGGAGCGCTGGGAGGACAAGGGCGAGCGCCCCGCCAAGATGGACCGCAAGGCAGCCGGCCAGGAGCAGACCTCGCTGTTCGCCCTCGGCGACCTGTTCGAGGACCCCAACCTGGACCGGCAGGCATGGGACGAGCTGACCGGCTGGCTGAGCCGGCGCCGGCTGGTCATGCACAACGCGAAATTCGACCTGACCATGCTGCGCGCCGGGGTCCGCTCGTTCGGCGACGGCACCGGCGGAGGCGGGATCGACCTGGAGCCCGCGCTGGCCTGGGACACCATGTTGGTCGCCAAGGAGCTGGACCCGACCAAGCTGGTCGCGCTGAAAGCCACCGCCCAGCGGCTGTGGGGCGAGGACGAGCGCGCCGAGCAGAACGCGCTGAAGAAGGTCCTGGACGGCCGGAAGCGCTACGACCTCGTCCCCTGGGGGACCATGGAGCCGTACGCCCGACGCGACGCCGACCAAACGCTCCGACTGTGGCTGCACCAGCGCAGCCGGGTCTATGGTCACGAGTCACCCGATGGCGTCCTGCGCGGCGCGGAGATGTCCCCGGTGGAGGTGGCCGGGCTCGCCCTGCGCCACCGGACCCTGCGCACCCTGTACCGGATCGAGCAGCGCGGGGTGCCCTACCACGCCAAGCGGTCGCTGGCCGAAGCCGAGAAGATCCGGGCGCAGATGGCGCCGCTGCGCGAGAAGCTCCGCCGCGCCTGGGGCGTCGAACCCACCGTCGACACCGCGGCGCACTGGTTCTACGACCGGCAGGGCTGCAAGCCGCGCAAGATCCGCAAGGGCGACGAGTGGATCGAGGAGCGGCCGGTCGACAAGACCGAGGCCACGTTCTGGGCCAAGACCGGCGTGCCGTACGCCGTCGAGTGGGGCCAGTATCGCAAGATGCAGACCGCGCTGAGCATGTGGTACGAGGGCTACCCCGCGCTGAACGGGCCGGACGGCCGGCTGCGCACCGAATACAAGCAGGCGCACGTCAAGTCCGGCCGGATGGCAGTTGGCAGGGTACAACTCCAGGCCGTGCCGAAGATGGACAAGGGCAGCGGGATCGAGGGCGTCGACCACCCGCGCCTGATGTTCTTCGACGGGCCCGGCGCGATCGACGGCTGGGCCGCCTACAACCTGGACCTGAGCCAGGCCGAGCTGCGGGTCGCCTCCCACCTCGCCGGCTGCGAGCGGATGAACACCATGCTGGCCGAGGGCGCCGACCTGCACTCGGTGACCACCGAGAGCGTGTTTAAGACGACCAAGGACGACGTCGGGCCGGTCGAGTGGAAGCGGATGCGCGACATCGCCAAGCGGCTGACCTTCGGGTCGATCTTCTGGATCGGCGCCGAGACGTTCCAGGGCACCCTCCGTAAGCAGGCCGAGTTGGAGTGGCCCCTGGGGGAGTGCAAGCGTGCCGTCTACGCATGGCGCGACACCTACCCCGAGTTCGGCGACATGTACTACGGCCGGATGCGCGAGTTCGAGTATCAGCGCCGGCTGCGGCTGGTGAGTGGCCGCTACACCTACCTCGGCCCCCGGGACTACGCGAGATCCGGCTGGAACCGGATCGTCCAGGGCTCGCTGGCCGAGTTCGTGACCGAGTGGCTGAACGACGTCGAGCTGCAGACCCGCGAGTGGCACCCGGCCGGCGGGCTGGTCCTGACCGTGCACGACTCCGCAGTGCTGTATCTCCCGACCGAGGTCGGGGACGTGCTCGTCCCGCAACTGGCGCAGCGGGGTGCTGAGATGGCAAGCGCCTACTTCGGCTGTCCAATGAAGATCGACCATGGAAGGTGGCTCGAATGACCCAGCCCACGCCCAACCCCGAGATCACGCCCGCCGTCCCCGGCGAGCTGGATCGGTTGGCCGCCACGATCGACGAGATGGACACCACGATCCAGTACCTGCTGGACCACATCTCGCCGGTGCTGCGGCCCGAGCAGCCCCAGCCCGCCCCGCCGGTCTCGGCCGCCGTCTCCGAGCCGGCGCCGGCCAGCGTGGTCGCCAACCGACTGCGCACCGAGATCCAGCACGCCGACGCGCTGGTCTACCGCCTGCGCACCACGATCGGCCGGATCGACCTGTGAGCGGCGACTCCCTGACCGCCCCGGTCGAGCTGTACGGCCTGGTGGACGAGATCGCCACCTGGCAGCAGCGCAACTTCGGGCCGGCGACCGAGCTGGTCGCCACCCTCGGCACCGTCGAGGAGCTGGGCGAGATCTGCCGCGCCGCGGTCAAGCGCGCCCAGGGCATCCGCGGCACCCGCGAGCAGTGGGAAGCCGAGATCTACAAGGAGACCGGCGACGTGTTCGTGAAGCTGGTCGACATCAGCCGCGCCTACGGGTTCAACCTGGCCGACGCCATCCTCGACCGCTGGGGGACCGTCAGCCAGCGCGACTGGGTGGCCGACCCGATCGGGCACGGGATCGGGGGCGACGCGTGACCGACGACCCGCAGCTGGTCGCCAACATCGCCCGGATCGACCAGATGCACGCCCGGTACGACGAGGAGGTAGCCAAGGCCCTGCGCCAGAAGCGCCACCTCTGGGGCGTGATGAGCCTGTACCAGCTGACCTACGCCGAGGTCCAGGCCATGGTCGACGCCCACAAGGCCGGCGAGCTGCGAGGCACCGCCGTCCCCAGCGCCCGACCCGACCGGCTGCTGTCGGTCACGGTCGGGTGCTACATCTGCGAGCAGCCGCTCACCTCCGACACCTACGACCAGCCCTGCCCAGGAGACCCCGCATGATCACCCGCACCCGCCGCATCTACGACCGGCTGTCCCGCCCACTCGGCACCCCGCCCCGGGTCACCTTCGTGCAGCCCGACGAGGACCGCCCCGGGCTGACCCGATCCAGCCTGTCGCTGGACGTCGGGGCCTGGGAGGAGTTCGGCCGCCCCGACCAGCTCACCGTCACCATCCAGCCCGGCGACCATCTGAACCGCGGGATCACCGAGCTGGTCGCCCAGGCCCCCGTCTCGGCCGATCTCGATGCGTAGGCTGCTCGGCCGGCTGCTGACCACCCCGCTGCCGGCGACCCCCGTGGACGACCTCGACCTGTCCTGCTCGCTGGACGAGCTGCTCGGGTCCGGGACCGTGCTGGACCTGATCGACTGCGGGACCCAGTTCCGGCTGTACAGCGACGGCCCGTACAACTGCGGCGACCCGACCATCGAGGTCGTCCTGTACGGCGAGGACGAGCCGGCGCCGCAGATCACCGTTCGGATCGAGGACTGATGCCCGACCAGCCGGCGCCCGAGCAGGCGCCCGAGCGCTGCCCCTGCGGCGGCAAGAACCGGAAGTGGCACCACCGGGAGGGCACCCCCGCCTGTGATGAGATCAAGGCGTACGAGCGGGCCCGCGAGCGACGGCGCGCCCGCTACTGGACCCCCGGCTCCCCGATCCAGCTACCCGACACGGAGTACATCCTGTGATCCTCCAGCTGTGGCGCCACCTGTGCGACCAGGCCCGCCGCGCCTGCCCCTGCGGAGGCTGCCAGTGACCAAGCTGCGGATGAACCTGGCCGCGATGCTGGCCGCCCCGGTGCTGTACCGGGTGCTGGCCGCCCCGCGGATCACGGACGGCGACACGCTGTACGTGGTCCGCGAGCGCGAGATCGGCGAGATCGAGGACATGCTGGTCGTCCACCGGGACCACCCGAAGGGCGTCAAGCTGCGGCTGCACGACGGCGGGCTCGGCCTGGACACCCCCGAGACCACCGACCCCGGCCCGTGGGCCGGCGCCCGCGACGACCTCACCGCCTGGGTCACCGGCGCCCAGGAGCGGGGTGCGCTGTACCTGTCCATGCTCGGCCGCGACGAGTACGGCCGGCGCCTGGGCGACCTGCGGGACGAGGTCGGCCAGTCGGTCTGTGCCTGGATGCGCGGGCTCGGCTGGTCCGGCTACCCCAAACCGAAACTCCCGCCGGCCGCCCGATGATGAACTGCCCCCGCTGCGACTGGCCCCCGGAGTGGGGCCACCCGATCTGGTGCGAGGAGGCCGAGCGCGGTGCTCACCTGGCTGATCGGCCTGCTCGACCCCCAGCGGCAGCGCCGGCTGGGCGAGCGCCTCTTCGGCGAGGGCTACCACCTGTACCTGTGCGGAGAGCCCTGTGAACACGGTCGGCCCTGACTGCTACCTGACCACCTCGGCCAGCGTCGACCGCTGGCGCGCCCAGGCCGGCCAGGACGGGATCGCCGCCTGGTGCCGGCTGCACAACCTCGACCCGAACCAGACGCTGCCCGAGATCACCATCCACGGCGGGCTGGTGCAGGGCCAGCGGTACGTAGCTACGGTCGCCGGCCGGCGCACCACCCTCCCCTGGTCCCGGACCTTGATCGCCCCGCCCCCGCCCTGCGCGTTGGAGGTCGCCGCGTGACCTGGCCCGAGTGGGTGCTGCTGGGCGCCGCGGTGTGGGTGGCCGTCGCCGTCCCCGTGGCGCTGGTCATCGGCAAGTCCATCCGGCAGGCCGAGAACCGCCGGCCGCGGAGCTACGCGTCCGTGCCCGACTCACCCGCGGAGCTACGCACCCCCGAGACCCGGAAGTAGGGCGCCGGCTCAGGCCCGTCTGCTTGGCTGCGGGCATGGCCGGAACCCTCTACGCTCCAATCCCGTCCCGATACAGCGATCATGGCGGTTTCGGCCGAAACGTCCGCCACGACCCGCGCTCCTGGGCCTACCGGGTCGGCCGCGGAGCTACGCCCAAGAGCGTCGAGTGGCCCCGGCACATCGAGGTCCTGGACCAGGGCCAGGTGGGCAGCTGCACCGGCGAGGCGAAGGTCGGGCAGCTGGGCACCGGTCCGTTCTGGGACGCGCTGACCGATAGCCAGCGCCGGCAGCTCGGCCAGCCGCTCGCGGTGCACATCTACAGCGAGGGCACCAAGCTCGACGACGCTCCCGACTGGTACAACCCGGAGACCGGGGTCACCGACACCGGCTGCGACGGGCTGAGCGTCAGCAAGGTCTCGGTGACCGAGGGCTACGAGTCCGGGTTCCAGCACGCGATGAGCCTGGATGAGGCGCACGCGGCGATCCAGGACCGCCCGTTCATCCTGGGGACGCTGTTCTACGAGTCGATGGAGACCCCCGATCGGAACGGCCTGGTCACGATCGGGGGCCAGGTGCTGGGCGGCCACGAGTACGAGTGCTTCAAGTACGACGAGGCGGCCGACGTCTGGTGGTTCTACAACTCGTGGAGCGACGGCTGGGGTAAGGACGGCACGTTCGGCTACACCTCGGCCGTTCTGCGCCGGCTGCTGGCGATGCAGGGCGACATCACGGTGGGGGTGCCGCTGGACCGGCCGGCCCCGGTGCCCGTCCCGAGCCCGCCCCAGCCCGAGCCGGCCCCGGCACCCGCGGACACGGTCCCGGTGCCCAGCCGGCTGGCGGCCGAGTTCGACATCTGGGCCAAGTCGCCGCACGGCTACCACGCCTCGACGGTGCTGGCGAAGGACTGGCAGAGCTTCCGCCGTGGCTGACCTGACCGGACTGCCCGCCACGGTCAGGATCGGCGCGCACGTCTACGCCGTCCGGGTAGACACCGAGGCGGTCCGCGAGTGGGGGCTGCGCGAGCACAACACCGACCGGTTCGGCGGGTTCTCCGACGCCTGGGTGCTGGAGATCGTGCTGGCCGACCGTTACCCGGACGATCGGCCGGTTCAGGAGTCGCAGCTACGCGAGACGCTGCTGCACGAGCTGATCCACCAGTGCCTGCGCCCAGGCGATTGGGACGCGGACCGGATCGCCCGGCTGCGACCCGCCGAGCGTGAGGAGTACACGGTGGCCACGTTGACCCCGGCGCTGTTCGGGGCGCTGCGAGACAATCCGGAGCTGGCCGCCTGGATGCTGGCCCGCGACTGATCCTTGCGCTCCGAGCACGGGGCGTGGTTTACTTGTACTCGAAGGGCCCGCTGGGGGCCCCGAGCACAGGGAGCCACCCCGATGCCGACCGTCCGATACAACCGCTGGGACCTGGAGATCATGCGCGCGGCCAAGGCCGAGCGCGACGCAGCCGGCGAGGTCATCGAGTACCTGGACGAGAACCTCGCCCGCGCCGAGGCGCAGTTCGCCGCCGGCACCGTCCAGGACGAGGCCGACCCCGGGTACGAGGCACCCCCGGCCCGCCCGACCGGCCCCGGCGCCACCCGCGGCCAGTCCGCCAACGCGCCCACCGAGAAGCAGCTCTGGCTGATCGGCAAGCTCTACGACGAGCTGGGCTGGACCCCCGACGACCGCAAGACCCCGCGGTCCAAGGCGCACGCCTCCTCGATCATCGACGAGCTGAAGGCGCACCAGGCCCGCGAGCGCCAGCAGCCCCGCCGCTGGGAGGGTGGCCGCCCCGTCCGTGACACCCCGCCGACCCCGCAGCCGGCGACCGAGAACCAGATCGCGTTCCTGGCCGACCTGTGGAACACCCGGGCGATCCCCGGCAAGACCGGCGACGAGCCCGAGGTCGGGTTCGAGAAGCTCGACCGGCAGACCGCCTCGATCCTGATCGACATCTGGCGGGACCTGCCCCGGGTCGCCCAGGCCGCCCACGGAATCCGCCCCGGCCGCTACGCCTACCAGCCAGCCGAGGGCTCGGCGCAGTTCTACCGGGTGACCCGCACCGGCCGGATCTACGTCCAGGCCGGCCCCACCGAGCACCCCTACAACGGCAAGCCGAACGAGGCGCTGGAGACGATCAAGGCCGACCCGAAGGAGGGCGCCGCGCTGTACGGCCGGCTGATCGGCGCCTGTGGCCGCTGCGGGCTGGCGCTGACCGATGAGACCTCGCGGGCCCTGGGCCTGGGCCCGGTCTGCGCCAGCAAGTCCGAGTGGTGACACCCGCGGGGCGTGCTTGCTTCCCGAGCACGCCCCGTGGTTTGCTTCAACCCGACACACCCCGACCACTGAGGAGCCACCCCCATGGAGAAGAAGCTCGACACCGTCCGCAAGCTGCTCGCCAAGGCCGAGCGTGCCGGCACCCCCGAGGAGGCCGAGATCTTCCGCGCCAAGGCCATGCAGCTGATCCAGCGCTACGCCATTGACGAGGCGCTGCTGACCGCCGACCACCAGACCGGCGACAAGATCGGCGCCCGCCGGTTCGTGGTCCGCGGCTGGGCCAAGCCGAAGGTGCAGCTGCTCGCCTGGACCGCCGACGCCCTGGGTTGCCAGGTCATCCAGCACACCGGGCAATCGACCTACGGCACCGCGGTCTGCACCGCCTACGGCTGGGAGGCCGACCTCGGCTTGCTGGAGGTGCTGTTCGCCAGCCTGGAAATCCAGGCCATGCGCGAGATGGAGATCGCCCGCAAGGCACGGGCCGGCGGCAACGGCCAGGCGTTCACCCGGTCGTTCCTGACCGGGTTCGCCCACACCGCCTCCCAGCGGCTGAAGCAGCAGCGGCAGGCCGCGGTGGACGAGCGCCCCGGCACCGGCGCCGAGTTGGTCCTGGTCGACCGGTCCAAGGCCGTCGACGCCCACTTCCGCCAGGAGAACCCGCGGGTGCGCACCGCCCGCGCCTCCTCGGTCAGCGCTGCCGGCGCGTTCTTCGCCGGCCAGGCCGCCGGGCGTCGGGCCGACCTCGGCCAGGGTGGGCTCGGCAACCGCCGCTCGGAGATCGCCCGCTGAACCGCGACACGGCCCGTGCCGGGTGCTTGCGCTCCTGGCACGGGCCGTGGTTTACTTTTGGTACGCGAGGGAACCGCCCCCGCCCACCAGATCGGAGCCACCCGATGACTGAAATCGAGCAGATCGAGCAGATCGCCCGCGACTACGAGGCCGCCGCGCGCCGGCACTCCGGCCCCGGCGGCGACCAGCGCACCGCCGACTACGCCCGCGGCCAGGCCGCCGCCTACCGCCAGCGCCTGGAGCAGGCCCGCAAGATCCAGGCCACCCCGCGCGACTTCGACGGCTACCTGATGATCTTCGTGGTCGGGGGCGAGGCGCCGGCCGCCTGGCGGGTCACCCGCGACGACACGGCCACCTGCGAGACCTGCGGCAAGAGCCGCGAGACCAGCGTCAAGCCGATCTACCGGACGGTCGGGTACAGCAGCTACGACCCGCAGCTCGGGATGTGCCAGGACTGCGTGGAGCAGGCGTGGAACACCCGGATGGACGACGACGAGCCGGCCGACCCGACCGGCGCCCGCGCCCACATGTTCGCCCCGCAGCCCCTGGGCTGATCACCCCCAGCGACGCCCCCGGAACGCCTCGTGCGACCGGGGGCGTCGCCGTGTCTGGAAACCTGCTGTCAATCTTACTAACGGGAGGTAAACAGAGGCGCTGGACCCTTGCGGAAGCCGCACGGGCCTGTTCCACTGGTCCTTGCCGACCCAGCAAAGGAGGCCGATGATGGCCCACACCGACTGCGCCACGTATCAGCTCGCCCCCGGCGACGCGATACTGGTCAGCCAGCCACTACCGGGCGACGCCGTCTGGCCTGCCTTCTCCGCGGCCAGCGCCCAGGTGGCCGTCGTCCTGGACCCTCCGCTGCTGGCCGTCGACCCCGCCTGGTGTGACGACATCGTCCAGATGGGCACCCTGCAGACCGACCTCGGCCCCTGCCGCGTGTCGCTGTCGTTCCGCTGGCTGCTGGTCAACGTTCCCGAAGCCCAAGCCGCCTGATCCCGTGCTTGACTGGAGAGCATGGGCAGACACCGCTCGCCGTACCACCAGCCGCGATCACGCACCGCGGCCGGCCGAGGCGCCTGTGCCTGCCTGGCGCTCGCCGCCGTAGCGGCCTGCGCCGCCCTGATCGCCCGCCCCGGCCCTGACCCAGCCCCGGCGGGTTCAGCCGGCGGGTCGACGCTCGACGCCGACCCCGCCCCCGTGACCACGGAGGAGATATGGCCCAGCACCTTTCTGGCCCACCGATCGCAGGGCTCGTCCAGTTCGCCCAACTCGCGCCCATCCGCCCCAACCCGCTACGTCGCCTCGACCGCGCGGTCCGCCTGTCCGCTGCCGCCCCGACCGACCAGCTCCCCGCCGTCGCCGTCGCTATCGCTGGCGCCGCTGACCGGCCCGACCACGAGCGCGGCCGGCACCGCCACCGACCAGACGGGGTCAGCGTCGACCAGCTCCGACTCGACCAGCGCCCCCGCTGGGTCGAGCGACTCCTCGCCGGCTGGCTCCTCGAAGGCGGCAGGCGACACTGATGCCCAAGAGAGCAGCAACCCGACCGAGCCCCTCCTCGGGTACCTCGGCCTGGGGTGACCGGTCGTTCCCCGAACCGCCGGCCCTGACCATGGTCGTCGGGATCGACCCCGGCGACGTCCACTGCGGGGTCGCCGTCGCCCGGGTGACCTACGACGACGCCACCCACGAGGGCCAGGTCAAGCTGACCCGGGCCGAGGAGTACGGCCCGGACGACTGCGCCGACCACCTCGCCAGCTGGCTGCTGGAGGGCTGGGTCGGGGCGGTGGCCGTCGAGCGCTTCAGCCTGTACGGCGACAAGGCCGGCGCCCAGGTCGGGTCGCAGATGCAGACCGCCCAGCTGATCGGGGTGCTGCGCTACGTGACCCGGCTGGCCAACCGTGGCCGGCGCGACGCCGGCCAGCCCGAGGTGCCGTTCGTGCTCCAGGGCGCCGACATCAAGAAGGGCATCCGGAACCAGGCGCGGGCGCGCGGGATCGACCTGATCCCGGCCAGCGCCGACCACGCCCGGGACGCCCAGCTGCACGCCGTCTATTTCGCCGGCCGGGAGGTGCTGGGATGGGGGCTGTGAGCTTCGAGGAGGCGATCGGGCCGAACACCTACCTGCGGGTCGAGGTGCCGCTGGACGTGCAGCGGGAGATCGCCTCGACGTTCATGGTGTCGCTGCGCAGCGAGATCGACCGGATCGCGCACCGCTACGCCCCGAACCACCGGGAGTTCCTGGCCGACCTGCGGGACAGCGTGGTGGCCGGGATCGAGCCGCACCGGCTGGGCCGGGGCGGGATCCACTCGTTCGTGGACCGGGTGGCCTACCGCATCTGGCTGGAGCGGCAGGCGACCCCGACCGGGCGTGCCGGCACGGTCCCGCCGGAGCAGGTCGTCCGGCCGGCGCCGGCGACCGGGGAGATCCCGCTGGTGACCGGCGAGTAGGCAGTGCTTGCGCGGGTAGCACGAGCTGTGGTTTACTTTGAGTACACGCCCCGCCGGGGCGCCAATCAAGGGAGCCACCCCATGAGCCGCAACCCCCTCCGCTTCGTCCAGACCGCCGAGACCCAGGTCGGCAATGGCCTGGTCCGCGACTACAATGTGGAGGTGCACCTCGACGGTGCCGTCCGCACCATCGGGCGGGTCTACGGCGCCGATGGCGACTGGATCGCCCTCGGGATCGGGATGGACGGCTGGACCTCCCACTACCGCACCCGGGCCGAGGCGACCAACGCCATGATCGAGCGGCGCACCTTCACCGAGGACCGGCGCCGCGAGGTCGAGGCCCGCGTCGGCCACGGGCTCAACTGGGGCTGACCCCCGCCGGCCCCGGCCCCCGACTCTCGCCCCCGAGGTCGGGGGCCGGTCCGTGTCCGGAGCCCGGGGCGCGCGTGCTTGGCTAGCAGGCATGAGCCTAGTGATCGTCGTCGGTGGTCAGTACGGATCCGAAGCGAAGGGCGCCGCAACCGCGGGCGTCATCGAGCGGACCCAAGACCGCCACGTCTGGAACGTCCGAGTCGCCGGCCCCAACGCCGGCCACACCGCCTACGACAAGACCGGCCGAGCCTGGCCGCTACGTACCGTCCCGGTCGGAGCCGTCGCCGACCACCCCAGCGTCACCTGCGTGATCTCCGCCGGCAGCGAGATCGACCCGCCGGTGCTGCGCAGCGAGCTGGAGCAGCTGCGCGCGGCCGACGTCCGGGTCGAGCTGCGTATCGACGACCAGGCCACCGTCCTGGAGGACGAGCACAAGGCCGTCGAGCACGAGCACGGCCTGGTCGGTGCGATCGGCTCCACCGGTAAGGGCATCGGCGCTGCCCGTGCGGCCCGGCTGCTGCGCTCCGCCCGGACCTACGGGCAGTGGTGGCACAAGCTGTCCGCGGTCGAGCGTGACCTGTTCCCGGTGCCGACCCACGACACTTCCAGCGAGCTGCAGTTCGCCGCCGCCAACCCGCACGAGGTGGTCGTGATCGAGGGCACCCAGGGCTATGGGCTCGGCCTGCACGCCGGCTTCTACCCGCAGTGCACCTCGTCCGACTGCCGGGCCGTCGACTTCGCCGCCATGGCTGGGGTCTCGCCCTGGGCCGTCTCGGACATCTCCATCCTGGCCTGCATGCGGGTCTACCCGATCCGGGTCGCCGGCAACTCCGGCCCGATGAAGGACGAGACCAGCTGGGAGGAGCTGGGCCTGCCGGTCGAGCTGACCACCGTCACCAAGAAGCCACGCCGGGTCGGCCTGTGGGACGGCGAACTCGCCGAACGGGCGATCCGGGCGAACCCGGGCGCTACCATCCACCTGTCGATGCTGGACCAGCTGCCCGGCGCGGTGGACGCCGACGCCACCGGCGCCGACAAGATCACCTCGGCCGGCTGGGACTTCGTCGAGCGGGTCGAGCGCGACACCGGGGCCGAGGTCACCGTCGTCGGGACCGGCCCGCGCGTTGCCGACCAGATCGTCCTGCGAGGAGAGGCCCGATGACCCCACTGCCGCCCGGCACCACCCGCCTGGCGCACAATCACGACGGGCTGCACGCCTGCTCGTCCGATCACTGCCCGGCGCACCCGCGCTTCCATGGGCCCGTCGCTGCCACGGGAGCCCCTCCGAGCGCCTCGGACGCCCTGGCCGGCCTGTCGGCCCGCAGCCAGGCTCTCGTGGATGCGGAGGCCGCCCGGGAGGCGCAGCACAGCCTGATGGCGGCCGAGCTAGAGCGCTGGTGGTACCGCCGGGTGGACGAGGAGATCACGGGGGTCGTGCCGAAGGCCGTCGAGTACAGCTCCACCGACCTGATCGACCTCGGCCGGCAGATCGCCGACGTCGCCGGCTGGTCGGTCGAGCAGAAGGCCGACGAGGGCGCCCTGGCCGAGCTGGGGATCGCGTTCTACGTCGCCGGCAAGGTCGGGCGGGTGATGGGCGCGATCAAGGAGGGCCGGCGCCCGTCCGACGACACCTGGCACGACATCGCCGTGTACACCAAGATGGCCCAGCGAGTCCGCGAGGTCGGTGCCTGGCCGGGCGTCTGATCCACTGATCTACCCACCATCGAGAGAGGGACACGTCCGTGTCTGAAGTGAGATCGAACAAGCTGTCTGACGGCCGGGACCCGGTCGAGCTGGGCGCCCGGATCGTCGGGCTGCTGGAGGGCCACGGCTTCCGCAAGCGCGGGGTCGACTGGTGGACCCACCCCGAGACCCAGGTGACCATGACAGTCGGCTACGCGTCGGGCGCCTACCGGCTGCGCGCGTTCCCCGCCGGCCAGAAGTCCGGGCCGCCGGTAGAGGTGGTCGACATGGCCAAGCTGGCGCACGCCGAACGGGCCCTGGACCTGATCGAGCGCTGGGGCGAGTGGCCGCAGTGCGGTGCTCCGATCTGCGACGCCGCGTGAGGAGCGAGGAGATCGCCGCCAGCTGGGGGACCAGCGACGGCGACATCGTCCAGGTGGTCAAGCGCCGGGCCCACCGGCGCGGGCTGAGCCGAGCGCAGCGCTACATCTGGCGCCGGCTGGCACCGAACACGCGGGTCGTCGCGACCGGCGGCGAGCCCTACACCAACTTCGAGGACTGCCGGCGGGCCGCGCTGCGGGTGAACCCGCAGGTCGACCCCCGGGATTGGACGGGGCGGCGATGAGCGAGCAGGACCAACCACGCGTTCAGCTGCGTACCCAGGGCTCGTGGACGACCATCGACGTCCCGCCGCACCTGCCGGTGCTACAGGTTGCCCTGGACGACCCCGATGCGCAGATGCCGATGCAGGTGCATACCGGCGACGCCGGGCTCGACCTGTTCGTCAGCGAGGCGGTCCGGATCGAGCCGGGCCAGTTCGTCGACGTCGAGTCGGGGCTGCGGCTGCGGCTGCCGACGGGTTACTGGGGCCGGATCACCGGCCGCAGCTCGACCCTGCGGCGCCGCGGGCTGCTGGTCAACGAGGCGGTGATCGACAACGGGTACATCGGGCCGATCTACGCCGGGGTGTGGAACCTGTCGTCCACACCTGTGGATGTGGCTGTGGGTGAGCGGCTGGCGCAGCTGGTCCTGCACCCGATCGTCCGGGTCCGATCCGAGAGCACCGACGTGTTGGTGTCCCCCGACGAGCGCGGCACGCGAGGCTTCGGGTCCAGTGGCTACTGACTCCAGCTGGCAGCGTCGGGCGGCCTGCCACGACCACCCGACGCTGCCGCCTCGGACCTGGGACGTCGACCTGCCGGGCGAGATGCAGCACCCGCACGACGCGGCCGGCCGCGAGGCCCGGCTGGCTCGGTGGGCCCAGGCGGTGCAGGTCTGCGACTCCTGCCCGGTCTACGATCTGTGCGGCCGGGAGGCGAGCCACCCACCCGGCGGCAACCGGTACCGCACCGTCGACGTGATCCGCGCCGGCCGGGTGTGGGGGTTCGACGCGCCCAGGCGGAACGCGGCCATCCGCGAGCGGCTGGGCAACCGGCGCCGGCTGGTCGCGTGACCCCGCAGGAGTGCAAGCGCGAGCTGCGCCGGCTGAACCCGGCGCAGCTTCGTGCTGTCGTGCTGGCGCTGTACCAACACGTGCCGGAGCTGGTGGAGGCGCTGGTCGAGCTGGAGCGGCTTCGGGTCCCGGTTCCGGTACCGGGTCAGCTGGAGCTGCCCTGCTAGCGTAGCACGATGGACCAGATCGAACGGCGCGCCGCTGAGCGCGTGATGGAGCGCGACCGGGCCCGAGTGTTCGGCGGTTCCCGCGGCCCGAACGCCTGGCAGATCTATCTGTGCGGCCCGATGTCGGGCTACCCCGGGCTCAACTTCGCCGAGTTCCACCAGGCTGCTGCCTCTTTGCGTGGCCGTGGCTACCGGGTGATCTCGCCGGCCGAGCCCCCGATCGCCCAGCAGCCCCAGTGCGACTGGTACAGCGCCGTCCGCGGCGCCATCGGCGGGCTGCTGACCTGCAACGCCGTCGCCACGGTCACCCCCAGCGGAATCCGCCAGTCCCGCGGCGCCACGCTCGAACTCCAGATCGCCTCGGCCCTGGAGATGCCCGTGCTTTACTGGCACGCATGGATCTTGGCTGCCGACGCCAGGACCGGCAAGAGGAGCCCCGTATGACCCCGCCCCTGGTGTTCGTCGACACCGAGACGACCGGCCTGAGCCACCTCGCCCGTCCCTGGGAGATCGCCGCCGTCTACCGCGGCCCGCACCCCGCCCAGGTCCGCAACGGCGTCAAGGACCCCGACCAGGTGGTCCACGAGCACCTGTGGATCGTGGACTACACCCCGAGTAGCCTGCCGCCCGGCACCGAGCCCGACGCGCTGCGCATCGGTGGCTGGGAGACCCGCGGCCGGATGGGGCTGTCCGGCGAATACTGCGGCCGGCTGTACGACGACGAGGGCGTGTTCGCCGGCCACGGGCCCGAGTTCGCCATCGCCCGCGCGGTGCACACCAAGCTGCAGGGCGCGACCCTGGTCGGGGTCGGGACCCACTTCGACGCGGCGGTCCTGTCGGCCATGTTCCGCCGGCACGGGCTGGCCGAGCAGCCTTGGCACTACGCCATCCACGACCTGAAGTCCATGGCCTACGGGCACGCGCTCGCCCGCGGCCTACAGCCGGGGCTGCCGATGAACAGCGAGGCGCTCGCCCACCTCGCCGCGGTCCCCGACGCCCGACCCGAGGACCGGCACACCGCCCTCGGTGACGCCCGCTGGGCCGCCCGCTGGTGGGACGCCCTGCACGGCCAGGGCTGCACCGGCGACTCGCCGTGCCCCGTCCACGGCATGGACTGATGCCCCGTCTGCTGTTCGGCCGCCGGCTCGCCCCGGGCGCTCGGACGATCCTCGCGCTGACCTGCCAGACCTGTGGGCAGGTCAAGGGCGGCGAGGAGTTCGAGCGGCGCCCGCGGGTGGCCGGCGGCCCGCCGTACATCGACCGGCGCTGCCGCACCTGCCGCTGGGCTCGGATGGCCGCCAGTCCCGGACGCTAACACCTCCGGGGTACACTGCCCCGGTGGCACGAGGACAACGACGCGACCCCGACGGGCCCAAGACCACCTGCCCGGCGATCAAGCGTAGTAACGGCGAGCCCTGCCGGCGCGAGGCTGGCTACCAGACCGACCACCTGGGCGAGGGCTACTGCCGGCAGCATGGCGGGATGGCGCCCGGCCAGCGCGCCAACGCCGCCCGGGTGATCGCCGGCCGGGTGGCCGAGCGCCAGGCCCGGATCGCCATGGCCGAGGAGATGGACATCGACCCGGCGCAGGCGCTCCTGTGGGCGGTGCGCCTGTCGGCCGGCGCCGTCGACTGGCTGCGCAAGCAGACCACCACCGACTACGGGTTCGGCCCGATCGACCGCGAGGGCGGCGAGGCGCAGCTCGACAAGCTGCGCGAGATGTGGGTCAAGCTGTACGGCGAGGAGCGCGACCGGCTGGTGCGCACCGCCAAGGCCGCGGTCGACGCCGGGATCGCTGAGCGGCTGGTCCAGATCGAGGAGCAGCAGGGTCAGTTCATGGCCGAGGCGATGCAGCGGGCGCTGCGCCGGCTGAGCCTGACCCCGGCCCAGCTCGCCCAGGCGCCGCTGCTGCTGCGCGAGGAGCTGCTGGCACTGCCGGCGCCCGAGCGCGAGGCCCGCCTGGAGGTCCCCAGCCGGCGGGTCTCGTGACCGCGGTACTGCCCCGGCAGCCGGTCTGGCTGCGCAGCCTCGCCGACGCGATCAGCCCCGACGTCGGGGACTGGAAGGAGCAGCCGAAGCAGGCCGAGGCGTCGGCCATGGCCGGGCTGGTGGACGACCTGCTGTACGGCGGGGCGGCCGGCGGTGGCAAGACCGAGTGGCTCATCGAGTACGTCGCCCGGCAGATGGAGCTGTTCCCAGGCAACCGCGGGCTGATCCTGCGCCGGGTGTTCCCCAGCCTGGAGCGGACGATCATCCCGCGCGCCAAGCTGAAGCTGTCCCGCCGGGCGAAGTGGAACGCCAACGCCCGGACCTTCACCTTCCCCAACGGCAGCGTGATGGAGCTGGGCAGCGCCCAGTACGCCGACGACGTGATCGACTACCAGGGCGCCGAGTACGGGGTGGTCGCCTTCGAGGAGATCACCGAGTTCATGCAGTCCCAGGTCGAGTTCCTGATCGGCCGGCTGCGCTCCACGATCCCGGGCGTGCGCCCCCACCTCGTCGCCACCACCAACCCGGGCGGCACCGGCCACCGCTGGGTCAAGCGCTGGTGGATCCGCCCGGAGAAGGACGACCTGGAGCCGGGCGAGGACCTGCCGCGCCCCGGCGAGGCGTGGCGCCCCCGGGCCACCCCGGAGGTGCCCAAGCCCAGGCGCCGCGCGTTCATCAGCGCCCGCCTGGAGGACAACCCGGCGCTGATGAACGCCGACCCCGACTACGTCCACCGGCTGAACGCCAACAGCAACCTCGCCCAGCGCAAGGCCCTGCGCGAGGGCGACTGGGACGCCATCGACGCGGTGGAGGGCGCGCTGTGGACCGCCAGCGACCTGGACGGCGGCCGGGTGCGGCCGGCGAGGCTGCGCGAGGTCGGCTCGCTGCGCCGGGTGATCGCGGTCGACCCGTCCGATGGCGAGGAGGGCGGCGACGAGTTCGGTGTCGCCCACGTGGCCCGGGGGATGGACGGGGTCGCCTACGTGATGGGCTCGTGGGCCTGGCAGGCGAGCCCGCGGAAGATGGCCGAACGGGCGGTGGCGCTGTACTACGAGGTCGGGGCCGATGCGCTGGTGGTCGAGCGCAACCACGGCGGCAAGTGGATGATCGAGGTGTTCCGCCAGGTCGACCCGAGCGTGCACGTGATCGAGGTGTGGGCGTCGGACAAGAAGCGGACCCGCGCCGAGCCGGTGGCCGCGCTGTTCGAGCACGACCCGCACGCGCTGTTGCCCTACCGGGCCCGGATCGCCGGCTTCATGCCTGAGCTGGAGGAGGAGCTGACGACCACCGACTTCGGTGCCGGCGCGAAGAGCCCGAACCGGCTGGACGCACTGGTCTGGGGGGTCACCGAGGTCGCGATCGGGCAGAAGCAGGCGCGGCGCCGGGAGCGGCAGGACGAGCGGTTCCGCGGCCGGAGGTAGACACGCCGCGCGGATACTTGCGCTGAACGCAAGGCACTGCTTGGATAGTCCTATGCCCACCACGCCCCGCCCCGTCCCCGCCCGGATCGCTGAGCTGCTGGCCAGCCCCGCGGACCACGGGATGCAGCTCGCCCGGCTGCGGGTCAGCGCCCGCTCCTGGGCCGACACCCGCGCCACGGTCTACGCCGACAACGAGGTCGTGTTCCGCGACACCAAGACCGGCGCCCGGGCCGCCTACGCCTGGAACGGTCGCCAGTTCAAGTACCTGGGCGCCCGGTGAACCCGGACCCGGCCCGGACCTGCGCGGTCTGCCGGCGGGGCTGCTACTGCACCCACGTGGACCCCGGCTGCGGCCACTACGGGTGCTACGGCCGGGGCTCGGTCGACTGCCCCGGCGCCGGCACCGAGCGCGAGCGCCAGCGCCAGATGTACCGGGCCCGGCACCGGCTGGTCGTCCGACGCCGGCTGCTCGCCCTCCACACCCTGCCCATCTGACCCCCGGGGTGGGACTTCCCCACCGCCCCGGACCCGGGCCGCCCCCGTCACACTTCCCCCGAGGTGGCGGGGGCGGCCCCTTGCCCGCCCTACCGAGAGGACCCACCATGCCCACCCGCCACGACGGCTCGATCGACAGCTACAACGGCAGCTTCCTGAACTGCCGCGGGGTGCACCACCCGTGGGCGTTCGACGGCCACTACGACATCGCCCTGGGCGCCGGGGGCCGGGTCGTCGAGTACCGCCGGACGCTGACCTGCCCGCAGTGCTCGGCCGAGCGCGTCGACTACTACGACGCCCAGATGCGCCCGTCCCGCGCCTCGACCCGGCGTTACCCGGACGGCTACCCGGCGCCGCGGGGCGAGCGGATCCAGCCCGCGGCGGCCCGGCTGGAGCAGGTGCGCCGGCAGACGGTCCAGCACCGCGGCCTGCGAGTGGTCGGGTGACACGCCGCGCCCTCGAACTTGCGCCCCTGGCACGTGGTGTGGTTTACTTTTGGTACAGGGCGGACGGGCCGCCCACCGAAACCGAGGAGCCACCCTCATGAACGCCACCTACACCCGCGGCACCAAGATCCGCCGCGTCACCACCAAGGCCCTGCGCCCCGGCGACGTCGTCCTGACCAACGACTGCCCGGCCAACCCGCAGTTCGCCGCGCTCGCCACGACCAAGACCGGCACCACCCTCCGCACCGTCGCCGGCAGCGAGTACGTCCAGCCCCGCCGGGGGTACGGCGAGCGCAACGTCCGGATCGTGGTCCAGTTCACCGATGGCACCGTCTCCCCGAGCCAGGGCGGGGCGACCACCTGGATGGTGGCCGACCTCGTGGCCGAGGCGCCGGCCAGCCGCGAGGAGGCCGAGGTCGTGGCCGAGGCTGCCGCCGTCAAGGAGGCGCCCGTCGAGGTCGCGCCCGCCAAGCCCGCCGGCCGGTGCGCCTGCTGCGGCGAGGCCAAGACCGGCAAGGGCAGCTACCTGCCGGGCCACGACGCCAAGCACGCCAGCCGCCTGGTCCTGGCGGTGGCCGCCGGCCGGCTCACCATCGAGACCGCCCTGGCCGAGATCCCGGCGAAGCAGGAGAAGCTGATCGCGAAGGTCGCCGCCCGCATCAACGCCCTGCCCCAGCCCTGACCCGCCAGCGGGGGCGGCCCGACACGCCGCCCCCGCAGGGTCCTTGCCCTCCTAGCACGCCGCGTGCTTTACTTCGAGACCCACGCCACCACCACCCGAGGAGCCACCCCCGATGAAGCGACTGATCCTGCCCCTGCTGACGCTCGGCCTACTGGCCGGGGTCGCCGCCGGCACTGCCGCCGCGATGCCCA
>Ga0308174_10000048_pt1 | contig 54759 bp, 53 predicted proteins | sample PhyPR2_FD_203894 | JGI IMG/M metagenome (GOLD analysis project Ga0308174, IMG submission 203894) | Soil microbial communities from UC Gill Tract Community Farm, Albany, California, United States - DLSLS.P.R2 | ecosystem: Environmental > Terrestrial > Soil > Agricultural land | place: USA... | reverse complement strand
GTCTTCGCCGACACCGACATCGCCGCGGCCGCCGCAGCCGCGCCGTACGCCGTCTTCGACAACGCCGGCCAGGACTGCTGCGCCCGTTCGCGCATCCTGGTCGAGCGGTCGGCGTACGACGAGTTCCTCTCCCGGCTCGAACCCGCGGTCACGGGGCTTCGGGTCCTCGACCCGAGCGACGAGGACAGCGAGATGGGGCCGCTGATCTCGGCCCACCAGCAGCGCATCGTCCACGGCTACCTCGACGAGGCCGAGGTGGCCTTCGCCGGCTCCACGCCCGGGGGCGACGGCTTCTGGGTGCCGCCGAGCGTCGTCACCACCGAGGACCCCTCGGCGCGGATCTGGCGCGAGGAGGTCTTCGGGCCGGTGGTGGCCGTGATGCCCTTCGACGACGAGGCCCACGCCGTGGAGCTGGCCAACGACACCGAGTACGGCCTGTCGGGGTCGATCTACACCTCCGACCTCGGCCGCGGGCTGCGCGTGGCGCGCGCCGTCGAGGCAGGCAACCTCAGCGTCAACTCGCACGCCTCGGTGCGCTACTGGACGCCGTTCGGCGGCTACAAGCAGTCCGGTCTCGGCCGCGAGCTCGGACCCGACGCCCCGATGGCGTTCACCGAGGAGAAGAACGTCTTCATCGCCCACTAGGTTTCGGGCTCGCTGCGCTTCGCACCCCAACCACCGAGTCCACAGGAGGAAACGTGGCAGGACGCATCCAGGGCAAGGTCGCCGTCGTCACCGGAGGCTGCTCGGGCATCGGGCTCGCGACCGTCCAACGCTTCGTCGAGGAGGGCGCCAGGGTCGTGATCGGCGACGTCGACGAGCAGCGGGGCCACGAGCTGGTCGGCCAGCTCGGCGGCACCGACCTGGCGACGTTCGTCCGGGTCGACGTCACCGACAAGGACCAGGTCGACGCGCTCTTCCGGACGGCCCGGGACACGTACGGCTCGGTCGACATCGCCTTCAACAACGCCGGCATCAGCCCGCCGGAGGACGACTCGATCCTCGACACCGACCTCGACGCCTGGCGCCGGGTCCAGGAGGTCAACCTGACCAGCGTCTACCTGTGCTGCAAGGCCGCGCTCCCCCACATGCTGGAGCAGGGGTCGGGCTCGATCATCAACACCGCCTCGTTCGTCGCGGTCATGGGCGCCGCGACCTCCCAGATCTCCTACTCGGCCTCCAAGGGTGGGGTGCTGTCGATGTCGCGCGAGCTCGGCGTGCAGTTCGCCCGCCAGGGTGTCCGGGTCAACGCCCTGTGCCCCGGGCCCGTGAACACACCGCTCCTCCAGGAGCTGTTCGCCAAGGACCCCGAGCGCGCCGCACGGCGCCTCGTGCACGTGCCGATGGGCCGCTTCGCCGAACCTCTGGAGATGGCGAACGCCGTGCTCTTCCTGGCCTCCGACGAGTCCAGCTTCATCACGGCCAACACGTTCCTGGTCGACGGCGGCATCTCCGGCGCCTACGTCACCCCGCTCTGAGCACGGCCGTCCTCTGATGACACTGCCCGTAGTCGGCCTGACGACCTACCGCGAGCACGCTGCGTGGGGAGTCTGGCGCCAGCACGCCGATGTGCTCCCGGCGCAGTACGCCACCGCTGTGGAGGAGACCGGCGGAGTGCCGCTCCTGCTGCCCCCGGTCGCGCAGGTGGCCGCGGCGGTGGCCGTCGTGGACCGGCTGGACGCCCTGGTGGTCAGCGGCGGCGCTGACATCGATCCGACCCGCTACGGGGCGGATCCCCATCCCCGCACGGCGGGCTGGCGCGAGGACCGCGACGCGTGGGAGGTGGCCCTGCTCGACGCGGCGGAGGCCATCGGGCTCCCGGTCCTGGGGATCTGCCGGGGCATGCAGCTGATGGCCGTCCACGCGGGTGGCAGCCTGCACCAGCACACCCCCGACCTCGTCGACCACGACGAGCACAGCCCGGGCGGTGACCGGTACGGCGAGATCGACGTGGCCACGGTGCCCGGCAGCCGGGTCGCCACCCTGGTCGGGGACCGGCTGAGCGTCAGCTGCCACCACCACCAGTCCGTCGAGACGCATCCCGGCTACGTCGCCGCGGCCCACGCCGCCGACGGGACGGTGGAGGCGATGGAGCTCGACGGCGACCGCTTCTGCGTGGCCGTCCAGTGGCACCCCGAGACCGCGGCCGACGTGGGGCTCCTCGCCGGCCTGGTGCGGGCCGCGGCCGACCGGGCGACCAGGCCATGACGGACGACCGGGTGCTGATCAGCGCCCATCGCGGCGGGTGCGCGGGCGATCCCGCGCTGGAGAACACCCGGGCCGGGCTCGAGCGCGCCGCGGCCTCGGACGTCGAGTACGTCGAGGTCGACGTACGCCGCCTCCGCGACGGCACCCTGGTGCTCTGCCACGACCCCGAGGTCGTGGTCGACGGGCGACGGCACGCTGTCGCCGGGCTCACGCACGACCAGTTCGTCACGGCGTTCCCGCAGACGCTGCTCTACGACGAGGCACTCGAGGTGCTCGCCGGGCGGGCCGGCGTACACCTCGACCTGAAGCTGCGCTCCCCCGCCGGGGCGTACGCCACGCCCGAGGACTGCGTCGAGGTGGCGGCGGTATCGCTGGCCGTCGAGCGTCTCGGCGTCGACCGGGTGGTGGCCACGAGCGGCAACCTGCGTGCGATCCGGGCCATGCTCGCGTGGGCCGAGTCCCGTTCCCTGGACCTGAGGGTGGGACTCTCCGTCGGCGGCTGGGTGAAGGGCAGCCCACGGCGCCGCCTGGAGGGGCACGTCCGGCAGCTCTTCCCCGGTCTTCGGCTCACCGAGTCGGGGGCCAACCTGCTGGTCGCCAACCAGTGGCTCGCATTCCTGCGTCTGGCACGGTTCGCACGGCGTGCCGACGTGCCGCTGCTGGTGTGGACCGTCGACCACCCTCTCGCGCTGCGCTACTGGCTCCGGCCTGGGCGGGCGTGGCTGGTCACCACCAACCGTCCGGGGCACGCGCTCACCCTTCGCAGTGCCACCAGCACGCGCAGTGCCAGAATCCTGCCGTGAGCGTGACCACGGACGTCCTCGGCGAGCCCTACCGCGCGGAGACCATCGACTTCCCGCCCGACGAGGAGGGTCCGGTCGTCGCGACGCTGGTCTCGCGCAAGGCGGACCGGCCCACCGACCGCGCGGTCCTGCACGTCCACGGGTTCGCCGACTACTTCTTCCAGACCGGGTACGCCGAGTGGTGGAATGCCCGCGGCTACGACTTCTACGCCGTCGACCTGCGCAAGTACGGCCGCTCGATCAGGCCGCACCAGACGCCCAACTACGTCGGTGACCTCCGTGAGTACTTCCCCGACCTCGACGCCGCCTGGAGCCGGGTCACCGAGCGGGACGGGCACACCCACGTCGTCACGAGCGCCCACTCGACCGGTGGCCTGGTGCTCGCGCTCTGGGTCAACGAGCGCGGCGAGCGTCTCACCGGCCTCGAGGGGATGGCGCTCAACTCCCCGTGGCTCGACCTGCAGGGCTCGGCGCTGCTGCGGACCATCGGCACGGCCGTCGTCAAGCAGGTCGGACGCCGCAGCCCCCGCCGCGAGATCCCCCGCAAGGTCGACGGCCTCTACGCCCGCAGCCTGCACCGCGACCACGACGGCGAGTGGGAGTTCGACCTGACCTGGAAGCCGCTGAAGTCGTGGCCGGTCTTCGCCGGGTGGCTGGCCGCCATCCGGCACGGCCACGCGGAGCTGCACAAGGGCCTCGACGTCCGCTGCCCCGTGCTCGTGCTCAGCTCCGACCGCTCGACCCTGCCCTCGGCGATGGGCGACGACGTGCACAGCCACGACATCGTCCTGGACGTGGCCCACATCCGCCGCTGGGCCACCGCCATCGGGCCGCACATCACCTACGCGGCCGTCCCGGGCGCCCGCCACGACGTCGTGCTCTCGCTGCCCGCACCGCGTGCGGCGGCGTACGACGAGCTCGGCCGCTGGCTCGACGCCTACGTCGACGGCTGACCCGCCCTACGCTGGGACCCCGTGCCCTCCCCGGGCGCGCACCACCAGGAGCACGCCATGACCGACCAGACTCCTCCTCCGTGTCCGGCGCAGCCCGTCGGCGGTGCCACCGCCATCGCGCGACCGGGTGGGCTGCTCGACCGGTTCCTCGCCCGCCTCATCGACGGCATCCTGCTGGCCGTCGTCAACGGCATCATCGTCACCGCGCTCGTGGTGGGCGCGATCATGGGCGACAGCGGGGGCATGTACGGGACCGGCTCCAGCTATGCCGCCGCGGCCGTCTCCTCGGTGCTGACCGCCGCGATCTACCTGACGTACTTCGGGATCATGGACTCCACCCGCGGCCAGACCGTCGGCAAGATGGTCATGAAGCTGCGCGTGCTGGGACCCCACGGCGGGAACCCGACCCTGGAGGAGTCGCTGCGGCGCAACTGCTGGCTGGCCTTCGGCCTCCTCGGCGTGGTGCCCGTGGTCGGCGGGCTCATCGGTGCGCTGGCCACGCTGGTCGCGGTGATCACGATCGCCGCGGGCATCAACCGGGACACGGTCGGGCGCCAGGCCTGGCCCGACCACTTCGCCGGCGGGACGCACGTAGTGAAGGAAGGCTGAGCGGCGCGCTCAGCCGAGCAGGAAGGACGTCAGCGCGACGACGCCGACCACGACGATGAACGCCCGTAGTGCGGGCGCGGGCAGGCGCCGGCCCACGGTGGCGCCCACCTGGCCCCCGATCAGCGAGCCGATCCCGATCAGGGCCACGATGCGCCAGTCGACGTCGGCGACCACGATGAAGAGCAGCCCGGCCACGCCGTTGACGATCGCCGCGAGCACGTTCTTCACGGCGTTCGACCGTTGCAGGGTCTCGTCGACGCCGATCCCGAGCACCGCCATCAGCAGCACCCCCTGCGCAGCCCCGAAGTAGCCGCCGTACACGCCGGCGACCAGGACCGCAGGCCAGACCCACCAGGCCCCGTGGTGCGGCATCCCGCCGGTGGCCTCGTGGCGCGTGGCCACCCAGGAAGAGATGCGCGGCTGGAAGACGACCAGCACCAGGCCAAGCAGGATGAGGGCCGGCACGATGGCTGTGAAGGCGCCCGACGGCAGCACCAGCAGCAGGAGGGCGCCGGAGAGTCCACCGATCAGCGAGGCCACGCACAGGCGCAGCGTCCGCCTGCGCTGGCCCGCCAGCTCGCGGCGGTAGCCGACGGCACCGGAGACGGACCCGGGCACCAGCCCGATGGTGTTGGACACGTTGGCCGTCACCGGGGGTACGCCGAACGCCAGCAGGGTCGGGAACGTGATCAACGTTCCCGACCCCACCACGGTGTTGATGGTGCCGGCGGCGAGCCCTGCGAGCAGGATCGCCGTTGCTTCGAAGAAGGTCACTGGCCGGCGGGTGCCTCCGGGTCGGCGGGCGGGTCTGTCGGCGGGTCGAGCGGCACGTTGCTCGGGTCGACCGCCGGGTCGGTCGTCAGCGCAGCCGCGCTCTTGCCCGGGTTGGCCGCGCTCTCCGCCTCAGCGATCGCGGCCTCGACCGCGGCGTTGGTCTTCTCCAGCTCGCTGTCCGCGCCACCGTGGCCGGGCAGCACCGGCTCGGCGGAGCCCATGTCGACGCGGGTCTTGGGGCCCTCGACCTGCTGCGGGATCCCTTGGAGGTTGTTCATGGTCGAGCCCAGGCCCTCGAGGGCCTTGCCGATCTCGCTCGGAACGATCCAGAGCTTGTTGGCGCCGCCCTCGGCGATCTTCGGCATCATCTGGAGGTACTGGTAGGCCAGCAGCGACTGGTCGGGGTTGCCGTCGTGGATCGCCTGGAAGACGGTCTGGATGGCCTGCCCCTCACCCTGGGCGCGCAGGATCGAGGACTCCCGGTCGGCCTGCGCCCGCAGGATCTGCGACTCGCGCGCGCCCTCGGCGTTCAGGATCGAGGACTGCTTGGAGCCCTCGGCCGTCAGGATCGCCGCCTGCCGCTGGCCCTCGGCGGTGAGGATGACCGCGCGCTTCTCGCGGTCGGCACGCATCTGCTTCTCCATCGAGTCCTTGATCGACGGCGGCGGGTCGATGCCCTTGAGCTCGACCCGGTTGACCCGGATGCCCCACTTGCCGGTGGCCTCGTCGAGGACGCCGCGCAAGCCGGAGTTGATCTGGTCGCGGCTGGTCAGCGTCTCCTCGAGGTCCATGCCGCCGACGATGTTGCGCAGCGTGGTCATGGTGAGCTGCTCGATCGCCTGGATGTAGTTGGCGATCTCGTACGTCGCGGCGATCGGGTCGGTCACCTGGAAGTAGATGACGGTGTCGATGGACACCACGAGGTTGTCCTCGGTGATCACGGGCTGGGGCGGGAAGCTGACGACCTGCTCACGCAGGTCGATCAGGTAGCGCACCCGGTCGATGAACGGCACGACGATGTTGAGGCCTGCGGGGAGCGTCTGCTTGTACTTGCCGAAGCGCTCCACGATGCCGGCGCGCGCCTGAGGCACGATGCGCACCGTCTTGGCCAGCAGGACGATCACGAACAGGAACAGCAACGCCAACAGCACCAACAGGGCCGTCATGGCGTCCCCCTCTCTAAGGATTTACGGGTCAGGACACGGGGGGTCAAGGGTCGAGTCCTCAGGACTCGAGAGTGGGCACGGGGTGGACGTACGCCGTCGCGCCGCGGATCTCGAAGACCTCCACGGTCTCCCCCGGCGTGATCGTGAGGTGCTCGTCGTACGGCGCGGCGGACCAGATCTCGCCCGCGAGGCGGATCCGCCCGTGCTCGTCGTAGGTGATGCGTTCGGTGACGACACCGCGCTGGCCGACGAGCTTGCCGTGGCCGAGCTGCAGGTCGGGTCCGGTGTGCAGGCGCTTGACGATGCCCGGCCGGACCAGCGCCAGCATCGCGACCGACGCCCCGGCCGCGACGAGCACCTGCAGGAGGAAGGGTGCGCCGAGGACGCCGGTGAGCATCCCGGCGATCGCGCCGACGGCGAGCATGATGAGGATCAGGTCGAGGCTGAACATCTCCGCGACCCCGAGGCCGATGGCCAGCGCAAGCCATCCCGCCCACTGGTTGTCCCCGAGCCAGTCCATGCGGCGACTCTATCTGTGTCGCGGTCGTCGGCGGGCGGAGAATCGGCCATCCTCGTGGTCCAGCACGAGCGGCATCCCGAACGTCGCGGAGAGGTTGGCCTCGGTGACGACGTGCTCCAGCAGCCCCGAGGCCACCACCCGGCCGGCACGCAGCATGAGCGCGTGGGTGAAACCCGGCGGGATCTCCTCCACGTGGTGGGAGACCAGCACGGTAGCCGGGGAGTCGGGGTCCATGGCGAGGACGGACAGCGTCGAGACCAGGTCCTCGCGGCCGCCGAGGTCGAGCCCGGCCGCCGGCTCGTCGAGCAGGAGCAGCTCGGGGTCGGCCATCAGCGAGCGGGCGATCTGCACCCGCTTCCGCTCGCCCTCGCTCAACGTGCCGAAGGTGCGGTCGGTCAGATGGGTGGCGCCGACCTCCACCAGCAGGCTGCTCGCACGGTCGTGGTCGAGGTCGTCGTACGCCTCCCGCCAGCGGCCGACCACGCCGTACGACGCGGACACGACGACGTCGTGGACCCGCTCGTGGCGGGGGATCCGCTCGGCGAGCGCGGCGCTGGTGAGCCCGATCCTCGGTCGCAGCTCGAAGACGTCGACGGTGCCGAGCACCTCGTCGAGGATGCCTGCGACGCCCGACGTCGGGTGGATCTGAGCGGAGGCGACCTGCAGGAGCGTGGTCTTGCCGGCGCCGTTCGGCCCGAGGATCACCCAGCGCTCGTCCTCCTCCACCGTCCAGGAGATCTGGTCGAGAAGTGTGGCCTGGCCCCGCCGCACGGTCACGTCGGCGAACTCCAGCACGGCGGTCATGTGCGTCACCCTATCCAGCCCGAGTCGATGCCCACGGTCGCGCCCCGAGAGCCCGCAGAGCGTATCGTCCCCGGCCGTGAGCAGCAGACTGCCGGCCTCGTGCCGCCTCGCCTGGTGGGGCACCTCCTGGCTCCGGGGTGTCGTGGTCACCGACCTCCTGGTGGACGCCGTGCTGGGCGGCGACGCCACCCACGCGGTGGCGGGACTGGCCGACGCGGGGCTGCCCGGCGACGCCGGCACGGACACGCTGGTCGGGGCCCTGGGCCGGCTCCGCGCCGCCGGGGCGGTCGGCTTCGGGGCCGCCCTGCCCGTCGAGGGCGATCCGGTCGGCCTGGGTGGCCCGCGGGCCTTCAACGCCGCGGCGCTCGAGCTCGGTGAGGCGGTGGTGGTCGCTGGCGCCGGCCCGGGTGGCGGCAACGTCGGGCTGGTGCCGCTGCGCACCGGAGCCGCGATCACCTGGGTCGCGCACGTGGCCGAGCGTCGCCAGCTCCCCGACGTCGGCGAGGCCGACCGCGCACTCCGTGCCGGGCTGCTCGAGACGGCCGAGGCCCTGGCCCGGCTCGACGTCGCACGCTGGCGTCCCGAGGTGGCCGACCGCCTGATGGACCTGCGGCACCGCCCGCACCTCGAGGCCCCCGAGGGCGTACCCCCTCGCTGCGTGGACCTGGCCGCCCGCGGCGTGCAGGCGACGGAGATCGTCGAGCTCGCGCTGGAGGACGACGGTGGCGCCGTGTCGGCCCACGAGATCGAGAGCCGCCGGGCTGCCCTCCTCCCGCTCGAGCGGGCCGGGCGGCGGGCGCTGGTCGCCGCCTGCTCGCCCGAGGCGTGGCCGCCGGCCTAGCGCACCCCGCCGTGGGCGATAGCCTCGGCGGCGATGACTGACCAGCTGCCCGAGACCCTGCTCATCACGCTGTCCGGCAAGGACCGGCCCGGCGTGACGTCGACGGTCTTCGCGACCCTGTCCCGGGCCGGCGTCGAGGTCGTCGACATCGAGCAGATCGTGCTGCGCGGCCGGCTGATCCTCGGCGTGCTCGTCACGGCTCCGCGGGACTGGAAGAAGCTGCACGCCGCGGTCCTCGAGACCGCGGACGCCCTCGAGATGACCGTCGACGTCGAGCGCGGGGTGGGCGACACCAGGAGCCGCGCCGGCGGCCGGGCCCACGTCACCGTCATCGGCACCCCGCTCAAGGCCTCCTCGATGGCCGCGGTCGCGGGCCGGATCGCCGACTCCGGGGCCAACATCGACCGGATCGAGCGGATGGCGCGCTACCCGGTGACCGCCATCGACCTGCACGTGTCCGGGACCGATCCCGACGCCCTGCGCTCGGTGCTCGCCGCGGAGGCCGCCCGCCAGGGCGTGGACATCGCCGTCCAGCCGGCCAACCTGCTGCGCCGCGGGATGAGGCTGATCGTCATGGACGTCGACTCGACGTTGATCCAGGGCGAGGTGATCGAGATGCTCGCCGCCCACGCCGGCTGCGAGAAGGAGGTCGCCGACGTCACCGAGGCGGCGATGCGCGGCGACCTCGACTTCGAGGAGTCGCTGCGCGCGCGGGTCTCGCTGCTCGCGGGCGTGGAGGAGTCGGCGCTCGACGCCGTCTACGACGACATCGTGCTGGCGCCGGGCGCCCGGACGATGGTGCGCACGCTGCGCCGGCTCGGCTACCGCTTCGCGATCGTCTCGGGCGGCTTCAGTCGGGTCACCGACCGGCTCGCCGCCGACCTGGGCATCCACTTCTCCCGGGCCAACGAGCTCGAGATCGAGGACGGCAGGCTGACCGGCCGGATCGTGGGCGACGTGGTGGACCGCGCCGGGAAGGCCGCGGCGCTGCGGCAGTTCGCCGCCGAGGTCGGGGTGGGCGTCGGCTCGGTGATCGCGATCGGGGACGGCGCCAACGACCTCGACATGCTCAACGCGGCCGGTCTCGGGATCGCCTACAACGCCAAGCCGGTGGTCCGCGACGCCGCGGACACCGCGGTCAACGTCCCCTACCTCGACGCGATCATGTACCTCCTCGGCATCTCGCGCGAGGAGATCGAGGCGGCCGACGCCGAGGCCGGCATCGTGACCCCGGCACCGCCGGTCTGAGCCCGGCGGGCGGGGCGGGTCAGCCGCGCCCGACGTGGAAGGCCACGATGCGGGCGGTCGCGGGGCCGAGGTCGGTCCACGGCCCGTCGTACTCCAGCACCGTGACCGCGCCCGCCGGGTAGCCCATCGCCATCTCGTTGGTCGCCTCGGTGTCGCCCTCGCCGTCGTCGAGCATGTTCGCGACGTAGGCGGCCGCCGGGTTGTGACCCACCACGACGAGCGTGACGGCCTCGTCGGGGGTCAGGCGCATCAGGTCGAGCACCGTCTCGGGCCCGGCGCTGTAGAGACCCTGGTCCACCGACGGCTCGAGCGCCCATCCCGCCGCACCGGCCAGGGCCTCCCACGTCTCCTTGGTCCGCATGGCGGCGGAGACGAGCGCGTGGTCGGCGCTCACCCCGCGGGCGGCCAGCCAGGCCCCGGCCTCGGCTGCGTCGGCCTGGCCGCCGTCGAGGAGCCGGCGCTCAATGTCACTGGCGGCGACCTGCTCGGCCTTCGCGTGACGCATGACGACGATCTGTCGCGAATGCTGCTGCACGGCCGCACTCTATCGCCGCCGTGTCGGGGCACGGCGGCCCATGCCCTAGCCTCCCTCTCATGCCCAGGGGACCCCTCATGATCATCGGCGGTGCCGAGGACAAGCTTCGCAAGCGCACGATCCTCAAGGACTTCGTGGCGGCCAGCGGGGGAGCGGACGCCCGGATCGCCGTGATCCCCACGGCCTCCTCGCTCGGCCCCGAGGTCGTGGAGGTGTACGACGCGCTGTTCCGCCGCCTCGGTGCGGCCGACGTGGTCGCCGTGCGTCCCGAGACCCGGGAGGAGTCGGGGGACCCCGAGCTGGTGGCGCGCCTCGAGCGTGCCACCGGGATCTTCATGACCGGCGGCAACCAGCTCAAGCTGTCGGCGCTGGTGTGCGGCACCCCGCTCGCCGACGCCATCCTCGACGCCCACGAGCGCGGCGTGGTCGTCGGCGGCACCTCGGCCGGTGCGAGCATCCAGTCCAGCCACATGGTCGCCTTCGGCGGGCCCGGGTCGACGCCCAAGCAGCGGATGACCCAGGTGGCCGCCGGGCTCGGGCTCCTGGACTCGACCGTGATCGACCAGCACTTCGACCAGCGCAACCGCTACGGTCGGTTGCTGATGATCGTCGCTCAGTCGCCCCAGCTGCTCGGCATCGGTGTGGACGAGGACACCGCGGCGGTCGTGGACCACGTCGACGACCACGAGGTCCTCAGCGTGGTCGGGCGCGGCGCCGTCACCGTCTTCGACCCCTCCCGCATCGTCACCAACGCCTACGAGGCGCGGCGCTCGTCGGCGCTGCTGGCCAGCGGGGTGGTGCTCCACATCCTCCCCGAGGGCTCGCGCTTCGACCTGACCACCCGCACCCTCCTCACGCAGCCGGGCCACCGCGACCCCGACGAGGCGGCCGACCTGGCCGAGGCCGGGCAGGACCTGCGCGACCTCGCCCGCGACATCGCCGCGGCCGACGCCTCACCGGGGGCGCTGCGCCGGCGGCTGGCCCGCAGCCGCAAGAAGACCTCCAGCACGACCCGGCAGGACACCAGCACCGAGCAGGATGGAGCCTCCTGATGACCGACCGCCCCACGCCCGACCTCGCCATCGTCGAGACCCGGGTCTACCGAGGGGCCAACGTCTGGTCCTACGACAAGGCGATCCACCTCGTGGTGGACCTCGGCTCCCTGGAGAGATTCCCGACCAACACCATCGCCGGGTTCACCGACAACCTGCTGGCGATGCTGCCCGGCCTGCGCGAGCACTCCTGCTCCCGGGGCCGGCGCGGTGGGTTCGTCGAGCGGCTCAACGAGGGCACCTGGCTCGGTCACGTCGCCGAGCACAGCGCGCTGGCGCTCCAGCAGGTCGTCGGGCATGACGTACGCCGGGGGAAGACCCGCGGAGTCAAGGGCCAGCCGGGCCGCTACAACGTGGTCTTCGGGTACGTCGACGAGCAGGTCGGCCTGGCCGCGGCCAGGCTCGCCGTGCGCCTGGTCAACCACCTCGTCGAGGCGGACCCGTCATTCGACTGGGACGCCGAGTTGGAGTCGTTCATCCTCCGCGCGGAGCGCACCGCCTTCGGCCCCTCCACGCAGGCGATCATCGACGAGGCCGTGTCCAGGGACATCCCGTGGATCCGGCTCAACCAGTACTCCCTGGTCCAGCTCGGTCAGGGTGTCCATGCCAAGCGGATCCGGGCCACCATGACCTCGGCCACCAGCGCCATCGCCGTGGACATCGCCTCGGACAAGGACCTCACCACGCGGCTCCTCGGTGCGGCAGGCCTCCCGGTGCCCAAGCAGGAGTCGGTGCGCACCGACGACCAGGCGGTCAAGGTCGCCGAGCGGATCGGCTACCCGGTCGTCATCAAGCCGCTGGACGGCAACCACGGCCGCGGGGTGTGCCTGGACCTGCAGAACGAGAAGGACGTCCGCGAGGCCTTCCCCGTTGCCAAGGAGCAGTCCCGGCGCGGGGTCGTCATCGTCGAGTCGTTCGTCACCGGCAAGGACTACCGCTGCCTGATCATCGACGGGAAGGTCGCCGCGATCGCCGAGCGTGTCCCCGCGTCGGTGACCGGCGACGGCAACAGCACCGTCGAGCAGCTCGTCGACACCGCGAACGCCGACCCGCGCCGCGGCGTGGGCCACGAGAAGGTGCTGACCAGGATCAAGGTCGACGCCGCCGCCGTGGAGCGCGTGCGGGACCAGGGCTTCGAGATGGGCGACGTGCCGCCCGAGGGCACGATGGTCAAGCTCGCGCTGACCGGCAACATGTCGACCGGCGGCATCTCCATCGACCGCACCTTCGAGGCCCACCCGGAGAACGTCGAGATCGCCGAGGAGGCCGCCCGGATGGTCGGTCTCGACATCGCCGGGATCGACTTCATCTGCCCCGACATCACCGAGCCGGTCCGCGAGACCGGCGGGGCGATCTGCGAGGTCAACGCAGCGCCCGGCTTCCGGATGCACACGCACCCGACCATCGGGGAACCGCAGTTCATCGCCAAGCCCGTCGTGGACATGCTCTTCCCCCCGGGGGCGACGTCACGGATCCCGATCGTCGCGGTGACCGGCACCAACGGCAAGACCACGACCTCGCGGATGATCTCCCACATCTTCAAGGGCATGGGACGCAAGGTCGGCATGACCTCCACGGACGGCGTCGTCATCGACGAGCGGCTCGTGATCCGCTCCGACGCCTCCGGGCCGCGCTCGGCGCGCATGGTGCTCCAGAACCCCCGCGTGGACTTCGCCGTCTTCGAGGTGGCGCGTGGCGGCATCCTGCGCGAGGGCCTGGGCTACGAGCGCAACGACGTGGCCGTGGTCCTGAACGTCCAGCCCGACCACCTCGGCCTGCGGGGGATCGACACCGTCGAGCAGCTGGCCGACGTCAAGGCCGTGCTGGTCGAGGCCGTCCCCCGCGACGGTCACGCGGTGCTCAACGCCGACGACCCGCTGGTGCGCGAGATGCGGCGTCGTTGCTCGGGCCAGGTCGTGTGGATCTCCATGGAGGAGCCCGGCACCGAGGTCCGGGACATGATCGACGCCCACTGCCGCCGCGGTGGAAAGGCGCTCGTCCTCGAGCCGTCGGACCGCGGCGAGATGATCGTGGTCAAGCACGGCCGTCGCGAGATGCAGCTCGCGTGGACCCACCTGCTGCCGGCCACGTTCGGCGGCCGGGCCCGGATGAACGTGCAGAACACCCTGGCCGCGGCCGCGGCGGCGTTCGCCGCGGGTGCGCCGCTGCACGACATCCGGCAGGGGTTGCGTAGCTTCTCGACGAACTACTACCTCTCCCCCGGCCGCCTGAACGAGGTCGAGGTCAACGGCGTCAACGTGATCGTCGACTACTGCCACAACGCGCCCGGCATGAAGATGCTCGGTGACTTCGTGGACCGGATCGGCGAGACCCTTTCGTCGTCCCACGACCTGGCCCGTCCGTCGCGGATCGGCATCATCGCGACCGCCGGCGACCGGCGCGACGAGGACATGCGCGAGCTCGGGCACATCGCCGCCCAGCACTTCGACGTCGTCATCGTGCGTGAGGACGTCGCCCTCCGGGGTCGCGAGCGCGGCCAGACCGCTGCCCTGGTGGTCGAGGGCGTCCGCGCCGCCGTCGCCGAGGGTGCGCGCTGCAAGCAGGTCGAGCAGGTGCTCGAGGAGATCGAGGCGGTCCGACACGCGATGAGCCGCGCCAACCGCGGCGACCTCGTCGTGGTCTGCGTCGACAAGCACGCCGCGGTGATGGCCGAGCTGGAGAACTGGTCCAAGCAGGCCCAGGCGGGAGCGACCGCCAACCCGGAGACCCCCGCCGCGGACCCCGACTACGCGCCGGCGACCACCGAGGGCTGATCAGTCGGCCGTGGCGGCCCGGACCTTGTCCCGCAAGGTCTCCGGGCTGTCCGGGGTGCCGCCGTGCTCGGCGAGCCACGCATAGACCGCCTCACGCTCGGCGTGGCACATCAGCGCCACGACGTCACCCGACTGCGCCTGCCCGACGAGCCCGGCGAGACCGGCGACCTCGGTCGGGTAGGACTCCACGTCGGTGACGCCGACCCGCTCCGCCCCGGTGCGCATCAGCGAGTCGAGCTCCTCGACCGGGCGCCCCCGCAGGTAGCGCTCCTTGTGGGCGATCACCATCAGGTCGCTGTCACGCGCCCCGATCTCGCCGAGCTTCTCGATCAGGTCGTCCTGGCGGTCACCCACGGCGCCGAGCGCGAGCAGCAGCCGCGCCCCGGGGCGACGTACGCCGTTCATGATCTCGAGCAGCGCCTCGAGGCCGGCCTCGTTGTGGGCGAGGTCGATGACGACCGACACCTCGCCGACCGAGAAGAAGTTCATCCGGCCCGGGTTGTGCTCGGCATCGGGACGGAAGGTCCGCAGTCCCTCGACGACCACGTCGCGGGGGATGCCGATGGCCAGCCCTGCGGAGGCTGCGGCGAGCGTGTTCTCGACGTTGAAGCGCGACAGCCCCGCCAGCGTCATCGGGACGTCGACCAGCTCCACGAGCGGGTCCGGGTCGGAGCCGGGGGCCAGCACCGCGACCCACCCGTCGATGACGGTCGTCGCCCGGCCGCCCGCGGTGAGCACCTCGCGGACCGACGGGCTGTCGGGATCGCGGGAGAACACCCAGGGCCGCGCCTTGATCACGCCACGCATCGCGAACACCCGCGGGTCGTCGGCGTTGAGGACGGCCCAGCCGTCCTTCCTCGTGATCTGCGGGACCACGGACTTGACCTCGGCCAGCTGGTCGACGGTGTCGATGCCCTGGAGGCCCAGATGGTCGGCGGAGATGTTGGTGACGACCGAGACGTCGTTGCGGGTCAGGCCGATGCCCTTGAGCAGGATGCCGCCGCGCGCCGTCTCGGTGACCGCGAGCTGCACCTCCGGGTGCGCGAGCACCCGTCCGGCGCCGCTGGGTCCGGAGTAGTCGCCGGCCTCGACCAGCTCGCCGTCGATGTAGATCCCGTCGGTGTTGGACCAGCCGACCAGCTTGCCGGAGGTGCGGGCGATGTGGGCGATCATCCGCGACGTCGTCGTCTTGCCGTTGGTGCCGGTGACCGCGACCACGGGGATGCGCGGCGTGACGGTGTGCGGCGCAGCACCTGCCTGGGCGGCCTCGACGCACGCGGCGGCCTCGCTCACCGCCTGCTCGATGTCGGTGCCCGGCAGCGCGTCCAGCACCCCGGCGACCGCGCGTCCCATCACCTGGGCGCGCTCGCGGTGCCGCCACGGGTAGGCCACGACGATCCGGTGCGGGTCGCTGGTGGGCCGGACCCGCACCGCCAGCCGGCTGGTCCTGGACTCGGCTGCGACCGCGCGCACCAGCCGGGCGATCGCCCGGGCAGCGAAGCGCTGGCGGAAGCCGGTGTCCGGGGCGCCGGGACGGACGTTGCGCAGGCCGATGCGCCGGGCGAACCTCGCTGCCCTGTCCTCCGGCGCGGCGGCGAGGCTGCTGATGTCCAGCGTCAGCTTGATGGCGGCGCGCGGGAAGTAGAGGTTGGGGCCCTCCAGGACCCGGAGCTCGACGAGTGCGGGAGCGGCAGTCACCCGCGGAACGCTACCGCCAGGTGCGGCGCCGCCCTCCCCCGGCGTTGCGCCGTCAGGCCCCCATCGCGTGGAAGCCGCCGTCGACGTGGACGATCTCGCCGGTGGTGGCCGGAAAGAAGTCCGACAGGAGTGCACACACCGCCCGGGCGGTGGGCGTCTGGTCGGTGTTGTCCCAGCCCAGCGGCGCGCGGGTCGTCCACATGTCCTCGAGCTCCCCGAACCCGGGGATCGCCTTGGCGGCCAGGGTCCGCAGCGGTCCGGCCGAGACCAGGTTGCAGCGGATGCCGTCGGGGCCGAGGTCGCGGGCAAGGTAGCGCGAGCACGACTCGAGCCCGGCCTTGGCCACGCCCATCCAGTCGTACGCCGGCCACGCCACCGTGGCGTCGAAGGTGAGGCCCACGACCGAGCCGCCCTGGCCCATCAGCGGCCGGCACGCGGTCGCCAGCGACTTCAGGGAGTACGCCGAGACCTGCACGGCCTGCGCGACGTCCTCCCACGGACCGTCGAGGAACTTGCCGCCCAGCAACGTCTCGGGGTTGCCGTAGGCGATCGAGTGCACGACGCCGTCCAGGCCGTCCACGTGCTCGCGGACCAGCTCGGGGAGGCGCTCGAGGTGCTCGGGGTCGGTCACGTCCAGCTCGAGCACGGGCGGCTCGCTGGGCAGCCGCCTGGCGATCCGCTTGGTGATCCCCAGGGCACGCCCGAAGTTGGAGATGAGCACCGTCGCACCCTGCTCCTGGGCGACCTTCGCCGTCGCGAAGCCGATCGAGGAGTCCATCGTCACGCCCGCGACCAGGATCCGCTTGCCGTCCAGAATGCCCATGTCGTCGTTCCTCTCGGTGGTCGAGCCTGCCGGCCCGCGGTGGGTCGAGGTTGTCGGGACCGTCAGTGGCCCATGCCGAGGCCGCCGTCGACCGGGATGACCGCCCCGGTGACGTACGCCGCGCCGTCGCCGGCCAGCCACGTGACGGCCGAGGCGACCTCGTCGGGCGAGGCGTAGCGGCCCAGCGGGACCTGCGTCTTGATGGCGCTCCTCTGGTCGTCGGTGAGCACCGCCGTCATGTCGGTCTCGACGAAGCCGGGGGCGACCACGTTGGCGGTGATCGAGCGCGAGCCGAGCTCCCGGGCCAGCGAGCGGGCCATGCCGACCAGGCCGGCCTTGGAGGCCGCGTAGTTGACCTGCCCGGCCGAGCCGAGGAGACCGACGACCGAGGAGATGAAGATGATCCGCCCGCGACGCAGGCGCAGCATCCCCTTCGCGGCCCGCTTGGCCAGGCGGAAGGAGCCGGTGAGGTTGGTGTCGATCACCGACGACCAGTCCTCGTCGGACATCCGCAGGACGAGCGTGTCGGCGGTGATGCCGGCGTTCGCCACCAGCACCTCGACGGGGCCGTGGGCCGCCTCGATCTCGACGAAGGCGGCGTCCACGGCGGCCGGGTCCGTGATGTCGCAGCGCACGTCGAGCGTGCCAGCGGGCGCACCGCCGCTGCGCGTGGTGACGGCGACCCGGTCGCCGTTCGCCACGAAGGCCTCGGCGATGGCGCGGCCGATGCCGCGGTTGCCCCCCGTCACGAGGACCGATCGACCGACTGGTTCGGTGTTCGCTTCGCTCACGGTCACCGACGCTAGCGATTACCCCGGGGTAGCCCTAAACAGGCGTCCCGGGCCGCGGGTCGGCGGCTCAGTCGTCCTCGAGGCGGAAGCCGACCTTGAGGCCGACCTGGAAGTGCTCGACGGTGCCGTCCTTGACCTGGCCTCGGACCTGGGTCATCTCGAACCAGTCGACGTGGCGCAGGGTCTTGCTGGCCCTCTCGACGGCATTGCGGATCGCCTGGTCGATCCCGTCGGGCGAGGTGCCGACGATCTCACTGACGCGGTAGGTGCGGTTGGTCATGGGGGCCTCCGTTGCAGACGTGGGTTGCCGAGCCTACCGACGTACGATGGCGGGATGGGGCGAGACGTGTCACGGCACCACGATGAGCCGATCCGCATCACGACTGCGGCGTCGAGCCGGGCCGAGGACATCGCCGCACGCCAGAAGCGCTACCTGCTGTCGATGGGGATCCGCTCGGCATGCTTCGTCGGCGCGGTGATCGCCGGGATCGCCGGGATCGACTGGCTGTGGCCCTGGCTAATCGCCGCCGCGCTGATACTTCCGTACGTTGCGGTTGTGATGGCGAACAATTCTGCTTCGAAATCCGATGGATTCGAGTTGGTGGACCATGGTTACGGTCGGCCGGAGCTGCCCGCGAGCGCTGATTCCGAGCAACGCACCGGACAAGACCATATTTGACTTCACCGCGTCGCGTGACAGAATCCTGGCCACGAGCTGGGTCTCCCCCGTCCCAGTTCGTAACGGTGCCGGACGGCTTCCCCCGTGGCTGTCCGGCACCGTCCTATTTTCGGCCCGGAACTGCCGGTGGAAGGACTCCGTGAGCGACACCGAGGCGAGCCCCACCCCCACCTGCTCGGCGAAAGGGTGCCAGGAGCCGGCCGTGTGGGCGCTGCTGTGGAACAACCCCAAGCTGCACACGCCCGAGCGACGCAAGACGTGGCTGGCTTGCGACGAGCACCGCGGCAGCCTGGCGGACTTCCTCGGCGCGCGAGGGTTCCTCAAGGACGTCGTGCCCGTCGCGGACGCGCCCCGCTGACCGGCAGCGGATCTACCCGCCGATCGCCGACATGGGGCGGTCGGGCTGGAGGAACGTCGGGTCGTCGATGCCGTGACCGGCGCGCTTGCCGCGCATGGCGACCACCCAGCGCTCGGCGAGGTCCTCGTCGGAGGCACCCGCCCGCAGCGCCCCACGCAGGTCGGACTCCTCCCGGGCGAACAGGCAGTTGCGGACCTGGCCGTCGGCGGTGAGCCGCACCCGGTCGCAGTCACCGCAGAAGGGTCGGGTCACCGACGCGATCACGCCGACCGTCGCCGGACCCCCGTCGACGACGAACAGCTCCGCAGGGGCACTCCCCCGCGGCTCCGAGGCCGGCGACAGCACGAACTCGCGCTCGAGGTGGGCGAAGATCTCCTCGGCGGTGACCATGCCCGACCGGCTCCAGCCGTGCTGCGCGTCGAGCGGCATCTGCTCGATGAAGCGGAGCTCGTAGCCCTCTGCGACCGCCCAGCGCAGCAGCTCGGGCGCCTGGTCGTCGTTGATCCCGCGCAGGAGCACGGCGTTGATCTTGATGGGCCCGAGCCCTGCGGCGCGGGCCGCGTCGAGGCCCGCGATGACGTCGTTGAACCGGTCCCGGCGGGTGATCTCGTGGAAGGTCCCGGGACGGACGGTGTCGAGGCTGACGTTGATCCGGTCGAGCCCCGCCTCCGCGAGGGCTGCCGCCGTGCGGGACAGGCCCAGCGCGTTCGTCGTCAGCGACGTCTCGACGCCGAGCTCGTGCGTACGGCGCACGATGTCCACCAGCCCGCGGCGCACCAGTGGCTCACCACCGGTGAACCGCACCTCGCGGACGCCGAGGAGCTCCACGCCGATGCGCACCAGCCGGACGACCTCGTCGTCGCTCAGCACGGTGTCGTCCGGCAGCCAGTCCAGCCCCTCGGCCGGCATGCAGTAGGAGCACCGCAGGTTGCACCGGTCGGTGAGCGAGACCCGCAGGTCCGTCGCCACCCGTCCGTAGCGGTCCTCGAGCTTGGGTGAGATCACCTTCCCCACTCTACGTGTCGGCCCGCCAAGGGCCCTGCGACCTGTCCGGAACCACCGCCCGGCTAGCCTCGACAGGTGCAATCGCTGCGGTTCCTGCTCTCGCGACGCTGGCTGCTGTTCGCCCTCGTGGTGGTGCTGCTGGCCTACGCGACGTGGTGGCTCGGTGAGTGGCAGTTCCACCGCCTGGCCGAGCGCAAGGCCAGCAACGCGGTCATCAGCACCAACGAGTCCCGCTCCCCCGCCCCGGTCGCCGACGTGCTCGCGAAGGGCCAGACCGTCAGCAGCTCCGACGAGTGGCGCGTGGTCACCGCGACCGGGACCTACGACACCTCGGAGACCGTGGTGGTCCGCTACCGCACCCGCGACGGGGAGTCCGGCATCGACGTCGTCGTCCCGCTGGTGACCTCCGACGGCACCGCCGTGCTGGTCGATCGCGGCTGGATGGCATCGGCGAACCAGGGCGAGGACCCCACCGACGTCCCCGACCCGCCCTCGGGCAAGGTGACCGTGACCGGCTGGGTGCGGGTGGACGCCACCGACAGCGCCGAGGTCAGCGACCACTCGACGCGGGCCATCTCCAGCGTCGAGATCGCCAGGACCATCGACCAGCCGGTGTACGGCGGCTTCGTGGACCTGAAGACCGAGAGCCCGTCGCCCGCCCAGCCCCTCGAGAGCACCGAGCTGCCCGAGCTGGACAACGGGCCGCACTTCTTCTACGGCCTCCAGTGGTGGTTCTTCGGGGTGCTGGCCGTCTTCGGCTTCTTCTACCTGCTCTACGACGAGTGGCGATCGCAGCGCAGCGGCGAGACGTCGACACGCGAGGAGGTCCTGGCCGAGCGGAAGCAGGCCCGGCGCGAGAAGGACCGGCGCAAGCAGGCCGTGCGGGCGGCGTACGAGCGGGAACGCCAGAAGGACCCCCGCGTCGCGCGATCCGCTCAGAGCGAGCGGAGCATGCCCCCGTCGACGGGCACCATCGCCCCGGAGACGAACGACGCGGCCGGGGAGAGCAGGAAGGCAGCCACCCGGCCGAACTCCTCCGGCTCGCCGTAACGGCGGAGCGGGATCGTCCGGATCGCCGCGGCGCGGGCAGACTCGGCATCGCCGCTGGCCTCGTCCAGCTCGGTCACCCGGTCGGTGCCGACCCGTCCGGGCATCAGGCCGTTGACCCGGACGCCGCGGGGCCCGAGCTCGTCGGCCAGGGTCTTGGCCACCATGGCGAGCCCTGGACGCAGGCCGTTGGAGATCGCCATCTCGGCCAGCGGTGCCCGCACGCTGGAGGACAGCACGAGGGCGAGCGCGCCCCCGGAACCCAGCGCCTGGCCGATCTCGCGGCACAGCCGCACGGCGCCCAGGAACACCGACTCGAAGGCCCGCATCCACTGGGCGTCGTCGATGGCGGTCACCGGCCCCTTGGGCGGCCCACCGACGCTGATCAGGGCGCCGTCGAGCCGGCCCCAGCGTTCCCGGGCCGTGTCGATGAGGCGCTGCGGCGTCCGCGGGTCGGCGTTGTCGGCCACCACGGTGGCGACGGCGTCGCCGTGAGCGGCCGCGGCGGCGGCGAGCGACTCCTCGCTGCGGCCGGACAGCACCACCCGGGCGCCCTCCGCCACCAGGCAGTCGGCGGTCGCGCGCCCCAGGCCACGGGCGCCCCCGGTGACGACGTACACGCGTCCGTCCAGCTGCAGGTCCATGCCGGCGACCCTAGGACACGACGCCGGACGCCGCTCAGGCGACCGTGACGTCCTCGACGAACTGGGTGCGGTAGAGGTCGGCGTAGAGCCCACCCTGGGCGAGCAGCTGGGCGTGGGTCCCGGACTGGACGATCCGGCCGCCGTCGAGGACGAGAATCGTGTCGGCGTTGCGGACCGTGGACAGCCGGTGGGCGATCACCAGCGAGGTGCGCCCCTCCAGGGCGGCGTCGAGTGCCCGCTGCACCGCGGCCTCGGACTCGCTGTCGAGGTGCGCCGTGGCCTCGTCGAGCACGACGATCGCCGGCGCCTTGAGCAGCAGGCGCGCGATCGCGAGGCGTTGGCGCTCACCGCCCGAGAGCCGGTAGCCGCGGTCGCCCACGACCGTGTCGAGCCCGTCGGGGAGCGCCCGGACCAGCGGGGCGATCTGGGCCGCCTGGAGGGCCTCCCAGATCTCCTCGTCGGTCGCGTCGGGCCGCGCGTAGAGCAGGTTGGCGTGGATCGTGTCGTGGAACATGTGGGCGTCCTGGGTGACGTAGCCGACCGCGTCCTCCAGCGACTGGAGGGTCAGGTCGCGGACGTCGTGCCCGCCGACGCGGACCGTGCCGGACTCGGCGTCGTAGAGCCGCGCGACCAGGTGGGTCACCGTCGTCTTGCCGGCACCGGAGGGTCCGACCAGGGCGACCATCTGGCCGGGCTCGGCGACGAAACCGATGTCGGTGAGCACCTGGCCGGTGTCGCGGGACTCCTTGCGGGCGACCACCTCCAGCGAGGCCAGGGAGATCTCGTCGGCGCGGGGGTAGCTGAACGCGACGTGGTCGAACTCCAGGCGTCCCGCCCCCGGCGCGAGCGCCACCGCGTCGGGCTTCTCCTGGATCAGCGACGGCAGGTCGAGGACCTCGAAGACCCGCTCGAAGCTGACCAGGGCGGTCATCACGTCGATGCGGACGTTGGAGAGGCCCTGCAGGGGGCCGAGCAGACGGAGCAGCAGGGTGGAGAGCGCGATCAGGGTGCCGAGGCTGAGGCTGTTGCGTATCGCGAGCTCGCCGCCCACGCCCCACACCAGCGCGGTCGCCAGCGCCGGGACGGCCATCATGGAGGCCGCGAAGATGCGGGTGACCAGCGAGATCCGGATGCCGAGGTCGCGCACCCGCGCGGCCTTCGTGGCGAACAGCGTGTCCTCGTCGGCCCGGCGCCCGAACAGCTTGAGCAGCATGGCGCCGCCCACGTTGAACCGCTCGGTCATCGCGTTGCCGAGGTCGGCGTTGCCGTCCATCTGCTCGCGGGTCAGGCCTGCCAGCCGGGCACTGACCAGCCGCGAGATCAGGAACAGCAGCGGGAAGAGGGCCAGGCACAGCAGCGTGACCTGCCAGCTGAGGGCGAGCATCGCGATGCCGACGACGAGCACCGAGATCGTGTTGGCCACGGTGCTGGACAGGGTCGAGGTGAAGGCGCGCTGAGCACCGATGACGTCGTTGTTGAGCCTCGAGACGAGCGCGCCCGTCTGGGTGCGGGTGAAGAACGCCAGCGACTGGCGCTGCACGTGGCCGAAGACGCGGGTCCGGAGGTCGAAGATCAGCCCCTCACCGATCCGGGAGGAGAACCAGCCCTCCCCCACGGTCAGCAGCGCGCTCAGCACGGCGGTGGCGGCCATCGCGAGGGCCAGCAGGGCCACCAGCCGATCGTCGCCCTTCTTGATGCCGTCGTCGACGATGTGCTGCACCAGCAGCGGGGTCACCACGACCAGCCCGGCGTCGATGACGGTGAGGGTGAGGAAGGAGATGATCAGCCGGCGGTGCGGGCGCGCGAAGCCGAAGACCCGGCGCACGGTGCCGCGTCCGATGCGGTTGTTGACGACGCTGCGGTCCGACCGCAGGTGGCGCCACGCGGCGCCGTTGGCATGCATCCCTGACAAGCTGACTCCTCACTGACCCGCCGCGAGACGGGCCACCTCCCGGAACCGGCGGACCTGGGCCTCACGCTCCAGGCGTCGCTGCTCCTCGAGGTCTCGGTCCGCTGCTCCCAGGAGCAGCGCCTTGGTCTCGATGACCGCACCGGGCATCGGTGCGGTGAGGGCGGCCACGAGGTCCGCGACGGTTGCGTCGAGCTCCTCGACGGGGACCGCGGCCAGTGCCAGCCCGATGTCCACCGCCTCGGTCGCACCGACCATCCGCGCCGTCACACAGATCTCCAGCGCCCTGGCATAGCCAACGCTCTCGACCAGCGGCTTTGTTCCCGTCAGGTCGGGCACCAGGCCGAGCGCCGACTCCTTCATGCAGAACAGTGCGTCGTCGGCGACCACGCGCAGGTCGCAGCTCAGGGCCAGCTGGAAGCCCGCGCCGACCGCGTGCCCCTGCACGGCCGCGATGGAGACGAAGCGCGGGTCGCGCAGGAAGGTGAACCCCTGCTGGTAGGCGTCGATGGTCGCCGACATCTCCTCGTCGCCCATCGTGAGCAGGCCGGCCACGGTCTCGACGCCCTCCGCCGCGGAGCCCGGCTCGAGCATGCTGCGGTCGAGGCCGGCCGAGAAGCTCTGGCCGGCGCCACGGACCACGACGACGCGGGTCTCCTCGGGAAGCGCGGCACCGACGGCCGCGAGCGCCCGCCACATGGCGGGCGTCTGGGCATTGCGCACCCGGGGACGGTCGAGCGTGATCGTGGTCACCGGCCCGGTCTGCTCGACGAGCAGGCCGACGGCGGCGAGGTCCTCCGGGGTCATGCCCGGAGTCTAGGTGGGCCCGCCGACGGCTCAGGCCAGCGAGACCAGGTCGAGGTAGTCCTCGGTCCACAGGTCCTCGTCGCCGTCGGGCAGCAGGAGCACCCGGTCCGGCTCGAGCGCGCGCACGGCGCCCTCGTCGTGGGTGACCAGGATGATCGCGCCCTCGTAGGTGCGGATCGCCGCCAGCACCTCCTCGCGGGAGGCGGGGTCGAGGTTGTTGGTGGGCTCGTCGAGCAGCAGCACGTTGGCGCTCGAGACGACCAGGCTCGCCAGCGCGAGCCGGGTCTTCTCACCACCGGAGAGCACGGCCGCCGGCTTGTGGGCGTCGTCCCCGGAGAAGAGGAAGGAGCCCAGGACGCTGCGGGCCTCGCTGTCGGTCAGCTGCGGGGCCGCGCTCTGCATGTTCTCCAGGACCGTGCGGCTCGTGTCGAGGGTCTCGTGCTCCTGGGCGTAGTAGCCCAGCTTGAGGCCGTGGCCGGGCAGGACCTCGCCGGTGTCGGGCTGGTCGACGCCGGCCAGGATCCGCAGCATCGTCGTCTTGCCGGCGCCGTTGAGGCCCAGGATGACCACGCGAGAGCCCTTGTCGACGGCCAGGTCCACGTCGGTGAAGACCTCGAGCGACCCGTAGGACTTCGAGAGCTCCTGGGCGGTGATGGGGGTCTTGCCGCAGGCGGCGGGTGCCGGGAACTTGATCCGGGCGACCTTGTCGGCGCGGCGCTCGCCCTCGACCCCGGCCATCATCTTCTCGGCTCGCTTCAGCATCGACTGGGCCGCGCTGGCCTTGCTGGCCTTGGCGCGCATCTTGTTGGCCTGGTCGGTGAGGGTCTTTGCCTTGGACTCCGCGTTCTGGCGCTCGCGCTTGCGTCGCCGCTCGTCGGTCTCACGCTGGCTGAGGTACGCCTTCCAACCCATGTTGTAGACGTCGATCTGACCTCGGTTGGCGTCGAGGTGCAGCACCTTGTTGACCGTGGTCTCGAGCAGGTCGTTGTCGTGGCTGATCACGATCAGCCCGCCCTTGTGCCCCTTGAGGAACTCGCGCAGCCAGATGATGGAGTCCGCGTCGAGGTGGTTGGTCGGCTCGTCGAGGAGCAGTGTGTCGGCGCCCGAGAAGAGGATGCGGGCCAGCTCCACACGGCGGCGCTGTCCCCCCGAGAGCGTCTTGAGCTGCTGGGTGAGGATCCGCTCCTCGATGCCGAGGCTGCTGGCGATCTGCGCCGCCTCCGACTCCGCGGCGTACCCACCGCCGGCGTGCAGCTCGGCGTCGGCCCGGGAGTAGCGCTTCATCGCCCGGTCCGCCACGTCGGGGTCGGAGCTGCCCATCTCGGCCTCGGCCTCGCGGAGGCGGCGTACGACGTCGTCGAGGCCTCGCGCGGACAGGATCCGGTCGCGGGCGAGAACCTCGGGGTCTCCGATGCGCGGATCCTGGGGGAGGTAGCCGACCTCGCCGGTGGCCTGCACCGACCCGGACGCGGGCAGCGACTCGCCCGCGAGGATCTTGGTGAGGGTGGTCTTGCCGGCGCCGTTGCGGCCCACCAGCCCGACCTTGTCGCCGGCGGCGACCCGAAAGCTGACGTTCTCCATGAGGAGCCGCGCGCCGGCACGGACCTCGAGCTGGTGAGCGGTGATCATGAGGCTGGCTAGTCTAGGCGCGGCCGGCTGCCAGCCACGAAACGGAGGACCCCCACATGCGCTTCAACCCGAAGGCCCGCCTCGACACCCGACGGATGGGCGACGCGGGGCGCGGCCGTGGTGGCGGCGGTGGTTTCGGCGGGGGCGGCGGGGCCGGCATCCCGATCCCCGGTGGGATGAAGGCCGGCGGCGGCATCGGTGGCGTGATCATCGTCATCCTCTTCCTCGTCCTCACCCAGTGCCTCAACAACGGTGGATCGTCGCTTCCCGCCGGCGGAGGTGGGCTCGACAGCAGCCGGATGGCCGACACCGGCCGCTACGCGAGCTGCAAGACCGGTGCGGACGCCAACGACAACGCCGACTGCGCGCGCGTGGCGGTGGAGAACTCGCTCTACGACTACTGGTCCGCCACGCTGCCTGACCAGTCGAACGCGTCGTTCCACGCGGAGAAGCAGGTCGAGACCTTCAGCGGCTCCATCGGCACCGGGTGCGGCCAGGCGACCTCCGACGTGGGGCCGTTCTACTGTCCCAGCGACCAGACCATCTACCTCGACACCTCGTTCTTCCGGGCGGTCCTCCAGAACCAGCTGCACGGACCGAGCGGCGCGTTCGTCGAGCCCTACGTGATCGCCCACGAGTACGGCCACCACATCCAGAACCTGCTCGGCACGATGGGGCAGGTGAAGACGCAGCAGGGTCCGACCAGCGACTCCGTGCGCCTCGAGCTCCAGGCCGACTGCTACGCCGGCATGTGGGCGAAGAGCGCCACCACCACCGACGACGCCACCGGGCAGGCACTGTTCTCCTCCCTCACCGACGCCGACATCCAGCAGGCCATCGCCGCCGCGACCGCGGTCGGCGACGACCGGATCCAGCAGCAGTCCGGTGGTCGCGTGAACCCCGAGCAGTGGACGCACGGGTCCGCGGCCGAACGCGTGAAGTGGTTCAGGACCGGGTACACCCAGGGGACGCTGGACGCCTGCGACACCTTCGCCGCCAACGCTCTCTGAGGAGGGCGTCAGCCAGCCATCAGCGCCTCGATCTGCGGGAACTGTCGCTGGAGGGCCCGCAGGTGGGGTGCCACCGACGGGTGCCGGTACTTGCCGGCCAGGGCGCCCTCTCCCCCGGCGACGCGCGCCAGCGCCCACTCGGCGCGGTTGAGCACGGTGTAGACCGCCGTCACCCGCGCCCCGAGGGCCGCCTGCTCCGGCGTGGCGAGACCGCCGGGCAGCCCCATCAGGTAGGACTCCAGGAGCGGCTCGAACTCCTCGCGGGCCGTGAGCGCGTGGTAGCCCAGGTCGGCGCCCACCGGTCCCCGGCCGAGGGTCGCCCAGTCGACCGCCACCACCTCGTCGCGGTCGCGGCCCGGCAGGTTGGCCGGCACGGGATCGCCGTGCTGGGCCACCTGCGGGAGGTCGTCGAGCGCGTCGAGCCACACCCCGCGGCGGTGCCAGAGGTGGTCGGCCACGTCCGCGACCGTCGTACGGGCCAGCGTCGGCCAGCCTCCGCGACGTTCGACGCGCCGGACCCGGTCCCGCAGCTGGTCCCGGGCCAGCCAGGGCTGGGACCCGAGGCCCGCCCCCGCGAACTGGCCGAGGGCGTGCGCCGCGAAGAGGCCGCTGATGGCCGCGTCCTCGACCCACTGCTGGGTGAGGGTGATCCCCTCCGCGTCCTCGTCGACCGCGGTGAGGGGAGCTCTCAGCCCCGGGGTCGCGTCGACGACCCCGGAGATGGCCACGTCGGCAGGGCGACGCCAGTAGGCGAAGTGCCGCGGGTCGGACAGCTCCGCCGGGTCGCGCTCCGAGGGCGCGCCGAGGCGCTTGACGACCACGGCCTGGTCGCCGAGGACCGTCCGCCAGACCCCCACGGTCGACGGGCCGGTGCCGCCGGGCATCGGGTGCCACCCGGGCTCGGGCTGCCACATGCGGTCATCCTGACACCACGGCCGGGGATTTCAGCGGATGTCGCGGCGGGCGAACGCGACCTGCCCGGCCACGCTGAGGAGCAGCGCCACCCCGAGCACGCCCAGGAAGGGAGCCCAGCGGAACGACTCGGCCGGCACCAGCGCCAGGTGCTCGAACGGCGAGAGGTCTTGCAGCCACTGGGGCAGCCGGAGCAGGTCGCCGAAGAACATCACCACCACCGCGAGCACCAGCGGCAGCCACGCCAGCGACGCGGCTCGCGGGGACATCCCGTAGAGCAGGCGGGCGACGGCGCTGAGGAGGAGGACGGCAGGCAGGTACTGCAGCACGGGGAAGGACAGCCGGAGAGCGGTCCCCGGCTCACCCGTGACCATTGCGTAGCCCGCTCCGAGCCCCACGGCTGCTCCCACCAGCACGGCGACGGTGCCGACGACCGTCACCGACGTATGACCCAGCAGCCAGTCGCGCCGCGTGAGCGCGGTGGCCAGCAAGCTGTCGACGCGCCCGTCGTTCTCCTCGGTGCGCGGCCGCAGCGCGCTCGAGATGGCGAAGCCGCACGCCATCAGCGCGAGCATCAGGCAGGCGGTGGCGTAGAAGCCGTCGAGCAGGTCGGCACCTCCCTGTGCGAAGAGGTCGCGCGAGGTCTGCGAGTCGCCAACCAGGTCACCGACGTCGTTGCCGATCGCGCCGTACGCGAGCCCGATGAACAGGACCCCGAGCGCCCAGCCGACCACGGAGCCGCGCTGCAGGCGCCAGGCAAGTCCGAGAGAGCCGTGCAGGCCGCGACCCGCCCTCGGTGGACCGGGTCGCGCGGCCAGGAGGCCGGAGCCGACGTCACGGCGGTCGAAGAGCGCGTACGCCGCGCCGATGGCTGCGGCCGCGGCGACGAGCAGCAGGAGCCCCGGCCACCAGCGCAGGCCCGAGAAGGGGTGCATGGCCTGGTACCAGCCGATCGGCGAGAGCCAGCTCAGGACGGGGTAGCCGATGTCGCCCACGGCCCGCAGGGCGTAGGCCAGCCCCATCGCGGCGCCACAGAGCCCGTACATCGAGCGCGTGCTGGCGGTCAGCTGGGCTGCGACCAGCGCGGTTCCGGTGAAGAACCAGCCGCACAGCGTCAGGCCGACGCCCAGGCCCAGTGAGTCGGCGAGCGCGAGCGGGTAGGACCACAGGCTCAGCGCGACGAGGAGACCCAGCAGCAGGTTGGCCAGGAGCGAGGTCACGAGCGCCGCGGTCATCGGCGCGTAGCGGCCCACCGACGCGCCGCGGACCAGCTCGTCGCGCCCGCTCTCCTCCTCGGCGCGTGTGTGTCGGCCCACCAGGAACATGCTCATCAGGCCCGCGACGACGGCCCCGAAGGCGGAGGCCTGCCAGGTGACCTGGCCGCCGATGCTGTTCAGGGCCCGAGCGGGTCCGGCCATCGCGATGAACGCGGCGTTGTGCTCCATGCTCGCCGCGGCACGGTCGAACTCAGCCTGCGTGGTGTAGAGGCCGTCGACGCTCACGGCCTGGCTGTAGTAGAGGAGCACCGCGCCGGCCGCCCAGCCCAGCAGCATCCACCGGTCGCGGCGCAGGAAGGTCTGCAGGAAGATCCGGGCGCCGGTCATGGCCGGTCCAGGACCTCGTCGCCGGGCTCGGTGGGCACCTCGTCGCCGTAGTGACGCAGGAAGAGCTCCTCCAGGGTGGGAGGCTGGCTGGTCAGGGAGCGGAGGCCGAACCGCAGCAGCACGGAGAGCGCGTGGTCGAGCTCGGGGGTGTCGACCTCGAAACGCGCCCGGGTGCCGTCTACCTCGAGGGCATGGATCCCTGGCAGGACGTCGAGGCCAACGGGCGGCTGCTCGAGCTCGGCGTGGACCGAGGTGCGGGTCAGGTGGCGCAGGTCCCCGAGGGTCCCCGTCTCGACGGTCCGCCCGGCGCGGATGATGCTCACCCGGTCGCACAGCTCCTCGACCTCGGCGAGGATGTGGCTGGACAGGAGCACCGTGTGGCCGGTGTCGCGGAAGGCGTCGACGTGCTCCTCGAAGACGGACTCCATGATCGGGTCCAGTCCGGAGGTGGGCTCGTCGAGGACGAGCAGCTCCACGTCCGAGGCGAGCGCCGCCACGAGGGCGACCTTCTGGCGGTTCCCCTTGGAGTAGCTGCGCCCCTTCTTGGTGGGGTCCAGCTCGAAGCGTTCGATGAGCTCCGCACGGCGTCGCTCGTCGATGCCGCCGCGCAGTCGTCCCAGGAGGTCGATCACCTCGCCGCCGGTCAGGTTGGGCCACAGGTTCACGTCGCCCGGCACGTAGGCGAGCCGCCGGTGGAGCTCGGCGGCATCGCGCCACGGGTCCGCGCCGAAGAGCCGAACCTCGCCCGCGTCGGCGCGCAGCATGCCGAGCAGGATCCTGATCGTGGTGGACTTGCCGGCGCCGTTGGGGCCGAGGAACCCGTGGATCTGCCCCTGCTCGACAGTCAGGTCGAGGCTGTCGAGGGCGCGGGTGTTGCCGAAGTCCTTGACCAGTCCGACGATCTCGATCGGGTGCGCCACACCAGCCACGCTAGCCCGCCGGGCACCGGCGCCATGCCGTTTCCGGGGCCAGTTCAGGCGTTGACGACGTCCACGCGCACCGCCTGGGCGTCGTCCGTCGCGGCTTCGAGGACCGAACGGCGCGGGTCGGGCACCGGGAGCCAGGGCTCGACCACGTGGAGGCCTCGCAGGCGCGGGTCAGCGAGCACCTCCTCCACGGCGGCACGGTCACCCCCCGCAACGAGCGGCCCGCGCAGCCCGGCCAGGATGCGCGCTCCGTGGTCGGCGGCGGCCTCGTAGGCCTGACGGGCCTGGTTGTCGCGGCGTCGCGCGAACCGTTGCTGGCTCTGGCCGCCGGCCTTGGTGCGTCCCTGGACGTGCCGCTGGCCCACCTTGGACTCGACGGTCCGCTCCCCCGCCAGCCGGGCGATCGCGAACCCGCCCTTGCGCACCAGGAGCACGCCCCAGTCGGCCGGCGCCTCCACGGCGGCGGCGAAGCCCGCGGCCTCCGGCAGGCCGGCGTACCTCTCCTCGAAGGGCAGCCGCGCCGTGAAGCTGGACCCGTCGGAGGCTGCTCCGCTCAGGGCGCCGTCGACCACGGCCAGGCCGGTCGTCCCGTGCCGGCCGTTGAAGTTGAGCACCCAGCGCTCGAGGCGGGCGGCGGGGACCAGGACGACGGGCACGGGGCGACGCTAGCCGACAGGGGCGGCCGTGGCTCGGTCCTCAGACGTTGAAGCCGAGGGCCCGCAGCTGCTCGCGGCCGTCGTCGGTGATCTTGTCCGGGCCCCACGGGGGCATCCAGACCCAGTTGATCGCGACGTCGTTCACCAGGCCCTCGAGGGCGCTGTTGGTCTGGTCCTGGATCACGTCGGTCAGCGGGCAGGCAGCCGACGTCAGGGTCATGTCGAGGACGACGTTGGAGCTCTCGTCGAGGTGCACGTCGTACACCAGGCCGAGGTCGACGACATTGATCCCGAGCTCGGGGTCGACGACGTCCTTCATCGCCTCGGTGACGTCCTCGACGCTCACCGTGGAGCTGCCGGCGCCGGGCGTGGCCTCGGGAACCTCGGGCAGGTCCGTGTGGTCCGGGGTCTGGTCGACGGACTGGTCGGTCATCGGTTGCTCTCCTTGGTCTCGACGGGCTCGGCTGCCGCAGCGGTGGCGGTGGCGTCCTTCCAGGCCATCCACGACAGTAGTGCGCACTTCACGCGGGCCGGGAACTTCGCGACGCCGGCGAAGGCGATGCCGTCCTCCAGCACGTCCTCGTCCGGCTCGACGGTGCCGCGGCCCTGCATCAGGGTCAGGAACTCCTGGTGGATCGCGAGCGCCTCGTCGACCTTGCGGCCGATGACCAGGTCGGTCATCACCGAGGCGGACGCCTGCGAGATCGAGCACCCCACCGAGTCGTAGGAGACGTCGCTGACGAGGTCACCGTCGAGATGGACGCGCAGGGTCACCTCGTCGCCGCAGGTGGGGTTGACGTGGTGCACCTCCGCCTCGAACGGCTCCCGCAGTCCCTTGTGGTGGGGGTTCTTGTAGTGGTCGAGGATGATCTCCTGGTAGAGCGCATCCAGGTCCTGGTCGGTCACTCTCAGCCCACCTTGAAGTAGGAACGGGTGTACTCGAGGCCCTCGACCAGCGCGTCGATCTCGGTGGGCGTCGTGTACAGGTACGACGACATCCGCGTCGAGCTCTGGACGCCGAACCGGGCGTGCGCCGGCTTGGCGCAGTGGTGGCCGGCGCGGACCGCGATGCCCCGCGAGTCCAGCACCTGGGCGACGTCGTGCGGGTGCACGCCCTCGATCTCGAACGAGATCGCGCCGCCGCGCTGCGTGGCGTCGAGCGGACCGAGCACGGTGAGTCCCGGCACCGTGGCGAGCCCTTCGAGCGCGTAGCCGGTGACGGCCTGCTCGTGGGCGTGGATCGCCTCCATGCCGACCGCGCTCAGGTAGTCGACAGCGGCGCCGAGCCCGACGGCCTCGACGATCGGCGGGGTGCCGGCCTCGAACTTGTGCGGGATCCCGGCGTACGTCGACCGCTCCATGCGGACGGTCTCGATCATCTCGCCGCCACCGAGGAACGGGGGCAGCTGGTCGAGCACCTCCCGCTTGCCCCACAGCACGCCGATGCCGGTCGGGCCGACGACCTTGTGCCCGGTGAAGGCCAGCAGGTCCGCGCCCGAGGCAACGACGTCGACGGGCAGCTGGGGTGCTGCCTGCGACGCGTCGACCACGACGACGGCACCGACCTCGTGGGCACGGCGTGCGATCTCGGCGACCGGGTTGACGGTGCCCAGCATGTTGGAGACCCAGGTGAGCGAGACCACCTTGGTGCGCTCGTTGACCAGCTCGTCGATGTTCGACAGGTCCAGGTGGCCGTCGTCGGTCAGCCCGAACCACCGCAGGGTCGCGCCCTTGCGCTCGGTCAGCAGCTGCCACGGGACGATGTTGGAGTGGTGCTCCATCTCGGTGATGACGACCTCGTCGCCCTCGCCGATCGCCAGGTCACCGGTCGCCCACGCCAGGGTGTTGGCCACCAGGTTCAGCGCCTCGGAGGCGTTCTTGGTGAAGACCACCTCGTCGCGGCTGGGCGCGTTGATGAAGGCCGCCACCTTGTCCCGGGCGCTCTCGAACGCCTCGGAGGCCTCGGCGCCGAGCTGGTGCATGGCGCGCGCGACGTTGGCGTTGTGCCGCTCGAGGTGGTCGACCATCGTGTCGATCACCACCTGCGGCTTCTGCGAGGTGTTGGCGCTGTCGAGGTAGACCAGCGGGTTCCCGCCCGCGAGCGCGCGCTCGAGGATCGGGAAGTCCTTGCGGATGACCTCCAGCTCGGGCAGGAGGCCCGGGAGCCGGCTCATCTCACACCGCCGCCTTGACGTACTTGTCGTAGCCCTCGGCCTCGAGCTGCTCGGCGAGCTCGGGCCCGCCCTGCTCGGCGATCCGGCCGTTGACGAACACGTGCACGTAGTCGGGCTCGATGTAGCGCAGGATCCGGGTGTAGTGCGTGATCAGCAGGACGCCCTTGCCCTCCTGCCGGCGGAACCGGTTCACGCCCTCGGAGACGATCTTCAGGGCGTCGATGTCGAGGCCGGAGTCGGTCTCGTCGAGGACCGCGACCTTGGGGTCGAGCAGCTCGAGCTGCGCGATCTCGTGGCGCTTCTTCTCACCGCCGGAGAAGCCCTCGTTGACCGAGCGCTGCGAGAAGGACGAGTCGAGGTCGAGACGCTCGAGGGCGCTGTTGACGTCCTTGACCCAGGTGCGCAGCTTGGGCGCCTCGCCGTCGATCGCGGTCTTGGCGGTGCGCAGGAAGTTGGCGACCGAGACGCCGGGGACCTCGACGGGGTACTGCATGGCCAGGAACAGCCCGGCCCGCGCCCGCTCGTCGACCGACATGACCAGGACGTCCTCGCCGTCGAGGGTCACGGTGCCGCCGGTGACGGTGTACTTGGGGTGTCCCGCGATCGAGTAGGCCAGCGTGGACTTGCCGGACCCGTTCGGGCCCATGATCGCGTGGGTCTCGCCGTCCTTGATGGTCAGCGTGACGCCCTTGAGGATCTCCTTGGCGCCGTCCTCGGTGTCGACCGAGACTCGCAGGTCCTTGATCTCCAGCGTGCTCATCTGTGTCTCTTCCTTGCTCGAAGTCGTGTGAAGTCGGGGGTCAGCTCGGCTGTACGCCGTTGAGGGTCGTGGTCACGTCGACGTAGACACCGTCGTCGCGGACCTCGACCGGGAACACCGAGACGGGCTCGGTGGCGGGCAGGCCGGTGGGCTTGCCGCTGCGCAGGTCGAAGCGGGAGCCGTGCAGCCAGCACTCGATCTGGCAGTCGGCCACGTCGCCCTCGCTGAGCGCCACGGCGGCGTGGCTGCAGAGGTCCTGGACGGCGTAGAACTCGTCGCCGTCACGGGCCACGGCGACGTCGAGCCCGCCCACCAGCACGGCGAGCGCCTCGTCGGTCCGCACCTCCTCGGGTGCGCAGACGCGCTCGAAGGTCATCAGGCGGCACCCCCGGGCAGCGCCTTGAGGACGTTCTTGGCCAGCTCGGCCTCGACGGTCTCGGTGAGCTTGGCCTCGAGCTCGGGCACGCCGATCTTGCGGATCAGGTCGTTGAAGAACCCGTGCACGACCAGGCGACGGGCCTCGGCCTCCTCGACGCCGCGCGAGCGCAGGTAGAAGAGCTGCTCGTCGTCGAAGCGGCCGGTGGCCGACGCGTGGCCGGCGCCCTCGATCTCACCGGTCTCGATCTCCAGGTTGGGGACCGAGTCGGCCTGGCAGCCGTCGGTGAGCACGAGGTTGCGGTTCTCCTCGTAGGTCTCGATGCCCTCGGCGACCTTGCGGATCAGCACGTTGCCGATCCAGACCGTGTGCGCACCCTCACCCTGCAGCGCGCCCTTGTAGACGACGTTGCTGCGGGTGTTGGGGGCGGTGTGGTCGACGAAGAGCCGGTGCTCGATGTGCTGGCCCTCGTCGGCGAAGTACAGCCCGAGCATCTCGACCGAGCCGCCGGGCCCGTCGTAGTGGGCGGTCGTGTCGTGGCGGACCAGGTCGCCGCCGAAGGACACGTCGACGTGCTTGAACGTCGCGTCGCGGCCGACCTTGGCGTGCCGGTGGCCGACGTGGACGGCGTCGTCGTCCCAGTCGTCGATGCTGACGACCGTCAGCTGCGCGCCGTCACCGACCACCGTCTCGGAGATGTCGGCCAGCGTCGCCGACCCGGTGAACCGGAAGACGACGGTCGCCTTGCTGTGTGCCCCGGCGTCGACCACGACGTGCGTGGCGGACGCACCCTCGACGCCGCTGCCGGTCACGTCGATGACGACCGGACGGTCGAGCTCGGCCTCGGCCGGGATCCGCACGGCGTACCGGCGGCCGGCGTCGTGCCAGACGCGGGCGCTGAGCCGGTCGCCGGGCACGAAGCCGCTCGCCCCGAGCAGGGCGTCGCCGGCCTCGAGGCGCTCGATGGCGACGCCCTCGGGGGCGTCGGCCTCCGCACCGACCGCGGTGCCGCCGAGGTCGGCGTCCGCGTGCAGGTCGCGCAGCCGCTTCAGCGGGGTGAACCGCCAGATCTCCTCACGGCCGGTCGGGACCGGGTGGTCGGCGAGGTCGAAGGAGCCCTGCGGGTGCAGGTGGGACTCCACCTTGCCGGGGGCGTCCTGCTCCAGGGCGGAGCGGACGGTGTCAGTCACGGTCACTACGTCGTCTTCCTACGGGTCGTGGCGTCTTGAGGGGCGTCGGGGAACGGTCAGCCGACCGCGCCCTCCATCTGCAGCTCGATGAGCCGGTTGAGCTCGAGGGCGTACTCCATCGGCAGCTCCTTGGCGATCGGCTCGACGAAGCCGCGCACGATCATCGCCATCGCCTCGTCCTGCTCCATGCCGCGCGACATCAGGTAGAAGAGCTGGTCGTCGGAGACCTTCGAGACCGAAGCCTCGTGGCCCATGGACACGTCGTCCTCGCGGATGTCGACGTAGGGGTAGGTGTCGGACCGGCTGACCTGGTCGACGAGCAGCGCGTCGCACAGCACGTTGGACTTCGAGCCGTGGGCGCCCTCGTTGACCTGGATCAGTCCGCGGTACGACGTACGGCCACCGCCGCGCGCCACCGACTTGGAGAGGATCGAGGACGAGGTGTACGGCGCGGCGTGCACCATCTTCGCGCCGGCGTCCTGGTGCTGGCCCTCGCCCGCGAAGGCGATCGACAGCGTCTCGCCCCGGGCGTGCTCGCCCATGAGGTAGACGGCGGGGTACTTCATCGTCACTTTGGACCCGATGTTGCCGTCCACCCACTCCATGGTGGCGCCGGCCTCGCAGGTGGCCCGCTTGGTGACGAGGTTGTAGACGTTGTTCGACCAGTTCTGGATCGTCGTGTAGCGGCACCGACCGCCCTTCTTCACGATGATCTCCACGACCGCGGAGTGCAGCGAGTCGGAGGAGTAGATCGGCGCGGTGCACCCCTCGACGTAGTGCACGTAGGCACCCTCGTCGACGATGATCAGGGTGCGCTCGAACTGGCCCATGTTCTCGGTGTTGATCCGGAAGTAGGCCTGCAGCGGGATGTCCACGTGGACACCCGGCGGGACGTAGATGAAGGACCCACCCGACCACACCGAGGTGTTCAGCGCGGCGAACTTGTTGTCGCCCACCGGGATGACGGTGCCGAAGTACTCCTTGAAGAGCTCCGGCTGCTCGCGCAGGGCCGTGTCGGTGTCGAGGAAGAGCACGCCCTGCTCCTCGAGGTCCTCGCGGATCGAGTGGTAGACGACCTCGGACTCGTACTGCGCGGCGACGCCGGCGACGAGGCGCTGCTTCTCCGCCTCGGGGATGCCGAGCTTGTCGTAGGTGTTCTTGATGTCCTCGGGGAGGTCCTCCCACGAGGCGGCCTGCTTCTCGCTGGAGCGGACGAAGTACTTGATGTTGTCGAAGTCGATCGCCGAGAGGTCCGAGCCCCACGTCGGCATCGGCTTGCGACCGAAGAGCTTGAGCCCCTTCAGCCGCAGGTCGAGCATCCACTGCGGCTCGTTCTTCTTGCCCGAGATGTCGCGCACGACAGCCTCGTTGAGGCCGCGCTGCGCGGCGGCACCGGCGACGTCGGGGTCGCTCCAGCCGAAGTCGTAGCGACCGATGCCCTCGAGCTCGGGGTTGCGCTCGTCGATGGTCGTCATGTGGTGACCTGCTCCTTCGTCTTGCCGGTGGTCGTCGTGCCGGTGGGTGGAGACGCGTTCGGGATGCATGTGGTGCAGACCCCGTCGCCGTGGGCGATCGTGGCCAGCCGCTGCACGTGGCTGCCGAGCACCCGGCTGATCGCCATGGTCTCGGCCTCGCACAGCTGGGGGAACTCGTGGGCGACGTGGGAGACGGGGCAGTGCTGCTGGCACAGCTGCTCCCCCGCGCTGTGCCCCTTTCCGGGAAGCTCACGCACGGACGCGGCGTAGCCCTCGTCGGTGAAGACCTGGGCCAGCACCTCGGCCGGGGAGAGCTGCGGGCGCTCGCGCGACACGTCGTGGAAGCGCTCCTCGACGAACGCCACGCGGCGCTCCGCGAATTCCCGGACCGCCTGCTCCCCGCCGGTCTCGGCGAGGAAGCGCAGCGCCTGCACCGCGAGGTCGTCGTACTGCTGGTCGAACCCGTCGCGACCGGTCTCCGTCAGGGCGAACACCTTGGCCGGACGTCCGCGGCCGCGCGAGGCGAGGGTGCGCGGCTCGCGCGCCTCGACCGCACCCTCGTCGAGGAGCTGGTCGAGGTGGCGCCGCACGGCGGCGGGGGTCAGCGTGAGCCGCTCGGCGAGCGCCGCGGCGGTGGAGGGTCCGTTGACGAGGATCGACCGCACGACGCGCTGGCGCGTCGGCTGGTCCACGGCCGCTGCGGGCCTCTCGTCGAATTCCACAACATCAGTGTGCCGTTATTGCTCGGAGTCGTTCAAGTAAGGGTCGCCTTACCCTGCTCGGGCTGAACGGGCCAGCCCGGACGGACTAGTGGCCCTACCCCCAGATGGGGTACGGCGGCCAATTTCTTTTCTGAGGTTCTGCTTCACTCGACAGCGGGTACGTAAAGACCGGCACCGGTTTCCCGCCCGGCGTCCACCGAAAGGCCTTCATGCAGCTGCTGCGCACCCTCGTCCACTCCCGGATCGTCCTGGTCCTCGGCGTGCTCGTGAGCATCCTGGTGCCCGCGCTCACCCTGCCCAACCTGCCCTCGGTCAGCCCGTGGCCGGTGGCGCTGGGCCTGCTCCCGTGGATCGTGGGCAAGTACGTCCTGTGCCCGCTGCGCTGGCGCGCGCTCACCGACGCCAAGCTCGGCCGCCGCTGGCACCTGAGGGCGTACGCCGAGTCCGAGCTGCTCGGCCTGCTCACGCCGGGTCACGTGGGCGCCGACGTCTGGCGGATGACCCGGCTCACCCGGGCCGGGCTCGGCCGCGGTGACGCCCTGATGAGCGTGGGCGCCGACCGGTTCGTCGGCGCCGTGGGCCTCGCCCTCTTCGTCGCGTTCGCCGGCGCCGCCCTGCCGGTGCGCATGCTGGTGATCGCCCTCGCCGTCGGGGTGGTGGCGCTGGTCGTGTTCCTCGTGCTGCGCCGGGTCCGCCCCGACCTGGTGCCCTCGCGGCCGCTGCCTCCCCCGCGGCAGCTCGCGCAGGCGCTGGTGCTCTCCGCGGCCTATCAGCTCTCGATCGCGGCGCTGCTGCTCGGCGCCATCCAAGCCACCGGGCACACCCTGTCCCCGCTGGCGGTGCTGGGGGCCTTCGGGGCCAGCCAGATCGCCGGGGCCGTTCCCGGCCCCAACGGCGCCAGCCCCCGCGACGGGGCGCTGGTGGTCGCCCTGGCCGCGCTGGGCGTCCCGTGGGCCGCCGCGGCAGCCGCCGTCGCCGTGAAGGCCGCCGTGGCCTGGCTCCCGGCCCTGCTGCTCGGCGGAGCGAGCCTGGTGCTGACCCGACGTGCCGCGCGCCGCCTCCAGGCGCCCGCAGCGGGCCTCGCCGTCGCCCCCGCCTGACCCGACCTGCCTGACCCGACCTGCCTGACCCGCCCCGGAGAATTTGGTCCCCGGCTCGGGACCTTCGCCTCGCACGAGGCTCCGTTCGGCGTGCACACGATGGAGGCGCAAGGCTGCGATCGAGCTGCCCAGGGGAGCCTCATGGATGTGTCCCGGGTGATTGCGATGCGTCGCTCGCGAGTGCCCTGGGTCCTGGGCCAGGTCGGCCTCGTCCTTCTCGGCGCGTTCGTCTACTTCCGGATCCGCGGGCTGACCGACGCCGCCCGCGGGATCGCCGAGGAGCACGCTCGGCAGATCATCGACTTCGAGAAGGCCACCGGGCTGCACTTCGAAGCCGCCTTCCAGCGCCCGGTCGACGCCTCCGAGACGGTCGAGACGCTCGCCAACTGGGTCTACATCTGGGGCCACTGGCCGGTGATCATCGTGACGATGATCTGGCTCGTGTGGCGGCACCGGCCGCAGTTCCTGCGGCTGCGCGACGCGATGATGGTCTCCGGCGCGCTGGGCATGGTGGTCTTCGTGACCTACCCGGTCGCCCCGCCACGGCTCGCCGGCCTCGGGCTGGTCGACACCGTCACCGAGAGCTCCCACGCCTACCGGATCCTCCAGCCGCCCGCGTTCGTCAACCAGTACGCTGCGCTGCCGAGCCTGCACTCCGGCTGGGACCTGCTGGTCGGGATGGCGATCTTCAGCGCCGCCACGTCGGTCTTTCTGAAGATCGTCGGCTGCGTGATGCCGGTGCTGATGGCGGCCGCGGTGATCGCGACGGCCAACCACTTCGTCGTGGACGTGGTCGCCGGGATCGCTCTGGTGCTGGTGGGACACGCGGTGGCGCTGGCGCTCGAGCGACGTCGGGTGAGACGTGGGCGGCAGCCGGCATGACCGCCCTGGCCATCGCCCACCGGGCGGGCAACTCCCTGGGGGGCCTGCACGCGGCGAACACCCTCGGAGTGGACGTGATCGAGTGCGACGTCCACGAGCACCAGGGCCACCTCGAGGTCCGGCACCTCAAGACCGCCGGTCCGTTGCCGTTCCTCTGGGACCGCTGGGAGCTCGCGTCGGCCTCGGCTCCCCGGCTCGGGTTGCTCGAGCTGCTCGAGGCCGACCGGCACGGCACGACGTTCATGCTCGACCTGAAGGGGCGGCGCAGCACCACGGCTCCCTCGGTGGCCCACACGCTGCACGAGGCGGCCCGACACCAGCGGGTGCTGGTCTGCGGGCGCTACTGGCCCTCGGTCGAGCTCGTCGCCGAGCTGCCCTTCGTCGACGCCGTGCTCTCCGCGCGCAACCGGGTCGAGCTGGCACGCCTCCGTCAGCGGGTCGCGGCCGCTCCCCGAGTCCACGGTGTCTCGGTCCACCTGACCCTGCTCGACGAGCAGCTGGTAGCCGAGCTGCACCGCCACGTCGACGTCGTCATGTCCTGGCCGGTCAACGACCCCGCCACGCTCGACGCCGCCCTCGGTCTCGGCGTCACCGGCATCATCAGCGACGAGCCCGACGTGCTCGCCGCGCTCCTGGCACGACGCGGCTGAACCTTCCCGTGCAGGGCTAGTCTCGACGCCGGGACACGAGGAGGAGACGTCGATGCCGGGATCGCTGCTGGGGAACATCGTGCCGCGGGTCGAGGACCCCGACCTGGTGCGGGGGCTCAGCACCTTCGTCGACAACCAGCGCATCGAGGGCACCGCCCACGCGGTCTTCGTGCGCAGCCCGTTCGCCCACGCCCGGATCACGGCGATCGACACCGCCGACGCCGAGCGGGCACCGGGAGTGCTCGCGGTCCACACCGGCGCCTCGCTGAACGACGCCCTGGGTGACCGGCCGGTTCCCGCCTTCGCGACGGTCAACCCCGCCGCCGTCCGGCACGCCCTGGCCGTCGACCGGGTCCGCTACGTCGGGGACGCGGTGGCGATGGTGGTCGCGGAGACGAGGGCGCAGGCGGTCGACGCCGCCGAGCTCGTGGACGTGGACTACGAGGAGCTGCCCGTGGTCGCCGACATGGAGGCCGCGCTCGCCGAGGACGCCCCGCTGCAGTTCGAGGAGATCGGCAGCAACGTCGCGGCGAGCCGGGCCGATCCCGACGGCTCGGACCCGTTCGCCGGCGCCGCGCACGTCGTCCGGCTCCGTCTGGAGAACCAGCGCATCGCCACCGCTCCCATCGAGGGCCACGTGATCCTCGCGCAGCCCCACGACGACTCCCTGACGGTCTGGGTCGCGACGCAGCAGCCGCACCTGGCTCGCAACCTGATCGCCGGCTACACCGGGCTGGACCGCGACCGTGTGCGGGTCATCGCGCCGCACGTGGGAGGCGCGTTCGGCGGCAAGGCCGGCATCATCGCCGACCACGCGGCGGTCATCGACGCGGCCCGCCTGCTGCGGCGGCCGGTGAAGTGGACCGAGACCCGCAGCGAGGCGATGCTCTCGATGCACGGGCGGGGGCAGGTGCAGTACGCCGAGCTCGGGCTGACCGCGGAGGGCCGCATCGTCGGGCTCCGGGTCCGGGTCGTCGGCGACTGCGGGGCGTACGCCGGCTTCGGGGGCGCGCTCGCACTCGGCCCGACGTACCTGATGATCCAGGGCCCCTACGACGTGCCCGAGATCCGCTACGACGCCATCGCCGCCCTGACCAACACCGCCCCGGTCGGCGCGTTCCGTGGTGCGGGACGCCCCGAGGCGGCCGCGCTGCTGGAGCGGGTGATGGACCTCGCCGCCGACGAGCTGGAGATGGCGCCGGAGGAGCTGCGCCGGCGCAACCTGATCGCGCCGGACGCCTTCCCGTTCGCCACCCGCACCGGGGCGACCTATGACGTGGCGGACTTCGACCTGCCGCTGCGCGAGGCACTGCGGATCGCCGACGTCGAGGGCGCCCGTGCCGAGCAGCAGCGCCGTCGAGAGGCGGGCGACGCGAGGTTGCTCGGCATCGGGATCGCGGTCTACGTGGAGGTCACCGGCTTCGGCGGCTCGGAGTTCGGGTCCCTGCACGTCCACGCCGACGGCACCGCGACCGCCATGGCCGGCACGTCGGGGCACGGCCAGGGCCACGCCACGTCGTTCTCGATGATCGTGGCCGACCGGCTGGGCATCCCGATGGAGGACATCACCTACGTCCAGTCCGACACGGGCCTGGTCCGCTCGGGCGGCGGCACCGGTGGCTCGCGCTCGCTGCAGATGGGTGGCAACGCGGTCGGCCAGGCGGCCGAGGAGGTCCGGGTCAAGGCCCTCGACGTCGCGGCCCGCATGCTCGAGGCCGATCCCGCCGACATCGTGCTCGACGACGGCATCTTCTCGGTACGCGGCGTCACGGGCACCGGCCTGACCTGGCAGGAGCTGGCGGGCTGGGCGCACGAGCACGACGGTGGGCTCGGCTCGGACACCGACTTCACCCAGGACGGCGCGACGTTCCCGTTCGGCGCCCACGTGTCCATCGTCGAGGTGGACACCGACACCGGCCTGGTCACCCCGTTGCGCCACGTCGCGGTCGACGACTGCGGCCGGGTGCTCAACCCGCTCGTGGTCGCCGGGCAGCAGCACGGGGGCGCGATCCAGGGCATCTCGCAGGCGTTGTGGGAGCAGTTCGTCTACGACGAGGCCGGCACGCCGCTGACCTCGACGTTCGCCGACTACGCGATGCCCACGGCCGCCGACGCGATCACTCTGGAGGTCTCCAACACCGAGACCCCCACGCCGCTGAACCCGCTGGGGGCCAAGGGCATCGGGGAGTCCGCCACGATCGGGTCGACCCCAGCCGTCCAGAACGCCGTCGTGGATGCGCTGAGCCACCTCGGGGTCCGCCACGTGGACCTGCCCTGCACCCCGGAACGGGTGTGGCGGGCGGTCCGCGACGCCGCCTCGGGCACCGGCCAGGAGCTGTGGCGGGAGCCGCCCGTGGCGTTCGGGCGCCTTCACCGCGGCGACCATGCGGCCACCCCCGAGTCGGCCGAGATCTGAGGTGCGGCGGCCCCGCTGAGACGCAGGCCACACCAGCCGGGCGGGCGTCGCGGCCCACGCCCCGGGCCGTCCCCGGCCGCTCCCTAGACTGACCGCGTGTCGAAGCCCGTCCCCACCGAGCAGGCCGTCGCCGTCGACGGCCTGGTCATGAGGTACGGCGACAAGGTCGCGGTCGACCGGCTCTCGCTGAGCGTCGAGCGACAGACCATCACGGCCGTGCTCGGACCCAACGGCGCCGGCAAGACGACCACCCTGGAGACCTGCGAGGGCTACCGTGCCCCGCAGCAGGGCACCGTGCGCGTCCTCGGCCTCGACCCCGTCCGCGACCGCCGTGACCTGCTCCCCCGCATCGGCGTGATGCTGCAGGGCGGTGGCGCCTGGAGCGGGGTCCGAGCGATGGAGATGCTGCGCCACGTCGCCCGCCTGCACGCCCACCCCCTCGACACCGACGCGCTGGCCGAGCGGCTCGGGCTGGGCGACTGCGGGCGTACGCCGTACCGACGCCTCTCCGGTGGTCAGCAGCAGCGGCTCGGGCTCGCCATGGCCGTCGTGGGCCGCCCCGAGATCGTCTTCGTGGACGAGCCGACCGCCGGCATGGACCCCCAGGCCCGCCGGGCGACCTGGGAGCTGCTGGAGGAGCTGCGCCACGACGGCGTCACCGTCGTCCTGACCACGCACTACATGGACGAGGCCGAGCGGCTCGCCGACCGGATCCACATCATCGACCACGGCAGCCTGATCGCCTCCGGGACACCCCTGCAGCTCACCCGCGGCAGCAGCGACACCCGGACCGCGACGATCCGGCTGGTGGTCACCCGACCCTTCCCCCCGGGCACTCCCGACTCGCTGCGGCGCACCCTGGGCACCGAGACCGAGGTGACCCAGCTCGACGAGCTGAGCCTGGTCCTCAGCGGCCCCGCCGACGCCTCGACCCTGGCCAAGATCTCCGGCTGGTGCGAGGACAACGAGGTGCTCCCCGAGTCGCTGAGCCTGGGCCAGCGCAACCTCGAGGACGTCTTCCTCGAGCTGACCGGACGGGAGCTGACCCCATGAGCCTCGACCAGAGCGGGACGTTCACGCCCCGGCCCGGCGCGGCGCCGTTCCACCGGATGGTGCGGGCGCAGGCCGCGATGGAGGCCCGGCTGATGCTGCGCAACGGCGAGCAGCTCCTGCTCGCCGTGGTCATCCCCGTCATCGTGCTCATCGGCGGCGTCGAGGGGGCGCACCGGATGGGCAAGCACTTCGTCCACCCCGCCGTGGACGTCTTCACCCCCGGCGTGCTGGCGCTGGCCGTGATGTCCACGGCGTTCACCTCGCTGGCGATCATGACCGGCTTCGAGCGCCGTTACGGCGTGATCAAGCGGCTCGGGTCCTCCCCGCTCCCCCGCTCCGGGCTCCTCGCCGGCAAGGTCGGCGCCCTGCTGCTCGTCGAGGTGCTCCAGGTCGTGGTCATCTCCGTCGTGGCGCTCGCGCTCGGCTGGGACCCCGACGTCGAGCTCCTGGGCGCGGTGCTGGCCTTCCTGCTCGGCACCGCCGCCTTCGCCTCGCTCGGCCTGCTCCTCGCCGGGGTGCTGCGCGCCGAGGCGACGCTCGCCGCTGCGAACCTGGTCTACCTCCTGCTCCTGGCCGGCGGCGCGGTCGTGCTGCCCGCCTCGTCGTACGGCGCGTTCGGCTCGGTGGTCCAGTGGCTGCCCTCGGGCGCGCTGGGCGACGCGATGCGCCAGGCCTTCATCGACGGACGCACCAGCTGGCTGGACCTGGCCGTGCTGCTCGTGTGGGGCGTCGTCGGCACCGCACTGACCTCGAGGACCTTCACGTGGGAATGACCGAGACCCTGCCGCGAGCCCTCTCGCGCACCGACCGCTGGTTGCGCCCGCTGGGGTGGGCCACCCTCGTCGCCAACTGCGTGCTGGTCGTGACCGGCGGCGCGGTGCGCCTCACCGGGTCCGGCCTGGGCTGCCCGACGTGGCCCCGTTGCAACGGCTCGTCGTTCACCCCGCACGGGGCGTACGACATCCACGCGGCCATCGAGTTCGGCAACCGCACGCTGACCTTCGTGCTCGTGGCGATCGCCGTGGCGACCTTCGTGGCGGCCTGGCAGAGCGGACGCCGGGACCTGCGCCGGCTGGCCCTGGTGCTCGCCCTCGGCATCCCGGCCCAGGCCGTCATCGGCGGCATCACGGTGCTCACCGACCTGAACCCCTGGATCGTCTCCTTCCACCTGCTCTGCTCGCTGGCCATCATCGGCGTCTCGGTGCTGTTCCTCCAGCGCATCGACCACCCCGCGCCGCCGGCGGTGGCCCGCGGACCGGTGACCGGCCTGGCCTGGGCGACGTTCGCGGCCGCCTGGCTGGTCCTCTACGTCGGCACCGTCGTGACCGGCTCGGGCCCCCACGCCGGCGACGCGAGCTCCCCGCGCAACGGCCTGGACCCCCTCCAGCTCAGCCAGCTGCACGCCGACGTGGTGTTCCTGTTCGTCGGCCTCACCCTCGGGCTGCTCTTCGCCCTGCTGGGCGGTGGCGGCACCCCGATGGCCCGACGCGCGGTGCTCGTGTTGCTGGCCCTCGAGGTCGGCCAGGGGGCGATCGGGTTCGTCCAGTACTTCACCGACCTGCCGATCGTGCTCGTCGGCTTCCACATGCTCGGTGCGGCCCTGATCTCCGCAGCGGTCACCTGGGCGCTGATCCAGGTGCGCGAACCCGCCTGAGCCGCGCTCGGGGGCCGCCCGGCAGCCCCTCCCAGGAGGAAATGGCGACGACGGCCGCCTGCACCCCCGTGAACAGAATCGGCCGTCGTCACCCCTACAGACGCGGCAGCCACCGATTAGGTTGCACGTCCGACCGAACTTTTTTCTGAGCCCGTTCCCAGGGCCCGTCCGACGGCCTGTGCGAGGTGCGGGTCAGCGGCTGATCAGCGGGTCGAGAGCGACCGCGACGAACAGCAGCGAGAGGTAGAGGTTCGAGGAGTGGAACAGCCGCATCGGCTGGATCCGGCTCAGGTCCTCGGTGCCCTTGGTGCGCCCCCACATCCGGTGCGCCTCCACGAGGAAGACCGCACCCAGCACGAGCGCGGCAACCGGGTAGAACACGCCGGTGCCGGCCACCGGCCACAGCAGCAGGGAGGTCGCGACCATGACCCAGCTGTAGATGACCACCTGGCGACCGACCTCGCGGGCGGGTACGACGACGGGCAGCATCGGGACGTCGACGTTCGCGTAGTCCTCGCGGTAGCGCAGCGCCAGCGCCCAGGTGTGCGGCGGCGTCCAGAAGAACACCACGGCGAAGAGGACGACGGGCACCCACGACAGCTCATCGGTGACCGCGGTCCAGCCGATCAGGGCCGGGAAGCAGCCCGCGAGGCCGCCCCAGACGATGTTCTGGGTGGTGCGCCGCTTGAGCACCATCGTGTAGCCGAAGACGTAGAAGGCGTTGGCGAGCACCGACAGGACGGCCGAGAGCGGGTTGACCCACAGCGCGAGGATCACCGTCGAGAGCACGCCCAGCACCGCGCCGAAGACCAGCGCCGACCGGGCCGAGACGATGTGCCGTGGCAGCGCCCTTCGCCGGGTGCGTCGCATCTGCTCGTCGATGTCGCGGTCGTAGACGCAGTTGAACACCGACGCCGACCCTGCCGAGAAGGTGCCGCCGACGACGGTGGCGACCACCAGGGCCAGCGGCGGGATCCCGCGCGCGGCGAAGAACATCACCGGGACCGTCGTGAGGAGCAGCAGCTCGATCACGCGCGGCTTGGTGAGGCCGACGTACGCGGCGACGACGTCGCGAGCCGTTGCCGGCGTCACCTCCTGCGCAGGGGCAGCAGAGGTCGACTGGCCGACGTACGTCACGGGGATCCTCGGGTGGGACGGGTCACCATCAGCGGGTGCTTGCTGGGTTCGATCGTATCGCGTCAGGTGAGTAGGCTCGGCCTTGCCTGAGCCCCCACGCCTGTGACGTTGGCCCCGTTCGAAGGCCCGCAGGTGGTGCGACCGAGAGGATCCCCGTGAGCAGAGCCGTTGAGCTGGACTGGAACGACATCGACCAGAAGGCGGTGGACACGGCCCGGGCCCTGGCCATGGACGCGGTCCAGAAGGTCGGCAACGGGCACCCCGGCACGGCGATGAGCCTGGCGCCCGCGGCGTACCTGCTCTTCCAGAAGGTCATGCGGCACAACCCCGCCGACCCGCAGTGGCCCGGCCGCGACCGCTTCGTCCTCTCGGCGGGCCACAGCTCGATCACGCTCTACACGCAGCTCTTCCTGGGCGGCTGGGGCCTCGAGATCGAGGACCTGAAGTCGCTGCGCACCTGGGGCAGCAAAACCCCCGGTCACCCCGAGCATGGCCACACCGCCGGCGTCGAGACGACCACCGGCCCGCTGGGCCAGGGCGTCGCGAACGCCGTGGGAATGGCGATGGCCGCGCGCCGCGAGCGCGGGCTGCTCGACCCTGACGCCGCCGAGGGCGCCTCGCCGTTCGACCACCACATCTACGCGATCTGCAGCGACGGCGACCTCGAGGAGGGTGTGAGCGGCGAGGCCTCCTCGATCGCGGGCACCCAGGAGCTCGGCAACCTCACCGTCATCTACGACGCCAACCGGATCTCGATCGAGGGGGACACCGACGTCGCCTTCACCGAGGACGTGGCGAAGCGCTACGAGGCCTACGGCTGGCACGTGCAAACCGTCGACTGGACCCACGACGGCACCGGCTACACCGAGGACGTGCCGGCGCTGTACGCCGCGATCCAGGCCGCTGAGGAGGTCACCGACCGCCCGAGCTTCATCGTGCTTCGGACCGTCATCGCCTGGCCGGCCCCGCACGCCCAGGGCACCGGCAAGGCGCACGGCTCCGCCCTCGGCGAGGAGGAGGTGGCCGCCACCAAGAAGGTGCTCGGCCTCGACCCCACCCGCCACTTCGACGTGCCGGACGACGTCCTCGCCCACACCCGCGCACTGGTGGCCCGCGGCCAGGAGTGGCAGGCCGAGTGGGAGAAGAAGTTCGAGCGGTGGACCACCAAGAAGGCCGCCGACATCGAGCTCTGGGAGCGGCTCCAGACCCGCGCACTGCCCGACGGCCTCGAGAAGGTGCTCCCCTCCTTCCCCGCAGATGAGAAGGGCATGGCCACCCGCAAGGCGTCCGGCGCGGTGATCAACGCGATCGCCGGAATCATGCCCGAGCTCTGGGGCGGCTCGGCTGACCTCGCCGAGTCCAACAACACCACCATCGAGGACGCCAGGTCGTTCATCCCCAAGAGCCGGTCGACCGGCGAGTGGCAGGGCGACCCCTACGCCGGCCGGGTGCTCCACTTCGGGATCCGCGAGCACGCCATGGGCTCGATCATGAACGGCATCACGCTGCACGGCGGCACCCGCGTCTTCGGCGGCACGTTCCTGACGTTCTCCGACTACATGCGCGGCGCCGTGCGCCTCGCGGCCCTGATGGGACTGCCGGTGACCTACGTGTGGACCCACGACTCGATCGGCCTGGGCGAGGACGGTCCCACCCACCAGCCGATCGAGCACCTCGCCGCGCTGCGCGCGATCCCGGGCCTCGACGTCGTGCGCCCCGCGGACGCCAACGAGGTAGCCGCCGCCTGGAAGACGGTCCTCGAGCACACCGACCGTCCCGCCGGCATCGCGCTGACCCGGCAGAACGTCCCGGTCTTCCCGCGTGGCGAGGAGACCGAGGCCGGTTACTGGGCGGACACCTCCGAGGTGCACCGCGGCGGCTACGTCCTGCTCGACACCGAGGGCGGCCTGCCCGACGTGATCCTGGTCGGGACCGGCTCGGAGGTGCAGGTGGCCGTGGCGGCACGCGAGCTGCTGGCCGCCGACGGCATCCGCGCCCGGGTCGTGTCGATGCCGTGCCGCGAGTGGTTCGACGAGCAGGACGAGGCCTACCGCGAGTCGGTGATCCCCCCCGTCGTGAAGGCGCGCGTCTCGGTGGAGGCCGGCGTCCGGCAGGGCTGGCGGGAGATCGTCGGCGACCACGGCCGGATGGTGTCGATCGAGACGTACGGCGCCTCGGCCGACTTCGCCCGGATCTACCAGGAGTATGGCATCACCGCCGAGGCCGTCGCCGACGCCGCCCGCGACAGCATCCGCGTCGCGGGCTGACCACGCGTGCCGCGCCACCCACGGGGTACACACACCACAGCAACAGCCCACAGCAGTTCAGTGCAGCACGGGAGGCATCGATGAGTGACCGTTTGAAGGCCCTGTCCGAAGCAGGGGTGTCGATCTGGCTCGACGACCTGTCTCGCGAGCGGATCGAGACCGGCAACCTCGCCGACCTCGTCAAGGAGAAGTCGGTGGTCGGCGTGACCACGAACCCGACCATCTTCGCCGGCGCGATCGCCGACGGCGAGCGGTACGACGACCAGGTCGCCCGTCTCGTCTCTCAGGGCGAGCCGGTGGACCGCGTCGTGTTCGAGCTCACCACCGAGGACGTCCGCAACGCCTGCGACATCATGGCGCCGGTCTTCGCGGAGGCGCCGGCCGACGGCCGGGTCTCCATCGAGGTGGAGCCCGACCTGGCCAACGACACCGAGGGCACCATGGCCTCGGCCCGGGCCCTGTGGAGCGCGGTCGACCGGCCCAACGTGCTGATCAAGATCCCCGCCACCAAGGAGGGGCTGCCGGCGATCACCGCCGCCGTCGCCGAGGGCATCAGCGTCAACGTCACGCTGATCTTCGGCCTGCAGCGCTACCGCGAGGTCATGGACGCCTACCTCAGCGGCCTGGAGCAGGCGCGCGACGCCGGCCTCGACCTCGGCCGCATCCACTCGGTCGCGTCCTTCTTCGTCTCCCGCGTCGACACCGAGGTCGACAAGCGCCTCGAGGCGATCGGCGGTGACGAGGCCAAGGCCCTCGAGGGCAGGGCGGCCGTCGCGAACGCACGACTCGCCTACGCGGCGTACGAGGAGGTCATCGCCTCCGACCGCTGGAAGGTGCTGGCGGACGAGGGCGCCAACCCGCAACGGCCGCTGTGGGCGTCGACCGGCGTGAAGAACGAGGCCTACTCCGACACCCTCTACATCACCGAGCTCGTCGTGGCCGACACGGTCAACACGATGCCGGAGAAGACCATGGAGGCGTTCGCCGACCACGGTGACCTCCGCGGCGACACCGTGACCGGCACCGCCGCCGAGGCGCAGCAGGTCTTCGACGACCTGGCCTCGGTCGGCATCGACTTCGAGGACGTGCTCGTGGCCCTCGAGCACGAGGGCGTCGACAAGTTCAAGAAGTCCTGGACCGAGCTCGTCGAGACCGTGTCGGGGCAGATGGAGAAGGCAGGACAGGGCCAGGCATGAGCCAGACAGCTTGGAACACCGTGAACGGCGAGGGGACCGGGGCGGCGTTCCGGCTGTTCTTCGGCTATCCCGACGGGGCCGCCTTCGCCGGCACCGTCGACCAGCTGGTGGCCGACCGCGTCGCCAGCCGCATCGCGGCGCAGGACCCCCGGCTGTGGGGTCCTGCCGCCGAGGAGGAGTCCGCCAAGCGTCTCTCCTGGGTCGGGCTCTCCGAGGCCTCGCGCTCGCTCGTCAGCGACATCGCCGAGCTCGAGGTCGAGCTGGAGGAGCAGGGCCTGACCAAGGTCGTGCTGTGCGGCATGGGCGGGTCCTCGCTCGCCCCCGAGGTCATCTGCCGTGCCGACGGCGTCGAGCTCGACGTCCTCGACTCCTCCGACCCCGACTTCGTGCGGACCGCCCTGGAGGACCGGCTCGCCGAGACGGTCGTCGTGGTGTCGTCGAAGTCCGGCGGCACGGTCGAGACCGACAGCCAGCGCCGGGCCTTCGAGAAGGCCTTCGCCGACGCGGGGATCGACCCCGCGTCGCGCATCGTGGTCGTGACCGACCCCGGCTCGCCGCTGGAGGCGTCGGCCCGCGAGGCCGGCTACCGCGTCTTCCTCGCAGACCCGCAGGTGGGCGGGCGCTACTCGGCGCTCACCGCGTTCGGCCTGGTCCCCAGCGGCCTCGCGGGGGCCAACATCGCGCTCCTCCTCGACGAGGCGGACGCCATCCGTCCCGCGCTCGAGGCGGACTCGGTCGACAACCCCGGCCTGCGGCTCGGCGCCCTGCTCGGCGCGGCCAACCGGGTTGGTGTCGACAAGCTGGTGCTGGCGAACGCCGGCGCGCCGTTCGACGGCTTCGGCGACTGGGCCGAGCAGCTGATCGCCGAGTCGACGGGCAAGGACGGCAAGGGCATCCTGCCCGTGGTCGTCGGCGCCCTCGACTCCCCCAACTTCTCCCCCAGCACGCCTGACGAGGTGCTGGCCACCTTCGGGAGCGAGCGGGGATCGGGCGAGAGCGCCTTCGACTCGCTCCGGCCGGCCTCCGGCTGGGGCGTCTCGGTGAACGCCCCCCTCGGCGCCCAGATGCTTCTGTGGGAGTACGCCACGGCCGTCGCCGGGCGGGTCATCGGCATCAACCCCTTCGACCAGCCCGACGTCGAGAGCGCCAAGGCCGCCGCCCGCGAGATGCTCGACGGCGGTGGCTCCACCCCCACCCCCGTCTTCGTGGACGGCCCGGTCACCGTCTACGCCTCGGAGGGCTGGCTGCCCGAGGGCACGAGCACGGTCACCGCCGCGGTGTCCGCGCTGCTCGACGCCCTCGACCAGGACTCGGGGTACGTCGCCGTCCAGGCCTACCTCGACCGGCACCGCGACGCCCCGCTCGCCGCGGTCCGCGACAGCCTGGCCGTGCGGACCGGCCGGCCGGTGACGTTCGGCTGGGGACCCCGCTTCCTGCACTCCACCGGTCAGTACCACAAGGGTGGCCCCGACACGGGGGTCTACCTCCAGGTCACCGGCCAGCCGGAGGCCGACCTGGCCGTGCCGGACCGTCCGTTCACCTTCCAGGAGTTCCTGACCGCACAGGCGGTCGGCGACGGACAGGTGCTCGCCCGCAAGGGTCGTCCCGTGCTGCGGCTGCACGTCAGCTCGCCGGCCGACCTCACCGCCGTACGAGAGGTGCTCGCGTGACCTGGACCAACCCGCTGCGCGACCCCGAGGACCGCCGGCTCCCCCGCATCGCGGGGCCCTGCGGGATGGTGCTCTTCGGGGTCACCGGAGACCTGTCGCGCAAGAAGGTGATGCCGGCGATCTACGACCTCGCCAACCGCGGGCTGCTCCCGCCGGGCTTCAGCCTGATCGGCTTCGCCCGGCGCGACTGGGCCGACCAGGACTTCGCCCAGATCGTCCATGACTCGGTCAAGGCGCACGCCCGCACCGAGTTCCGCGAGGAGGTCTGGCAGCAGCTGGCCGAGGGCTTCCGGTTCGTGCCCGGCAACTTCGACGACGACGCGGCGTTCGACCGGCTGCGGCGCACCATCGAGGAGCTCGACGAGGCGCGCGGCACGGGGGGCAACCACGCGTTCTACCTCGCGATCCCGCCCGGCTTCTTCGGCGACGTCGTCGGGCAGCTCCAGGAGCACGGGCTGACCGAGCAGGGTGACGGCTCCTGGCGCCGCGTCGTGGTGGAGAAGCCGTTCGGCCACGACCTCGACTCCGCCCGCGAGCTCAACAACATCCTCGCCGACGTCTTCCCGTCTGGCTCGATCTTCCGGATCGACCACTACCTCGGCAAGGAGACGGTCCAGAACATCCTGGCGATGCGCTTCGCCAACGAGCTGTTCGAGCCGATCTGGAACTCCAACTACGTCGACCACGTGCAGATCACGATGGCCGAGGACATAGGCATCGGCGGCCGGGCCGGCTACTACGACGGCATCGGCGCCGCCCGCGACGTGATCCAGAACCACCTGCTCCAGCTGATGTGCCTGGTCGCCATGGAGGAGCCGACGTCGTTCGACGCCGAGAGCCTGCGTATCGAGAAGCAGAAGGTGCTCTCCAGCGTCGTGCTCCCCCGCCGCCTCGACCTCACCACCGCCCGCGGCCAGTACGCGCCCGGGTGGGCAGGTGGCGAGAAGGTCTCGGGCTTCCTCGAGGAGGAGGGCATCAAGAAGACCTCCACCACCGAGACGTACGCCGCCGTCACCCTCTACGTCGACACGCGCCGCTGGGCCGGGGTGCCGTTCTACCTGCGCACCGGCAAGCGCCTGGGCCGCCGGGTGACGGAGGTGGCGATCGTCTTCAAGCGCGCGCCGCACCTGCCGTTCACCGCCACGGCCACCGAGGAGCTGACCCAGAACGCGCTGGTGATCCGGGTGCAGCCCGACGAGGGCATGACGATCCGGTTCGGGTCCAAGGTGCCCGGCACCGCCATGGAGATCCGCGACGTCAACATGGACTTCGCCTACGGCGGGTCCTTCACCGAGTCCAGCCCGGAGGCCTACGAGCGCCTCATCCTCGACGTGCTGCTGGGCGACCCGCCGCTCTTCCCCCGCCACGAGGAGGTCGAGCTGTCCTGGAAGATCCTGGACCCGATCCTCGACCACTGGGCGAAGAAGGGGAAGCCGGAGCCCTACGCGTCCGGCGGCTGGGGACCCGAGTCCGCGGACCAGATGCTGGCCCGCGACGGACGCGTCTGGAGGCGACCTTGATAGAGCTCACCGACACCAACTCGGCCGCGATCGCCGCGGAGTTCGTCCGCGCCCGCACCAAGGCGGGCAGCCCGGCCATGGGCATGGTCATGACCCTGATCATCGTGGTCGACGAGGCCGAGGCCGAGCAGGCCATGCATGCGGCGCGGGCGGCCTCCCACGAGCACCCGGCCCGGGTGCTCGGCGTGATCATCGGCGACGCGCGGGGCGCCGGACAGGTCAACGCCCAGGTCGGCACCGGCTCCGGCTGGACCGGCGAGACCGCGCTGATCCGGCTCAAGGGCGAGGTGGTCAAGCACCCCGAGTCGGTCGTGCTGCCCCTGCTGCTGCCCGACTCCCCCGTCGCCATCTGGTGGCCGTGCGACCCGCCACAGGACCCGGCCTCCGACGCGCTCGGGGCGCTGGCCCAGCGCCGGATCACCGACGCGGCCGCCGCCCAGCGCAACCGTACCCGGGCGATCCACCTCCAGTGCGCGGCGTACGCCAAGGGCAACACCGACCTGGCCTGGACCCGGCTCACGCCGTGGCGCGCGCTCCTCGCCGCGGCACTGGACCAGCATCCGCTCAAGGTCACCGGTGCGGCCATCGCCGCCGAGCGGGTGAGCCCCAGCGCGGACCTGCTGGCTGCTTGGCTGACCGACCGGCTCAAGGTGAAGGTGGCCCGGTCCAGCTCCGACGGGCCCGGCATCACCGAGGTCGTGATGGAGACCAAGGAGGGGCCGATCCGGATCGCACGGCCGGACGGCAAGCTGGCGACGTTCACCTCGCCCGGACGCCCGGACCGGCCGATCGCCCTCAAGCGTCGCGACCTGCCCGAGCTCCTCGCCGAGGAGCTCCGGCGGCTGGACGAGGACGACGTGTACGCCGCCACCGCGCACCGGCTGTCGAAGATGCAGGCGCGCTCGTGACCAGCCCGCGGATCGAGGTCCACGAGGACGCGGAGGCCCTGGCGGCGTCCGTGGCGGGCGAGCTGCTCAGTCGGCTGGCCGACGCGCAGGCGGCCGGACGCATCCCCCAGATCGGCCTCACCGGCGGCACCATCGCCGACGCGGTGCACCGTGAGGTCGCGCGACGCTCGGTCGACGCCGAGGTGGACTGGTCCCGCGTGGTGGTGTGGTGGGGCGACGAGCGGTTCGTCGCGGCGGACGATCCCGACCGCAACGCAGGCCAGGCCGGGGAGGCGTTCCTCGAGGCTGTCGGTGTCGACCCGGCCAACGTTCACGAGATGCCGTCGACGGGCGACGCGAGCGACGTCGACGCCGCCGCGGCGGCGTACTCCGCGGCGCTGCGAGAGCACGGCAGCAGCGACTTCGAGATCCTGATGCTGGGCGTCGGGCCCGACGGCCACGTCGCCTCCCTGTTCCCCGGCAACCCCGCCCTCGACGTCCACGACAAGATCGCGGTCGGGGTCACCGGCTCCCCCAAGCCCCCGCCGGAGCGGGTGAGCCTGACCTTCGACGCCCTCAACCGCGCCCGCTCGGTGTGGTTCCTGGTCAGCGGTGACGCCAAGGCCGCCGCAGTCGCCCGTGCCATCGGCGGTGCGGACCTCCACGAGGTCCCCGCCGCGGGGGTCCACGGCCTCGAGGAGACGATCTGGTTCCTCGACCGGGCGTCCGCCTCTGCCCTCTAGCTGGAAGGAGCCACCGTGATCGAGCTGAGCAAGGGCCAGGAGATGGTGCTGGCCACCGAGGACGGGCAGCCGGTGACGCGGCTGCAGCTGGGCCTGGGCTGG